>Ga0126313_10000003_pt1 | contig 305436 bp, 302 predicted proteins | sample Plot105A_FD_89954 | JGI IMG/M metagenome (GOLD analysis project Ga0126313, IMG submission 89954) | Serpentine soil microbial communities from UC McLaughlin Reserve, CA, USA - Plot105A | ecosystem: Environmental > Terrestrial > Soil > Grasslands | place: USA: UC McLaughlin Reserve, Lake...
CCCTCCGCGATGATGTCCCCATCACCCTTGTCCACCGGCGAGACCTGCTCGTAATGACGACCGGTCGGCAGCGCCATCGCACCCCCAGCCCCCACCCCAGCGCCGAGACCCACGAGCGACAGGCACACGCAGACGAGGCGAACCCCGCGAGCCTTCAGCAAGACACCTCTACCTCTTAGCACCGGATCTCCTCGTCGAACCATCGAGCCCGGCCCCCTCTAGCGCTTCTTGTTCTTGCAGGGGGTCTTGACGCGCACGCGGAAGTCGGCGTGTTTTGTGTTCTGTCCGGTGGTCTTGACCTGAGCGGTCTGCCTTCGGTTGCAGAGGTTGAGCGGGCCGCGGGCGCTGTCGGTCACGACGAGGATCCCCTTGTTGCCGCCGGCGATGCGGATCGAGAACTTCGAGATCGGTGCGTCTGGGACGTTGGGGAACACGGTGACCAGCCGGCCGTTCTTCACGGTCGTTCTGGCGCGTAGGTCGATCGCGACCTCGCCGCGGAGCTTGACCAGCAACGACGGGGTAGTGCGAATCCGGTTGCCCGTCGGTCCGAACCTGATCCCCTGCACGAGATGGACCCTGCCCCGCAGGGGCCGGTCGAGGATCGGGGTGTGAGCGACCGCCCGACCGACGATCGTGTTTGCCGGACAATCCGCCTGCTGTGAGCGGTCGTAGTCGCACACGCGGGTGGTGCCCGCGGTGTTGGTCGGGTCGAGCGCGAGCGACCTCGGCAGCACGACCTCCGCGCGGCCGATGTTCGCCTGCCCCTTGGCCTGGGTCACGACGGTCTTGAACGCCGGGTGCCCACCAGTGCGGGTGCGGCCCTTGCCGAACAAGCGCATCGCCATCCTCGGCGTGAACGCAAGCCGGCCACAATCGCCTACCTGGAACCGCGACGACACACCCGCCACAGCACCAGTCGTGGACCGCACGGTCGCCCCGACCTCCTTCTCCTCGCAACTCGTCGGGGACACGACGAAGCCCGGTTTGTCGATCGCCACCCGCACCGACCGGATGCGCAGCGGGACGCCCTTGAGGATCGTCGGGAACGGATCAGAGACCACGTTCAGCTGAGCGGTCCGCGGATCGACGTGGATCGCCTGACGAACCACCACCCTGCCGAGATCGAACGGCCCTGCAATTGCGTCGACCACGACGGCGAGGCCGTAGGGGGCGCCCTTGTAGCCCTCGGTGAGATAGACCCGGCCAGTGTCGAGGAAGAACGGGTTCGACCCGACCCCCGCCCCGACGGTCGCATGGCCGATCAACGAATCCACAGGACAGTCGCCCGACTCGGCCACAGCGCTGGAGCATTGGTCGGCGTCCTTGATCCGACCCAACAACCCCTTCGGGGTGTCGACCGACACAGACTCGAACTCCCCATCATCGTCGCCGCGCGAGAGGCGGACGTGCAGCGGGCTGCTCTTACCAGCAGTCGGGTTCTCGACACCGGCACGCAACGTCGGCTCGAACCTGGGTGCCTCACAGCCCGCAGTCTCGAACGAGCTGGTGGTGTTGACGACCTTGTCGTTCCAGCCGGTGAACTCCACGTTCGTCGTATGCACACCACACCTGCTCGGTGTGGCGAGCGGCGCCCTCGGCCCGGTCTTGAAATGCAGGTCCATCGAGTCAAACGGCAGCTGCGGCAACGTGTCGAAGGTCGCCGTCAGCTGACCTGTGTTCGGGTCGGCTCTGAGCGCACCGGGCAGGCGGATCGCGATCCCGTCATCGTCTGAGCGGACCTCGATCGCGATGCGGAACAGCTCGCCGGACAGGGGGTCGTCGGAGTTCTGGGTGCGCAAGAACACGCTCCCGCCGATCGGGTGGTCGAGCAGCGGCGTGTTCACCGTCACTGTGCCGAGCTTGGAGGCGTCCGGGCACGTCGCCGCGCCCTCCTGATGCAACCGAAGCTGGGTGTCGGTGCACGCCTGCAGCCCGTCGGCTGAGGACGGGTTGATCGACAGCCCCTCGGGCAGCGTCGCGTTGACGCGTCTGATGTCCGCCGGGGCGAGACCGTTGGGACCGAAGTCCTGCGCCATCGAAACCGTCGTGTCGACTCCGGCCGGCGCGTGGGGCGCGAACGTGGACGGGACTAGCGTGAGGGTCGGGTTGAACGGGTTCAGCTCACACCCCGTCAGCGCCGGCGACGTCGTCGCGGCGTGATGGAAGACATCGGGGTGCTGGTAGGAGTTGATGTCCACACTCCACGGCAACGCGCCCGCACAAGACGTGGGGGTGCGCAAGAACGCCACCCTTGGCGCGGTCGTCGGGCACAGGTTCCCGTTGGCGCCGAACAGGCCGAACGTGCAGTCCCCACGGATGGTGTCGTGGGAGCTGTCAGCCGGCACGCCCCACAGCTGGACCTCGAACTTCGAGATCGGAGCAGAGCTCGGCGCCTTGCTGGTCACGATGTCGATCCCGTAGTCCGACGGCCGGACCCGGGCTTTGAGGTTGACGATCAGCCCCTGGTAGGAGAAGGCGAACATCGCCGGCGCCCCTTTGGGAGCGAACAGGTTGTAGACCGGCACTGTGTCCTTGCCGTTGACCAACGCAATCCCGATCTGGCTGTCACGCGGACACGCTGGCACCTGCGCCGTAGGAGACGGCTGCTGGAGCTGGGCGGAGGTACACCGCGCCGGCGTCGACGGCGGATAACCCACCAGTCCCGCCGGAACATGCGCGACCACATCACGGAAGCTCTCCGTCGGCGAGACAACCGTCAGAGGGGCAAAGTCGAAGTTCGCGATCGCCTCCGAACGCACCTCAGCGGCGGTGTCCACCTCCCTGGGGACGCTGCCCGCCTGCCCGGGCTGCCAGACCGGGTTGTCGACGAACGCCACATCGAAGCCGTCGATCCCAAACGGGCCGATCGGAGCCGTGTCGAACGACAGCGGCACAGTGACCGCGTTGCTCGCCCCGCCGCCCGACACCTCGACCTCACCGGTCAACGTGCCCGTCGCACCAGCATCGACCATAGAGAACGTCGCATAGACCAACGTGCGCCCAAACGGGACGCCGGAGAGATCGACCACGCACTCATTGACCTGCCCCGACGGCGCACAAGCCGCGCCGGGAGACTCGTCCCCCACCGGATCCGCAAGCGTCATCCCGTCGGGGAACGTGTACTTGATCGTCAAGCTGCCAGACAACGCCTCATCACCGACATTGATCACGTTGACCCAGAAGGCCGCGGTCTTGCCCGGCGTCACATGATCAGGCTCCAACATGCTGACCCGGATCTCCGGGGCGGCGACCGCCGCGCTCGCACCAGCAACAGCAAGCACGAAGGCAAGCGCCACCGTCCAGCACAACCTCTTGAGCAGCTCAACAGACCTCACAGATCTACGCCCCTTCTTCTCAACGCTGGACTCGATTTCCTGACAGCTACACATCAACGACCGCCGCTCTTAGTCGCGGCACGGAACGTCAACCGCACACTCCGACTCGCGGTGCGCCCGTCACCAGCCCGAAAGCGCAGACGAACGACGGTCGTGTAGCGACCTGAGCGCTCGAGCTGGGTCCGTGCCCGCTTGGCGAGCCGCAGCCTCAACTTGGCCGTCCCCGGGCTGGCGCGCCGAAGCGTCCCGGACGCGAGTCCTCGGCCGTTCCACGCGATCCGCCCGCGAGCGAGCCTCACGCGCAACAACCCGACCGTGCCACGGAAGCTCGCGCGAGACCTGACCGCCAGCCGCACCCGACCCGGCCCGCTGGCAGGGTCGCTCTCCAGCGACAAGCTGCCCAGCACACCCTCCCCGGGGGCATCAGACAGCTTGCCTTGGCAGCCATCGCCCTCACAAGCCGGAGCCACGTCCACGGACTGATCGAGAGGTGCTGCCCCTACACGGACGTCGTAGAGGTCGACGTAGCCGTCGCGGTCCGACGCGACGAGCTGCTGGCGGGTGACGACGAACACGTCGTCGCCGCTGCGGCTCGCGTCGGCGAACATCGCCGGCTCGCTGCCCCTCCCCGACGTCAACAGACTGAGCGTGCCGGTCTGCCCGTCGTACTCATACACATCAGCTATGCCGTTGGTGTCCCCAGCGACCAACGGCCCCGTGGTCGAGAAGAACACCTGACCGTCATCACTCAGGAAACGTGGACGGAAGCCCTTGAAGTTGTCCCGCCCGGTGTTCGTGACCGTCGGCACCACCGACGCGTCCGCCGGGCACGACACACACGCCAGCGACTCACCGGCACGGTCGTAGAGATACATCTGCCCGTTCTTGATGTAGGCCAGCCAGTTGCCGTCAGGCGAGACCCGCCCAAGGCCCGGCGACGGCGCGACGAGCGTCAGCCACCAGTCGCTCGTGATCGGCCTGTCAGCCGACTGGTCGACGGGCGTGAGGCCCGCCACGCCCTCCTGCCATAGCTTTAACGTCGAGTTGGACTCATGCAGGTAGACGCGTGTGGCGTCGTCGCTCATCCCAACGAGCGCCCCGCCGAAGCTGGAAGGGTCATTCTGCGCCTGGCCGTCGTTGGTGATCAAGGTCAGGTTGTTGGTGTCGTTTTCGGGATCGGCGCTGTAGGTGAAGCGGTACTCGTCGGGGCCGGGAGCGGTGTCCTCGTCGACCAGGGGCTCCTCAGACGAGAAGAACACGTGTTTGCCGTCAGGCGTCATACCCTCGAACAAGACCCCGTTCGCGGGCGTCTTGTCGTCGTTGTCGCGCTCGGGCTCGGTCACCCACGCGCTCGGCTGTCCGTCGACGTGCAGGTACAGCTGCGAAGGCGCGACACCATCCGGGGAGGCCGTGAACACCAGCCGGCTACCGTCCGCCGACATCGTCCCCTTGATCTGTGGCGGGGATACCGTCGCGCCACCTGGAGGCACATTGCCGTCCGGCAGCAGCCCGACGACGCTCAACACTCCGTCGTCCCACTTGTAGACGTTCTGGACGCCCGGTGCGGCCTCTGGAAGGAGGCGGGTCCACCCGAACGGTGACACCGGAGTGGCGAACGCGATGTGCTTCCCATCAGCGGAGTACCCACCGAACTCGGTGTTCAGGAAGTCAAAGAGAGTGAGCTGGTCCTGCTGGGTCTTACTGACCGTCCGCAACGCCCCCGATACCGTGTCCTCGGCGTAGAGGTTCGCCCGCGACGGCACGTCGTCGTCAACAGCCGGCAGGTCATACGCCCACACGAACGCGTTGCTGAGATCGTCCGCGAACATCTCCACCCGAGTCGAGCCACGAAGCACCTGGACGATGTCCGGGCGCGGCATCGGCGTCACAGCGTGCGTCGACCAACCACCACCCACGCCACGCCGCGCCAAATAGGTGGTCCGGCCGACCGTCCCAGACCCGACCGCGTCGCCGAACAACATCCGCGACTCAAACGCCGCCCCGTCACCGGCATCGGAGGCCATGATCTTCAACCCCTCGGCGATGATGTCCCCATCGCCCTTGTCCACCGGCGAGACCTGCTCGTAATGACGCTCCACAACCGCACCGGCCCCCGCCGGCAACACGCAGGCCGCCAGCACCACACCCACCAGGACAAGCCATCCACCGCGCCCACCAAACCGCACAACGCTCCGCGCCAGAGACACGGCCGGCGCCGCTGTATCGGTCTGAGGGTCGATTCCGGGATGGGGGTGGGTCCTCATATGGATCTCCGTATCGCTGGGCGGTTCATCTCGCGGCCTGGCGCTTGAAGCTGGGCGTCGCGCCGTTGAAGCGGACGGACCGACGGCATCGGGGTCTCATCGAGGGATGGCCGGCGCGACCGCGCCCGCAGGCACGCATCCGTGCCCGAGCCTGGGCCTCCCTGCTGGGAAGCCGTTCGGGTACCGGCTGAGCGTCGGAGCTGGACGCCGAGCCGTGTGGGGATGCTTGCACTGCTCTCCTCTCTCAGCCGTGTCCCCAGTTGCGGACACGTCCCATCCGTTCGGATGAGAAACATCAGGATTTGCAGCTCAGACTATAAACAGCTGTCTACGATCTTTGTCAAGAGAGAACCGTAAGACGAAGCGCCGCGAGCGTTTCTAGAGCCGATAGACGCGTCATAGCCGGAATATGCGGTCTAGAGACCGATCGTTTGCTTATAAACAGCATTCGCCCCTATACGTCAATCTCAATTTGGGTCTATGAACGGCTCCAGATCCGGGGTTATCGTCTGCTGCACGATGAGTCAGACGCCCTGGGGAGACGCGAGCGAGCTAAGGGAGCGGATGCTGCATCCGGGGCCGGGCCATTCGCCCGAGCTCGTCGCCCGCAACCAGCGTGAGCGGCTGCTCGCGGCGACGGTCGTCGCAATCGCCGCTAACGGCTACGAGAAGACCCCCGTCGCCGAGCTGCTGAAGCTCTCGGGGATCTCGCGCACGACCTTCTACCAGCACTTCCCGGGCGGCAAGGAGGAGTGCTTCCTCGCCGCGGTCGACGCCGCCGCGGCGACCGCCGACGAAGCGGTCGAGCGAGCGTGCGCGGCTAGCCAGCGCTGGGAGGACGGCATCGCCGACGGCCTCGGAGCGCTCGCCCAAGAGGTGATCGACCAGCCCGCCGCCGCTCGGCTCTGCCTCATCGACGTCTACTCGGCGGGAGCCGAGGGTCTCGCCCACGCCGAGCAGGCCACCGCGCAGTTCGGCCGGCTGCTCAGCGAGGCGCTCGGACGCTCGCCGGAGCACGCGGCGACGCCGCCGGCGATCGTCTCGGGACTCGTCGCGGGCATCCGCAAGGTGCTCGAGACGCGAGTGGCCGCCGGCGACCTCGACGAGCTGCCCGGCCTGATGCCAGGGCTGGCCGATTGGGTCGTCTCCTACCGCAACCCTCCGGTCCCGGTCCGGCGGCCGCGCACGCGCCCACCGGTCGAGGGCGCGACGCGCTTCGTCGTCCACGACCAGGTCGAGCGGATCTTCGGCGCGATCGCCGACACCGTGGTCGAGAAGGGCTACCCGGCGATGACGCTCGACGACATCGTCAAAGGCGCCTCCGCCTCGCTCACCACCTTCTACCAGCACTTCGACGGCAAGGAGGAGGCGTTCCTCGCCGCATACGACACCGCGACCGCGCAGGCAACGGCTGCCGCGATGCCTCCATTCCGCTGGTCGCGCAGCTGGCCGCTCGCCGTGCGCGCCGCGCTCGAGGCGTACCTGTCGTTCCTCGCCGCCGAGCCGGCGTGGGCGCGAATCGCGACGATCGACATCCTCGCCGCCGGCCCTGCCGGGTTCGAGCACCGCGATCGCTCGCTCGAGCTGTTCGACGAGATCCTCGAGCCCGGGCTCCAGCAGGCGGGCGACGCAGCGCCGTTGATGGTCGAGGCGATCGGCGGCGCTGTCCAAGGGCTCGTGCGCGAGCAGATCCGTCGCCGCGGCGCCGAGCACCTGCTCCAGATCCTGCCGGTCGCGACCTTCGTCGCGCTCTCACCCTTCGTCGGTCCCGAGGAGGCGATCGCCGTGGCCAACCGTGGCGCGCTGCGCACGCGCGGAAGCGCCCAGGGGAGGATGGGTGGAGAGGCGCCCGCGCGCCGGGCGCCCCGGAGGCGCGGAGGCCACACCGGCTAGCCCAAACGTACAACCAGGTCACGACTTGTTTACGTTGACGTGTGGGTAGCGATAGGTTAGCGTTTATATATCGAGCTAGCCGTCAACACCAGCTCAACCGCCGATGCAGCCCGCTACAGGGACCGGCCCAAGCCCCAACAGCTCCAGGGCGGCTTGCACGGACTCAGTAGGGAGCAGGTAGCGACCTCGCAGCGAAGCCGGCTCCTACAGGCGATGGTCGAGACGGTAGGACGGCGTGGCTACGCCGAGACGAACGTCCGCGAGGTGATCGACCTCGCCGGCGTCTCGCGCAAGACCTTCTACGAGCTGTTCGCGACCAAGGACGACTGCCTGCTCGCGGTCTACGACGACGCGGCCCAGTGCTTGCGCGCCGTCGTCCAGACCGCCTACGACCGTGGCGTCACGCCGCAGGAGCGCATCGACGCGGCGATCGACGTGATCGTCGAATGGGCCGACGCCGAGCCCGAGCTCGCCCGCGTCTGCATGGTCGAGGTCCCGACCTCCGGGGTCCCGGGCCAGAAGCGCCTGACCGCGACGCTGAGCTGGCTCAGCTCGGTGATGGCCGACGTCCTCGGCGACCTCGACGTGCCCGAGGTCCTGCCCGAGCTGCTCGTCGGCGGCGTCCACCAGATGATCGTCCATCGACTGATCAACGCCCCCGCGGAGCTGCCCAGCCTGCCTTCGGACCTCACCGAGGTCTGGGCCTACGTCGAGCGCGGCTGACGAACCGCGCGCTCACGCAAGAGCAGGAACAGGGGGAGGCCGAAGCACAGCCCTACCAACAGCGAGGCCGGGATCGGTACCCACCACGAGCGCATCCCGAGACGCCGTCCCTCCCACGCCGCCCACAGCGCGAAGGCGACGAAGGCGACGATCAGGTCGGCGACCAGTTGAGCGGAGGGCAGCGTCTGCACCCAACCGTCGAGGTACGCGCTGATGTCAAGGCCATGGTCGACGAAGAAGATCGCCACCATCGCGTTCGGCACGAGGAACCCGACGACGGTGAGGACGAGCAAGATCCGTTCGCGCCAGCTCATGCGGCGTCCGATCGTCGCGCGCCGCCGATCAGCAACCGACCCGCGACGCGCGGGTCCAGAAGATGGGAGACCGAACGCTCCCTTGCAAAGAAGCTGATCAGAGAGCGCGCGAGAACCGGGTCGGCGGCGGCCCGGCGAAGGCCGCGACGCTCGATCGGCCTCATCTCGCGAGCGGTCGAGAAGTCCGACGTCTGGATGTAGTGGGGGCCGAGGCGCCAGCGGTGCAGCCGCCGGTAGCGGTCGAGGCCCGCGTCGAGCTCGCCCTTCCCGAGCAGCGCCGGCGCCGTCTCCTCCACCAGCCACTCGGAGCTCTGGAACGCCCAGCCGCAGCCGACCCCCCAGAACGGGTCCCCCGCCAGGGCGGCATCGCCGACGAAGGCGAGCCCGGGCCGGGCGGCGGCGCGGATCGTGTTGGGTGCCTCGAGCTTGCCGAGCAGCTTCGACTCGCGGCTGGCGGTGTCGAGCTCGGGCGCGTCGGGCAGCGAGCGGAGCATTCGCATGTAGGCGCCCTCGCGGTCGGCTCGAAACTCGGGGAGCCGGTCCCGGTGCGGAGCGACCAGGGCCAGCGTCAGCCCGTCCTCGTTGGGGAAGGTGTAGGCGCAGTCGGGCTCGAGCATCCAGACCCGCGCCCGCGCCCCGACGGGGCGCAGTCCGGTCCAGTAGAAGAAGCGGCCATTCGGCTTGGATCGCGCTCGCGCGCCGGCGAAGCGGGCCATCTTCGAGCCGCGCCCGTCAGCGGCGACGACGAGGCGCGCTCGCACCTCGGCCACCTCGCGCGCGGCGTTCTCGATCCGCACGCCGGACCAGCGCCCCTCGCCGAGCAGACCGATCGCCGTCCAGCCGGCGAGCAGCTCGACCCCCGGCGTCTCGGCGGCGAGCTTGCGCAACGCCGGGTCCAGCTGGCGGCGAGTGAGGCTGTAGCCGAAGCCCTCCTGCCGAGCGACGATCCAGCCGCCGTGGCGGGTCCAGAGGTCGATGCCGTTGTGCACCGCTCCGCGGCGCTCGAGCAGCGGAGCGAGCCCGAGGCGCTCGATCGTCGGCGTCGCGCTCGACTGGACGAAGTGCGTGCAGGCGGTCTTGTAGAAGCCGAGGTCGGGACGGCGCTCGATCAGGGCGACGCGCAAGCCACGCTGGGCGAAGAGGCGCGCCGCGGTGCACCCGGCGAGGCTGGCGCCGACGACGGCGACGTCGAAGTCCTTGGCCGGCCTCATCGCTCGCTCGGCCAGGACTGCCAGGGGAACCCCCCGCGGGCGTGGCGCAACCTGTAGGCAAGCGCGCCGTGGGCGTTCATCGCATGCCACGTGGCCCGGACGGTGCGCGTGAACCTGGGGATCCAGAAGCGGTCCTCGATCGGGTCGAGCGGTGTCGGAGCTTGCGCTAGGTCGACATCGGCCGCGACGTGGCCCTCGCCGTCCTCGAGCGTGAGACGGGCGAGGATCGTGCCGTCGCGATCGCAGATCTGTGACTCGCCGAGCATCTGCGCCTTCCACGGCATGCCCGGGAAGAGCGGCGTCTTGCTCTCGACCGGGCCGACGTGGGAGGCGTGAGCGACCGGCACGCCCGTCAGCCGCGCCACCTGGCCGGGGAGGGCGCGCGCCTGAGCGCGCCAGATCGCGTGCTCGCGCTCGGCCAGCCAACGCAGAGGCACGGGCCAGCCGAGCGGCGTAGAGATCCAGCACATTCCGCCGAGCACGACGTGCGCTCCGCCGGCACGTACGCGGGCGGAGGTGCGAAAGCGCGCCCACTCCCAGCCCGACATCAATCCGACATTGCAGCCGAGCGTCTCGCTACGCGTGACTCCCTGGTCGTCGCCGCCGACATAGAAATGCTGCTCCCATGCGGTCGGAATGTCCTTGTCGTGCAGGTGCACGGCACCGTCGGGCTCGGCAAGCGCGAAGGTTCCGTAGGCGTGCTCGCCACGCACGGCGACGAAGCCGCCACCGATCACGCAACCCAACTCGCGAGCGAGCCGGGCGAGCATCTGGAGCGGCTCGCCGTCGACGGGCCGCGGCGTGCCCCTCATCAGCTTCGAGAACACGTTCGGCGTGGTGCACGCCTCGGGGACGAGGATCACCTCCGCGGAGTGCTCGCGGTGGGCGTCGCGAACGAGATCCTCGATCCGCTGGAGATTGCCCTCGACGTCACCCAGCGCAAGGGCCGGCTGGACCACCGCGATTCGGGTCATGCGGAGGTCTGCGCGCTGATCGGGGAGGCCATCGCCCTATACCGTGTTCGAGGCCAGCGCGGCGAAGGTGGCGATCACGGTCATCCCCGTCCCGAACATCAGGGGAAGCGGCCGCGTCAAGGCGTCCAGTCGCTTTTCGACATAGAAGAGCCCAACCGCGAGGAAGCCTGCGTGGATGACCGCCACGAAGCGCAGCAGATCGCGACTCTCCACCGCTCCAAACGCGGTCAGGAAGAGCGTTGCGGCAGACGCGAGGAAGACCACCGTGACGCTGTGCAGGGTGACGTCGAGGACCATCCGGGTGACCTCGCGGTCACCGAACCAGCGCACGGACAGAGCGGTCGGCCGTAGCTCGACGGTGGCCAGCTGGGCCACGAGCCATCGATGGCCGAGGACGCCGTGAGCGTAGACGCCGACCGAAGCCGCGACCCCCGCGATCAGAGCCGGATAGTTCAGGTCCATCGTCGCCGCCCGTTCATCTTTCGCGCCATTGCCGTTCGAGCTCCCGAATCATCTGCGGGTACATGATCAGGTAGCGAAATGGCTTGATCGCTGCCATGTAGGCGCTGCCGAGCGGACCGTTCGGCTTCACGTAGACGGCCATCTGTGCGCGGTAGCTGCCGGTCCCATCCGGCGCGCGGCAAGCTCTCGCCAGGGTCGGCTGAGGCGATTCCCTGCACCAGGAGAGGGAAGTCGTTCAGACTGCCGGGCGTTGGCAGCGCCCACACGTCCTCGAGTCGAAAGTCCGGGACGATCTCATGGATCCGCCAGCCCTGGGAGGTGTGGGAGGCCTTCGGAAGCTTCACTCGCGATATACGGTAGCGCACATATACGGCAACGTATAATTATCCCTCGGACTGTGCAAGAGGCGATCGAGACAGATGCCAGCGCCCCGCACGCCTCCAGCTAAGTGGGTCGAGGAAGGGCTTCGGGCGCTCGCGATCGGCGGGCCCGACGCCGTGCGGATCGAGCCGCTGGCCCAAGCGCTCGGGGTCACCAAGGGCGGCTTCTACGGCTATTTCAACGACAGACGTGCGTTGCTCGAGGAGATGCTCGACGCGTGGGAGCGCGGCGGTGTCGACGATGTGATCGAGCGCGTGGAGGGAGAGGACGGGGACGCCAGGTCGAGGTTGAGGAGACTGTTCGCGCTGGCTTCCTCCTCAGCTGGCGAGCTGCTGAAGGTCGAGCTTGCGATCCGCGACTGGGCCCGACGTGACAAGGCTGTCGCCACGCGGCTGAAGCGCGTCGACAACCGGCGAATGGAGTTCATGCGCCCGCTGTTCGCCGACTTCTGCCGAGACCCGGACGATGTCGAGGTCCGCTGCCTGCTCGCCTTCTCCCTGTTCATCGGCAGCCCCTTCATCACCGCCGATCACGGCGAACATAGCCGCGCGGATGTCGTGGAGCAGGCTTTGGAGTGGCTCTTGAGCTAGACCCGGGCTTGCCTCGAAGGCGGCTCCGACACAAGGGATGCGGGCCCGATCTCCGGCGTGCTCAGGCGGCCATACGGCCTAGGCGTCTATCCGCTCGATCATTGCCACGTAGCGCTCGATCAAGCGCGGCAGCGTCTCGAGCAGCAGTCCCACCGCCGCGTGGATCTGCACCGGGGTGACGCCCGGATAGTCGTGCTGCAAACGGTTGCGCAGCGTGACCAAGTCCGTCAACCGTGACCGATCCGCCGCGGTCAGCAGGCCAGCCTCGACGAGGCCCTCGAGCGGTCCGTCATCGCTCTTCTCGATGCGCCCGAGCCGAACCAGCTCGTGGTAGCCGAGCTCGCCGATCTGGCGCAACCAGTTGACGATGTGCCCGAGATCGCCTTCGACCGCGGTCACGGCGTTGATCGTGTCCGGGTCGGTGGAGTCGTAGGCCGCGACGAAGCCCTCGAGCTCGAAGTCATCGCCGAACTCCGACATCGAGCGCAGCAACGCGGCGCGGTAGCGCGGGACCCGCGCGAGGCGGTCATCGATGCCGACCCGCCACCTGGAGCGTGCCGAGGTCACGTGGTTAGCAGCTCAGCGATCGCCGCTTGCGCGCGAGCGCGAAGGTCCGCGTCGGCGATCGCGGCGTCGGCCGCGATCGCCGAGCGCTCGGCCTGCAGCGCGGCCCAGGCTTCGGCTCGGTCGATCAGGACGCGACCGTCATCCAACGCCGCCGCGAGCAACAGCGGCGCGCGGCGCGCGGCGCCGATCTCGAGGAGCTGAACGGGCTTGCCGACCGCCTTCTCGAGCCGATCCGCAAGCGCGAGCTGACGCGACGTCGAGCCGTCGACCAGATCGACCAGGATGTCGACGTCAGATCCCTCGTGGTGGTCTCCTCGCGCGCGTGATCCGTAGAGCACAGCCAGACGAACGTTGCGCTCGGTCCGCAGCGCCTCGCGCAGTGACGAGATCAGCGGCCACGCACGCAGGAGATAGCTCTCCTCGCCGGGGCTGAGCACGAAGCGGCGTGGAGACGGCCGTGCCCCGCGCAGCGCCCCGTCGGCGAATGCACGCCGTAGCGTGCGTCTACTGATTCCAAGGTCTCGAGCCAGAAGCTCTAGTGCCACCATGTGTCCATTGTACTAGCACGGTGTGTCCGATAACTCTTCCGGAGACTGCCGACGCACGATTCGCCGCTCACGTCAGCTCGGCGCGGAGGAGGTCGCTAGCGACGTAGCGCGTCGACCTGCCCTTGCCCTGTTGATCCACGAGGCCGGCATCCATGAGGCGCCGGAAGTCCGCGCTGGCTGTGGCGAGCGAGACGTCGGCCTCCTCGGCATAGGCGCCGCGATCGACGTTCCCGAACAGGCTCTGCTCGAGGGCGATGACCAGCCTGTCGGGCCATGCCCGTTGCTCCACGATCCCCTCGAGCCGCGCCCACCGCTGACCGGCCTCGTCCATTTGCGAGAGGCGCTCTCTCGCCTGCTCGAGGTGCGCCTTGACGCAGAATCGCACCCAAGGCAAGGCGTCTCGCTCAGGGAGGTAGCGCCCACCCTGGACCTTGCGCAGCGTCGCGTAGTAGTCCGCCCTATGACGCCGGAGGTACTCCTCGATCGAACCGAGCTCCGGAGCGACGAGTCGGTCTTGCGCCAACACCAGCGATTGGACGATCCGCGAGATGCGGCCGTTGCCGTCGGCGAACGGGTGGATGCTCACGACATGGAGATGAGCCATCGCCGCGCGCACCGCGACGTGCGCGTCTAGGTCGCCGCTCTCGAGCCAATCGACGATCTCCGCCATGAGTACGGGCACATCCTCATGCGCAGGTCCGACATAAGCCGCGCCGCCCCTGTCAGGTGCTGTGACCTGGATGCCTCCCTTCCGGTATAGCCCCGGGCGCTTGTCCTTCTGGAAGTAGCAAGCGTCGAAATGCAGATCTAGGATCACTCGCTCGAGCCAACGAAACTCGGGGTCGGCGGCCATCACGCCGACGTGATCCATCGCGCGCCCGTAACAAGAGAGCGCCATTCGGTCGTCGTCTGCGGGGTCGGGCGGCTCCTCTCCGGACGCCAGCGCGAGCGTCTCGCCGATAGGCACGCTGAAGCCCTCTATCTCGATGGAGCTCTCGGCCGTCGAGGCACGGACCTGCCGCCGCAAGCTGCCTAGCCACAGCCCAGCCGCGCCAGAGCTATCCCCCAACCTGCCACGCAGCTCGTCGAGCTCTGCGAGCTGCATGGCTAGAGGCTTCGAGATGTCCGGGGTCGCAAAGATCACGGCCCCATATTAGACGATTAAACGTTTAATCGTCTAGACGCTATTCCGGCTGGCTAGTCCGCGAGCTCCACGCGCTCGATCACGACCGGCTCCTCCGGGCGGTCGCGCCCGTCGGTCGGCAGTCCCTCGATGGCGTCGACGACGTCCATGCCCGACGTGACCTCGCCGAAGACGGTGTGCTTGCCGTCGAGCCAGCCGGCCTCGCCGATCGTGACGATGAAGAACTGGCTGCCGTTGGTGTTCGGGCCGGCGTTGGCCATCGCGAGCGCGCCGCGAGCGACCTTGTGGTCGTTGAACTCGTCCTCGAAGGTGTAGCCCGGACCGCCGGTGCCGGTGCCCTCCGGGCAGCCGCCCTGAATCATGAAGTCCTTGATCACGCGGTGGAACGACAGGCCGTCGTAGAAGCCGTCGCCCGCGAGCTTGCGGAAGTTCTCGACAGTCTTCGGCGCGTCGTCGTCGAAGAACTGGATCTCGACCGGGCCGTGGTTGGTGTGCAGCGTCGCCTTGCTCATCGCTTCGTTACCTCCAGTCGGAGCGCGACGCCCCGGACCTCGTTGCCGTTGACCTTCTCGACCACCTCGCTCGCGCGATCGGCCGGTACCTCGACGAAGCTGAAGCGCTCGAGGATGCGCACGTTGCGCACGTCCTCGCCATCGAGGTGACAGTTGTCGACGATCGCCGCGACGATGTCGGCGGGCTCGAACCCGTGCGCACGTCCCCCGCCGATCAGCAGCTTGGCGACCTTGCCATCGCGCTGGCGGGGCTTGGTGTGGCGTGGGCGGCGCGGCTGCGGACGCTCGTCCTCGTCGTCAGTCGACGTCGTCGGCTCGGTCGTCTCGGTCGTCTCGGCCTCGGAAGGGACGGCCTCGGCTGCGTCGTCGAGAACCGGCAGCTGGCCGGCCATGGCGACCTCGTCGTCCTTGACCTCATCCTTCGGCGTGTCGTCCTCGGCGGCCCGGCGGCGACGGCGCGGCGCACGGATGCGGCGCGGCTTCTCCTCCGCCGGCTTCTCCTCGGCCTTGACCTCCGCGGCGTCGTCGAGCACGGGCATCTGTCCGGCTAGCGCCACCTCGTCGGTGGCAGGCTCGTCCTTCTTCGGCACGCGCTGCTTGCCGTTGCTCGACGACCACTCGGGGATCTGCGTCTTCGCGTGCCGCTCGATCGCCTCGAGGTCGGAGCGCTGCTTGGGAGTGATCAGCGTGATCGCGCGTCCGCTCTCGCCGGCGCGACCGGTGCGCCCGATGCGGTGGACGTAGGTGTCCGGCGAGTTCGGGATGTCGTAGTTCACGACGTGCGAGACGCCGGTGATGTCGAGCCCACGAGCGGCGACGTCGGTCGCCACCAGCAGCCGCTCGCGACCGCCCTTGAACGAGATCATCACGCCGTCGCGCGCGCCCTGGCTCATGTCGCCGTGCAGCGTCTTGACGCGTAGGCCCTTGCCGTCGAGCGTCCGCGCGAGGCGATCGACGCCGATCTTCGTCCGCGCGAAGATGATCGCCTGCTCGGGTCGCTCGGCCTTGAGCACCTCGGCGAGGCGGTCCGCCTTGTCCTTGTCGGAGACCTCGATGTGGAACTGGGCGACGGTGTCGATCGTCAGCGTCTCCGCCTTGACCTTGATCGTCACGGGGTCGTACATCCGCTTCTCGGCGAGCTTCTTGATCGGCGGCGGCATCGTCGCCGAGAAGAGCGCCGTCTGGCGGCCAGAGGGACAGCGGGCGAGGATCTCGTCGACGTCCTCGAAGAAGCCGAGGTCGAGCATCTCGTCGGCCTCGTCGAGCACGACGTAGCGGGCCGAGTCGAGGAAGAGGTAGTGGCGGCGGATCATGTCCATCACCCGGCCGACGGTCCCGACGACGACCTGCGCCTCGTTCTTCAGCCGCGACGCCTGGTCCTTGATCGGCGCGCCGCCGAAGACCGCGACGACCGAGATGCCGCGCTTGTCGCCGTAGGCGCGCAGCGCCTGGGTCACCTGGATGCACAGCTCGCGCGTCGGGGTGAGCACGAGCGCCTGGACCTCGGCCTCGGAAGGATCGATGTAGTCGAGCAGCGGCAGGCCGAAGGCGGCCGTCTTGCCGGTGCCGGTCTGGGCCTGGCCGATCACGTCGCGACCCTGGAGGAGAAGCGGGATCGTCTCCTGCTGGATCGGAGTCGGCTGCTTGTAGCCGAGGTGCTCGAGGGCCTCTGTAAGTTGCTGGGACAGGCCCAGGTCTGCAAACGTCGTCATAGAGACGTTGAGACTACTGACGGGACGCCGCCCGACCTGCGGCCCGTCAGAGCGACGGATCGAGCGTCAGCTTGCCGGTCGTGCGCCGCCCTTCGAGGTCCTCATGCGCGCGACGGGCGTCGGAGAGCGGATATACGGTGCCGATCCGTGGGCTTACCTCGCCGCGCACCGTGCGTTCGAAGAGGTCCGCCAGCGGGCGTTCGAGCATGTCGCGCCGGCCCAGCAGGTGCATCAGCCAGAAGCCGACGACCGAGCGGCTCGTCTTGAGCAGCTCGCCGTTGGTGACGGCGACCTTCTCGCGCGTGGAGTTCCCGTAGGCGACCAGCCGTCCGAACGGCGCGAGGGCAGCGAGGCTCTGCTCGAAGATCCGTCCTCCGGCAGCGTCGAATGCCACGTCCACGGGCCGGCCGCCGTTGGCCCCGATCAACTCGACGGCAAGCGCCTCGGTGTCGGGGTCGACGGCCACGTCGGCGCCTTTGGCGAGCGCCTGCTCGCGCCGCTCGGGCGAGCCGGCCGTCGCTATCACGCGCCCGGCGCCCATCGGCTTGGCGAGCTGGACGATCAGCGACCCCGTCCCGCCGGAAGCGGAGTGGACGACGACGCTCTCACCCTCTGCCAGACGAGCGGAAGTGCGCAGCAGGTGCCAGGCGGTCAGGCCTTGGATCAGCAAAGCGAGCGCTACGTCCTCGGACACGCCGTCCGAAATCCGGAACGTCCGGTCGACCGAAGCGACCGCGTACTCGGCGTAGCCGCCGACGTCGAGCAAGGCAACGACCCGGTCGCCCTCGGCGAAGCCACCGGCCGCCCGCTCCACGGTCCCAGCCACCTCGCCGCCGAGCACCACCGGCAGCTCGCGCTTCGCGATGTACTGGTTGCGCCGCTGGTGCGTGTCGCCGAAGTTCAGCCCCGCGCGAACGACTTCAATCAGCAGCTCGCCGTCGCCGGGCTCGGGCGTCGGAAGCTCCACGAGCTCCAGCACCTCGGGCCCGCCGAACCGCCTGATCTCGACCGCGCGCATAGCGCGGGAACTTATCGCTGCTAGCGAGCCAGAACGCCGGGCGGCAGCAGATCCTCGAATGTCTCGCCGTCGACGTCGAAATAGCTCGAGTGCGTCCTCTTGATCGTCGCCAACGAATCTGCGCTCAGCAGAACGATGTCTAAGTCATCTCGGCTGCGAGCATCGTCCTCAGCTTCGGCGTATGCCTCAATTGCCGTGTCGTAGTCAGTACCAAAAGGCCTGACGGTCACCTTACGCGCAGTGACGTCGTAGATCACGAGGAAATGCTTGATCTCAGTGGCTGTCATGGAGGAACTCAATCTATCGGCCGAGTTCGTGTCTGATGCGTTTGAATTGGCTGTTCAATCTGGCGATGAGCTCGGGAGCGAGCGGCTTCCCGGCATCCATCGCGGCAAAGACGTCGGACATCATCCGATAGTAGTCATGGATCTCGGGGTTTCCCACTCCGAACTTGAATCCGACTCCGAGCTTGCGGCCATCGTCCTCGACCTGATTGGCCCAGGCATCCTGCAGTGCAGTACGCAGCTGAACCTCGATGAGCCTTCCGTCCCGCTTGACGATGTGATGCAACGCTCGGTAGCCGGAATCTTTGGGTCCATCGATGTAGTCGCGTGTCTTGACGATCGTCCACGTCTTCTTCAGGCGGCGGCTGACTGCGCTGACTTGCCTCAAGCTCGGCAGCCGGACACGCACTCCGCCGATGTCGGCCATCTGGGTCAGCAACATCGTCGGCTCGCGATCGAGCTTGTAGAGCATCGTTCCGCGCCGCTTCAGTCTTTGCGCGACGTCGATTCGCCCGCTGATCGTCGCCCCCTCTGCCTTGACGTGGTAGCGGAGGTTTGCGGCCACTTTGTTCAGTGGCGCGGCGTGGAGCATCCGCCACTCTCGGCTGGAGGTTTGAACGGATCTGCGAGTCCCGGGACCACCACTTCAGGCTACATACGCAGATTCGCGGCGAACTCGCCTAGTGGCCCTGAGAGCCCGATCGTTACGCTCCCCGCTCTATGAGCCTCGTCGTGGTCGGATCCATTGCCTTTGACGCCGTCAAGACGCCGTTCGGCGAGCGCGAGCGGATGCTTGGCGGCTCGGCCGTCCACTTCTCGTTGGCGGCGAGCTTCTTCACAGACGTGCGGGTGGTCGGGCCGGTCGGCGACGACTTCGGCGAGGACGAGTACGCGGTGCTCCAAGGCCGCGGCGTCAACACCGACGACATCGAGCGCATCCAGGGCGGCAGGACCTTCTTCTGGCAGGGCCACTACGAGTACGACCTCAACCAGGCGCACACCGACGACACGCAGCTCAACGTCTTCGGTGAGTTCGAGCCGAAGCTCTCCGATGCCTCGCGCAGCGCCGACCACCTCTTCCTCGCGAACATCCAGCCCGACCTCCAGCGCGGCGTGCGCGAGCAGTGCGAGAGGGTCCGCTGGGCCGGCCTCGACTCGATGAACCTCTGGATCGAGATCGCGCGCGACTCGCTCGTGCAGACGATCTCGGGCGTCGACCTCGTCTTCCTCAACGACGCCGAGATCCGCCAGCTCACCGAGCAGCCGAACCTCGTGCGCGCGGCGCGCGAGGTGATGGCAATGGGCCCGAAGGTCGTCGTCGCCAAGCAGGGCGAGTACGGCGCGGCGCTGTTCACCGAGAACGGCTTCTTCGCGCTGCCGGCGTTCCCGCTCGACGACGTCGTCGACCCGACCGGCGCGGGCGACTCGTTCGCCGGCGGCTTCCTCGGCTACCTCTCCTCGCAGGACGACCCGACCGACGACGCGACGCTGCGCCGCGCGATGACCTACGGCTCGACGCTCGCCTCGTTCAACGTCCAGGAGTTCGGCACGGAGCGCGTGGCACGGCTGGAGCGCGACGAGATCGACGCGCGCTTCGAGCAGTTCCGCCAGATCACGGCGCTCGAGGCGCCGACCACGGCCTAGCCGCACGCCTTAACAAAGCCGCTCGTCAATCCGGCCGGCGCCGGGTACCCTCGGCAGATGGAGGTAACGGCCTTCATCTGGTTGTTCCTGGTCCTCAAGATCCCGGTCGCCGCCGCGCTCTACCTCGTCTGGTGGGCGGCGCGCGAGCCCGAGCCGGTCGCCGAGCCCGAGGACGACGGCGGCACGCGCCGCCCCGATCCCCATCGCGGACCGAACGTCCCGCGCCCGCCACGGCGCGGACCGCACTCCGATCAGCCGCTGCCCGCTCCGCCGCGCGTGCGCACGGTCGCTCGCGGGCAGTCGCTGAGCGGAACCGACCGCTGACCTCCCGCCCGGCCTGTTAGCTTTTCCGCCGATGGAGGCCTTCTACGTACTCGGCGGCGCGCTGGCCGTGCTCGCGCTGCTCACCTCCCTCCTCGGCATCACGCGCAAGGACTTCCCGGGCTCGAAGGGCGTCGAGCGCGCCATCGGGGCGGTCTTCGCGCTGCTCGTCCTCGCCGCGATCGGCGCTGCTCTCATCGGCTCCGCCAATGAGAGCGAGGAGGAGCACGAGGCCGAGGCCGCCCTGGTCCTCCCCGGCTGACCGGTCGGTCGTGGCGATCGACGACGGCCACGCGCTCAGCTACACCGCGCTGCCGACCGGCATCCCGGTCTACAGCTCGGACGAGATCGAGCTCGGCACGGTGCGCGAGGTGCTTGACAACGAGCGCGAGCACATCTTCGACGGCATCGTGATGGAGACGCCGTCGGGCGAGCGGCTGTTCGTCGACGCGCCCGAGGTGGCGCGTACCGCAGAGCGAGCGGTGACGCTCAACATCACCGCCGAGCAGGCGAAGGCGCTCGAGCCTCCCAAGCGCGGCGGGCGGCTCGGCAAGCTGTTCCGCCGCTAGCTCGCTAGCGTCTCGGACGTGGACACCCTCACCGTCACCGACAACCGCACCGGCGAGACCTACGAGGTGCCGATCGTCGACGGCACCGTCAAGGCGATGGACTTCCGCCAGATGAAGACGGGCGAGGACGACTTCGGCCTCATGACCTACGACCCGGCGTTCACGAACACCGCCCACTGCCGGTCGGAGATCTGCTTCATCGACGGCGAGGCGGGCGTGCTCGAGTACCGCGGCTACCCGATCGAGCAGCTCTGCGAGAGCTCGAGCTACCTCGAGGTCGCCTACCTGCTGGTGCACGGGGAGCTGCCGTCGAAGGAGGCGCTCGACTACTGGGTCTACTCGATCACCCACCACACCTACGTCCACGAGAACATCAAGAAGTCGATGGAGGCGTTCCGCTACGACGCCCATCCGATGGCGATGCTGCTCTCGACGGTCGGCGCGCTCTCGACCTACTACCCGGCCGCCAAGAACATCGACGACCCGACCGAGCGCTACATGTCGATCGTCCGGCTGATCGCCAAGATGCCGACGCTCGCCGCCTTCTCGTACCGGCACAACCTCGGCCTGCCCTACGTCTATCCGGACAACGACCTCTGGTACACGGGCAACTTCCTCTCGATGCTCTACCGCATCAACGAGCCGAAGTACGAGCCCGATCCGCGGCTCGAGCGGGCGCTCGACGTGCTCTGGATCCTCCACGCCGACCACGAGCAGAACTGCTCGACGGCGGCGGTGCGGGGCGTCGGCTCGTCGCAGGTCGATCCTTACTCCGCGGTCGCGGCGGGTATCGCGGCGCTCTACGGACCGCTGCACGGCGGAGCCAACGAGGCGGTGCTGAAGATGCTCGAGCGGATCGGCACCGTCGAGAACATCCCGGACTTCCTCCAGGGCGTGAAGGACCGCAAGGAGAAGCTGATGGGCTTCGGTCACCGCGTCTACAAGAACTTCGATCCGCGCGCGCAGATCATCAAGAAGCACGTCGACGAGGTGCTCGACATCCTCGGCGTCGACAACCCGAAGGTGAAGGTCGCGGTCGAGCTCGAGAAGCGCGCGCTCGACGACGAGTACTTCACCGACCGCAAGCTCTACCCGAACGTCGACTTCTACTCAGGCCTCATCTACGAGGCGATGAACATCCCGACCGACATGTTCACGGTGATGTTCGCGATCCCGCGCACCGCCGGCTGGCTCGCGCAGTGGAAGGAGATGCTCGAGGACGACGAGACGAAGATCGCCCGCCCGCGCCAGATCTACGCGGGCGCGCGATCAGTCGATTACGTTCCGCTAGCCGACCGCTAAAGCGGGGCTGGCGGCCACGGGGGCTGGCCCTCGAAGATCGCCAGCCGCGCCTCCTGGTGCGCCTTCGGCGGCCAGAAGACGTTTCCGCCCGGGCCGCGCGTGCACTGCGTCTGACCGCCATGACCGTTCGAGGACAGGCCGGGGCGGGAGATCCAGAGGAAGGCGTCGGCGTACTTCGAGCCGGTCTTCGTGGTCGGCAACGGGCCGAGCCCAGCGTTCACCGGGTTGCAGAAGCGGTCCTTCGGGTTCTTGACGTCCTTGAGTCCGCCACGACCGTTCTCGGCGGTGTTGATCACGTAGTGCTTGCCGAGCGCCCGCGCGAGCGCGTTGCCGTAGCGGCGCTCGAGGCGGGTGTAGTTGAAGTGCGTCGTGTTGAGCGCGAAGCCACGCACGTAGCGCACGCCTGCCTTGCGCAGCAGCCGCTTGGCCGACCCCTTGCGCAGCCAGCCCGACGATCCGATGTCGAGGTAGGTGGTGAGGTTCGGAACGCTTCCGAGCCGCTTCGCCACGGCGCGCATCAGGGCGATCCGCTGCTTGGCGGCGCTGCGGCTCAAGCACTTCGACACCACCGGCAGGCCGTCCGGCTCGACGATGACCGTCGCGTTGTGACCGATCGGCGCCAGCGCGTCGACGAACTTCTCGAGCCACGGCAGGTAGCTGCCATTCTTCGCCCGGTTCCAGGCGCCTCCGCCGTCGTACGAGCGACTGCAGTCGTCGTGCTCGAGCTGGCGGATCGCGAAGACGGGGTAGTTGCCGACGAACGGGTCGCCGGCGCCACCGCGCGCGCCGTAGTGGGTCTTGCAGTTCGGCCCGCCCCACTCGGACGCGAGCGTGTTGCGCACGTAGATGCCGACGATCCGGCTCGGCTCCTGTCGCACGTTCTTGCCGGCTAGCCACTTCGCCTGGGGAACGTGGGCGATCCGCTCGAGCCGCTGGACGCTGTCCGAGTCGCCGGCGGCCTGAGCCTGCCAGAGGTCGGGCCACACCGAGTAGGGCGCGGCGCCGCGCAGGTGACCGGTCGTGCAGTCGATCCACTGGCGCTTGCCGACCAGCGGGTGCGGACCGTGGGCCGCTGCCGACGCCGAGACGAGGGCGGACACGAGCGCAAGGGCTGCTATCGCGCACAGCGACGCGCGCGGGCGAGAGGGAAACCGCATTGAACTGCCTCCAGGACTTGCTTACTTGCGTTACGTACCCGGCCCACCCCCCGGTTCTCCCCCGGACCGGTTTTGCAAAGGTAGCGGCGCTAGATCCTGAAGACAGGCACCAACCGCTTCTCGTGCTCGGCGTCGATGCGCGCGATCACCTCGATGTGCTGCTCGAGCCCGGAGCCGCGCAGCTTGGTCGCGAGCAGCTCGTCGACCTGGAAGATCCCCGACGAGTTGTTCATCGCGATCTCGATCGTCACCGCGCGCTCCTCGCCGGCCTTGATCTGGACATCGTCGATCGCCGCGGCGGAGAGCGAGTGGATGTTCGGGCGGCGGTTCTCGAACGGGACGCGCGAGCGGCCCTGCGCCAGGTCGAGCGCATCGGCGACGCGGACGATGCCAGCCTCGATCGTCAGCGGGTCGCCACGGCGCCGATGGCCGATGATCGCGTGCAGCGTCTCGGCGACGATGACGGTGCGCTCCGGCTCGTCGTAGGCGTCGGCGAGCAGCTCGGGCAGGACTCGGGCGGCCAGGAAGAGGCTGTAGGCCTCGTGATCGGTGCGATGGATCGACATGCCGCTGTCGTGGAACAGGCAGGCTGCCGCGATCACGACCTCGGCGTCGCGGTCACGCATCAGGTGGTCGGTGACCATCGCCGGCTCGACGCCGCGCCGCTGGAGCAGGCGGAACAGCCGTAGCGCGATGTTCAGCACGATCTGTATGTGGACCCATGAGTGGTCCGACATGTCGAGCCGCTGGGCGAAGACCTGCTGCATGTGCCACAGGCCCTTGACGCGGTCGTCGCCGTTGGCCGCCTCGAGCAGCGACTCGAGGCGGCGGTTGCCTCGGGTGGGCGCGTGAACCGCGACCCCCTGGATCGCGTCCTTCGGACGCATCGGACCGCCAGGCGGCGAATCCGGCGGTTTCGGGGTATTAGCGTCCTTCGCCGCGCTCATCCACGCAACCTATAGATGCTACGCACCATCCTGACCGTCAATGCTGTACGTCTGTTGGTGGCGTAGACTTCGTCCGGGTGCCTAAGCAAGCTCGTCGAACGTCGAAGTACGACCTCGTGTCGTTCAAGCATCCGCCCGTCGCCGAGGTCGCCCTCAGCGTGCAGTTTGCCCCTGAGACGATCGACCTCGAGGCGTACGGAGCCTTCGCTCACGCGGTCCGCTCCGATCTGCCTAGGCGGTACAGCCAGCCAGTCCTCCCGCCCATGGCCGAGACATTCGACCGTCTAGCCCCGGCTCCGTCGTTCGAGATTCATCTCGATGCGCCGACATCTCTTCCTAGAACTTGGTTTCAGAGCTCCGACGGCGTTCAACTCGTGCAGTTGCAACATGATCGACTAACCCTTAATTGGCGTGAGGTAGACACCTCCGGACAGACGTATCCACGCTATGTCGAGCTTAGAGCACGATTCAACAATTTGCTGAATCTTCTCTGCGGCCATCTAGTCGACGCGGGACGACCGGCGGAGATCAATCTCTGTGAGGTGACCTACGTTAATCCGGTTGCTGTTCCGGGCTTCAACACCGACGCCTATCCCGATCTAGCGCAGATCATAAATCGAGTACGTTCCCGACCCAGAAAGGCGTTTCTGCCGAGCGCAGAGGACGCTCGACTTCAAGCTCGTTGGCGAATCCCGGGATCGGAGCTCAACGGTTCCGACAGGCCTGCTGGTCGCCTTTACCTCGATGCTGCTCCAGGGCTGAAACCTCCAAAAGGAAGTCCTGTTTACATGGTGAACCTTACGGGACGGCTCCTACCCGCGGCCGCAGACCTGCCAAATGCCCTCGAGGCTCTTGATGTGGGACATAAGTGGGTAGTCCTAGGCTTCAAGGACTTGACGACCACCAAGATGCATAAGCTTTGGGGGCTGGACGAGCCCAAATGATCGGACGCACCGCCGCCATATCTACTCCTGGTTCTGCCAGCCTAAAGTGGGCCTTTGATTACCCGTTTCAGGCTGAGCGACCCCGCGAGATTCGCCTTGACGCAGTCGAGATTCCTACTTGGTGGAAGCACGTCTCCGCTCGAATCGTCGAACTTGCCGCGGTCCCCGCTTACGATCCACGCGGTGTTCTGCCCCCAAACATCGACGACGTCGTTGATGCGCTGAACTTCCTAACGCGAGTGATGCAGCCCGGTACAGCTGTTCCATGGATAGGCCTCCTGAACAGTGGCGGCCTTCAAATGAGCTGGAAGCAGGGCGATGTCGAGGTCGAGGTCGTATTTGACCACACTCGTGGCGAGCGGGAGATCTTTGTGGCGGTTGCCGAAAACGAGTGGGATGCACCCGCCGACCAGGCGGATTCGCTTTTTTGCTCGGTTGTAGACCGACTTTCCCACACTGATGACGCCTGCGTCGCAATCGCCTGACTTACCTAAGGATGACTCCCCCGTAGACGACGATGTGCTCGTCTATCGCCTGGTACCCGTATGGTCATGTGATTCAGTCGACGGTCAATGGGAGTTCCAAAGCGCCGCGTTCGACAATGCGACGCCGGAGCACGATGACTACTCGCGCGATGACATGTCCGTCGTGCTCGGAGATACGCTAGCGGCGCTTAGCCGAAGCCCCGAGGCCCTTCCTTCCGACACCCCCTGGGCTGGAGATAAGTGGGGTGTCGCAGTATTGAAGTCGGGCTATCTTCAGAGAAGCGAGGAGCAGGACATACGCCGGTCTCCGAACAAAGTGGAGCCTGCGCATGGTGACGTGCGGGGAAAGAAGAATAGGAGCCGTCGACGGCGCTTGAAGGCGCACGCCCAGTGGCTCGTGCCACCGTTGGAACCACCGCCATGACGAATCGCTTAATACCGTGAGGAGCTACCGAGTGCGCATCCGAGCAGGCGCGCGCGTGCTGCGCGAGCGCTACGAGGATGCCAACCAGGCCCTGGCGGCGGTCGAGCGCCACGCGCGCGAGCTCGAACGGACGGCCGCTGCGCGGGCAACCGGCGGACGGCTGCTGCGCCGGTTCGAACCGGTGGCCCAGGTCGTCGGCCGTGTCGAGATCTCGGGGCCCGACGGCATCCAGGGCGGCGTCGACGTCCGCGGCGACGGCTCCGCCGAGGCCTTCACGGGCCGCCTGCGACGGACGCTGATCGAGCAGCGCGGCGAGGAGTCGCCTTACGCCGCGCTGAGACGCGCCTTGACCCCGGCGGAGGCCCGATGAGCGACAAGTGGCGCGTACCGCTCCCGCCCGGTGCCAAGCCGCCGCTGCGCGTGTTCGTCAACGCCGTCCAACAGGAGGAGGGACGCGACTACGAGATCGGCGACGGCGAGCTGCTCTTCGCCCGCCCCTTGATGAAGGAGCGCCTCGGCTTCTGGCGCTGGACGGCGATGTTCCTCGCGCTGTTCGGGACCTACGGGCGCAACGACTCCGTCGACGTCGAGTACACGGTCGGCGGGCGCAAGACGGTCGCCAGCGCGCTCGAGATCATCGCGCCCGACGGCAAGCCCTCCCGGACGGGATAGCCTTCTCCGTCATGCGCATCGACCAAATCCTGGCCGAGCAGCGCCCGGTGTTCTCATTCGAGTTCTTCCCGCCGAAGACCGAGGAGGGGCACGCGAACCTGCGCAAGGCGCTCGAGGTGCTGAGCGCCGACGAGCCCGACTTCGTGTCGGTCACCTACGGGGCGCTCGGCTCGACGCGCGACACGACGATCGACATCGTCAAGTGGATCAAGCAGGACCTCGGCATCGAGGCGATGGCGCACTTCACCTGCGTCGGCGCGACCGTCGAGGAGCTGCGCGCGACGCTCGACGAGATCGAGGCGGCCGGCGTCGAGAACGTCCTCGCCCTACGCGGCGACCCGCCGGCCGGCGAGGAGGAGTGGCGCCAGACGCCCGGCGGGCTCCTCTACTCGACCGAGCTGATCGAGCTGCTCAGCGCGAGCTACGGCTTCGCGGTCGGCGCCGCTGCGTTCCCTGAGGTCCATCCGCAGGCAGACAGCGCCGAGTCCGACATCCGCTTCCTCAAGGCGAAGCAGGATGCGGGCGCCAATTTCCTGATCACCCAGCTCTTCTTCGACAACGAGCACTACTTCGACTTCGTCGCCCGGGCGCGTGACGCAGGCGTGACCGTGCCGATCATCCCGGGCGTGATGCCGGTGTCGAACCTGCGCAACATCAAGCGGATCACCGAGCTGTGCAAGTCCGAGATCCCCGAGGCATACGAGCGCGAGCTCGAGGCTCGCGAGGGCGATCCCCAGGCGATGCAGGATCTCGGCGTCGCCTACGCGACGCTTCAGTGCGTCGATCTGCTCGCCCGTGGCGCTCCCGGAATCCACTTCTACACGCTCAACCGCTCTCCGGCGACACGAGCGATCCTCGCCGCCCTGCGCGCCGCCGAGCCGTGGACCCGCGCCAAGCAGCCCGTCTAAGCGGCTAGCCGAGCTGCCAGCGCTCGGGGTCGGAGCCGTCGACGCGCGAGACCTCGCCGCGCAGCTCGAGGTGGGTGAGGTAGCAGAGGGTCAGCGAGAGGCCCCAGCTGACCGCGGCGGGCGGCAGCTCCTGGACGCCGAGCACGAACGTCACGATCTCGAACGGGGTGCGCGGCTCGTCGGCCAGAGCTTCGCGCACGCGTGCGAGCGCCTGCACGACGAGGTCCTCGTGAGCGCGCACGTGAGTCGGCAGGTCACGTGCCGGGCGGCCGTGACCGGCGAGGATCAGATCGACGTCGAGACCGCGGACCTTGTCGAGGCTTGCCATGTACTCGCCGACCGGGTCCGGCGTGTAGCCGTAGTCGAAGTAGAGCGACGCGCGGCCGAGGACGTGATCGCCCGAGAGCAGCAGCTTGCGGTCGGGCTGGTGGAGCACGACGTGCGAGGGCGCGTGGCCAGGCGTCTCGTGGACCTGCCAGAGACCGAGATCCGTGTCGACCTCGACGCCCGGCAGCAGATCGCGGTCGGGCAGCATGGCTCGCTCGATGCCGACGCCCTGGTCCTTGTTCTGCTCCCGGTAGCGATCGAGTGCCGCGATCGGCACGCCACTCTGGCGTGCGACCTCGATGCGGCGCTCGAACGCCCGCGACGGGTCCTGCGCCGCACGTGTCATGTGCGCGTGGTTGGGGTGCATCCACAGCTCGCAGCCGGTCGCATCGGCGATCGGGCCGGCCAGGCCGTAGTGATCCGAGTGTGCGTGGGTGCAGACCACCAGCCGGATGTGATCGAGCCGCAGGCCCGCCTGGTCGAGCGCCCGCTCGAGCTGTGCCATCGCGCCCGGCTCGTGCATCCCGGTGTCGACGAGGATCACGCCGCTACCGGCAGCGATGGCGTAGGCGTTGACGTGCGGGACCACCGGCCAAGGCAGCGGCAGCCTCAGCCGCCAGACACCTGGCAGCACCCGGTCGGCTCGCGCCAGTTCCTTCTTGCGCTTGCCGTCGGCCACGGGCGGACTCTTTCACGCCGCGGGGGCGCCTGGGGACGCGGGTCCTCCGTTGGTATCGGTCGATAGTGTGGAGGTGTAGATGGCCGCGCCCGGCACCACCGTTCAAATCACCATGCCCGCGATGGGCGAGTCCGTGAACGAGGGTGTCGTCCTGGACTGGCTGAAGCAGGTCGGCGACCGTGTCGAGGTCGACGAGCCGCTCGTCGAGATTTCCACGGACAAGGTCGACGCCGAGGTCCCTTCGCCGGCCGCCGGAGTCCTCACGAGCATCGCCGTCCAGGCCGACGAGACCGTCACCGTCGGAGCGGTTCTGGGTGAGATCGAGGTCGCCGAGGGCTCGAGCCCGCTGCCGGCGAGCGGCGACGAGAACAGCAACGCCGCGGCCCCGGCCGCCGAGCGTCCGTCACCCGGCTCCAACGGCTCCTCCGGGAACGGCAGCGCGGCAGCGCCCACGGCACCGGTCGACGGCGCGGGCAACGCGACGCCCGTCGCCGCTCGCATGGCCGCCGAGCTCGGCGTCGACGTGTCGCGCATCGGCGGGACCGGTCCACGCGGCAAGGTGTCGAAGGCCGACGTGCTGGCCGCGGCCGCGGCTGCCGTCAAGGGCAACGGCGGGGCGGCAGCTCCATCGACACCTGCCCCGCCGGAGAGCGCGGACGTCAGCCAGATCCGCGGGCCCGCCGCGACGTTGGCGCGCTTCATGGACGAGAGCCGCTCGATACCGACCGCGACGAGCTTCCGCACGCTGCCGGTCGACGCGCTCGCTGCCCGTCGCGCCGCGCTCAAGGCAGCCGGCAAGAAGCTCTCCTTCACCCACCTGATCGCCTGGGCGATCGTCCGCGCCACGGACGACATGCCGGTGATGGCCAACGCCTTCGCCGAGGTCGACGGCAAGCCTCACCGCGTCACGCCGAGCGCGGTCAGCCTCGGGCTCGCCGTCGACGTCGAGCGCAAGGACGGCAGCCGCTCGCTGGTCGTGCCGGTCATCCACGACGCGTCGAGGCTCTCGTTCGCCGACTTCGTCGCCGCCTACGACGCCGCGGTCGCCGGTGCGCGCGACAACAAGCTCCAGCCCGACGCCTACCAGGGCGCGAACATCACGCTGACGAACCCGGGGGGGATCGGGACCGTCGCCTCGGTGCCGCGACTGATGCCCGGGCAGGGCACGATCGTCGCCACCGGCGCGATCGGCTACCCGCCCGGCCTCGCCCAGGCCGATCCGCGCCAGCTCGGAGAGCTCGGCGTGGCGAAGGTCATGACGATGACCTCGACCTACGACCACCGCGTCATCCAGGGCGCCGAGTCGGGGCAGTTCCTGGCGCGCGTCGACGAGCTGCTCCAGGGAGCCGACGGCTTCTACGAGGACGTCTTCCGCGCGCTCGAGGTCGATCCGGCACAGGTCGAAGCGGGGCCGCCGAGCCCGACGGTCACGTCCGCCGACCCGGTCCCCGCATCCACCACGCCCGCCGTCTCGGACGTGCCCGACGAGGCGTTGATGCAGGCCGTCCAGGCAGCCACCTCCGTCATCAAGGCGCATCGCACCCACGGCCACCTCGCCGCGGCGCTCGATCCGCTCGGCACCGAGCCGCGTGGCGAGCCCGCCCTGGATCCGGACACCGTCCACCTGACGCCGGAGCTGATGGAGCGCATCCCGGCGTCCGTCCTGCGCGTTGCGGTGCCCGGCCGCACGTTCGCCGACGCGCTGCCCGAGCTGCGCAAGACGTACACCGGGACGATCGCCTACGAGGTCGAGCACATCGCCGGCCACAACCGCCGCGTCTGGCTGCGCGAGCACATCGAGTCGGGCGCCCACCGCACGCCCCTCTCGCCGGACGAGAAGCGCGCGCTGCTCAAGCGGCTGTCCGAGGTCGAGGCGCTCGAGACCTACCTGCACAAGGCGTTCCTCGGCAAGAAGCAGTTCTCGATCGAGGGGCTCGACATGCTCGTGCCGATGCTCGACGAGACGATCGAGCTGTCGGCCGACAACGGCGCGCGCGAGGCAGTGCTCGGCATGGCCCACCGCGGCCGGCTCAACGTGCTCGCCCACACCGTCGGCCAGCCCTACGGCAACGTGCTCGTCGAGTTCGAGGGCGAGCAGACGCTCTCGGCCGACACGGCGGCGCCGGAGGGCGGCACCGGCGACGTCAAGTACCACTACGGCGCGTCGGGCAGCTACACGACGCGCGACGGCAAGGGAGTCACCGTGACGCTCGCGCCGAACCCCAGCCACCTCGAGTACGTCAACCCCGTCATCGAGGGCCAGGCACGCGCCGATCAGACGACCCGCGAAGGCCGCGAAGCCAAGCACGACCCGAGCCTCGTCGTGCCGATCTTGATCCACGGCGACGCCGCTTTCCCCGGCCAGGGCGTCGTGGCGGAGACGCTCAACCTGCAGGCGCTCGCCGGCTACACGACCGGCGGCACCGTCCACTTCATCGCGAACAACCAGCTCGGCTTCACGACCGAGCCGACCGACGCACGCTCGACGCGCTGGGCGTCCGACCCGGCGAAGGGCTTCGACGTCCCGATCATCCACGTCAACGCCGACGACGTCGAGGCCTGCATCTTCGCCGTGCGGCTCGCCGTCGGCTTCCGCAACGAGTTCGGCCGCGACGCCCTGATCGACCTGATCGGCTACCGCCGCTTCGGCCACAACGAGACCGACGAGCCCGCGTACACACAGCCGCAGATGTACGACAAGATCAAGCAGCACCCGAGCGTGCGGGCGATCTACGCGAAGCAGCTCGCCGGCGAGGGCGTCGTCACCGCCGAGCAGGCCGAGCAGATGGCCGCCGACGCGATCGACGCCGTCGCCAAGGCGCACGCCGAGCTCAAGGAGTCGATGGCCGGGCCGCCCGCGACCGGCGCGCAAGAGGTCGACTCGACGATGAGCCGGGAGCCGAAGACCACGCTCCCCGCCGACCTGCTGCACTCGCTCAACGAGCAGCTGATCAAGGTCCCCGAGGGCTTCGGCGTCCACCGCAAGCTGAAGCCGTTCCTCGAGCGGCGCGCCGCCGCGGCCGAGGGCGGCCCGGTCGACTGGGCACACGCCGAGGCGCTCGCCTTCGCGTCGCTGCTGGCGCTCGGGGTGCCGATCCGGCTGACCGGTCAGGACAGCGAGCGCGGCACCTTCAGCCACCGCCATCTCGTGATGCACGATCCGGACAGCGGCGAGCTGTGGTGCCCGCTGAAGAGCCTGCCGAAGGCGGCCGCCCCGTTCGAGCTGCACAACAGCCCGCTCTCCGAGCAGGCGTGCCTCGGCTTCGAGTACGGCTACTCGATCCAGGACCCCGAGGCGCTAGTGCTCTGGGAGGCGCAGTTCGGCGACTTCGTCAACTCGGCGCAGGTGATCATCGACCAGTTCATGACGTCCGGCCTGGCGAAGTGGGGCCAGACGTCGCGCCTGACGCTGCTGCTGCCGCACGGCTATGAGGGCTCGGGCCCCGAGCACTCGTCAGGGCGCGTCGAGCGCTTCCTGCAGGCGTGCGCCGAGGGCAACATCCGCGTCGCGAACGCGACGACGCCGGCGCAGTACTTCCACCTGCTGCGCCGCCAGGCGCTCGTGTCCAAGCCGCGTCCGCTCGTCGTGATGACACCCAAGAGCCTGCTGCGCCTGCCCGCCGCCACGTCGACGTTCGACGAGCTGGCGGAGGGCGAGTTCTGCCGCGTGATCGCCGATCCGCTGTTCGAGACGACGAGCAGCGACGGCACCACGCGGCTCGACCGCGATCGGGTCACGAAGCTCGTTCTCTGCTCGGGCAAGATCTACTACGACATCGTCAGCCACGAGGAGCGCGAGGCCGCCCACCACATCGCCGTCGCGCGCGTCGAGATGCTCTATCCGTTCCCGGAGACGCAGCTCAAGGCGCTGATGGCGAGCTACCCGAACCTCGAGCGCGTCGTCTGGGTCCAGGAGGAGCCACGCAACATGGGACCGCGCGCCTACATGCGCCGCCGCATGGCCGGCATCCTCCCCGAGGACCTGCACTACTACTACGTCGGGCGCCAGCTGCGCGCCGCCCAGAGCGAGGGCTACACCGCCGCACATCGCAAGGAGCAGGCACGGATCGTCCGCGTCGCCCTCGACCTCGAGGACGACATCCTGCGCCCCGACCCCTCCGCCGAGCGCCCGACGTTGTAGATGTCTGGGGGCTCGCGCCCCCAGGCCCCCGCGTCACCAGGCTGGCTCGTTAGGGCTCGCGCCCGGTCAACGGCTGCTCAGCGTTTGTCTAGTTGGCCGGCGGCGACGCGCTCGGAGAGCTCGACGCCGCCGAAGCGGCGCTGAGCCGCGCCGACGAGGCCGGGGGCCACCCCGGCAAAGCGTGCCGACGCACGTAGACCGAACGGCGCGACGTCGATCTCGAGCTTCTCGCGCTCGATGCCGCGGGCGACGGCGCGCGCGACGTGCTCGGGCTTCTTCGTGCCGACGTAGAAGGGGAGCTTCGTACCGCTGTCGTGGAACATGCCGGCGTCGCGGATGAAGCCGGGGAAGACGGTCGTGACGCCGACGCCACTCGAGTCGAGATCCTCGCGCAGCGCGAGCGCGAAGCCGCGCATGCCGAACTTCGTAGCCGAGTAGAGAGACGTCCCGGGGCTCGCGACCTTGCCCGAGAGGGACGAGATGAACACGAGGTGGCCGAAGCCACGGTCCTTCATCGCCGGCGCGAAGGCGCGCGCGAGCTGGACCGGTGCACGCAGGTTCACGTCGAGCGCGCGGTCGATCTGGTCGGGCTCGAAGCTGGTCAGCGCCCCGCTGGCCGAGAGCCCTGCGTTGGCGACGAGGACGTCCACCCGTCCGGCTCGTTCTGGCAACGCGGCGACAGCGGCACGGTCGCTCAGATCGGCAGCGACGACCTCGGCCCGCTCGCCCAGCTCGCCGCGCAGGCGCTCGAGCACATCCGTCTGACGGCCGCTCAGCACGACCGTCGCGCCGCGTGCGTGCAGCTCGCGGGCGATCGCGGCGCCGAGGCCTCCGGTCGCGCCAGTGATCAAGACTCTCGAGTCGGCTAGCTCCATAGACGGAGCGTATGCCCATCGCGTCTCGTGGTGCTCTCCGGCACGCCCAGCGGGTATCGCTTATCGTCGCGATGGTGATTTGAAGTGAGCGCTTCGTCCGGCGACGGACCGATCCGAATCGTCATCGCGGACGACCAGCCGGTCGTGCGAGCGGGACTGCGCATGCTGTTGGAGGGCGAGGCCGACTTCGAGGTCGTCGGCGAGACGCCCGACATCATCTCCACCGCGCGCTCGATCGTCGCCCTTCACGCGAACGTCGTGGTCCTGGACGCGCACATCCCGGGCGAGCTCGGCATGGCCGCGATACCTCAGCTCGTCGAAGTGCGTCCTGAGACGGCGATCGTCGTGCTGACCCGACAGGACGACGTCGCGACCGCGCGCGAGGCGTTGCGCGCCGGGGCGCGTGGCTACGTCCTCAAGCACTCGGCCGGCATCGAGCTGATCGAGGCTGTCCGCACGGCAGTCGGCGGCAACACCTACCTCAACCCCGTCCTCGGAGCGCGCATGGCCGCCGAGCCTCCACCCGCGCCGCGACAGCCGGGCGACCTGACCGACCGCGAGACCGAGGTCCTGCGTCTGATCGCCCTCGGACACACGAACGCCGAGATCGCCCAGATGCTCTACCTGAGCGTTCGCACCGTCGAGAGCCACCGCTCGCACATCCAGCAGAAGCTGCGGCTGTCGACCCGGGCCGAGCTCGTCCGCTACGCGCTCGACCACGACCTCGTCGACCGCTGACTCTCCGCTATCCTCGTGGCCGCTGCGGGCGTAGCTCAGTTTGGTTAGAGCGCCGGCCTGTCACGCCGGAGGTCGCCGGTTCGAGCCCGGTCGCTCGCGCTCCACGAAGCCCGCCCCCAGGCGGGTTTCGTGCTTTCTCGGGCCCTTCAGCCCTCGGAACGCTGGGCGGCGCGGCGCTCGCGACGGCCCTTGAGCTCGGTTACGCCGAGCCAGACGATGAAGCCGACCACGGGCACGAAGTAGGCGACGTTGACCGCCCAGTGACCGGCGTGCGCGACGAGGATCATGTCCTCAGGCTACGCGGTCGTGGCAGCTAGCCGTTGGCCTGCGACAGCAGCCAGAGAGCCAAGCTGGTGAAGCACACCATCACGGCGAGCATCCAGTACTGAGAGCGAACGGCGAGCTTGGCGTCGGAGTAGATCGTCAACGCCTTGTCGTGAGCGACCGTCAGGGCTGCGACGTGTCCGAGGACGACGAAGCCGACCTGCCAGTACCAGGCGGCCGTCGCCCCGATCACCCCGTAGTCGATCGCCCGGCCGGCGGTGCCGAAGATGTCGCTGCCGTCGCCGAGCGGGTCCGATGCCAGGTAGCCGAACGGATTGACGTCGGCGGTGACGATCGCCTGCCCCTGGTAGAGCAGCAGCGTCAGATAGTGGGCCGCGACGTAGGCGAACGCGATCGGCACGAGCGAGGAGACGAAGGCGCGCGCGAGGCCACGTGCCGAATGGCCCCCGCCGACGCTCCGTGCGCCGCGGACCGCCAACCCGTAGAAGCCGTAGATGAGGAGCACCGTCGCCGTGAGGCCGAGCAGGTAGGTCGCCTCGAGCGAGCGCGCCGGCCCAAGGCCGAGGCCGCCGAAGAAGTCGAGGAGGTCGGGCGTGAGGCCGGTCCAGAACGGTCCCTCCGATCCGCCGTCGAAGCTGACGCTGCCGATCATCACGGCAAGCAGCGCGACCGTGCCGGCGAGCGGCCGAAAGGTCGCCAGACCGGCCAGCGGCATCCGCAACCCGATCGTGCCGTCACGTCTGCCCCAGGGCGACATCCGCGCGAAGAGGCCGAAGTAGACGCCGAACGCCTCGCCGCGATCGCACCACTCGTCGACGCCGTAGAGCGCCATCCCGACGAACTGGGCGACCGAGTACACGAGCACGGCGATCGCGACCTTCTGCGGCTGGTCTCCGTTCGAGACGACGAGCTCGAGCACCGCGAAGCCGAAGATCCCCGCGACGGCCGGCCAGTGGCCGAGCCGCTCGGGGTACGAGAGCGGCGCGGGCATCGGAGCGCGGGCCGCGGTCCGGGCGATCCACGAGACCGCCCGCCCGAGCGCGCGCCATGGGTTGAACGCCCGGAAGACGTCGCCGAACAGGACGCTCAGCCCGACGAGCCCGAGCCAGAAGGTGACGAAGACGAACGTCGGCGAGAAGTTCGCCTGCGACGTCTGCTGACCGTCGATGCCCGTCCAGACCGTCAAGCCGAGCAGGAAGACGCCGATCGCGCCGCAGAGGATCCGCACCGGGACGCTGGACAGGACGGCAGACAGCCAGGGCAGCGGCCTGAACGACCCACGCGTCAGCCGCGGCTCCTGCCAGAGGACGGCAAGGGCGACGAACGACACGACGAGCACGATCGCCGCGGCCCATCCGAACAGCCACTCCGGGATCGGCAGGTCGGTGCGACCGACGATCCCGTGGGCGATCAGCGTCAAGACGGCTCTACCACCAGCTTCGCGATCAGCGCGTCCTTGCCGGCGTGCTCGGCCTCGTGGCTCTCGATCTCGAAGATGCCCTCGATGTCGGCCTTGAACGAGAAGCGCGCCGGCTCCCCGGGGCCGACCTCGTGCTCGATGTCGTAGCCGTGGACGTGAATCTCGTCGGGCGCGTCGGACTTCACCTCGAAGCGCACCGTCTCGCCCTTCGTGACCTCGATGTCGGCCGCACCGCCATCGGCCGCGTGCCCGGTCAGCACGATCGTCTGGGCCGGGACGTCGGCCGGTGGCTGCTTCGCCGAGGGCGCGGTGGCAGTTGGCTGCTCCGCCGTCTCGGCGGCCGGAGCGCCGTCGACCTTGTCCTCGTCGTCGCCCGGTCTCAGGACGAGGAACGCCGCGACTGCGACGACTAACGCAAGGGCCACCAGCCCGAGACGCCCGGCCTTCGACATCTGCTGCTACCTCCTAGGTCGCTGGGAGCGCTCTAGCGAAGCACGAGGCTCGCGGGCGCCGCAGGCTCGACCGTAGCGGGCGAGACGTCCTCGACGTCGAGAACCTGGCCGTCGCGCAGCTCGGTATCGAAGCGGTAGCCGACCCCGAAGTGCGTGTGGATGTAGCGCCAGCGCGGCGACGCCGACTCGAGCTTCTGACGCAGCTTGCGCACGAAGACGTCGACCGAGCGGTCGCCGTGCGCCATCGCGTAGCCCCAGACCTGCTCGTAGATCTCCTCGCGCTGGAGCACCTTGCCCTCCGCACCGGCGAGCAGCGCCAGCACCTCGAACTCGCGCCGGGTGAGGTCGACGCTGCGCCCCGCGACGAACGCCTGGAACTGGTCGGCGCGGATCTCGAGGTCGGCGGCGACGACCGGGGCCTCGTCGAGCCGGGCGCTGGCCTGACGGCGCCGGCGGACGACCGCCTCGATCCGCGCCAGCACCTCTTCGGGATGGCAGGGCTTGGTGACCCAGTCGTCCGCGCCGAGGCGCAGGCCACGTACGCGTTGGACGACGCTCGAGCGGCTGGTCGCGACGACGATGCTCAACGCTGGAGCGGTCTCGGCGATCTGCTCCAGGTAGCTCCAGGCATTCGGTCCGAGGATCGCGAGATCGACCACGAGCGCGTTCAGTCGCATCGCGGCGAGCTCGTCCGGGCGTGGCGCCGCCTCGAGCCGGCGATGCTGCCAACCGAGGCTGTCCGCGCGGTTGGCGAGAACCTGGACGAAGCCGGAATCCGTGTCGAGGATCGCGAGCCTCACGGGTTGAGCATACGTCACGCGGCGGCGCGAGAGCCCCGCGTTCACAGCTTGTTCACACGGGCGCGACAACTCCATAACAGGCTAGGCCCATGCGGGTGCGACGGTCGTCCCAGATGAAACGACCAAGGAGAACCTCCATGAGGAAGTGGCTCGCACTCGCCTCCGCAGGCGTGCTGGCACTCGGCGCCGCGGCGTGTGGCGACGACAGCTCGGACGGCAGCGCCACCGCGGACAGCGGCGGGCCGGTGTCCGGCGAGATCAAGATCGACGGCTCGAGCACGGTCGGCCCGTTCGCCCAGGCGGCAGCCGAGATGTTCCAAGCCGAGAACCCCGACGTGCGGATCTCCGTCGGGACGTCGGGCACCGGCGGCGGCTTCGAGAAGTTCTGCGCGGTCGAGACCGACATCTCGGATGCCTCGCGTCCGATCAAGGACGACGAGGAGGCGCCGATCTGCAAGAAGGCAGGGGTCTCCTACCAGGAGGTCCAGGTCGCCAACGACGGGATCGCCGTCGTCTCGAACAAGGCAGTCGCGATCGACTGCATGACGACCGACCAGCTCAAGCAGCTCTGGAACACCGGCTCGAAGGTCAAGAGCTACAAGGACCTCGATCCTGGGTTCCCCGATGCCGAGGTCTCGCTCTACGGACCGGGGACGGACTCCGGCACGTTCGACTTCTTCACCGACTCGATCAACGGTGAGGAGGGCGTCAGCCGCAAGGACTACCAGCCGTCCGAGGACGACAACGTGCTCGTGACGGGCGTCGAGGGCGACGAGGGCGGCCTCGCCTACTTCGGCTTCTCCTACTACGAGCAGAACCAGGACAAGCTGAACCTGATCGGCGTCGACGGTGGCGACGGCTGCGTCAAGCCGAGCCTCGAGACGATCCAGGACGGCAGCTACGCGCCGCTCTCGCGACCGCTGTTCATGTACCCGAGCGAGCAGGCCCTAGCCGACAAGCCGCAGGTCAAGGCGTTCATGGAGTTCGTCCTCGCCAACGCCGAGGAGATCGCCACGAACTCGCAGATCGTGCCCCTGACGAGCGCCCAGCTCGACGAGGGCAACCAGCAGCTGCAGGACGCGGAGGCGAAGGCCGCCAAGTGATGGAGGTCCTCTCCTCGACCACGACGCGCGCCGCCCCGGTCTTCGGGGTGGCGCGCCGTCGTCGCAGCGAGGACGCGATCCGCGTCGGGCTGCTGCTCGCCGCGCTCGTGTCCGTCCTGACGACGACCGGGATCGTCATCTCACTCGCCCGCGAGGCGATCGGCTTCTTCGCCGACGTCGGGATCGGCGAGTTCCTCTTCGGCACCGACTGGTCGCCGATCATCAAACCGCAGAGCTTCGGCGTGCTGCCCCTGGTCGGCGGCACGTTCCTGATCACCGGCATCGCCCTGCTCGTGGCGATCCCGCTTGGCCTCGGGTCGGCGATCTACCTCAGCGAGTACGCCGGCCCGCGCACGCGGCGGCGCGTCAAGCCGGTGCTCGAGCTGCTTGCGGGCGTGCCGACGATCGTCTTCGGCTTCTTCGCGATCGTCTTCTTCACGCCGACGGTCCTGGTCGACCTGCTCGGCATGGACCTCAACCTCTTCAACGCGCTCTCGGCGGGGATCGTCATGGGCTTCATGGTGATGCCGACGATCGCCTCGGTGTCCGAGGACGCGATGTCGGCCGTGCCGGCGTCGCTGCGTGAGGGTGCGTTCGGCCTCGGAGCGAGCCGCGTCCAGACCTCGCTGCGGGTCGTCTTCCCCGCCGCGCTCTCCGGCATCGTCGCCTCGATCGTGCTCGGTGCCTCGCGCGCCGTCGGCGAGACGATGATCGTGCTGATCGCCGCCGGCCAGGTCGCGGCGCTGACCGCCGACGTGCGCGATCCGATGTACACGATGACCTCGTTCATCGCGGCGATCGGCAAGGGCGACGTCGCCACCGGCACGACCCAGTACAAGACGATCTTCGCGGTCGGCGCTCTGCTCTTCGCGATCACGCTCGTCATGAACCTGATCTCGATCCGCTTCGTGCGCAAGTACCGCCAGGTGTACGAGTGAGCGCCACGATCGGCGCCCCGCGACGGTCGGCGCGGCTGCGCGGCACCGCCTTCAAGGTGCTGCTGCTGAGCTGCATCGGCATCTCGGCGGCGATGCTCGGCACGCTGCTGATCAAGATGGGCGTGGAGGGCGTCGGGCAGATCAGTCCTTCGTTCATCACCGACTACGCGTCCTTCGTCGCCGACAAGGCCGGCATCCGTGCCGCGCTGCTCGGCACCCTCTGGCTGATGGCGGTCTGCGCGGCGTTCATCATCCCCGTCGGCGTCGCGACCGCGGTCTACCTGGAGGAGTACGCCGACGACTCGCGCTGGTGGAATCGCGCGATCGAGGTCAACATCCAGAACCTCGCGGCGGTCCCCTCGATCGTCTACGGGATCCTCGGCCTCGCCTTCCTCGTGCGCGGCCCGTTCGGCGTCGGCCAGGTCGTGCTCGCCGGCGGCCTGACGCTCGGGCTGCTCGTCCTGCCGGTCGTGATCATCACCGGCCGCGAGGCGATCCGTGCGGTGCCGCCGTCGATTCGCGAGGGCTCGATGGCGCTCGGCGCGACCCAGTGGCAGACGATCTGGCGCCAGGTGCTGCCCGCCGCGATCCCCGGCATCGCGACCGGCCTGATCCTCGCGCTGTCGCGGGCGATCGGCGAGACCGCGCCGCTGATCATGGTCGGCGCGGCGACGTTCGTCGCCTTCGACCCCAGCCTCAACTCGACCTTCACCGCATTGCCGATCCAGATCTTCGACTGGATCTCCCGTCCGTCGAACTCGGTCAACGACTACGCGTCGCTCGCCGCCGGCGGGATCGTCGTCCTGATGATCCTGCTGCTGGCGATGAACGCCGTCGCGATCTGGTTGCGAAATCGATACGAGCAGAAGTGGTAGGAGACAAGAGGTGGCCCAGATGACCCAGTCGCGCCCCAGCCCATCGGAGTCGACGTTCGACGTCGGCGCCGTCGCCCTCGAGGGCACCCCGTCGCCGCGTCCGGTCAAGCCCGACCGCAACGCGATCTTCGAGCTCGAGGGCGTCAACGTCGCCTACAGCGGCAAGCCCGCCGTGCGCGACATCACGTTCGACGTGGCCGCGAACGAGATCACCGCGCTGATCGGCCCGTCGGGCTGCGGCAAGAGCACGCTGCTGCGCTGCCTCAACCGGATGAACGACCTCGTGCCCGGCGCGACCGTCGAGGGGCGGATCGAGTACCACGGTCAGGACGTCTACGGCGCCGGCATCGATCCCGTCGAGGTCCGCAAGCGGATCGGGATGGTCTTCCAGAAGCCCAACCCGTTCCCGAAGTCGATCTACGACAACGTCGCGTTCGGCCCGCGCGTGCTCGGGATGAAGGGCGACATGGACGAGCTCGTGGAGGAGGCGCTGAAGCGCGCCGCGCTCTGGGACGACGTCAAGGACCGCCTGAAGGACAACGCCTTCGGGATGTCGGGCGGCCAGCAGCAGCGGCTCTGCATCGCGCGGGCGCTCGCCACGGGCCCGGACGTGATCCTGATGGACGAGCCGTGCTCGGCGCTCGACCCGATCTCCACAGGCAAGATCGAGGACTTGATGATGGAGCTGCGCGAGAGCTACGCGATCGTGATCGTCACGCACAACATGCAGCAGGCGGCGCGCGTCTCCGACATGACGGCCTTCTTCACGGTCGAGCTCGAGGAGGGCGGTGGCAACCGCACGGGCCGCGTCGTCGAGTTCGACGAGACGGAGAGGATCTTCACCAACCCGGGCGACCCCCGCACCGAGGCCTACGTCACCGGCAAGGTCGGCTGAGGGCATGCCTCAGACGACGCGACACCAGTTCCAGGAGCAGCTCGCCGAGCTCGAGCAGCAGGCGCTCGGCGGCCTCGACATGGTCTGCGAGGCGCTCGACCGCTCGATCGAGGTCGTCCAGCACCAGGACGTCGAGCTCGCCAGCATGGTGATCGCCGACGACGACCGCATCGACGGCCGCTACCTCGAGGTCCATCAGGGCATCCTGTCGCTGCTCGCGCTGCAGGCTCCCGTCGCCGGCGATCTGCGCCTCGTCGCGGCCCTGCTGCACGTGATCCGCCACGTCGAGCGGATGGGCGACCAATGCGTGACGATGGCCAAGCTCGTGCCGCTCGGCGGGTATCAGCCGCCAGCCGACGCCGAGATGCTCGACAACATCCGCCGTATGGGCGAGCTCTCGCGCTCGCTGGTCAAGCAGTGCAAGCTCGCCTTCGAGCGCCGCGACGCCGCGCTCGCGATGGACCTCGTCCGCCAGGACGACGAGATCGACGACCTCAACCGCGACTGCTTCCGCCGAGCGCTGGAGATCGGCGACGATCCCGACCAGCGCGAGTGGGCGATGCACATGATGCTCGTGGCGCGCTGCCTCGAGCGGCTCGGCGACAACGCGGTCGACATCGGCGAGCAGACCGCGTTCGTGGTGACCGGTCTGTTCCAGGAGTTCGAGGACGCGTCGCACCCGGAGCTCACCCCGGGCACCAGCCTGAGCTGAGGTGCGCGCCTCAGCTCAGGCGCGCGAGCGCATGCAGCTCCTGCGGGCGCAGCAGCACCTTCAGCTCGCCACGGTCGATCGCGGCGATTCCGGCCTTGGGCATCCGCAGCTGGGCGCCGGTCGCGTCGTGGATCGCCATCGACAGGTCCGGCTCGTGACCGACGAGCAAGACCGACTCGCCGCCGTGTCCGAGCGCCAGCTCGAGCGGATCGAACGGGCCGCCGCGCAGTCCGTCCTCCTCCGTCGGCTCGATGCCGAGCGAGTCGCAGACGAGCATCGCCGTGTCGCGTGCCCGCACGCGCGGGCTCGCCAGGCAGGCGTCGAACTCGACGCCGAGCACAGCCAGGGCCTTGCCGACCGCCACAGCCTGGTCCCTACCCTGCGAGGTGAGCTTGCGCTCGGCGTCCGGCGAGCCATCCTCGGCCTCAGCATGTCGCAACAACCAGATCACGAGGGCAAGATAAACGCATGAGCTCGACGTCCACAGCCCCACCGCTCGACGCGAACGAGCTCTACACCAACCGCGAGCTGTCCTGGCTCGACTTCAACGAGCGCGTGCTCGAGCTGGCTGAGGACGAGCAAACGCCGCTGCTCGAGCGCGCGAAGTTCCTCTCCATCTTCGCGTCGAATCTCGACGAGTTCGCGATGATCCGCGTCGCGGGCCTGCACGACCAGGTCGACGCGGGGATCGACGCGCGCAAGGCCGACGGCCTCTCGCCGTTTCAGACGATCGCCCGGCTGGCCGACGCCACGCTGCCGCTGATGCGGCGCCATACGCACCAGTGGGAGGACGTCGTACGCCCAAGGCTGGCCGAGCACGGGATCCGGATCGTCGACGCCGCGGCCTGCTCGGAGGAGGAGCGCACCGCGATCGACCGCGTCTTCGAAGAGCAGGTGTTCCCCGTCCTGACGCCGCTGGCGGTCGGGCCGGGGCGGCCGTTCCCCTACATCTCGAACCTCTCCCTGAGCCTCGGCGTCTGGCTCGGCGACCCGGAGAGCGACACCCAGCTGTTCGCGCGGGTGAAGGTGCCGAAGGAGGTGCTGCCGCGCTTCATCGAGATCGCGGAGGGCGTCTACGTCGCGCTCGAGGACGTCATCGCGCGCCGGCTCGACCGGCTCTTCCCGGGGATGGAGATCCGCTCCCACGCAGCGTTCAGGGTCACGCGCGACGCCGACTTCACCGTCTCGGACGAGGCCGACGACCTGCTGCGCGCAGTCGAGAAGGAGCTGCGCCAGCGGCGCTTCGGCGAGGTCGTCCGCCTCGAGGCGGCGGCCGGGATGGACGCCGACATGCGCTCCTTCCTGATCGACCAGATGGAGATCGACGACGAGACCCAGGTCGTCGACGTCGAGGGGATGCTCGACCTGACGGACCTCACCGAGCTGCACGACCTTGACGGCCACACCGGACTACGCGAGGAGAGCTGGACGCCGGTGCGCAGCGGACCCTTCTCGACCGCGGACGGCCAGGCGGACGTCATGGCTGCGATGCGCCGCGGCGACATCCTCGTCCACCACCCCTACGAGTCGTTCACCGGCAGCGTCGAGCGGTTCATCGAGCAGGCGATCGACGACCCGGACGTCCTGGCGATCAAGATGACCGTCTACCGCACGTCCGACGACTCGGGCCTCGTCCCGATGCTGATCAAGGCCGCCGAGCGCGGCAAGCAGGCGGTCTGCCTGGTCGAGCTCAAGGCGCGCTTCGACGAGCGGCGCAACATCGTCTGGGCGCGGTCGCTCGAGGAGGCCGGCGCGCACGTCGTGCACGGCCTGCCGGGCCTGAAGACCCACGCCAAGGCGCTGCTCGTCGTGCGGCGCGAGGGGGACGGCGTGCGTCACTACGTCCACATCGGCACGGGCAACTACCACCGCGGCACCGCCCGCCTGTATGAGGACCTCGGCCTGTTCACGTGCGACCGCGAGATCGCCGCTGACGTCGCGGCGCTGTTCAACGCGCTCACGGGCGCAGCGCGTCACCCGGAGTACCGCAAGGCGCTCGTGGCGCCCGAGGGGATGCGCACGAGCCTGATCGAGCAGATCCGCGAGACGGTCGCCGCACACCAGGCCGGCGAGCCGGCGCGGATCGCGATGAAGATGAACTCGCTCGTCGACCGCCGCTGTATCCGGGCGCTCTACGAGGCCTCTCAGGCCGGGGTTCCGATCGACCTCAACATCCGCGGCATCTGCTGCCTGCGGCCGGGCGTGCCGGGCGTCAGCGACAACATCCGCGTGGTGTCGGTCGTCGGGCGCTTCCTCGAGCACTCGCGCGTCTACCGCTTCGAGCGCGGCGACGAGCAGCGCTGCTACATCGGATCGGCGGATCTGATGCCGCGCAACCTCGACACGCGCGTCGAGCTGCTCGTGCCGGTCGAGGACCCGACGCTGCGGTCCGAGGTCGAGGACGTCCTCGAGCGGTCGTTCGCAGACGACGCGTACGCCTGGGAGCTGCGCCCCGACGGGAGCTGGTCACGCCGCTCCGGCGACACCCGCTCCGTGCACTCGGAGCTGATGGCCAAGGCGCTCGAGCGCGCCGTCACAGCCGATTCGTAGGGGCTCCTACGTCAGGCCGCTAAGAGGGCGTCGTCGAGCCCTCGGCTGGCGAGACTGCCGTCGATAACCCGTTGAAAGCGGGTTGGCGCGTTGATGACGGCAACGTCGAACGCATTCGGCCGACTTGCCCGCTCAACCAGAGCGCCAAGGAACTCATCTACGAAGGAGTAGCTGACGCTTTGCACGCCCTCGAAGTCGATCTCGACGACTACGCCTCTCGGCGCCTGACTCTCGACGACCGCGAGAAGCTCGGCGCCTCTGGGCCGAGTCGAGAATACCTTTCCATAGTCCGCGAGCGTGAAGCGCATGACAGGCCTTTCTATCGTCGCCAGAGACGATCTAGCTTCTCCAAGGACTGTAGTCGGCGTGGCGGGCGTTTCAAGCGGTTCGCGCCCATCGCTAGACGAAAAGCGCCGAGCTTCAGCGGGGACCGAGCTCGAACGTAACCCACGTTCCCATCTTGTTCGGCGCCTCGGAGGTCTCGGTTCGTAGGCCTCCACCGGTTTGCAGCCTGCGTGTGACCCGGGCGCGCCCCGCCCGAATGTCTAAGTTCGCAGTCCTCACATGCGACTCGCGGGCTGTATCCATGACCCAGTAGAAGCCTCGCCCACGAGACCGCTCGCCGGTGGTCGTGACCCCCTCTTGGAGAGCGTGGCGAAGAGCATCTCGATCGCTCTGGATGTCCGAGAAATGCCCACGGATCACTGCAGGAATACCACGGCCCAGATCGCCCACTGCCATGACGGTCTTCTTCTTCGACGGGTATCGCTGCACGGCGACGTAGCAACCCAGGTCGTTCCTGCCATGCTCGACCGCGTTGCCACAAAGCTCTGAGATAGCCATCGATAGCGCGTCCTGGAGTACGGCGACATCCTTTGTCTGCTCCGCGAATACCGGTGCCACGTCCTCGTTGAACCGGTCGACGTCCTGAGCTGTCGTCAAGCGCGTGACTGGTACGAGGACATCGCCCGCGTCGCGCTCACGAACAGACGGGAGATCGACGAAGCTCTGACTGGGCAAGCCGTCTCCGATCCGCATCCGCGCCATGTAGTTCCGGACATTCGTATCCGTCGGCATCAGGACCTGGACCGAATGTCCGCTGCGGATGTGCCACTCCACAAAGCACCGGAGCCGCAGTAGAAACGTCGGGGTCGCAAATGCCACAGCGCGCGCATCGACCACCAGCTCCGTAGAACTTCTCTTCTGCAGCGGAAGTGTGGCCTTCCAGCCATCGCCGCCGCCGTCGAATCTACGGAGTGTGAATGTTCGCTTACCTCCCGCCAACCGAGCGGTCACTTTACGGTGCGTAGTGGCTAGAGCCGGTGCTCATGGCCTCAGACGGCGGCGGGCCTATCACGGACGTCCCGTCCCTAAATCTTCGGCCCACGAAGCGCAACCCTTAGGCGCGGGACAGGCCGACCTCGCGGCAGCCGGCCTCGAGCTCGTCGAGGCCGAAGCCGTCGACCGGGCCGAGCGCGCCGCTCCCGCGCAGGCCGCCGGCCGCAGCCCGCTCGGCGCCCCAGGCGAGGATGCCGGCGGTGAACGTGTAGGCGTCAATGCCCGTCACGTGGACCTCGGACAGCTTCGCGCCACCCGCGTCGAACGCCTCGGCGACGACGTGCGAGCCGGTCTTCGACCGCTGTTCGGCGTCCGGACCGCCGGTCGAGCCCTTGACATAGCGCTGGACGACCCGCCCATAGAGGTCGCGGCTGCCGGGAATCTTGAACATGCCCGCGCCGAGCAGCGAGCCGGCCTGGACGACGCGCGACATCGGCCCGAACCAGCCGAGGTAGGAGTTGACCTCGCGCAGACCGTCGTTCAGCCGCGGCAGCGTGAAGTGCTCCGACGAGCCGACGGTGACCGCCGGCCGCTCACGGCCGCGGATCGTGAAGGTCCGGTGGCGGTCCGCCGAGCGGACCGCGCGCAGGGCGCTGTCGCGGAAGGCGAATGACGGCTCCGCCACCACGCCTGCGAGCGATGCCGTCGTCCCGCCGCTCGGGCGTGCGGGACCCGTATTGAAGTAGCCGGTGTCGACGCGCACCGCCGCCGGGCCGGCGTCGCGCAGCGCGAGCCCGGCCGCGAGGTTCCCGGGGACCCAGTCGTAGCCGAAGGCCGTCAGCATGCCGATGCCGGCGGCCTCGGCCTGTGGGCCGTAGTGCTCGAACACCTTGGAGATGAACGGCGGCTCGCCGGTCGAGTCGAGGTAGTGCGCACGCTTGGCGATCGCCGCCTGGGCCGCCGGGTCGCCCCAGCGGACGAAGGGGCCGACGGTCGCGACGAGCACGTCGCCCTCCTCGACGAGCAAGGCGACGCTCTCCGGCCGGTCGACGTCCGCGATCTGGGTCTCGAGATCGCCGCCGAGGTCGTCGGCCAGCTTGCCGAGCTTGGCCGGGTCGCGGGCGGCGAGCACGGGCTGCACGCCGCGCGCCACGAGCGCCTCCGCGGTCAGGCGTCCGGTGTAGCCGGTGGCCCCGAAGACGACTATGCGGCCGGCCACGCGATCGCCCTGCTAGCTCTGGCGCTGCTCGCCAGCGGCGCGGATCCGCTCGGCAGCCGAGGGGATCGCCTTCTCGAGCCGCCGCATGTCCCAGCGGTCGAGTGTGATCAGCCGCGTCGGCGAGGTCGCGACGACGGTCGCGGTCCGCCGGTCGCTGACGCCGAGCACTCCGAGCTCGCCGAAGAAGTCGCCTGGGCCCAGCTCCGCGACGCGCTCGTCGCCGCGCCGGACCTCCGCGCTGCCCTCCTCGATCGCCATGAACGTGTAGGCGTAGTCCCCCTCGTCGACGAGGTGCTTGCCCTCGGAGACCGAGACCTCGCTGACGAACGGCGCGATCTGCTCGAGATCCTCGTCCGAGACGGACTCGAACAGCGGCAGCGACTTAAGGCGGTTGGCGTCCAACGCTTTCTCCTCGTCGACGTGGGTACCCCAGGAAGAGCTACCCCCGGGTAGCCGTCAATCTACCCGTCCGTTACCCAACGAGGAGACAAGCGTGTCAGCTACAGCTACAGCCACCCGCGGATTTGGGCTAGGGCGCACGATCTACGGCACGGGGCTGATGCTGATGCCCGGCCGCTTCGGCCGGCCTTGGATCGGCTCGCACGCCCAGGAGCCGACGGCACAGCTCGCGCTGCGCGCGCTCGGCGTCCGCGATGCGGTGCTCGGAATCGGCGCGCTGCTCACCGCCGACGACCCCGACCGCCAGCGTCCGTGGCTTGCCGCCGGAGCGATCTCCGACCTCGTCGACGGCGTGGCGACGCTCGCCGCCGGAGCAGCCATCCCGCGGCGGTCGCGCGAGGGCGTCGCGGCGTTCGCAGCCGTGTCGGCGCTGACCGGCGCCATCCTGACGCGCGCTCGCACCTCCGACTGAGGGAGAGCGACGCCCACTAAGGTGCCGGGCATGTCCGAGGCGATCGCAGAGCCGCGCGACGAGGCCCTCGAGGCCGCGCGCTGGGACCTCCAACCGCTCGTCGAGGGGCAGGGCGCCGACGGCGTCGTGTCGCTGCTCGACGAGGCGCAGGTGCTGGCGGACGCGTTCGCCGAGCGCTACCGCGGCCGCGTGGCGCAGCTCGACGCGGCCGAGACGGCCACCGCGATGCGCGAGCTCGAGCAGCTCAGCGACCGGGTCGGACGCGCCGGCTCCTACGCGGCGCTCGACTTCTCCGTCGACACCCAGGACCCCGAGCGCGGCGCGCTGATGCAGGTCGCGCAGGAGCGCGGCGCGGCGATCCAGACCGCGCTGCTGTTCTTCGACCTCGAGTGGAACGAGGCCGACGACGAGCACGCCGAGCAGCTGCTCGCCTCCGACGACCTCGCCTTCTGCCGCCACTACCTGCGCACGGTCCGCCGCTACCGTCCGCACCAGCTGTCCGAGGCCGAGGAGCGGATCCTCACCGAGACCGACGTCACCGGCCGCGCCGCCTTCAAGCGCCTGTTCACCGAGCAGGTCGCCGGCTTGAGCGTCGAGCTGCCCGAGCAGGGCGAGGTGCCGCTGATGCAGGCGCTGAGCCTGCTGCAGGGCTCCGACCGCGATCTGCGCAAGGTCGCCTCGGACGGCGTCACGGCCGCGCTCCAGCCCGGCCTGCGCACACGCGCGTTCATCATGAACACGCTGCTCGCGGACAAGGCGACCAAGGACCGCCTGCGCTCCTACCCGCACTGGGTCGCGTCGCGCAACCTCGCCAACGAGGCGAGCGACGAGTCGGTCCAGGCGCTGATCGACGCTGTGATGTCGCGCTACGAGCTCGCCCGCCGCTGGTACCGGCTCAAGGCGCGGCTGCTCGGGATCGACCGCCTCGCCTTCTACGACCGCGCCGCCCCCGTCAGCGCCACCGAGCACCAGATGCCCTACCTTGAGGCGCGCGACCTGGTGCTCGACTGCTACCGCAGCTTCTCGCCCGAGATGGGCGACACGGCCGCCGAGTTCTTCGAGGGCGGCTACATCGACGCACCGCCGGCGCCGGGCAAGCGCGGCGGCGCGTTCTGCTCGTACACCGTGCCGTCGGCCCACCCTTACGTGCTGCTCAACCACACGGGGCGGATGAACGACGCGCTGACGATGGCTCACGAGCTCGGCCACGGCGTCCATGCGGCGCTCGCCAGGCCGCGCGGGATGTTCGAGTTCACGACGCCGCTGACGGTCGCCGAGACCGCGTCGATCGTCGGCGAGACGATCGTCCTCGAGCGCCTGCTCGAGCAGGCGCCGGACGCCGACACCCGGCTGTCGCTGCTCGCCGAGTCGCTCGACGGGCTCGTCGCGGCGGTGTTCCGCCAGATCGCGATGAACCGCTTCGAGGACCGCGTCCACAACGCGCGCCGCGACGAGGGCGAGCTGTCGGTCGAGCGGATCAACGCGGCCTGGCTCGAGACTCAGGCCGACCTGCTCGGCGACTCCGTCGAGCCGTCCGAGGACTACGCGACCTGGTGGTCGTATGTGCCGCACTTCATCGACACGCCCGGCTACGTCTACGCGTACGCCTACGGCAACCTGCTCGCGCTGTCGGTCTACCGCCGCTACGAGGAGGAGGGGATGGCGTTCGTGCCGTCCTACCTCGACCTGCTGAAGGCGGGCGGGTCGATGCCGCCGGAGGACCTCGGTCGGCTCGTCGGCGTCGACCTGACCGACGCGGGCTTCTGGAGCTCCGGGCTCGATCTAATCGAGCGCCAGCTCGAGGCGGCCGAGCAGGCGGCCTCGGAGGCTGGCCGGATCTAGACCGACGCTGTAATTTGCAGTCTGCTCCGGGCGGTTAGCTCAGCTGGTAGAGCGCCCGCCTTACAAGCGGGAGGTCACTGGTTCGATCCCAGTACCGCCCATCGCCGCCCGTCGGCAGAATGCACGGATGCGCGTCGTGACCGGACTGCTGTTCTTCCCTCGCGGCGGGTCTGCGCAAGTCGCGCGAGCACTGAGCGGGAAGCTGCCCGATCACGGCTGGGAGGTCACGATCGTCTCCGGCTCGCTGAGCGGAGGGTCGAGCGACGCGCGCGCCTTCTACGCCGGCCGTGATGTCCATGCCGTCGACTTCGACGCCGGCGACGCGCCGATGCATCCCTCCTACGAGGACCGACCCGGCGCGCGGGACGTCTGCTTCGCCCACGTGGACGACGAGGCCTACGGCGAGCACGTCGCCGCCTGGGCTCGGGCGCTCGATCGGGCGGACGCTGCGGGGGCCGACGCCCTCCACCTGCACCACCTCACGCCGCTCAACGAGGCCGCTGCGCTGGTTGCGCCCGAAGTCCCGGTCGTCGGCCACCTTCATGGCACAGAGCTGCTGATGCTCGAGCAGATCGCCGCCGGACCGCCGGACTCCTGGCTCTACGCGGAGGCGTGGCGAAGCCGGATGCGCCGCTGGGCCCAAGCTTGTCAGCGACTGGTCCTGCTCTCGGAGAGCCAGGTGGAGCGCGCGGTAGACCTGCTCGGCGTCGATCGCGACGCGTGCGTCGTGATCGGCAATGGCTTCGACGCGGAGCTGTTTCGTCCGGAGCCGATCGACCGCGCCGCCTTCTGGCGACGCCAGCTCGTAGAGCAGCCGCGCGGCTGGCGGCCGGGAGAGGATGCCGGAAGCGTTCGCTACTCGGCCGAGGAGGTCGCGACACTCGACGCCGGCGTCGTCCTCGTCGCCGTCAGCCGCTTCACGGAGGTGAAGCGGCTCCCACTGCTGATCGAGGCGTTCGAGCGCGCCCGGGAGATGGCCCGGCGTCCGGCAGCGCTCGTGCTCGTCGGTGGACATCCCGGCGAGTGGGAGGGCGAGCACCCGATCGAGACGGTCGAGCGCATCGGCGCGGGCAACGTCTTCCTAGCCGGCTGGCACGACCACCACGAGCTCCCGGAGTTCTTCAACGCCGCCGACGCTCAGGTCCTCGCCTCCGTCCGCGAGCAGTTCGGCCTCGTGCTCGTCGAGGGCATGGGGTGCGGCCTTCCCGCAATCGCCGTCGACCGCTTCGGCCCCGCCGAGATCGTCGACGACGGAGAGACCGGCTGGCTCGTCCCACCCGACGACGTGACCGCGCTAGCCGCGGCGATCGTCGGCGCCATCGACGATCGCGAGGAGCGGACGCGCCGGGGTACCGCCGCGCTGCAGGCCGCTCGCGAGCGGTCGAGCTGGTCTGCGCTGGCGGGTGAGGTTGCCGGCGTGCTCACGGAGGCGACAGGCGCCACCCAGGCTGCGGGAGCCCTGCGGCCCGACAGCTAGCCTGCCCACGGTGCGCGACCACGGTGCCGCCTTCTTCGCCGCCTCGACGGCGGTCGATGCCGCCCTGGTCTGTGGAGCCTTGCTCCTCGCCCTACGCCAAGCGCGCACCGGGTGGCGGTGGGTAGCGGCGCTCGGCCTCGTCCTGGTCGCGCTCGCGCTGAAGGGAGTCGCGCTCGTGGCGACCGGCCTCGACATCCCCTTCGGCGTCATGCACGTGCTCTGGCTCGATCTGATCGTCGTCGCGCCGCTCGCCGCGCTGCTTGCGCTGCGCACGTGGCCGTCGGCGAGACCTGCCTTGCGCGCGGCCGTGGTGCTCGCCCTGCTGCTAGCACCCGTCGGCGCCTACGCGAGCCTGATCGAGCCCGACCGGCTGGTCACCGAGCGCGCCCGGGTGCCGCTGGCGGACGATCGCACCGGCCGCGCGCCTCTGAAGATCGCCGTAATCGCCGACCTGCAGTTCGAGCAGCTCGGCTCCCACGAGCGCGAGGCGATCGAGCACGTACTCGCCGAGCGCCCAGATCTGATCCTGCTCGCCGGCGACTATCACCAGGGGTCGCGCCTCTCCTTCGAGCGTCAGCTTCCCGACGTGCACCGGCTGTTGTCGAAGCTCCACGCGCCCGGCGGCGTGTTCGCCGTCCAAGGCGACTGCGAGAGCATCGGCAAGGCCGAGGAGGTCTTCGCCGGCACCGGCATCCGACTGCTGGTCGACGAGACGGCGCGCGTCCGAGTCCGCGACCGCACCGTCTCGATCGCCGGCATCGAGCTCCGCTACTGGCTGCCTCGCGCCCGCGCCGCCATGAGACGCTTGGAGGAGGCCCCGGGGCGGGAGGACGTCCGGCTCCTGCTGAGTCACCGTCCGGACCCGGTGCTGCGCGCCGCGGCTCACAGCCGGATCGATCTGTTCGTCGCCGGCCACACTCACGGCGGCCAGCTGCAGCTGCCCTTCGTCGGGCCGCTCAGTACCGCGACGCACGTCTCGCGCGCGGTGGCGGCGGGCGGCTTGCACGAGGTCGACGGCAATCGGCTCTACGTGAGTCGCGGAATCGGCGTGGAGCGCGGGCAGGCGCCGCGGCTCCGGCTCGGAGCGCCGCCCGAGGTGTCGATCCTCGAGCTGCGCTAGGGCGCGAGCGGCTGCGGCTGACTCGACGCCTCGACCGCGCGTGGCGACGCGATCGTCGTCAGCTCGCCACGGCCGCGCAGCTCGACCGACTCGCCGAGCTCCCACCGGGCCGCCTCGTCGTCGAGCGCGCGCTCGACCACCCCGCTCGCTGCCAGCACGCGAGTCGGCCGGCTCTTCGCAAGCTCGGTCAACCGCGCGGCCTCGTTGACCGGATCGCCGATCACCGTGTACTCGAACCGCTGCTCAGCGCCGATGTGGCCGGCTACTACGGCGCCCGACGCGACCCCGATCCCCGCCGCGAGCTGATCGACCCGCTCGCGCAGCCGCTCGTCGAGCTCGCGCGCGGCGCGCAGGGCGCGGCCGTCAGCGTCGTCGAGCCGCCCGGGCGCACCGAAGATCGCCAACGCGGCGTCCCCCTCGAACTTGTTGATCCAGCCGCCGTTGCGCTCGACGGTCTCGATCACCTCCGCGAAGAAGCGGTTGAGCAGGTCGACGACCTCGCGCGGCGAGCTGGTCGCCGCTAGCTCGGTCGACCCGATGACGTCGACGAACAGCACCGCGACGTCGCACTCCTCCCCTCCCAGGTCCACGTCGCCGCGGGCGAGCGCCTGCTGAGCGACCTCATGCCCGACCTGCCGGCCGAAGAGGTCGCGGATGCGCTCGCGCTCGCGGAGCCCGGCGACCATCTCGTTGAAGCCCGCTTGGAGCAGACCGATCTCGGTGCTGTCCCAGACGCCGAGCTGGACGTCGAAGTCGCCCTCGCGCACCTTGGCGAGGCCGCGGCGAATCGACCCGATCGGATGAACCGTGGCATAGGCGGCGAGCAGCGATGCGAGGGCGCCGAAGACCAGGGCGATCGAGCTCAGAGTCACGGCAGTCACCGCCAGAGCGTTCTCCTCGATCTCGACCGACGTCAGCGCCACGATGCCGACGAGACCGAGCCCGACGATCGGCGCGCCGGTACCGAGCGCCCACGCGAGCAGCCAGCGCGACGTCACGCCGGGCACACCGCGACGGTCGGTGGCACCGGACGCCAAGGCACGCGAGGCCACAGGACGCAGCGCCAGCTCGGTCAGCAGGTAGGCGACCGAGGAGGTCGTCAGGCCGCCCAAGGCGACGGTCAGCCCGACCCCGAGCGCCAGCAGCACCGAGAACACGGCGTTGAGCCCTGCGAAGCCGACGACCGCTATCCCCCACAGCACCGCCTCCACGACCATGATCCGCAGCGGCGCCCGAAGGACGCGCAGCTGCTCGTCAGGCGTCGGCTGCCGGTCCTGGTGGAGCCACGCCTCGGTCCCGCCGGGACCGCCCTCGACCAACCGGCGCCCCCAGCTGACGCCGATCGCTATCGCGATGGCGAGGTAGGCGAGGGCCAGCGCGAGGTTCGACAGGTAGATCTCCGGATCGTCGACCCCCTCCGGCTTGGGCAGCACGAACAGCGCGAAGCAGATCACCACTGCCGCGCCGACCGCGTTGGCGACGACGATCGCCGTGGCGGTGAACCAGCGGACGCGCTTGCCGAGCTGGCGCCCGGGCGTCGTCGGATCGCCGATCAGCCAGGGGTGGCTGACGAGACGCTCCAGCAACGGCTTGGGGCTCGGGGTGGGCATCCGCTCCTGAAGTAGTATCGATCCGTGGACAAGGGCCTGTTCCTCCGCTCCCTTGCCGTTCAGGCTCTCACCGTCATCGTCCTGTTCGCCGTACTGCTCGCGCTGCCGCTGGGCGATGACTTCTTCGAGGACTACGGCGTCTTCACGGGTCCGGTTGCCTGGATCCTCTGCTCGGTGCTGACGTCGCGCGTCCTCAAGCTCCCGCTGGGCCTCGTGCTGTTCGCCGCGCTCGCCGGTGGTGTGGCCGGTGGAATCGTCTCGCTCGCCACATCGCATACAGTTGGGCTTGTGATCAGCTTGCTCGTCTTCGCCGCCTCATGCGGGGGTTACGACCCCGAACGCGACGAACGCGATGCCGCTGCGACCGCCTAGACCGCGCAGTCGCCGTAGTACGCGGCCCTAGACTTGCCTCATCCCTCCAGGCCCCGTGGTCTAACGGTTAGGACAGCGGCCTTTCACGCCGCAGGCGGGAGTTCGATTCTCCCCGGGGCTATCCACATCAGCTGAAGCTACGGCGCGGGTCCGGCATCATTGCCGGTGCCCCCGTAGCTCAGCTGGTTAGAGCGGCGGCCTTTTAAGCCGCGCGGCGTCGGTTCGAGTCCGACCGGGGGCACTCCGCCTCAGTGGCGGAAATGGCGGACCGACGTGAAGACCATCGCGACGTCGGCGGCGTCGCAGGCGGCTACGACCTCGGGATCGTTGCGCGAGCCGCCGGGCTGGATGATCGAGCGGACGCCGGCGTCGATGGCCATCTGGGGACCGTCGGCGAACGGGAAGAAGGCATCGGAGGCCATGACCGAACCGTCGAGCGGCCGCTCGGCCTGCGCGGCCTTCTCGACGGCCAGCCGAACGGAGTCGACACGGCTCATCTGGCCGGCGCCGATGCCGACAGTCGCGAGGTCCTTCGCGAGGACGATCGCGTTCGAGCGCACGTGCTTGCCGACCCGCCAGGCGAAGAGGAGCTCGCCCCACTCGGCGTCGGTCGGCTTGCGCTTGGTGACGGCCTCCATCTCCTCGCGCACCTCCGAGCCGAGGTCGCGGTCCTGTACGAGCACGCCGCCGCGCACGCGCTTGAAGTCCTGCTCGATCACCTGCGACCGGCGACGCTCGCGATCCTCGAGCAGCCGCACGTTCGGCTTCTGCTTGAGGATCTCGAGCGCGTCGCCCTCGAAGCCAGGCGCCATGACGACCTCGACGAACATCGAGTTCAGCCGCTCGGCGAGGTGCCGCTCGATCGGCCGGTTGAAGCACATCACGCCCCCGAACGCGCTCATCGGATCGGTGGCCAGCGCCTTCTCGAACGCCTCCTCGACGGTCGAGCCGACGGCGCAGCCGCACGGGTTGTTGTGCTTGATGATCACGACGGCCGGCAGCTCGAACTCCTCGATCAGCCGCCGCCCCGACTCGAGGTCGAGCAGGTTGTTGAACGAGAGCTCCTTGCCATGGAGCTTCGACACGCGCGAGAGCAGGTGGGTGCGGGCGCGGGCATCGGCGTAGTAGGCGGCGCGCTGGTGGGGGTTCTCACCGTAGGAGAGGTCGAGCACCTTCACGTAGGAGCGCGTGACCTGGCCCGGGAAGTCCTCCTCGCGCTCGGCGAACCAGCCCGAGATCGCCGCGTCGTAGCGGGCGGTGTAGGAGAAGGCCTCGAGGGCCAGCGCCTCACGCGTCGCCGGCTCGAGGTGGCCGTTAGCGGACTGGAGCTCCTCGAGCACCGCGTCGTAGCTCTCTGGGCTGACGACGACAGCCGAGAAGCGGTGGTTCTTCGCCGCCGCGCGGATCAAGGTCGGACCGCCGATGTCGATGTTCTCGATCACCTCGTCCTCGTCGACGCCGCGCCGGCCCGACACGCGCTCGAACGGGTAGAGGTTGACGCAGACGAGGTCGATCGGCTCGATCTGGTGCTCCTGCAGGGTGGCGACGTGCGCGGTGTCCGATCGAACCGCGAGCAGACCCGCGTAGATGCGCGGGTTGAGCGTCTTGACCCGACCGTCGAGGATCTCGGGGAAGCCGGTGTAGTCCTCGACCGAGCGGGTCTCGATGCCCGCGTCGGCCAACGTGGATGCCGTCCCGCCGGTCGAGATCAGCTCGACGCCGAGGTTCTGCAGCCCGCGTGCGAAGTCGACCAGACCGCGCTTGTCGGACACGGTGAGCAGAGCCCGCCGGATGCGGACTCCGCCCGGCTCGGTGACGTCCGTCGCGCCGCTCACGTCTGGTCGGCGATGCGCACGAGGCGCGGGTTGTGCTCGTCACGCGACACCGCGCCGCCGGCGATCAGCTCGACCGCACGTGGCAGCAGGCGGTGCTCGATCTCATGGACTCGGCGCTCGATCTCCTCCACGGCGCGAGCATATGGAAGGTCGAAGGCCTCTTGCAGTACGACCGGACCCGTGTCGACGCCCTCGTCGACGTAGTGGACGGTGACGCCCAACACCTTGACTCCGTACTCGAGCGCCTGCTCGATCGCGCGCACGCCCGGGAAGGCCGGCAGCAGCGATGGGTGGACGTTGATCAGCCGTCCGGCGAAGCGCCGGATGAACGGACCCCCGAGGATCTCCATGAAGCCGGCGAGGACGACGAGATCGACGTCGTGGTCGTCGAGCCAGTCGCCGAGCGCGGCGTCGCGTGCCTCGCGGTCGGCGTGCTCGTCCTTGGAGAAGACCGCGGTCTCGATCCCGGCGTCGCGGGCACGCTCGAGGCCCGCCGCGTCAGCGCGGCTCGAGGCGACGCAGACGATCTCGACGTCGGAGGCCTCCTCACGAGTGAAGCGCTCCACCAGCGCCTGGAGGTTCGTTCCCCTGCCTGAGATCAGGACTCCGACGCGGAAGGACATGCGAATCAGGCGACCGCGCGCTCGGGGACGCGCAGGACCGGCCGGAAGCCGCCCGACACCTCGATGACGCCCTGGCCGATCAGCTCGTCGACGCGAGCGAGGATGTCGGCGCGGGGCATGTGCGACGAGGCGCCGTAGCCCGGGAGCCCGTCGTAGGAGTTGCGCTCGATCTTCTGGCCGCGCCCGCCGTGGACGATCGCCGCGCAGGTGGTGCGTCCGACGGCCGGAGTCGCGAGCCGCGCCACCGAGACGATCGCGTCGTCGAGATCGCCGACCTCGTGAACGGGCTTCGCCGGCAGCTGCGGGATCAGGCCGCTGTCGCAGGCGTCGCAGCAAGGCACGCCGGCCGCCGGCTCCGGCTTCGCGTGGTCGCCGAAGTGGCGCAGGATGGCCTGGCGACGGCAGCCGTCGCGCTCGACGTACGCCCAGATCTCGCGGTACTGGCGCCAGCGGGCACGCGCACCCTCCTCGACCGATCTGCGACATCTCGCTGCGACACCCCGGTCGAACGCCGCCACGAGCTTGCCCGCTACGCGATCGGGCGAAGAAGGCGCCGGCGAGATCGCCCCGGCGCGCGTCAGGTGGCCGAGCACGGCTCGCAGCCGATCCGGTGCGCCACCGACCGACTGCATCAGGTCGGCGGCGTCGACGGCGTAGCGGCCGTCCTCCCCGGCCACCGATCGCAGTTGCTCGTACAGACGCGCCGGCAGCCGCTCGTCGACCTCCTCACGCTTGATGAAGTGGACGTGCAGCGCCTTGTCGCGGTTCTCGGCTAGCAGGAGCGCGCGCGCCGGCTTGCCGTCACGGCCACCGCGACCGGCCTCCTGGTAGTACGCCTCGAGCGACGACGGCACGCTCGCGTGAATCACCGTCCGGACGTTGGGCTTGTCGACTCCCATGCCGAACGCATTGGTCGCCACGATGACCGGCACGTCATCGGCCAGGAACCGCCGTTGCGCAGTCGCGCGGGCGTCTCGCGCCAGACCGGCGTGGTAGGCAAGCGCCTCCACGCCCAATGCCTCTGTGAGCTGGCACGCGATCTCCTCAGCGCCGGCTCGGGTACCCGCATAGACGATCGCCGGTCGCGCCTCGGGAGCGCTCAGCGCCTCGACGATCAGCCCACGCTTGTGGTGGGCGGACGGCCGCGCGACCGCGAACGAGATGTTCGGACGGTCGAAGCCTGTCGCCACCTTCAGCGGCTCGCGCAGACCGAGACGACGAGCGATGTCGAGTGCTACCCGCGGCGTCGCCGTCGCCGTCGACGCGACGATCGAGCGCGCTCCGAGATAGCGCGCCGCGTCTGCGAGACGGAAGTAGTCCGGCCTGAAGTCGTGCCCCCACTGGGACACGCAGTGCGCCTCGTCGACCACGAACAGCCCGAGTCGCGCGCCGCGCATCGCCTCGAGGAAGCCCGGTGAGGCGAAGCGCTCGGGGGCTACGTAGAGCAGCCGCAGATCGCCGTCGACCGCGCGCCGCAGCGACTCGGCGTTCTCCGCCGCGTCACGCTGCGCATTGACCAGCGCAACCTTGTCGCCGAGGCCGCGGGCCTGCAGTGCCTCGACCTGGTCCTGCATGAGCGCGACGAGCGGCGAGACCACGATCGTCAGGTCGTCGCGCATCAAGGCGGGCAGCTGGTAGCAGAGCGACTTGCCCGAGCCCGTCGGCATCACCACGAGGACGTCGCGACCCTCGAGTGCGCCGGCGCAGGCCTCGCGCTGACCGGGTCTGAAGGCCGAGAAGCCGAAGTACTCCTGAAGGGACGCCGCGAGATCCATCGAGCAGCCACAGTACCGCCGCATCCGGCCGGGAAAGACGCGAGTCGCAGGACCGTCGCACAGAGCCGTTGTGCCGTTACCGCCCTGCGTCGAGCCTTGCGGGGTGGCGACCTCTCATCTGCTCACAGCCGTCGCGGGCGTCGTCATCGGCGCCAGTCTGCGCGAGGACGCGGAGCCTGTCTTCAGCGCAATCGCGGGTGGCGCGGCGGTCGGCAGCGCGCTCGCTTGCGCGTGGGCGGTCCGGCAGGACACGCCACAATGGGACAAGGCGATGGGGCTAGGTGCGGCCTACGGAGCAACGGTTGGAGCGGGCCTGCTCGTTCTCGAGATGACCGGCGTAAGATAGACTATCTGCATGTTTGGCCAGGCTCTACGCGCTGCTCCGATCCTCTTTATGGGTGCGCTATTGGTGCACCTGTTCAACGTGCTCCTAGAGCCACCGTATGAGGTCTATTACTCCGCCTACTTGAGCGCTGTAGCCGTCGCGGTTGTCGTGGCGCTCGAGCGCGAGGCCCGACGCCGCGACTAGCTGCGACTGGCTGCCAGGGGCAGCTCGAACGCGTACTTGCCCTGGGCGTCGTGCGTGCGCTCGAGCGGGTACTCGCCGGAGAAGCAGGCGTCGCAGTGGGTCCCGCGCTCGCCACGGATCGCCTCGTAGACGCCCTCGAGCGATAGGTAGGCGAGCGAGTCGCACTCCAGCTCGGCGGCGATCTCCTCGACCGTGCGGCCATGGGCGACCATCTCATCGGTCGTCGACATGTCGACGCCGTAGTGGCACGGGTAGCGGATCGGCGGGGCGGAGATCCGCATGTGGACCTCGAGCGCGCCGGCATCGCGGAGCATGCGGACAATCTGGCGGGTCGTGTTGCCGCGGACGATCGAGTCGTCGACGACCACCAAGCGCTTGCCCTCGACGACCTCGCGCAACGGGTTGAACTTCATCCGCAGGCCGTGCTTGCGCAGCTCCTGGCCGGGCTGGATGAAGGTACGCGCGACGTAGCGGTTCTTGATCAGCCCCTCGTCGCGCGGGATGCCCGACGCCTTGGAGAAGCCGGCCGCGGCGGGGTTGCCCGAGTCGGGCACGGCGACGACGACGTCGGCCTCGGCGGGGGACTCGCGCCAGAGGATCTCGCCCATCTTGCGCCGCGAGACCTGCGTGCGGTTGCCGCCGAGGATCGAGTCCGGGCGGGCGAAGTAGATGTGCTCGAAGACGCAGAACGCCTTGCGCGGCGAGTCGACGACCTGGCGCGACTCCATCCCGCTCTCGTCGATCACGATCATCTCGCCCGGCTCGACCTCGCGGACCAGCTCGGCGCCGATGATGTCGAACGCGCAGCTCTCCGACGCCACGCACCAGCGCTCGCCGATCTTGCCGAGCGAGAGCGGTCGCAGGCCGGCGCCGTCGCGAAAGGCGACGAGCTTGTCGGTGGTCATGACGACGGTCGAGAAGGCGCCCTGCAGACGCGGCATGACGTCGACGAGAGCGTCCTCGATGCTCTCCGCCTCGTGCGTGGAGAGGAGCGCCGCGATGATCTCCGAGTCGGATGTGGAGCGGAAGGTCACGCCCTTGTCGAGCAGCTCGGAGTGCAGCTCGACGGCGTTGATCAGGTTGCCGTTGTGCGCGAGTGCGAGCTGGCGGTTGTCGGAGCGGTAGACCGGCTGGGCGTTCTCCCAGGCCGACGAGCCCGTCGTCGAGTAGCGGACGTGCCCGACGACCATGTCGCCGGTGAGCGCCTGGAGCTTCTGCTCGTCGAAGACCTGCGACACCAGCCCGAGGTCGCGCACGGTCATGATGTGGCCGTCCTGGCAGGCGGCGATGCCCGCCGACTCCTGGCCGCGGTGCTGGAGCGCGAACAGCCCGAAGTAGGCGAGGCGCGCTACCTCGGACTCGGGTGCGTATACGCCAAAGACACCGCACTCGTCGCGCGGCCCGTCGCGATCCGGGATCGTCTCTGGAGAGGTCATGTCGACCGAGTCAGGATCCTGCGGGGCAATCGGCATCTAAGCCCGGCAAGACGTTCCAGGGTACCAACGTGCGGGCGTTTGCCTAACCGGGTGTCGACGGGAGGGGTCCACGAGGCAGCGAGCATGCCGTAGTGCTCGGACGCAGTTAGGTTGCGGGGAGCGGATGGGAGGGTGGGCATGGTCGAGCGACGGGCAAAAATAGAGCAGCTGTACCGAGAGGGCGGCACTCTGGAGGAGATCGGGCAGGCGCTCGGCGTAACACGCGAGCGAGCACGGCAGCTGATCGACGCATACGGAATCGACAAGCAGCCGCTTTCGGAGCGACGTTTCCTTACCGCCGTAACCGGTCGAGAGCAGGAGATCGAGGCTCTGTTCCTCGAGCTGCGCAGCGACGATGCAGTGGCGGAGCGAGCGGGGATTCGTCCCACCTTCGTCACTCGAGTCGTCGGTGAGCGAATCCCCGACGCGAACGTCCTGCGAAGACGACCGCGGGGTCGACAGGACAAGTACTCAGACAACGAGTTGCTCGGGTCGCTGCAGGAGGGCGCACGAGACCTCCCTTCGCCGATGGCCGGGACTGCTTATGCCGACTGGGCCAAGGACCGGACCCTTGACGACGGTCGGCCGGTGCCTGGACCACAGGCGGCGATGCTGCGCTTCGGCAGCTGGCGGGCGGCATTGACACGCGCAGGGCTTCCTTCGAACCCCCGTTCAGGGGCGCAGCCGTCGTACGACTTGGAGGACGGCATCAACGCGGTCGTCTCCGCCTGGCTGGACGGAGGGAGCCCGCCCACGGTCGCGTCCTACGAGACGTGGCGGACGAGTCATCCAGACCATCCCTCGAGCGCCACTGTGCGGAACCTCGTCAACGGCTGGGACGAGCTGACCCTGGCCGCTTGGCCGATAGTCCACGGACGCCCGCTGCCGGGGGTCGGAGCAACCGAGCTGGAGCCCGGACCCGCCCCGAACTCCGACGAGCCTCGTCTTCGGTTCGGACAGCCCTACCGAGTGGCGAACGAAGCGGTCTCGATAGCGGAAGGAGACCCGTTCGAGCGGGACCCGCAGCTGCTCGAGCGTGCACTTGCGTCACACATGTCGATTCAGAACAAGATCGCCGAGCTGCTCATGCGCAGAGGGATGACGCCATTGTCGCCGCTAGCCAGCGATCCGGAGTTCGACCTCGCCTGGCAAGACACCAAAGGTCAGATAACGCTCGTCGAGGTCAAGTCCACCACTGCGACCAATCTCGAGTCTCAGCTTCGCCTGGGTTTGGGTCAGGTCCTTCGCTACGGGCAGATCCTCAGCGGCAGAGGCGAGCACGTGACGCTGCTGCTCGTCACCGAGCTTCCTCCGCGCGATGCCGAGTGGCAGGCACTCGCTGACCGAGTCGGGGTACATCTCGTCGGCGCCGACCAGGTCGAGACGGTGCTGGACGGGATGACGGCTTAGGCGAAGACTCTCGCGAGGCGGGCATTCGCCGCCTTCAGATCGGCGAGCGACGCAGCGAGCAATGGCTCGCCTGCCCGGACGTCGAGCGAATCTCCGCCGACCGTGCCAAAGACGTCAAGCGGGATGCGGTCGGCGAGGCGGTCGATGGTGTCGCGTGGACCGGAGACGACGAAGCCACCGACGGACTCTCCGAAGAGGTAGGGCTCGAAGGCCTGGGCGTCGCCATCCGCGTCGCCGAAGTCGAGGGTGGCCCCGACGTTTCCGGCGAGGCAGCACTCCGCGACGGCGACGAGGAACCCGCCCTCGGCGACGTCGTGGGCGCTGGCGAGCTCGCCAGCGCGGACGGCGTCGCGGACGACCTCCTGGTGGGCGCGGACCTCAGCGACGTCGATCGCGGGAAGCTCGGTCGGCAGGTCCTCGCCACGCAGCTTCGCCAGCTCCGAGCCGGCAAGCGACGGCTGCGGCCTGCCGACCATCGCGATGACGTAGCCCTCCTCGACGAAGCCCATCCCGCCCGCCCGCGCGGCCTCGGGCAGCAGGCCGACCATGCCGACGACCGGAGTCGGGTAGATCGGGCCGTCGCCTGACTGGTTGTAGAGCGAGACGTTGCCGCCGACGACCGGAACGCCGAGCTCGCGCAGGGCATCGGCCATGCCGTCGACCGAGCGCGAGAGCTGCCAGGCGATGTGCGGCTTCTCGGGGTTGCCGAAGTTGAGGCAGTTGGTAAGCCCGAGCGGCTCGGCGCCGACGCAGGCGAGGTTCGAGGCGCACTCGAGCACCGCCTCGACGGTGCCCCAGTACGGGTCGCAGGCGACGCGGCGGCCGTTGCCGTCGATCGAGACGGCGATCGCCGTCGAGCCGCCGCCGGTGTCGTGGGCGAGCTGGAGCACTGCGGCGTCGGCGACCTCGGGACGGCGCACGGTGCGCGACTGGACGATCGAGTCGTACTGCTCGAACAGCGGCCGGCGCGAGGCGATGTTCGACGAGCCGAGCAGCGCGAGCAGGATCTCCTTGGGGTCATCGCTGGTCAGCGTCCGCTTCGGCGCGGGGTAGATCTGCGCCTGCGGCTCGGCCGGCTCGAGGTCGTAGAGCGGGCAGTCGTCGACGAGCGCGTCGACCGGCATGTCGCCGACGACTTCGTCGCCGTGCAGGACGCGCAGGTGGCGGCTGTCGGTGACCTCGCCGATTACGGTGCAGCGAACCTCCCAGCGCTCGCAGACCTCATCTACGGCGGCGAGCCGGTGTGGCTCGACGACGGCCAGCATCCGCTCCTGGGACTCCGAGACCATGATCTCGAACGGCTCCATGTCGGCCTCGCGCAGCGGCACCTTCGAGACGTCGATGTCGAGCCCGACCTCGCCCTTCGAGGCCATCTCGGACGACGACGACGACAGACCCGCCGCCCCCAGATCCTGTAGCGAGGACAGCAGCTCGCGGTCGAGTAGCTCGAGACAAGCCTCCATGACCTCCTTCTCCTCGAACGGGTCGCCGATCTGGACCGTCGGGCGCTTGTCGGCGTCGTCGTCGCCGAGCTCGGCGCTGGCGAGCACCGAAGCACCGCCGATTCCGTCGCGGCCCGTGCGGGCGCCCATCAGGACGAGGTGGTTGCCGACGCCCGCGGCGGCGCTCTTGGTCAGCCGCTCCTTCGGGGCGATGCCGAGGCACATCGCGTTGACGAGGCAGTTCTGCTCGTACGGGCCCTCGAAGTAGACCTCCCCGCCGACCGTGGCGACGCCGATCGAGTTGCCGTAGTGGCCGATTCCGGAGACCGCTCCGTCGAGCAGGTAGCGCGAGCGCGGCGAGTCCAGCTCGCCGAAGCGCAGGGAGTCGAGCACCGCGATCGGCCGCGCGCCGACGGCGAAGATGTCGCGCATGATGCCGCCGACCCCTGTGGCTGCCCCCTGGAACGGCTCGACAGCACTCGGGTGGTTGTGCGACTCGACCTTGAAGGCGATTGCGAGCCCGTCGCCGACGTCGACCGCGCCGGCGTTCTCGCCGGGGCCGATCAACAGGTGCGGGCCCTCGGTGGGGAGCTTGCCGAGCAGCTTCTTCGAGTGCTTGTAGGCGCAGTGCTCGGACCACATGAGCGAGAAGACGGCTAGCTCCAGGCCGTTCGGCGGCCGCCCGATCTTCTCTTGGATGAGGTCGTACTCAGCCTCCGTGAGACCGAGCGCTTGGGCCTCGACCCGAAGGTCTGGGGCGGTGACTGCGCCGTCGCTCATGCCGCGGTGAGCTCGGCGACCGACGCGAACAGGCAGTTGCCGTCGTCCGAGCCGGTGAGCGGATCGACCGCGTGCTCCGGATGCGGCATCAGCCCGACGACGTTGCCCGTGGCGTTGCAGACCCCGGCGATGTCACGGACCGACCCGTTCGGGTTCCAGCTCTCGGCGTAGCGGAAGACGACCTGGCCGCCAGCCTCCATCTCGGCGAGCGTCGACTCCGGCGCGTAGTAGCGGCCGGTGGTGTGCTTGACGGGGATCGAGAGCGTCTGGCGCTCCTCGCACGCACGGGTGAAAGGCGTCCCGGCATTGACCACCTCGACGTCGACCTGGCGGCAGAGGAAGCGCAGCTCGGTGTTCGGCAGCAGCGCGCCCGGCAGCAGCCCCGCCTCGCACAGCACCTGGAAGCCGTTGCAGATCCCGAGCACCGGGCCGCCCGCACGGGCGAACTCGGCGACCGCCTCCATCACCGGCGAGAACTGGGCGATCGCCCCGACGCGCAGGTAGTCGCCATACGAGAAGCCGCCGGGGACGACCACCGCATCGACCCCATGCAGGTCGCGCTCGCCGTGCCAGAGGATCTCCGCGTCGCCGTGGCGCTCACAGGCGAGCACTGCGTCGACCTCGTCGCAGCTCCCGGGAAAACGGACGACGCCGAACTTCACTCGACCGTGAGGACCTCGTAGTCCTCGATCAAGGGGTTGGCGAGCAGCCGCTCGCACATCTCGGGGACCTTCGCTGCGTCCTCTACGTCGAGCTCGACCAGCCGGCCGACGTGGACGTTCGCGACGCCATCGAAGCCAAGCGCCGGGAGTGCGCGCTCGACGGCCTGACCCTGCGGGTCGAGAATGCCCTCCTTGGGGCGGATCAGCACGCGTGCCCTCACGAGCCCGAGCGCTCCAACCACGCCGAGAACGGCTCGTCGGTTATCCGCTCATAGGCGTCGACGTAGCGCTCGCGCGTCCCGGCGATCACGTCGTCGGGGATGGGCGGCGCGGGAGGCGACTTGTCCCAGCCCGACCCCGACGCCCAGTCGCGGACGAACTGCTTGTCGAAGCTCGCCTGGCCACGCCCGGGCTCGTAGGAGTCGGCGGGCCAGAAGCGCGACGAGTCGGGCGTCAGCACCTCGTCGGCGACGACGATCGTCCCGTCGGGGCGGCGGCCGAACTCGAACTTCGTGTCGGCGAGGATGATCCCCCGCTTGCGGGCGTGCTCGGCGCCGAAGGAGTAGAGCTCTAGCGACAGCCGGCGCAGCTCCTCGAGCAGCTCGCGGTCGCCGAGGATCTCGGCCGCGCGATCGAAGTCGACGTTCTCGTCGTGGTCTCCGACGGCCGCTTTGGTCGCGGGCGTGAAGATCGGCTCGGGCAGCTGGTCGGACTCACGCAGGCCCGGCGTCAGCTCGATCCCGCAGACGGCGCCGGTGGACTGGTAGTCCTTCCAGCCGGAGCCGGTGATGTAGCCGCGTACGACGCACTCGACGGGCGCCATCTCGAGCCGCTCGACGAGCAACGCTCGGCCACGCACCTCGTCGGGCACGTCGCTGTACGAGATCAGGTGGTTGGGGACGATCTGCTGCGTCCGCTCGAACCAGAAGGAGGACAGCCCCGTGAGCACCTTCCCCTTGTCGGGGATCGGCGTCGGATGCACCGCGTCGTAGGTCGAGATGCGGTCCGACGTGACGAGCAGCAGGCGGTCGTCGCCGACTGCATAGATGTCACGGACCTTGCCCTGCGCTATCGGCTCGAGTCCTGGCAGCGCGGTGGAGTCGGTCACCCCCGCGAGGCTACCAGCGGGTCCGGCGAATCGGCCTTTGAGCGACCGGCCGAAGGATCTTCCGGTCTATGGGCCGGAAGATCCTTCAAACGGCTGCGGTGAGCGAGTCGAGCCGACCGACGATCGACTCGGCGTGGCGCGTGAAGGCGGCCGGATCGAAGATCGCGTCGAGGTCGAGGCCGGGTGCCGCCTCGGCGAGCAGCTCGCGGAAGGGGATGCCCTGGTCCCAGGCGCGCTGGGCGTTCTCCTGGACGATCCGGTAGGCGTCGTCGCGCGAGCGGCCGCTCTCGACGAGCGCAAGCAGCGCCCGCTGAGAGAAGAGCGCGCCGTGGGTGATGTCGATGTTCGCGCGCATCCGGTCCTCGAACACGTTGAGGCCCTCCACGACGCGGATCGCGAGGTGCTGGCCGTAGTCGAGCAGGATCGTCGCGTCGGGCAGGATCACGCGCTCGACCGAGGAGTGGGAGATGTCGCGCTCGTGCCAGAGGGCGACGTTCTCTAGGCCGGCCTGCGAGTAGCCGCGCAGCAGCCGTGCGATGCCGGTGATGCGCTCGGAGACGATCGGGTTGCGCTTGTGCGGCATCGCCGACGAGCCCTTCTGCCCGGCGCGGAACGGCTCCTGGGCCTCGAGCACCTCGGTTCGCTGGAGGTGGCGGACCTCGGTCGCGAAGCGCTCCAACCCGGCGCCGGCGAGCGCGATCGCCTCGAGCAGCTCGGCGTGGCGGTCGCGCGCGACGACCTGGGTCGAGACGTCCTCACGCTGGAGCCCGATCCGCTCGAGCACCGCAGCCTCGAGCTCCGGACCGTTCGCCGCATAGGTGCCGACGGCGCCGGACAGCGCGCCGACCGACGCCTGCTCGACTGCGCGCTCGAGCCGCTTCAGGTTGCGGTCGGCCTCGAAGGCGAAGCCGGCGAGCTTGACTCCGAAGGTCGTCGGCTCGGCGTGGATGCCGTGCGTGCGGCCGACGCAGAGGGTCGCGACGTGCTCCTTGGCGCGCGTGATCAGGGCGTCGCGGTAGCCCCGCGCCCCCTCGATCAGGATCGGCCCGGCGGCCTTGAGCTGCAGTCCGAGCGCGGTGTCGAGGACGTCGGAGGACGTCAGCCCGTGATGGACCCAGCGGCCCGCCTCGCCGACCGACGCGGCGACGACGTCGACGAACGCGGCGACGTCGTGGTCGGTCACCTTCTCGCGCTCCTTGACGGCGTCGACGGTGAAGCTCGCCCGCTCGCGGATCGCGGCGACGTCCTCGGCCGGCACCGACCCCTGGTCGGCGAGCGCCTCGACGACGGCGATCTCGACCGCCAGCCAGGTGTCGAGCTTGTGCTGCTCAGACCAGACCGCCCCCATCTCGGGGCGTGTGTAGCGCTCGATCACTCGCCGAGGATCCGCGCCGCCAGCACCGCGGCGTTCTTCGCGCCGTCGACCCCGACGCAGGCGACCGGCACGCCCGGCGGCATCTGCGCGATGGCGAGCATGGCGTCCAGCCCACCCGCGACCGAGGTCTTCGACGTGAGCGGAACTCCGATCACCGGCAGCTCGGTGTGCGCCGCCACCACTCCGGGCAGCGCTGCGGCGAGCCCCGCGCCGGCGATGATCACGCGCAGGCCGCGCATCTTGGCGTTCTTCGCGTAGTCGGCGACCACGTCCGGATCGCGGTGGGCGCTCATCACGCGGATCTCGTTCTTGATCCCGCGCTCCTCGAGCTCCTTGCCGGCCTTCTCCATCACCGGCATGTCGGACTTCGAGCCCATCACGATGCCTACCAGCGGCGCATCTACATCAAGCTCGTCGAACTGGTGCTCCACCTCTGTCTGCGTCACCGGCTCTGTCGTGGGCTCGGCGTCGTTCATCCCGCTACCTCCTGGACTCGCGCCACCGCTCGCTCGGCGATGTCGTGGCGCATCTGCTTGCCATCGAACTGGATCTTCTCCGCTACGGCGTAGGCGCGGTCGCGCGCCTCGGCCGGCGTGGCGCCGAGCCCCGTCACGTTGAGCACGCGGCCGCCGTCGGTGACGACGTGGCCGTCGACCTCCTTGGTCCCTGCGTGGAGCACCTCGACCTCGAGCGACTCGACCGCCCGGAGCCCGCTGATCTCATCGCCCTTGGACGACGACGCCGGGTACCCGCGCGAGGCGAGCACTACCGTGACCGCCCAGTCCGGCGTCCACTCGAGCTCCACGCCTGCGAGGCCGCCGAGCTCCGTCGACCCCCGCAGCAGCTTGAGCAGGTCGCAGCGCAGGCGGATAAGCACGGCCTGCGTCTCTGGGTCGCCGAAGCGGCAGTTGTACTCGAGCACCTTCGGGCCTTCGGCGGTCATCATCAGCCCGGCGTAGAGGACGCCGTGGAAGGGAGTGCCGCGGCGGCGCATCTCGTCGACGATCGGCTGGTGCACGGCAAGGGCGAGGGCTTCGACGTGCTCGCGCTCGATGCCCGGGACCGGCGAGTAGCTGCCCATCCCGCCGGTGTTCGGGCCCTCGTCCCCGTCGAAGATCCGCTTGTAGTCCTGCGCCGGCGCCATCGGCAGCGCGCGCTCGCCGTCGCATAGGGCAAGCAGCGAGAGCTCCTCGCCCTCGAGGAACTCCTCCATGACGACCTCGGTCTGCCCGAAGCGCTGCTCGGTGAAGAACTCCTCGACGGCCGCGTGGGCGTCCGCCTCGTTCGCGCAGATGACGACGCCCTTGCCGGCGGCGATGCCGTCGGCCTTGAGCACGAGCGGGTAGGCGGCGGACTCGAGCCGCTCGAGCGCTTGCGCGCGGGATGTGAGTACCGCGTAGTCAGCAGTCGGGATGCCGACCGCGTCCATGAGCTCCTTGGCGTAGCGCTTCGAGCCCTCGATCTGCGCGGCCGCGGCTGTCGGCCCAAACGCGGGAACGCCAGCGTCGGCCAGCGCATCGACGAGCCCGGCGACGAGCGGCGCCTCCGGCCCGACGACTACGAGGTCGACCCCCCGTTCGCGAGCGGCGGCGACGATTCCATCGACGTCCTCACCGGCGATGTCGAGGCACTCGACCTTGTCCTTGGCGATGCCGGCGTTGCCGGGCGAGCAGAGCAGCTCAGGTGGATCGACGCTGCGCAGGAGCCGGCGGATCAGCGCATGCTCGCGCCCGCCGCCCCCGACTACGAGGACGCACGACATGCGTCAGAGCGAAGCGATGAAGTCATCGACCGGGATAGCGGTCAGAGACTCATAGCGAGCTGTCCCACGCGAGCCGAGCTCGAGCGACACGCGCGCCATCGTCGCCTCGTCCGGCGCCTCAACGACGTTCACGAAGTCGAACCGGCCCAGCACGGCCCACTGCGCCTTGACGGTGGCACCGAGCTGCTCGATCTCCCGATTGACCTCGAGGATCCGCTGCGGGTTGTTCTTGATCGTCTGGACGCCCTCGGGTGAGAGAGTGCTCAGGAGTACGAACGTTGGCAAGAGAGTCCTTTCATGTCGACGCAGCCGCTACCGCTTTGTCGCAGTTTTCCCGATCTCGCGCAAGGCGGGTAGCCTGGCCGCAATGGCGCACTCGCTCTATGACGCGACTTGGGGCCGCGCTTTCGCCTTGGGATACGACTTCTTCTTCGCGCGCGCAGAGCGCGGCGGTCTGCGCGAGCTGCGGCGCGGCGCGCTCGCCGAGGCGGCGGGCAGGACGCTCGAGGTCGGCGCCGGCACCGGCCTCAACCACGATCTCTACCCACCCGCGGTGACGGAGCTCGTGCTCTCCGAGCCGTTCGGGCCGATGGCGGCGCAGCTGCGCAAGAAGACCGCGAAGCTCGACCTTCCCGTCGAGGTGGTGGAGGCGCCGGCCGAGGCGCTGTCGTTTCCCGACGCGAGCTTCGACACCGTCGCGGTCACCCTCGTGCTCTGCACGGTCCCCGATCCGGACGCGGCGCTGCATGAGATCGCCCGCGTGCTGAAGCCCGGCGGACGCTTCCTCTTCCTGGAGCACGTGCGCGCCGAGGACCCGGCGCTCGCTCGCTGGCAGGACCGCCTGCACGGACCATGGCTGGCCTTCGGTCACGGCTGCCACTGTAACCGCGACACCGGCGGCGCGATCGAGCGCTCGCCGCTGCATGTCGAGCGCTCGGAGCGTGGCTCGATACCGAAGATGCCGCCGCTCGTGAAGCCGATGCTTCGCGGCTCCGCAGTGCATTTCTAGGTACGTCCGTGTACCACTTTCAGGTACGTCACCGTCCCTGTCAAAAAAACGTGCGTTCTCTCTTTGAGAGCTGTATGGTGAGCCGCGAGGCGCCGCACCCCCGTGACCTGGAGGTCCCCAGTGTGGATTCGCCGCGCCGTTTTATCCACCGCTTTGCTGGCCGCGCTATCGCTGCCCGCCGCCGCGAGCGCCCAGAACGTGATGCTCACGTCCGACCGCTCGTGCTACGGCCCGAATCAGGTGATCTCGTTGACCGGTTACGGCTTCACGCCTGACAGCGACGTCGCGTTGAGTGCCGATGGACAGCAGCTCGGGCTCGGCATCGCGGACTACGACGGGATCTTCTCCGCGAGCCTGCGCGCGCCGCGGCTGCCGTTCGCATCGCTGCCGCTGCGCTTCACAGCGACCGATCAGACCTACCTGCTGAACCGCGCGAGCACGACGGTGCGCCTGACGGCGCTCGACGTCAGCGTCACTCCGAGGGGTGGCGATCCGACACGCCCAAGACGCATCAGAGCACGCGGGTTCTTCAACGGTAACATTTTGTACGCGCATGTACGCCATTCCGGACACACTCGCAATGTCCGGCTCGGCAACCTGCAGGGCCCCTGCCGACGACTTGACGTGACCCGTCGGCTGTTCGGTGGCGGGGTCCGCGCCGGCGCGTACAGCCTCCACTTCGACACAAACCGCCGCTATTTCCGTGCGGCAGGGCCGCGCGTCTCGTATGCGGTGCGTATCGCCTCCGTGGCGAAGGGACCAGGCGCCGCGGCAGCCGCGGTCGCCCAAGCGAGCTGGGTGCGACTCGCGCCGTAGGGCCTAGACGTCGAGGTCGGGGTAGCGCTCGCGCAGATGCTCCGCAAGCGCCGCCCTCACCGCTTGGCGCTCGTCAGCGGAGGCCATCCGGTAGCGACCCAGCAGCTCGCGCTGACCGTCGAGCGGCAGACCCGCGATCTCCCACCGCACCGCCAGGCGCTCGAACAGGTACTCGATCCGTCGCTGCCAACGGTCCTCCGCGTTCGCGGCCGGCTTGGCGTCGAGCTGTCCGAGGCCCCGCAACGTTCCCGCGCTCAGATCGTCGCGCAGCGTTAGGACATTGCCCTGGGCGTCGGTGTACGCGCTCACCGCGGTGGGAGCGCCCGAGCCGCTGGAGTCTGGCTTGGCTCGCTTGCGCCCGCGCTTACCCACGCCGGAGAATGTAGCTAGGCCACAGCGGGCACTGGCGCGCCCTTCGCGAAGGTGAGCTCGCCCTCGGCCGCGTCGACAAGCACCGTGTCGCCCGGCTCGAACTCGCCCTCGAGCAGCTTCAGCGCCAGCTTGTCGATCAGCTGCTTCTGGACCACGCGCCGTAGCGGACGGGCGCCGTAGGCAGGGTCGTAGCCGAGGTTGCCGAGCAGGGTCTTGGCCTCGTCGGTCAGCTCGATCTCGATCCCGCGCTCACGCACCCGGCCCGCGAGGCCGGCGACCGTGAGCTCAACGATCTCGCCGATCTGATCGCGAGTGAGCTGCTCGAACGGGACCACCTCGTCGAGCCGGTTGACGAACTCGGGCTTGAAGGTAGCCCGTACGCCGTCCATCCCACCGGCGACGTTCGAGGTCATGATCAAGACCGTGTTGGTGAAGTCGACCGTGCGGCCCTGACCGTCGGTGAGGCGGCCGTCGTCCATCACCTGAAGCAGGATGTTGAAGACGTCGGTGTGGGCCTTCTCGATCTCGTCGAGCAGCACGACGGCGTACGGACGCCGGCGCACCGCCTCGGTGAGCTGACCGCCCTCGTCGTAGCCGACGTAGCCGGGCGGAGCGCCGACCAGCCGCGAGACCGAGTGCTTCTCCATGTACTCGGACATGTCGATTCGGACCATCGCGTCCTGGGTGTCGAACATGAACTCCGCGAGCGCGCGTGCGAGCTCGGTCTTGCCGACACCGGTCGGACCCATGAAGAGGAAGGTGCCGATCGGCCGGTTGGGGTCCTGGAGGCCGGCGCGGGAACGGCGCAGCGCGTTCGATACCGCCTCCACCGCCGCGTCCTGGCCGATCACCCGCTCGTGGAGGCGGTCCTCCATGTGGATCAGCTTCTGGACCTCGGACTCCATCAGCCGCGAGACCGGGATGCCGGTCCACTTGGCGACGACCTCGGCGATGTCCTCCTCGTCGACCTCCTCCTTGAGGTACTTGCCGCCCGTGCTGCGTGACTCCGCCGCCTCGATCTCCGCCTGAAGCGCCGGGATGCGCCCGTAGCGCAGCTCGGCCGCGCGCTCGAGATCGGACTCGCGCTCGGCGCGCTCGGCGTCGCGGCGCGCCTCCTCGAGCTGCTCGCGGATCGCCCCGATCGAGGCGATCGCCTCCTTCTCGGCCTGCCACTCGGCGCGCATCGCGCCGGCACGCTCCTTGAGGTCCGCCAGCTCGCGCTCGATCGCCTCGCGGCGACCCACCGCAGCGTCATTGGTCTCGCTCTTGAGCGAGTGGTGCTCGATCTCGAGCTGCTGGATGCGCCGCTCGACCTCGTCGATCTCCGTCGGCACGGAGTCGATCTCGATCCGCACGCGCGAGGCCGCCTCGTCGATCAGGTCGATCGCCTTGTCGGGCAGGAAGCGGTCGGCGATGTAGCGGTGCGAGAGCACCGCCGCGGCGACGATCGCCGAGTCCTGGATGCCGACGTTGTGGTGGTTCTCGTAGCGCTCCTTGAGTCCGCGCAGGATCGCGATCGTGTCCTCCTCGGAGGGCTCGTCGACCTGCACCGGCTGGAAGCGCCGCTCGAGCGCCGCGTCCTTCTCGATGTGCTTGCGGTACTCGTCGAGCGTCGTCGCGCCGACCGCGCGCAGCTCGCCGCGCGCGAGCATCGGCTTGAGCAGGTTGGCGGCGTCGACCGCGCCCTCCGCGGCGCCCGCGCCGACGATCGTGTGCAGCTCGTCGAGGAACAGGATGATCTGGCCCTCGGCGTCGGAGACCTCCTTGAGGACGGCCTTGAGCCGGTCCTCGAACTCGCCGCGGTACTTCGCGCCGGCGATCAGCGCGCCGATGTCGAGCGCGATCACTCGCCGGTCGCGCAAGGACTCCGGAACGTCGCCGTCGACGATCCGCTGGGCGAGGCCCTCGGCGATCGCAGTCTTGCCGACGCCCGGCTCGCCGATCAGCACCGGGTTGTTCTTCGTGCGGCGCGAGAGCACCTGCACGACCCGGCGGATCTCGTCGTCGCGGCCGATGACCGGGTCGAGCTTGCCGTCGCGGGCCGCCTCGGTCAGGTCGCGACCGAATTTCTCGAGCGCCTGGTACTTGTCCTCGGGGTTCTGGTCGGTCACGCGGTGCGGGCCGCGCACCTGAGCGACGGCCTCGGCGAGTTGCTCGCGGGTCGCTCCGACGTCGACCTTGGGGTCGGTCGCCAGCGCGAGCAGGAGGTGCTCGGTCGAGATGTACTCGTCGCCCATCCCGCGCGCCTCCTCGTCCGCGCGCTTGAGCAGATCGAGGGTATCCGAGCCGAATGGCGTCGCGGCGCTGGTGTCGCCCGTCACCTTTGGCAGCGCGTCGAGCGCCTCGTTCGCGCGGCGGCGCACCAACTCGGCGTCGCCCTTGGCACGCGCGATGACCGGCACGACGATCCCACCGTCCTGCTCGAGCAGCGCGGCCAGGACGTGGTGCGGGACCACCTCGGCGTTGCGCCGTGCGGCCGCGATCTGCTGAGCCGCGGCGATGGCCTCCTGGGACTTGACGGTGAATCGGTCTGCTTGCATTGCAGGTCTACACCTCAGCGCTAGAGAAAATCTAAGTCGATATGTGACAGATTAGCGCGCAAATCCCCGCTTGTCTACCGCTGTCGACTTCAGTCGCGCGACGGGCGGCGGTCGATGCGGATGCGCACGGCGTCGGCGGACTCGCCACGCTGACGGGCGGGAACGAGCGCCTCGCCGGGCGGCTGGTACGGCACCAGCTCCGCCCGGAACGAGCGTCGCACGCGCTCGAGCTCCTCGCCGAGCTCCTGCTGGACGCGCTCGGCCTGGCGCTCGAGGCTCTTGATCCGCCGGCTCATGCGACCGATCTCCTGCTCGAGCTGGAAGACACGCTCGACGCCGGCCAGGTTCATCCCCAGCTCGGTCGTCAGCTCCTGGATCCGGCGCAGCCGCTGGACGTCCTCGTCGGAGTAGAGGCGGGTGTTCTTCGGCGAGCGCTTCGGCGTGATCAGCCCGCGCGTCTCGTAGATGCGCAGGGTCTGGGGGTGCATCCCAGCGAGGTCGGCCGCCACGGAGATCATGTAGACGCCGCGCGTGCGGTCGTTGTCCGCCATCAGGACATCGCCCCCTTGAGGATCCGCTCGCGCGGGTTGCCGTCGAGCACCGCCGCGAGGTCGTCGACCGCCGCCTGCTGCTCGTCGGTCAGCGTGTCCGGGACGTCGATCAGCAGCCGGTAGCGCATGTCTCCCCGGCCGCCGCCGGTCCGTGGCGGGCCCTCGCCGCGCAGCCGTTGGAGCGTCCCGTGCTTGGTGCCCGGCCCGACGCGAATCCGCTTCGTGCCGTCGAGCGTCGGCACCTCGATCGTCGCGCCCTTGAGCGCCTCGGGAATCGTGATCGGCACGTCGACCTCGAGGTTGTCGCCCTTGCGCTTGAAGAGTGGCGACTCGGCGACGCGCGTCACGACGTAGAGGTCGCCCGGCGGCCCTCCGCGGTTGCCGGCCTCGCCCTTGCCGGCGAGCTTGACCCGGCCACCGTCGCGAACACCGGCGGGGATGTTCACCTTGTAGCGCTTGACCTGACGGGTCTGCCCGGCGCCGTGACAGGTCGGGCAGGGGTCGTCGATCTCGGTGCCCGTCCCGTGACACTTCGCGCACGGCTGAGAGATCGAGAAGAGGCCCTGCGACTCGGCCTCGACGCCACGTCCGTGGCAGCGGCTGCAGACTCGCGGCGTCGTGCCAGGCTTGGCGCCGGTGCCGCGACAGGTCGGACACGGTGCCGCTAGCGCGACGCTGACCGGCACCTGCGCGCCCTCCATCGCCTGCTCGAAGGAGACGTGGACATCCGTCTCGAGGTCGCGGCCGCGCTCGGGCGCGGGAGTGCCCGCGGTCCGCCCGTTGCCGAACAGATCGCTGATGATGTCGCCGACGTTGCCGGCGAAGCCGCCGCCGCCCGTGCGGAAGGCGCCCGGATCGAAGCCGCCCGGCCCGCCGAAGATCCGCCCGCCCTGGTCGTACTCGCGACGCTTGTCGGCGTCGGAGAGGATGTCGTACGCCTCCTGGATCTCCTTGAAGCGCTCCTCGGCCGACGCGTCGCCGGGGTTCTTGTCCGGGTGGTACTGCCGCGCGAGCTTGCGGTAGGCCTTCTTGATCTCCTCGTCGCTGGCCTTGCGGCCTACGCCGAGTGCCTTGTAGGGATCGGTGGCGGTTGGCATTCGCGCGAAGCTCCTCCTGCTAGCCGCAGACCACCACGCGCGCCGGACGCAGCACCGATCCGTTGAGCCGGTAGCCCTTCTCGACCACGTCAAGGACGGTGCCCTGCTCCGCGCCTTCCTCCGCGCGCATCGTGAGCGCCTCGTGCAGCTCGGGGTCGAACTTCTCGCCCTTCGGATCGAAGCGCTCGACGCCGTTGCGCGCGAGCACTGCGACGATCTCGGAGTGGACCAGGCGAATGCCGTCCGCCAAGTGGTCCTCCGCCGTCGCGCTGTCGAGCGCCCGCTCGAGGTTGTCGACGACGGGAAGCAGCTCGCGCACGAGTCCGCTCTTGGCGCGCTCGCCGGCGGCGGCCGCGTCTCGAGCCGCGCGCTTGCGGTAGTTCTCGAAGTCCGCCTGCGTGCGGCGGGCTAGGCCGAGGTACTCGTCGCGCTGGCGGCTCGCGGCCGTCAGCTCGTCCTCGGGCTCGGGCTCGTCGGCGTCGCCGTCGTCCGACGCGAGCGCCTCGGTGGCCTCGCCCGCGTCGTCGAGCCGCTCGGCCTCGTTCTCCGGATCCTGCTCCCCCGCCGGCTCGGCGGCGTCCGCCTGGGTGGTCGGGGGAGCCTGCTCCTCGACCGCGTCCTGCTCGTCGTATCCCTGGCGCTCGGTCGTCATCGCCTTAGGACTCCTTGTCGTCCACGACCTCGGCGTCCACGACCTCCTCGGCGTCCGCCTCAGCGCCATCAGCCGCACCGCCGTTCGCCGCCGCGCCATCAGCCTGCTGCTGCGCAGCCGCCGCGGCGTACATCTGCTCGGACACCTTGTGGAAGGAGGCCTGCAGCGTCTCCGCCTTGCCGTTGATCTCCGCAGGGTCCTCGGACTCGAGCGAGCCACGCACGTCGGCGATCGCCTGCTCGATCTCCTTCTTGGACTCCTCATCGACCGAGTCGCCGAGCTCCGAGAGCTGCTTCTCGGCCTGGTAGGCGGCGTTCTCGGCGTTGTTGCGCGCCTCGACCAACTCGCGCTGACGACGGTCGTCCTCGGCATGGGACTCGGCGTCCTTGACCATCTGCTCGACCTCGGTGTCGGACAGGCCCGAGCCGGCCTTGATCTCGATCTTCTGCTCCTTGCCGGTGCCGAGGTCCTTCGCCGACACGTTGAGGATGCCGTTGGCGTCGATGTCGAAGCCGACCTCGACCTGCGGCACGCCACGCGGCGCCGGCGGGATGCCGGTCAGCTGGAACTTGCCGAGCGACTTGTTGTAGGCCGCCATCTCGCGCTCGCCCTGGAGGACGTGGACCTCGACGCTCGTCTGGTTGTCCTCCGCCGTGGAGAACACCTCGGACTTACGCGTCGGGATCGTCGTGTTGCGCTCGATCAGCTTGGTCATCACGCCGCCCTTGGTCTCGATGCCGAGGGTCAGCGGGGTGACGTCGAGCAGCAGCACGTCCTTGACGTCGCCGGCGAGCACGCCGGCCTGGATCGCCGCGCCGACGGCGACGACCTCGTCCGGGTTGACGCCCTTGTGCGGGTCCTTGCCGGTCAGCTCCTTGACCTTCTCCTGGACGGCCGGCATGCGCGTCATGCCGCCGACCATCACGACGTGGTCGATGCCCTTGCCGCCGGCCGCGCCGGCGTCCTCGAGCGCCTGCTTGGTCGGGCCGACGAGCCGGTCGAGCAGCGAGCCGACGAGCTCGTTGAGCTTCGCGCGGGTGAGTCGCTCGTTGAGGTGCTTCGGCACGGAGTCGACAGCCGTGATGAACGGCAGGTTGATCTGCGTCTCCTGGGCGGAGCTCAGCTCGGCCTTGGCCTTCTCGGCCTCCTGGTAGAGGCGCTGGAGGGCCATCTTGTCCTGGGAGAGGTCGACCCCCTCGGCCTTCTTGAACTCGGCCACGAGCCAGTCGACGATCGCCTTGTCGAAGTTGTCGCCGCCGAGGTGGTTGTCGCCCGCGGTCGCCTTGACCTCGAAGACGCCGTCGCCGATCTCGAGCACCGACACGTCGAACGTGCCGCCGCCGAGGTCGAAGACGAGGATCGTCTGGTCCTCGCCCTCCTTGTCGAGCCCATACGCGAGCGAGGCCGCGGTCGGCTCGTTGATGATCCGCTTGACGTCGAGGCCGGCGACCTTGCCGGCGTCCTTGGTCGCCTGGCGCTGGTCGTCGTTGAAGTAGGCGGGGACGGTGATGACCGCGCTGTCGACCGTCTCGCCGAGGTAGGCCTCGGCGTCGGCCTTGAGCTTCTGGAGGGTCATCGCGCTGATCTCCGGCGGCGAGTACTCCTTGTCGCCTACCTTCACGCGCGCGTCGCCGTTGGGGCCGCGGACGACCTCGTACGGGACGATCGTCTCCTCCTCCTTGACCTCCGCCTCCTTGCGGCCCATGAAGCGCTTGATCGAGAAGATCGTGCGCTCGGGGTTGGTCACGGCCTGCCGCTTGGCGGGGGCGCCGACGAGGCGCTCACCGCTGTCGGTGAAGGCGACTACGGAGGGCGTGGTGCGGGCGCCCTCGGCGTTCTCGACGACCGTGGGCTCACCGCCGTCGAGGACAGCCATGCACGAGTTGGTCGTGCCTAGATCGATTCCGATCGTTCTGCCCATCGCGCTTGCTCCTTCGTGCTTCGGGTTCCAGGGGAAGAAAATCTAAGCGCGAGTATGGCAGATCGGTTGTGGAACGTCCACGTCGGCAGAGCCGAAAACGACGAAAGGCGCCGCCTTGCGGCCGGCGCCTCGTCACTACCTCGGCGCGGTCACGTCCGCGGTCGAGGTGGCCGTGCCGCCATCAGCGGCCACCGTTCTTGGTCGCGGCGCGGAAGGTCAACCGGACATTCCGGGACGCCGTGCGTCCGTCACCCGCGCGGAAGCGCAGACGAACGACCGTCGAATAGCGACCTGAGCGCTTGAGGTGAGCCCGTGCCCGCTTGGCGAGCCGTAGCCTCAGCTTGGCCGTGCCTGGGCTGGCGCGCCTGAGCGCCCCGGACGCCAGCCCCCGGCCGTTCCACGCGATCCGCCCGCGGGCGAGCCTCACGCGCAACAGCCCTACCGTGCCGCGGAAGGTCGCGCGGGACCGGACAGCCAGCCGCACCCGACCCGGCCCGCTGACAGGGTCGCTCTCGAGCGACAAGCTCCCGAGAACGCCCTCTCCGGGCGCACCTGACAGCGCGCCCTGGCAGCCATCGCCCTCACAAGCCGGCGCGGTGTCGACGTGCTGGCCCGGCGGTGCCGGACCGACGCGCACGTCGTAGAGGTCGACGTAGCCGTCGCGATCGGAGGCCACGAGCTGCTGGCGGGTGACGACGAACACGTCATCACCGCTACGGCTCGCGTCGGCGAACATGGCCGGCTCGCTGCCCTTCCCCGACGTCAGCAGACTGAGCGTCCCGGTCTGCCCGTCGTAGTCATACACATCAGCGACACCGTTGGTGTCCCCAGCGACCAACGCCCCCGTGCTCGAGAAGAACACCTGACCGTCATCACTCAGAAAACGCGGGCGGAAGCCCTTGAAGTTGTCCCGGCCGGTGTTCGTGATCGTCGGCTCGACCGACGCGTCTGACGGACACGACACACACGCCAGCGACTCGCCGGCACGGTCGTAGAGGTACATACGCCCGTCCTTGATGTACGCGAGCCAGTTGCCGTCGGGCGAGACCCGCCCGAGGCCCGGCTCCGACGCGGCGAGCGTCATCCATCTGTCGGCGGAGGTCGGCCGGGGAGCCGAGGGGTCGACGGTCGTGAGACCAGGCACGCCCTCCTGCCACAGCTTCAACGTCCCACCGGCCTGATGGAGGTAGATGCGTGTGGCGTCGTCGCTCATCCCGACAAGCGACCCGCCGAAGCCGGCGGAGTCATTGAACGCCTGGCCGTCGTTGGTGATCAACGTCAGGTTCCCATCGTCGTTCTCGAGATCCTGGCTGTAGGTGAAGCGATACTCGTCAGGGCCGGGAGCGGTGTCCTCGTCGGCCAGCGGCTCCTCAGACGAGAAGAACACGTGCTTGCCGTCGGGCGTCATGCCCTCGAACGTCACCCCGTTCGCGGGCGTCTTGTCGTCGTCGTCGCGCTCGGGCTCGGTCACCCACGCCGACTCCTGACCGTCGACGTGCAGGTACAGCTGCGAAGGCGCGACACCATCCGGCGACGCCGTGAACACCAGCCGGCTCCCGTCCGCGGACATCGTGCCCTTCATCCGTCTCGGGGATATCGTCGCGCCTGCTGGAGGTACGTTGCCGTCCGGCAGGACCCCGACGACGCTCAAGACGCCGTCGTCCCACTTGTAGACGTTCTGAACACCCGCCAACGCCTCCGGCAGCATCCGCGTCGACAGGCCGAACGCGATGTGCTTCCCATCGGCCGAGTAGCCGCTGAAGTCGGTGTTGAGGAAGTCGGAGCGCTGCAACGGGTCCTGCTGGGTCTTGCTGATCGTCCGCAACCCGCCCGACACCGTGTCCTTCGCGTAGAGGTTCCCTAGCAGCGGCGCGTCGTCGTCGACAGCCGGCAGGTCATACGCCCACACGAACGCGTTGCTGAGATCGTCCGCGAACATCTCCACCCGAGTCGACCCCCGAAGCACCTGCACTATGTCCGGACGCGGCATCGGCGTCACCGCACGCGTCGACCAACCACCCGCGCCACGCCGCGCCAGATACGTCGTCCGACCGACCGCGCCTGACCCGACCGCGTCGCCGAACAACATCCGCGACTCAAACGCCGCACCATCACCATCATCCGAGGCCACGATCTTCAAACCCTCCGCGATGATGTCCCCATCGCCCTTGTCGGCCGGCGAGACCTGCTCGTAATGACGGCCGTCGGGCAGCGCCATCGCACCCCCAGCCCCGACCCCAGCGGCGAGACCCACGAGCGACAGGCACACGCAGACGAGGCGAACCCCGCGAGCCTTCAGCAAGACACCTCTACCTCTTTGCACCGGATCTCCTTGTCGAGCCATCGAGCCTGGCCCTTAGCGCTTCTTGTTCTTGCAGGGGGTCTTGACTCGCACGCGGAAGTCGGCGCGTTTTGTGTTCTGTCCGGTGGTCCTGACCTGGGCGGTCTGCCTTCCGTTGCAGAGATCGAGGTCGCCTCTTGCTGTGCCGGTGACGACGAGGATTCCCTTGTTGCCGCCCGCGATGCGGATCGAGAACTTGGAGATCGGGGCGTCTGGCACGTTGGGGAACACCGTGACCAGCCGGCCGTTCTTGACCGTTGTTCTGGCGCGTAGGTCGATCGCTACCTCGCCGCGGAGCTTGACCAGCAACGACGGGGTAGTGCGAATCCGGTTGCCGGTCGGTCCGAACCTGATGCCCTGGACGAGATGCACCCTGCCTTTGAGGGGCTGGTCGAGGATCGGGGTGTGCGCGACCGCCCGACCGACGATCGTGTTCGCCGGACAATCCGCTGACTGCGACTTGTCGTAGTCACACACGCGGGTCGTGCCCGTCGTGTTGGCCGAGTCGAGCACCACAGACTTCGGCAACACCACCTTGGCGCGACCGATGTTCGCCTGACCTCTCGCCTGAGTCACGACGGTCTTGAACGCCGGGTGCGCACCAGTCCTCGTGCGGCCCTTCCCGATCAGACGCATCGCCATCCTCGGTGTGAACGCCAACCTGGCGCAGTCGCCGACCTGGAACCGCGACGATACACCCGCCACAGCACCAGTCGTGGACCGCACAGTCGCAGCCACGGCCTTCTCGGCACAGCTCGTCGGGGACACGACGAACCCGGGCTTGTCGATCGCCACACGCACCGTGCGGATCCTGAGCGGGACGCCCTTGAGGATCGTCGGGAACGGATCAGAGACGACGTTCAGCTGAGCGGTCCGCGGATCGATGTGGATCGCCTGACGAACCACAACCCGACCCAGATCGAACGGGCCAGCGATCGCGTCCACGACGACCGCGAGGCCGTAGGGGGCACCCTTGTAGCCATCGGTGAGATACACGCGGCCGGTGTCGAGGAAGAACGGATTGGACCCGACACCCGCGCCGACGGTCGCATGCCCGATCAACGACCCCGCCGGACAGTCGCCCGTCTCGGCCACCGTGCTTGTGCACTGGTCGGCGTCCTTGATGCGACCCAACAGCCCCTTCGGAGTGTCGACCGACACCGACGCGAGCTCCCCGTCGTCATCGCTGCGCGAGAGGCGGACGTGCAGTGGGCTGCTCTGACCAGCCGTCGGGTTCTCGACACCAGCACGCAGGGTCGGCGCGAACTGCGGTGCCTCACAGCCCGCCGTCTCGAACGAGCTGGAGGTGTTGACGACTTTGTCGTTCCAGCCGGTGAACTCCACGTTCGTCGTGTGAACCCCGCACTCGTCTGGTGTGGCGAGCGGCGCCCTCGGCCCGGTCTTGAAATGCAACTGCATCGAGTCAAACGGCAGCTGCGGCAACGTGTCGAAGGTCGCCGTCAGCTGGCCTGTGCTCGGGTCGGCTCTGAGCGCGCCGGGCAGGCGGATCGCGATCCCGTCCTGGTCTGAGCGGACCTCGATCGCGATCCGGAACAGCTCACCGGAGAGCGGGTCGTCGGAGTTCTGGGTGCGCAGGAACACCGACCCGCCGATCGGATGGTCGAGCAGCGGCGTGTTCACCGTCACGGTCCCGAGCTTCGAGGCGTCCGGGCACGTCGCCGGACCCTCCTGGTGGAGCCTGAGCTGGGCGTCGGTGCACGCCTGCAGCCCGTCGGCCGAGGACGGGTTGATCGACAACCCCTCAGGCAGCTTCACGTTGACGCGTCTGATGTCCGCCGGCGCGAGACCGTTCGGGCCGAAGTCCTGCGCCATCGACACCGTCGTGTCCACCCCGGCCGGCGCATGCGGCGCGAACGTGGACGGGACTAGCGTGAGGGTCGGGTTGAACGGGTTGAGCTCACACCCCACAGGCGCCGGCGACGTCGTCGCAGCGTGGTGGAAGGTCTCGGGGTGCTGGTAGGAGTTGATGTCCACGCTCCACGGGAGCGCGCCCGAACAAGACGTGGGGGTGCGTAGGAAAGCCACCCTTGGCGCGGTCGTCGGGCACAGGGTGCCGGCCGCTCCGAAGAGGCCGAAAGTGCAGTCGGCGCGGATGGTGTCGTGGGAGCTGTCGGCGGGGACGCCCCAGAGCTGGACCTCGAACTTCGAGATCGGCACAGAGCTCGGAGCCTTGCTGGTCACGATGTCGATCCCGTAGTCAGACGGCCGCACCCGGGCTTTGAGGTTGACGATCAGCCCCTGGTAGAAGAAGCCGAACATCGCCGGCGCGCCACGGGGCGCGACCAGGTTGTAGACAGGGACGGTGTCCTTCCCGTTGACCAACGCCAGCCCGATCTGGCTGTCACGCGGACACGCCGGCACCTGCGCCGAAGAAGACGGCTGCTGAAGCTGCGCAGAGGTACACCGCGCCGGCGTCGACGGCGGATAACCCACCAACCCCGCCGGAACATGCGCGACCACATCACGGAAGCTCTCCGTCGGCGAGACAACCGTCAGAGGAGCAAAGTCGAAGTTCGCGATCGCCTCCGAACGCACCTCAGCGGCGGTGTCGACCTCCCTGGGGACGCTGCCCGCCTGCCCAGGCTGCCACACCGGATTGTCGACAAACGCCACATCCATGCTGTCGATCCCAAACGGGCCGATCGGCGCCGTGTCAAACGACAACGGCACGGTGACCGCGTTGCTCGCCCCGCCGCCCGACACCTCGACCTCACCAGTCAACGTCCCAGTCGCACCAGCATCCACCACAGAGAACGTCGGGTAGACCAACGTACGCCCAAACGGGACCCCCGTCACGTCGATCACACACTCATCGACCTGCCCCGACGGCGCACAAGCCGCGCCCGGCGCGTCGGGATCGGGGACCGGATCGCTCACCGACATCCCGTCAGGGAACGTGTACCTCACCGTCAAGCTGCCAGACAACGCCTCATCACCGACATTGATCACGCTGACCCAGAACGCCGCGGTCTTACCCGGCGTCACATGATCAGGCGCCAACATACTGACCCGGATCTCCGGCGCGGCGACCGCCGCGCTCGCACCAGCCACAACAAGCACCAAGGCAAGCGCCAACATCCAGCACAACCTCTTGAGCAGCTCAACAGACCTCACAGATCTACGCCCCTTCTTCTCAACGCTGGACTCGATTTCCTGACAGCGGCGCATCAACGGCCGCCGTTCCTGATCGCGGCACGAAAGGTCAAACGGACGGTCCGGCTCGCCGTGCGCCCGTCACCAGCGCGGAAGCGCAGGCGAACGACCGTGGTGTAGCGACCGGAGCGCTTGAGCTGGGTCCGTGCCCGCTTGGCGAGCCGCAGCCTCAACTTGGCCGCCCCCGGGCTGCCACGCCTGAGCGTCCCGGAGGTCAGTCCTCGGCCGTTCCACGCGATCCGCCCGCGAGCTAGCCTCACCCGCAACAGCCCCACAGTGCCACGGAAGGTCGCGCGAGACCGGACAGCCAGGCGCACCCGAGCTGTGGCGCCGGGCGGGTCGCTCTCGAGCGACAAGCTGCCCAGCACACCCTCTCCGGGCGCGCCTGACAGGGCGCCTTGGCAGCCATCGCCCTCACAAGCCGGCGCGGTGTCCACAGACTGGCCCGAAGGTGCTGCCCCTACGCGGACGTCGTAGAGGTCGATGTAGCCGTCGCGGTCTGAGGTGACGAGTTGCTGGCGGGTGACGACGAACACGTCATCGCCGCTGCGGCTCGCGTCGGCGAGCATCGCGGGCTCGCTGCCCTTCCCAGTCGTGAGCAGACTGAGCGTCCCTGTCTGGCCGTCGTACTCATACACATCAGCGACACCGTTGGTGTCGCCAGCGACCAACGCCCCCGTGGTCGAGAAGAACACCTGACCGTCATCACTCAAAAACCGCGGACGGAAACCCTTGAAGTTGTCTCGCCCGGTGCGCGTGATCGTCGGTATGAGCGACGCGTCTGACGGACACGACACGCAGTTAAGCGATTGGCCGATCCGGTCGTAGACATACATCTGCCCATCCTTGATGTACGCAAGCCAGTTGCCATCAGGCGATACCCGTCCAAAGCCCGGCATCGACGCGACAAGCGTCAGCCATCCCGAGCTCCCGGTCCGGTGAACCGAGGGATCGACGGTCGTGAGGCCCGGCACGCCCTCCTGCCACAACTTCAGCGTCTCGTCGGACCCATGAAGGTAGACACGTCTGGCGTCATCGCTCATCCCGACAAGCGTCCCACCGACGCTGCCGGGGTCATTCAGCGCATGGCCGTCGTTCGTGATCAAGGTGAGGTTGCCGGGATCGCTCGCGGGATCCTGGCTGTAGGTGAAGCGGTACATGTCAGGGCCGGGAGCGGTGTCCTCATCGACCAGCGGCTCCTCGGAGGAGAAGAACACGTTCTCACCATCTGGCGTCATGCCCTCGAACATGACCCCGTTCGCGGGCGTCTTGTCGTCGTCGTCGCCGTCAACGCCGCGTTCGGGCTCGCTCACCCACGCGCTCGGCTCGCCGTCGACGTGCAGGTAGAGCTGCGAAGGCGCGACACCATCCGGCGAGGCTGTGAACACCAGCCGGCTCCCGTCCGCGGACATCGTGCCCTTGATGTTGGCCGGCTCCACCGTCGCGCCACCTGGAGGCACATTGCCGTCCGGCAGCAGCCCGACGACGCTCAGGACACCGTCGTCCCACTTGTAGACGTTCCGGACACCCGCCAACGCCTCCGGCAGCATCCGCGTCGACAGGCCGAACGCGATGTGCTTCCCATCGGCCGAGTAGCCACCGAAGTCGGTGCTGAGGAAGTCGAAGAGCTGCAACGGGTCTTGCTGGGTCTTGCTGATCGTCCGCAACCCGCCCGACACCGTGTCCTTCGCGTAGAGGTTCTCGTGCAAAGACACGTCGTCGTCGACAGCCGGCAGGTCATACGCCCACACGAACGCGTTGTTGAGATCGTCCGCGAACATCTCCACCCGAGTCGACCCCCGAAGCACCTGAACTATGTCCGGGCGCGGCATCGGCGTCACAGCATGCGTCGACCACCCACCCGCGCCACGCCGCGCCAGGTAGGTCGTGCGGCCGACGGTGCCCGACCCGATCGCGTCGCCGAACAGCATCCGCGACTCAAATGCCGCACCGTCGCCGTCATCCGAGGCCATGATCTTCAACCCCTCGGCGATGATGTCCCCATCACCCTTGTCGGCCGGCGAGACCTGCTCGAAATGACGCTCCACAACCGCACCCGCGGCCGCCGGCAACGCGCAGGCCGCCAGCACGGCACCGAGCGCTAGCCCGCTCATGCGACGTCGCCAGCTCGTAGTCGGGTGCCGCTGATCCAAACCGCGCGTCAATGCAGGTCCTCTCCTTGAAGCTCGAACAGATCCAGTCGACCCAACGCCCGCCGGGCCGAGCTGGAGACATCGCAATTCCTAGAGCGACTTGAAACGACCGTAGAACACGGTGTCTCTCGCTGTCAAGGGACAATGCGGAGGTACTACCCCCAGGGGCACGCCAGACTGGCCCGCAAGCCGTAGAACACGCCGTCTCGCTCTCGCTACGAAAGCCCGCGGGAGCGCCCATACGGGCACATGCGCAGCAGCGGGCACTCGTCGCAGCGCGGAGCGCGGGCGTGGCAGATCCGGCGGCCGTGGCGGATCAGCGCGACGTGAGCCTCCAGCGGATCGGCGCCCCGGCTCAGCCGCAGCATCTCGTCATGGCACTCCCCCAGCGACGCGCCCGCGCGGAAGAGAGCCAGCCGCGCGCCCACCCGGTGCACGTGGGTGTCCACCGGCACGTCGTGGCGGCCGTACGCGAACAGCAGCAGGCAAGCGGCCGTCTTGCGACCCACGCCCGGCAGCTCGCATAGGTAGTCGCGCGCCTCCTCGAGCGGCGCTTCGGCCAGCCACGACAGGTCCATCGAGCCCGACTCGGATATCGCCTCGAGGATCCGCTGGATCCGCGGCGCCTTGGTGACCGCGAGGCCGCCTGGACGGATCGCCTCCTCGATCTCCTCGACGGGCGCGTCGCGGACAGCCTCCCAGGAGGGGAAGCGGTCGCGCAGCCGCTCGTAGGCGACGTCGCGGTTGCGGTCGTTGGTGTTCTGCGAGAGCACGGTGAGCACGAGCTCGTCGATCGGCGCGCCGTGGATCCGGGTCGACGGCCTGCCGTACTCCCTGCGCAGCCGCTCGAGGATCTGCCTCAGTCGCCGTGGCGGAGGGGGTTCCCACTCTGCTCGCCGCCTCATGTTCAGAAGCCTATGCCCAAGCTTCTTTTCAGCCACGGTAGGAATCACTACTATCTAGGTATGAATGCCACCGTATCCGAGAAGGGCCAAGTCACGATCCCAAAGGCGCTACGCGACCGCCTGGGCATCCGTCCCGGTCAGGTTCTGGACTTCGGAGAGGAGGGCGGTCGCCTGGTCGCTCGCAAGGCCGATGACCGCGACTCGGTAGATGCTCTCTATGGCGTGCTCGAGCTGCCCGCCCGTCCAGACGCCCTGATCGACGAGCTTCGAGGACCCGCGGCCTGATCACAGCGCTCGACACCAATGTCCTGCTGGACGTCCTCGGCGGCGATCCGGAGTTCGGGCCGATGTCCCGTGACGCGCTCCGCCGTTGCTCTCGCGACGGCGCTCTAGTCGTCTGTGACGTGGTGTGGGCAGAGACGGCTGCGTTCTTCTCATCGGCAGAGGCGGCGCACGACGCGTTCGACAGACTCGGGGCGACTTACAGCGCGCTGGACGTGGACGCGGCGCAGACCGCGGCCTCCGCCTGGCGGTCATATCGCAAGAATGGCGGGGCACGAGACCGTGTAATCGCCGACTTCCTGGTAGCCGCTCACGCGACGACGCACGCAGACCAGTTGCTCACCCGCGATCGCGGGTTCTACCGCGAACGGTTCGACGGCTTGCGCGTGATCGACCCCTCTGCTGGATGAAGCCGCGGCCGCGATTGCGCGCTGCGCCGATCTCCTACCCTGTCCGAGTGCCGCGTACGGTCCTCTCCGTCGCGACGCCGCCACGAGCGGACGACTCGCGGGCTGCGTCGCCGTCAAAGCCCGTCGAGCGACCGGCGAAGCGACAGATCGACGGCTGGCGGATCGCCCCGACCCTGATCTGCGCCGCGCTCGCCGCGGTCTACCTGATCACGAAGCCGCGCTCGCCTGACCTGGCCGCCCACATCTTCCGCTCGGAGCTGTTCGGGCGCGAGGGCTTCACGATCTGGAACGGCCAGTGGTACGGCGGCCACCACACGCCGGCCTACTCGATCCTCTCCCCGCCGCTCGGCTGGCTGCTCGGCCCGCAGGTGATGGGCGCGATCTCGGCGGTCGTCGCCACAGCCGGCTTCACGGAGATCATGCGACGCGCGTACGGCGGCACTGCCGCGCGGCTGGGAACCCTCTGGATGGGACTCGGCTTCGGCATCTGGCTGTTCACCAACCGACTGCCGTTCCTGCTCGGGGCGGCATTCGGCGTGCTTGCCGTGCTCGCGCTCCAGCGTCACCGTCGGGTGATCGCCCCGCTACTCGCGATCCTCAGCGCGATCTCGAGCCCGGTCGCCGGCCTCTTCCTCGCCATGGGCGGCGTCGGGCACGCGCTGGCCAACCGTGACGATCGCGTCGCTCGCCGCGACGGGATCGTGCTCGCCGCCGCGGCGTTCGTCCCGCCCGTCCTGCTCACCGTCGCCTTCCCCGAGGGCGGCTACGCACCATTCCCCTTCTCGGCCTTCCTTCCGATCCCGCTGTTCGCGCTCGTCTGCGTCGGCCTGATCCCGCGCGAGCAGGGCACGCTGCGCTGGGCGGCCGCGCTCTACGGCCTGGGGGCGACGGTCGCGCTCGCCATCCCTACGGCGATGGGCGGCAATGCCGTCCGCCTCGGAGCCCTGTTCGGCGGGCCGATATTGGCGTGCGTCCTCTGGCCGCGCCTCCACCGCCGGCCGATCCTGCCGGTGATCGCCCTGCTCGGCGCGCTCGCGGCGTGGCAGCTCTCGCCCGCGATCCGCGACATCTACAAGGCGATCGACGACCCCGTCGCCAAGGCGTCCTACTTCGACCCGCTGCGCGAGTGGCTGCGCCTCCAGCCCGACCAGCGGCGGATCGAGATCCCGTTCACCTTCGGCCACTGGGAGGGCGCCGAGATGGCGTCCGAGGCCCCGCTCGCGCGCGGGTGGCTGCGCCAGCTCGACACGGGACGGCACCCGGTCTTCTACGACGGCTCGCTCAACCGCTTGTCCTACGCCGCCTGGCTTGCCGAGAACGCCGTCCGCTACGTCGCCCTGCCCGATGCGAAGCCCGACGCGAGCTCCTACCGCGAGCGGGCGCTGATCGAGAGCGGCCTTCCCTACCTGCGGCTGCGCAAGCGGTTCCCGCATTGGCGGATCTACGAGGTCACCCTGCCAGCGCCGCTCGTGCTACCGGAGGGCGACGCCAACATCAGCCTCGAGCAACTTGGCTCCGATCGCGTGCTGCTGCGCGTGCAGAAACCCGGCTCGGCGCTCGTGCGCGTGCGCTGGACGCCCTACTGGCTCGCCAAGGGCGGCTGCGTCGAGCGCGACGGCGACTGGACGCGCGTGACGGCCGAGAAGCCCGGCTTCATCGTGTTGGTCACGCGCTTCGGACCGGAGCGCATCTTCCAACGTGGCAAGCGCTGCAACAGCGGCTGACCGCGTCGTCGCTCACTCCCAGAGCGTGCAGATCGGCAGCGCAAAGATGCGATCGCCGAGGGCGAAGGAGCTTGGGCCCGTGTGAAGCACGGCGCCGGCGCGGAACCGGTCGCCAAGCGTGTCGCGCAGCCACTCGAGATGGCGCGCGTCTGACGGCGCGGGCGCAGCGGTGGCTTTGACCTCTATCGCCACTACGTCCCCTCCGGGCAGCTCGGCCAAGAGATCGATCTCACGGCGCCCGTCGCGATCGCGGACATGGTGCAGTCGCGGCGCTCCGGGAGCGAGCTGCAACTCAGGACGTACTTGGGCAACGACGAACGTGTCGAGCAATCGGCCGAGCAGATCGCCGTCCCGCATCACCGCGGCCGCGTCCACACCGAGAACGGCCGCCCCAAGCGACGGATCGACGAGGTAGCGCTTCGAGCTGCGCACGAGGCGTGCTAGCCGGTTGCTCGTCCACGCGGGAAGCGAGTCCAGCACGAAGAGGTTGGTCAGCAGCCGGTCGTACTTGACGGCCGTCTTGCGGTCGATGCCGGCAGCGTCGTAGAGCTTCTTGTGCTCCGGCATCCCGGCCGTGCTCAATGCGAGTGCCTCGAAATATCCGCGCAGACGGGCGGGGTCGCGCGGTGCATCGAGCATCTCCACGTCACGCGTTAGGAGCTGGTCGAGATAGCCCTCCAGCCATGTGCGCCCAACCGCCGGCGAAAGACGCAGTGCCGGCTCTGGGTAACCGCCGCGCAGGCTCAGCTCGATGTAGTCACGCAAGGTCGGGAAGGGATCTCGAGCCGATTCGAGCTCGTCGAGGCGTCCGGTGGCGAGCCGCTCGAGGAAGGACCCGCCGCCCACAACTCCCCGCACCTCGCGCTCTGTGAGCCCGTCCATCCTCAGCCTGACGATTCGACCCGTGCCAGGCCACGTCTCGTCCAGGAGATCAGCGCGCACGCTGCCGGTGAGCAGAAAGCGACCGGGGCTCGGATCCTCGTCGACAGAGCGCTTGATGGCTCCTAACACGCCCGGGACTGCTTGCCACTCATCGAGCAAAATCGGCTCCGGGAGCGACGTGAGAGCGGAGTCGGGATCCGCACGGAAGGCTGCCGCCTCCGCCTCCCTATCCAGCCGCACGACAGTCTTGGCATGGCGTCGGGCCGTCGTGGTCTTGCCGGTCGCTCGAGGGCCGGTGAGCATCAGCGCGGACAGCTCGCCGAACAGTGCCGCAAGCCGCTCGTCGATCAGGCGTGGAACGTAGTCTCGTTGCTCCATTGCAGTCCATACTACCGTTTTAGCGCAGCTTTTACTACCGCTTTAGCGCATCATTTAGTCCCGACATGGCGCACGCCATAAAGACTCGTCGTCCTGCCCCGACCGCAACTCAGCGCACATCCTCGACCCGAGGTACCCTGGTCGCCGTGCGCCAGGTCTCCGAGGACTTCTTTGCGCAGTTCCGGCGCGCCTGGATGGTGACTAGCCGGTGGCTGCCCCAGGGCTGGATCGATGCGATCCGCCAGCTCGCCCTGTTCGCTGGCGCCTATTACCTCTATCGAATCGTCCGCGGCCTGGTCGACGGCCAGGCGACGATCGCGTTCGAGAACGCGCGCAGCCTCGTCGACGTCGAGCGGACGCTGGGGCTCTTCTTCGAGCCGGGCTTGCAGGCGTGGGCGGCCGGTCAGGAGTGGATCGTCACCGGTGCGAACTGGATGTACGTCAACTCGCACTTCGTGATCACGACGACGTTCCTGATCTGGCTCTACATCTTCCGCAACCAGACCTACTACTACGTGCGCAACATGTTCATGATCGCGATGGGCCTGGCGCTCGTCGGCTACGTCGCCTTCCCGACCGCGCCGCCGCGCTACCTGCCGGAGTGGGGCTTCACCGATACCGTCGCCGCCTTCGTCGGGCCGCAGGCCGAGGCGAGCGCGAACGTCCTCTACAACCCGTTCGCCGCCGTCCCGTCGATGCACGTCGCCTTCGCGTTGATGGTCGGCATCCCGGCGATGCGGATCGTCAAGACGCGCGCGTTGAAGGTCGTCTGGGCGATCTACCCGGCGATCGTCACGTTCGTGGTCGTCGTGACCGCCAACCACTTCTGGCTCGACGCGGCGCTCGGCGCGATGGTCGCCGCGATCGCTGCCTCCGGCGCCTCCTACGCGCTCGGTCGCGCCCGTCCCGACGCCTGGGCGTGGCGTAACGGCCGGGCGCAAGCGGTCGCGTAGGTGGCAGCCGAGGGAACCCGCGTCCGCGGCGCGCGCCGGGAGCAAGCGCGCAACCGGCTGATCGAGTCGCGCCTGACGCCGAACGCGATCTCGATGGCCGGCCTGGTCGGCAACCTCGTCGCGGCGGTGCTGATCACCCAGCGCTACTTCTTCCTCGCCGGCATCGCCTTCATCGTCGGCTCAGTCATGGACACGCTCGACGGCCGCTACTCGCGCATGTCGGGCAAGGGCACGCCATTCGGGGCGTTCCTCGACTCGACGCTCGACCGGGTCGAGGAGGGCATCGTGCTGACCGCGGTCGGCGCCTACTTCGCGTCGCGCGGCGACGAGCTCGCGGTGGCGGCGGTCGTGACGGCCGTCCTCTTCTCGCTGATGGTGAGCTACACGCGTGCTCGCGCCGAGGCGCTCGGAGTCGAGTGCAAGGTGGGCCTTGCTACCCGCGCGGTCCGGGTCGTGATCATCTCCGCCGGGTTGCTGTTCGCCAAGGGGGCTGGCATCGGCGACTTCGAGCTGCTCGAGCCGGCCATCTACCTGCTCGCGGTCTTGACCGTCTTCACCACCTTCCAGCGCATCTTCCACGTGCGGCGCGTGCTCAACGCCCCGCCGAGCGCAATCGCCTGAAGGCGCCGCTCGCGCTACCTTTGACGGACCGTCAGCCCCCTTGGGGCGCGGCCGCGCATGTAACAGGACCCCCACTGCGGGGTTCTGTCCCAGGCGTGCCCGGCCCCCCCAAGCGTGGGGCCTTCCCTCTTCAGATCATCATCACGGAGGCTCAGTGAGCGACATCGGTTCAAACGGCGCATCGCGCTACCAAACGGAGAAGGTCCGCGTCGCCATCGTCGGCGTGGGCAACTGCGCCTCGGCCTTCGTCCAGGGCGTCGAGTACTACAAGGACGCCAACCCGGACGAGGACGTCCCGGGCCTGATGCACGTGGACCTCGGCGGGTACCACATCCACGACATCGAGTTCACGGCAGCGTTCGACATCGACCAGGACAAGGTCGGCAAGGACCTCTCCGAGGCGATCTGGTCGGGGCAGAACAACACGATCAAGTTCGCCGACGTGCCGCACCTCGACGTGCCCGTCCACCGCGGCATGACGCACGACGGCCTCGGCAAGTACCTCAAGGAGAGGATCACCAAGGCGCCCGGCGAGACCGCCGACATCGTCCAGATCCTCAAGGAGACCAAGACCGACGTGGTCGTCTCCTACCTCCCAGTCGGCTCGGAGCTGGCGACCAAGTGGTACGTCGAGCAGGTGCTCGAGGCCGGCTGCGGCTTCGTCAACTGCATCCCCGTCTTCATCGCCCGCGAGGACTACTGGGGCAACCGCTTCCGCAAGGCCGGCCTGCCGATCGTCGGCGACGACATCAAGAGCCAGGTCGGGGCGACGATCGTCCACCGCCAGCTCGCCCGCCTGTTCGGCGACCGCGGCGTGAAGATGATGCGCACGTCGCAGCTCAACGTCGGCGGCAACATGGACTTCTACAACATGCTCGAGCGCGAGCGGCTGGAGTCCAAGAAGATCTCGAAGACCAACGCGGTCACGTCGATCATGGACCACGAGCTGCCCAAGGACGACGTCTACATCGGCCCGTCGGACTACGTGCCGTGGCTGACCGACCGCAAGTGGGCGCACATCCGCGTCGAGGGCCAGGCCTTCGGCGACGTGCCGCTCAACCTCGAGCTCAAGCTCGAGGTCTGGGACTCGCCGAACTCGGCCGGCATCGTCATCGACGGCGTGCGCTGCTGCAAGCTCGCGCTGAACCACGGCATCGGCGGCCCGCTCGAGGCGCCGAGCTCCTACCTGATGAAGTCGCCCCCGGTGCAGGTGCCGGACTCGATCGCGCGCACGAACACCGAGGAGTTCATCGCCGAGTACGGCGGCGCGCCGAAGCTCCCGGGCGGCGCCAAGGTGCCCGAGACGAGCGAGGCCAGCGAGAGCTAGGCCTCGCGGCAATACGCATCGCAGCACCAGCGGGCGGCCTTCGGGCCGCCCGCTGACGTTTGGGGCACCGCGCGACGAGTGGAATCAATAGCCTCGGCGACGTGCCCGAGCAGCGGTTCTCGATCGCCCACGTGACGCCGTACCCGTGGGAGCAGCGCCACGACGTGAACCGGTTCGTGGAGCGGGTCTCGCACGAGCTGCGCGACCGCGGCCACCGTGTCGTCACGATCGCCCCGTCCGACTCCCGGACGCTCGTCCGAGAAGGACGCGCGCGGGTCAAGGCGATGGCCCGCGGCGACGCCGACGCGCTGTTCGCGGGCGACGTGCTGGCGATCGGGCAGAGCCTGCCGTTTCGCCGCGGCGGCTCGGTGGCGCTGCCGCTCGACGTCTCGCGGACGCTCGAGGACCTGCTCGAGCACGCGCAGCTCGACTTCGTGCACGTGCACGAGCCGTTCGCCCCGAGTGCCTCGTCGGCGGCCCTGCGCCATTCGCGCGCGCTGAACGTCGGCACCTTCCACGGCACGACCGAGCGGTTCCTCTCGACCCAGGTGGCACGGCGAGTGGTGGAGCTGCTGTTCGGTCGTCTCGACGCACGTACGACGAGCTCGGCGATGACCCGCGACATGGTGTGCCGCTTCTTCCCAGGCAGCTACGCGGTCGTCCCGCCGGGGGCCGACCTCGTGGAGGGCGACGACAGGAGCGGCGCCCCGAACATCCTCTACTCGGCCGACGAGGAGCGAGGCGCGCTGCGGCTGTTCCTGCGCGCGCTGCGCAGGCTTCCAGACCGGCTCGACTGGACGGCGACGGTCTGGGTCCGCGATCCCGCTGCCATGACGGCGCCGCTGCAGCTTCCCCGCCGGCTGCGCGACCGCGTCCGGCTCGCCGGCCCTGCCGACGGGACGGAGGCCGAGCACCTCTCACGTGCCTCGATCGCCGTCGCGGCATCGGCGGGAGTCGCTCCTTCGACGCAGCTCGTGCTGCGCGCGCTGGGAGCGGGAGCGGTGCCGGTCGTCTCCCAGCTGCCGCAGTACCAGGAGCTGCTCGACGACGGCCAGCTCGGCCTGCTATTCGGACCGCGCGACAGCATCACCTTGGCCGCCCAGCTCGAGCGGCTGATCGCCGAGCCCGAGATGCTCGACCGGTTCGCCACGGCCGGAGTGGTCGCGCGCGAGCGGCTGACCTGGGGCCGCGTCGCCGACGAGCTCGAGCAGATCTACATCAGCACGGCCGCGCGGCGCCACGACGCGGCCGGCAAGCCGGCCGTCCGCAAGCGCCTCGAGGACCGCGACTTCGTCCACGTCGACCTGCACATGCACACCGACCACTCCAGCGACTGCGCGACTCCGGCCCGGACGCTGCTGGAAGCCGCCAAGGCCGCCGGGCTGGGCGCGATCGCGATCACCGACCACAACGAGGTCTCCGGCGCACACGAGGCACGCGAGCTAGCCAAAGAGATCGGGGGGATCGAGGTGATCGTCGCCGAGGAGGTCAAGACCGCCGACCAGGGCGAGGTGATCGGGCTCTTCATCGAGGAGAAGATCCCCCGCGGGATGACGCTGCGCGAGACGATCGCCGCCATCCGCGCCCAGAACGGGCTCGTCTACGTCCCGCACCCGTTCGACCGCATGCACTCCGTGCCGGACTACGAGCACCTGCTCGACGTCGTCGAGGACATCGACGCGATCGAGGTGTTCAACCCCCGCGTCGCGTTCTCGGCGTTCAACGAGGAGGCGGCGCGCTTCGCCGAGAAGTACCGCATCGTCGCCGGCGCCGGATCGGACAGCCACGTCGCGGCCGGGCTTGGCTCGGTGAAGATCAAGATGCGCGCCTTCGACGGGCCGGAGGAGTTCCTCGAGTCCCTGCGCGACGCCGACATCGTCCGCAAGCGGCAGTCCTTGCTCTACGTTCAGGCTCTGAAGTTCATCCAGACCAAGGCGACGCCCGAGGCGGCGCGACGGCGGACGGGCAAGCCCGGCGCCGGCGCCACGCGGACCCGCCGGAACGGGGCGTGACCGCCCGGGACGGCAACGAACGATGCAGTCAAGAGGACAGGGAGCCGGTCCGTCTAATCAGGTCGGCGTGCCGGCAACCGACGACGAGATTCGCGAGAAGTACCTCGAGCGAGCGATCCGCGAGCTCAACCAACTGACCCGCGACATCCAGGATTGCGACGCCTGTCCGCGCGGGAGCCTGATGCCGGTCCTCGGCTCGGGTCATCCGCAGGCCGACATCTTCATGGTCAAGTTCGTGCCGCGCGCCTCGGAGATCGAGGAGGGCGTCGCCTTCTACGGCCGTGCCGGCGGTGCCTTGATGAAGAGCTTCAAGCGACTCGGGATCGATCCGCTCGCCGTCTACGGGACCGTCTTCGTCAAGTGCCCGGTCACCGACAGCGACCTGTCCGCCGACGAGTGCCGGGCGCGCGTGCTCGACGAGCTGGCGATCGTCCAGCCGCGGATCGTGGTCGTGATGGGCGAGGAGGCGCGCGAGGAGCTCAACGCGCTTCAGGTGCCGCTCGCTGCCGAGGTCAAGGCCCGCCCGGGCGAGATCCAGAAGCTGACGGCCAGCTGCGACGTGCTCTACGTGCCGGACATCGACGCGTCGCTCGACGACGAGCGGGCGAAGCGAGCCTTCTGGCAGGCCTTCCGCTCGCTCGGCGATTGGTACGCCGACTTCCCGCCTTATTAGCCGGCCGCGCTTGACGTAAAGGCCCGCGGGGTACGACCCTAGGGAGAGCCAAGCCGAGGAGGCCGTTATGAGGAGCGTGCTGGTGGTCGCAAACCAGACCGCCGAGTCGGAGGAGCTGCTGCAGGCGCTGCGCGAGCGCGCCGAGCAGGATGAGTGTGAGTTCACGGTGCTGATCCCCGCGACGCCGCACGGGCTCGCCTGGGCGGCGAACATGGCCGCGGACAAGGGAACCGACGAGGCGAAGTCTCACCGCGACGCGCTGGTCGATCGCCTCCGCAGCGCCGGTCTGGAGGTGGAGGACACGATCGTCGGCGACGCCGACCCGCTCGCGGCGATCCAAGACGCCTGCAACCTCGGCAGCTATGACGAGGTGATCGTCTCGACGCTCCCGCACAAGGTCTCGAAGTGGCTGCACCTCGACCTCCCGAGCAAGGTCGGCCATGCGACCGGCCTACCGGTCACGAGCGTGGTCGCACACAAGGCGGAGGCGAACGCGCGATGACGCTCGAGGAGACAGAGGGCGTCGACCCGGTCGTCCAGCGCACGTGCGAGGAGTGCGGCGCAAAGCTGACCGAGGGCGAGATCCGCGCCGCGATGGAGTCCGGCGGTCGCTATCTCTGCTCGGTGCACGCGGCCGAGGAGGTCCCAGCCGAGGAGGGGCCGGAGAGCGAGCCTCCGAGCTAGCTATCACTTTTCCGTTATAGTTTGAAGGGTGACCCCAGGCGAGCTGATCCGCGGCGCGCGCATCCGCGCCAACCTCAGTCAAGAGCACCTAGCCCTCCGCGTCGGAACGCGCCAATCGGCGATCAGCCGGCTCGAGCGAGACGAGATATCGCCGACGGTGGCCACGCTCGAGCTGCTGCTCCGCAGCATGGGAGAGACGCTGTCCCTGGAGGGACGGCCTGCTGAGCGCGACTACGACCCGCTCCACAGGCGCACCTCGGCAAGCCGGTCTCCTGCCGAGCGGCTGGCACTCGCAAGCTCTTGGAACCGCATGGCGGGCCGGCTCGCCGCCGCCGGACGGGCTGCACGTGGCGGGACCTGACACGCCACTGGACGCCGAGCGGATCCTGCGCACGCTCGCCGAGCACGAGGTCGACTACGTCCTCATCGGTGGCCTGGCCGTGCAGACCCACGGCCATGTGCGCACCACCAATGACGCCGATCTGCTGCCCTCACCCGAGCCCACCAACCTGGAGAGACTCGCACGCGCCCTGCGGGCGCTCGATGCCCGGGTCCTCAATCCCGGCCAGGAGGGCATGGAGATCGACGCTCGCATGCTTCCGCGAGCGACGATCTGGCAGTTCGCGACGCGGGACGGTGGAATCGACGTCATTCACGAAACGCCCGGTGGCGGCCCCTACCCGGAGCTCAGATCACGTGCACTGCGCGTCATGCTCGGTGACATCGAGGTCCCTGTGGTGGGCATCGACGACCTCATCCGAATGAAGCTCGCCCGCGGACGACCGATCGACCTGGCCGACGTCGCGGCCTTGACCGACCCGGGCACGGAGGCTCAAGCGGGGGCCACGGACGCCTAGCCGCCGAGCAGGTCACGCAACCGGGCGACCTCGTCCTTGAGGTTCGCGAGGTCACGCTCGATGCGCTCGAGGCGGTCGTCGGCCCCGTGGTCCGCCGAGGCGGGCACCACTGAGGACGCGACCGGCGACGGCGCGCTGTCCACATCCTCGGTCGGCTCCCCGCCGTCCAAGAGCTGGACGTAGCGCTGCTCCTTCTGACCGGGCCGGCGCGGCAGGCGGGCAACGAGCTCGCGGTCGATCAGGCGGTCGAGCGCGGTCTCGATCGCCGTCAGGTCGGCGAACGAGTAGAGCCGATCGGTGCGCTGCTTGAGCTCGCCGGGCGTCTGCGCACCGCGCAGCATCAACACCGCGAGCAGCGCCAGCTCGTCCTGGTCGAGCTCCATCGCCTCGTCGAACATGTGCCGGTACTTGCGTGCCCGGCTGCCGGCGCCGCTGGTGAGACGCGTCCAGCCGCGGCGACCGAGGTGCTCGAGCGCGTCGAGGACGGTGTGCTCGTCGTACTCGACCACCGGATCGCGGTTGGTCGACTGGTTGCAGGCGAGCCGCAGCGAGTTCACGCTGAGCGGATAGGCATCCGGCGTCGTGCGGCGCTTCTCGATCAGCGCCCCGAGCACGCGCAGCTCGGCGGCGCTCGGCGGGTTCGGCCCCGCGTAGTAGGCGCCGCCGCTCACGCCGGCTTGCGCAGCAACGCCACCGACTCGATGTGCGGGGTCTGCGGGAACATGTCGATCGGCTGGACGGTCGCGAGCTCGTAGCCCGCCTCGACGAACTGGCGCGCGTTCGGCGCCAGCGTCGTGGGGTTGCAGGAGACGTAGACGACCGTCGGCGCACCGACCTCGAGCACGCGGCGCACCACCTTCTGCGAGAGGCCGGCGCGCGGCGGGTCGACCACGACCACGTCGGCGCTGCCCTCCTCCTCGATCAGCGGGCGCATCGCGGTGCGGATGTCCCCGGCATAGAAGCGCGCATTGTCGATGCCGTTGAGCTCGGCGTTGGCGATCGCGTCGACGACGGCCTCCTCGACGATCTCGACGCCGACCACCTCGCGCGCCTCGAGCGAGAGTGCGATGCCGATCGTGCCGATGCCGCAGTAGAGGTCGAAGACCCGCTCGCGTCCCGACAGGCCCGCGAGGTCGACGGCTGTCGAGTAGATCCGCTCCGCCATCTCGGTGTTCGTCTGGAAGAACGCCTCGGGCGAGATGCCGAAGCGGAGCTTGGTGCCGGCGACCTCAAGCTCCTCGAAGAGCTTCTTGTCGCCCTTGACCTTCGTCGTCGTACCGCCGGACGTGGTCTCGCCGAGGCCCTCGATGTTCGTCACGAGGAAGCTGTCGGCCGGGACGGTCGCCGCAAGCTCCTCGACCGCGATCTCCGGGCGCCGCGTGACCAGCCGCGCCTGGATCTCGCCGGTGCGCCGGCCCTCGCGCACGACGAGGTTGCGCAGCACGCCGGATCCGTCGCGGCGGTCGTAGGCGGGAACGCCTTGCTCGCGACACCACTCGGCGATCGCGTTGCGTACCTCGTCGACGCGGTCGGAGGCGAGCACGTCGGTGGTCAGCTCGTCGATGACGTCCCAGCGTCCGGCGCGGTGGGAGCCGAGCACGAGCCGCCCCGACTCGTCCTCGCCGAACGAGTACTCGACCTTGTTGCGGTAGCGCAGCTGCTCGACCGCCGGGACGATCGGCTCGATCGGCGGGCCGTCGAACCCCCCGAGCCGTTCGAAGGCCTCGACCACCTGCTTCTGCTTCTCCTCGAGCTGACGCTCGTAGGGCAGCACCTGCCAGGGAGCGCCGCCGTGAGGGATCTCCGGCTCGATCCGGTCGGGCGAGGCCTCGAGCAGCTCGACGACCGTCGCCTCGGCGTAGGAGCGCTTCGACTTCCCGACCCGTGCGCGTACCCGGTCGCCTGGGACGGCGCCGCGCACGAAGACGACGAAGCCGTCCGATCTGCCGACGCCCGCTCCGCCGTAGGCGAGCGACTCGACGGTGACCTCGAGCTCCTCGTCGCGACGTGGGCGCGGACGCCTGACGGCTGTCGGGTCGGTCACGTCGACGCCACTACTTCAGTCGCCCGTCGATGGCGCGCAGGACGGTCTTGCGGTTGGCGTGGGAGCGCTCGTAGTCGCGCACCCTGCGCAAGCCCGCCGGAGTCAGGTCGGCGAGCCTCCCGACGACCTGCTTGGCGTTCAGGTCGTCGTAGCCGGCGATGCCGGAGCCGCTACGCGCCTTGCCGGCCTTTGCCGCCAGCAGCCGCTCGAGATCGCCCAGGACGTCGTTCGTCTGGCGGCGTCCACGCTCGACCAGCGCGGCCGCGAGGTCATGAGCGTCGTCGGCGGTCACCCGACCGCGGCTGACGGCGTCGTTGAGCGCGTCGTCGATGCGCTCGCGCGTGAGCATCACCAAGCCGAGCGGATCGACCAGCGCGGACAGCGCCTCGCGCAGCTCGCCCACTCCGCCGGTCGCCTTTCGCCTAGCCATCGATCACGCTCCTCGCCTCACGCTCGGGAATCTTCGCGAGGCACTATCGCAGGCGGAAAGCGGCCGTGACCGGTGCGTGATCGGAGAGACGGATCGCGAGGCCGCCAGGGCCGGCGACCTCTCTCGCGGTCGCCGGCAGCTTGGCCGGAGGCTCGACGACCTCGAGGCCGCGGACCAGCAGATGGTCGATCGCCTGCGGCCCCGTCGGACCGCCGAGATCGAACGATCCGCGGACGCGCTCGAAGGCCTCTCTGTGCTGGCTCGGGCGCAGGTTCAGGTCCCCGCCGAGCACGACCGGCGCGCCGGCGGCCCAGCGCACCGCGATCTCGGCGGCGTGCAGCAGCTCGGCGGCACCGCGACGGGTGGCCGGGACGGACAGGTGGGCGTTCGCGACGACCAGCTCCTCGCCGCCCGGCAGCGCGAGGCGGCTCATCACCATCGCCCGGCGCTCGGGCCAGAGCGCGAGGCGGACGCGACCGGTCGCGACGGTGCGGCCCTCTCCGCGTACGAGCAGGACGTTCGAGCCACCCTCGTTCGAGCGGATCAGGTCGGGGGTGCGCTCGGCGATCGCCGAGCGCAGCGGCGCGAGCCAGTTGCGTGAGGTGAGCACGCCCACGCCAGCCGATCCGGTCGCGCGCTGGAGGTCGTCGAACCAGCGCGGCGGGACCTCCTGCAGCAGCGCCACATCCCACTCCCAGCCGGCGACCTTGTCGAGGAACTCGCGTCGCAGCGAGCGGTTGACGTCGATGTGCTCCTTGCCCGCGGGCGGGTGGTCGCGACCGTGGAAGAGGTTCCACGTGAGCACGCGGATTACGATGCCTTGGTGACTCGCCACTTCTTGACCGGCGCCGAGCTTACGTCGGCCGAGCTCGACTCGCTGCTCGATCGCGCCCTCGAGCTCAAGGCGGACCGGCTCGCCTCGCAGGCCCTCGCCGGCAAGAGCGTCGCGCTCGTGTTCGAGCAGCCGTCGACGCGCACGCGCGTCTCGTTCGAGGTCGGGGTCGCCGAGCTGGGCGGGACGCCGGTGATCCTGCGCGGCGACGAGCTGCAGCTGCGTCGCGGCGAGTCGGCGCGGGACACCGGCATGGTCCTGTCGCGCTTCGTGCACATGATCGGCATCCGCACCGGAGACCACGCGCCGCTCGAGGAGCTCGCCGAGCACGGCGACGTGCCGGTGGTGAACATGCTCACGCGCGACCACCACCCCTGCCAGGCGCTCGCCGACCTGCTCACGCTCAAGGAGCGGTTCGGGACGCTCTACGGCCTGCGCCTCGCCTACGTCGGGGACGGCAACAACGTCGCCGCTTCGCTGATGGTCCTCGGCGCGAAGGCCGGCCTCGAGGTCGTCGTGGCGGCACCCGCCGAGCTCGCGCCCACCGACGACGCGATGGCCCTCGCCGAAGCGGCGCAGCAAGGCTCGGGCAGCGCTTCCGTGGTCACGGACCCCGCCGAGGCGGTCGCCGGCGCGCACGCCGTCTACACCGACGTCTGGGTGAGCATGGGCGACGACCCGAACGTCGCCTCGGACCGCCGCCGCTCGCTCCGGCCGTACCGGCTCGACGGCGCACTGCTCGAGGGGGCCCGCGACGACGTGATCGCGCTGCACTGCCTGCCGGCCCATCCGGGCGAGGAGATCACCGCCGAGGTCCTCTACGGCGACCGCTCGGCGATCTGGGACCAAGCCGAGAACCGGCTGCACGCCCAGAAGGCGCTGATGGAGCTGCTGGTCGGCGCATGAGCCGTGTCGCGACGCGCTCGGGGGTACGCTGTCCCACCCGTCCCGCGTAGGAGGCCCTCCCTTGAAGAAGCTGCTCGCACCGATCCTCGCCTGTCTCGCCCTCGGGCTAGTGGCCGTCGGGTGCGGTGACGACTCCGACGGCGCGGGAGACGACGTCGCAGCGCCGAAGCAGGTGCAGACGACCGAGAAGAGCTCGGGCTCGAGCGGCGCAAAGGCGGAGAGGTCCGTAGCGGTCGACATCGTCGACATCGACTACGAGCCGCGCGAGGTGACCGTCGCGAAGGGCGGGACGATCACCTGGACGCACGACGGGAACCTGCCTCACACCGTCACCAAGGACAGCGGTCCGGGCCCCGACTTCAGCTCGGACACGCTCAGCAACGGCGACACCTACGAGCAGACCTTCGACACGCCGGGCACGATCGAGTACGTCTGCAAGATCCACCCCCAGCAGCGCGGCGAGATCACGGTTAAATAACCGGGGGCTCACGCCCCCGTACCCCCGCGGCACCTGGCCGGCCGCGGTTGGCTCAGCGTCTTAGGCCAAACCCTCTAAGGAGCATCAGGGCCGCCTCGCCGATCCCACCGCGGGCGGGGAGCAGGCCGAGCTGGGTGGCGCTGTCGTAGAGGTCGAAGAACCCGCGGGCGCGGACGATGCGGCCGTCGGCAAGCTCGGCGTAGTGCACGCCGTGGAGGGTGAGGAAGCGGTCGGTCGCCGGCAGCAGGGCGATCGAGCCACGATGGGTCCCGGCGAGCCGCCAGGCGAAGCAGGCGTTGTCGCCGCGCTGGAGCGCCGGGGCGGTGAGCTCGACGCGGACGTCGGGGAAGGCCTCGCGCAGCTGCGCGGCGTGGGCTCCGAGCGCGTTCAGGCCGCGTCGAGGCTCGGGCGTGAGCGGGTCCTCGTAGCTGACCTCGGCCGAGCAGCAGCGGGCGAAGTTGCCGTCGGAGGTCCAGGCCGCGATCCAGCGCGCGGCCAGCTCGTCGACCTCCGACCGCTCAGGAAGAGCCACTCTCGCTGAGCTCCGCGATGCCCTCGACCGGGCTCGAAGCCTGCCCGTAGAGCCGGCGCGGGATCCGTCCGGCCTGCAGCGCGGTGTAGCCGGCCTCGACCGCCTTGCGCATGGCGTCGGCCATCGCGGCGGGATCCTTGGCGCGCGAGATCGCGCTGGCGAGCAGGACGGCGTCGCAGCCGGCCTCCATCGCCAGGGCAGCGTCCGAGGCGGTCCCGATGCCCGCGTCGAGGATCACCGGGACGCGGGCTGCCTCGACGATCAGGCGGAGGTTGTACCGGTTCGAGATTCCCATGCCGCTGCCGATCGGCGAGCCGAGCGGCATCACGGCGACACAGCCGGCGTCCTCGAGTCGCCGGGCGAGGACCGGGTCGTCGGTCGTGTAGGGCAGCACCTTGAAGCCGTCGGCGACCAGCTCGTCGGCGGCGTCGAGCAGCTCGCCGGCGTCGGGCAGCAGCGTCTTGTCGTCGCCGATCACCTCGAGCTTGACCCAGTCGGTCTCGAGCGCCTCGCGTGCCAGCCGCGCGGTCGTGACGGCATCGCGGGCGGTGAAGCAGCCGGCCGTGTTGGGCAGCACGAAGCAGCCACAGTCGTCGAGCACCTCGACGATCGATCCGCGCGCCGAGGGATCGACCCGCCGTAGCGCGACCGTCGCCATCTCCGCACCCGAGGCGAGCACCGCCGCGCGCATCGACTCGAGGCTGCGGAAGCCGCCCGTGCCGATGATCAGCCGCGAGTCGAAGCTGCGGCCGGCTATCTCGAGCGCACTCACCGGCTCATCCTCCCTGAACCGCCTGGAGCACCTCTACGCGCTCGTCGCGCGCGAGCGCTCGAACGGTCCACTCCCCGCGCGGCACGACCTCGCCGTCGATCGCCGCAGCCACGCCGCGGCCGTCCTCGGGAGCCCCGACCTCCCGAACCGCATCCGCGAGCGTGGCGCCCTCGGGCAGCTGGCAGGGCTTGCCGTTGAGAACCACCTCGACCATCAGGCCGGCACCTCCCAGAACCGCTCGGGTCCGAAGGGCGCGAACGGAGCGGGAAGCTCGCCCGTCTCGAGCAGCTGCGCGACCGCACGGCCGGTCGTCGGGGCGAGCATCACGCCGTTGCGATAGTGCCCGGTCGCCCAGACCAGGCCGCCGAGGGCACCGGCACCGACGGCCGGGAGGTTGTCCGGCGTGCCGGGACGCACACCGGCGACGGCACGCTCGAGCTCGAGCTCGCCGACGTCGGGCAGAACCTCCCAGGCCGCCTCGAGCAGGCGAAAGACGCCGTCGGCGGTGACCGCCGTGTCGAAGCCCTGCTCCTCCTGGGTCGCGCCGAGGACCACACGTCCGTCGGCGCGGGTGACGAGATAGCAGCGCGGCGTGCGGACGATCCTGCTGGCGGGCGGGCGGAAGCCGCGTCGCACGCGCAGCTCGAGCAGCTGTCCCTTGACCGGTCGGACCGGCGGTGCCGACGCCTCGGTCGCGAGCCCACCGTCCGAGCTCCAGGCACCGGTCGCGATCAGCACGGTTCGGGCGCCGATCCGCTCGCCTGCGTCGGTGGCGACGCCGGTCACCTCTCCGCCGGCCGTGTCCAGGCCGACGACCTCGACCCGGCTGCGCAGCTCCCCGCCGGCGGCCTCGAAGGCTCGTGCCAAAGCGCGTAGGACGGCCAACGGGTCCGCCTGCCCGTCCTGGGCCGCGTGGATCGCCCCGGCGATCCGCGGCGACAGCCCCGGCTCGCGCCGCCGCGCCTCGCGCGGCGACAGCCACTCGGCGTCGAGGCCGAGCTCGGCCTGGAACTCGTGCAGGCGGCGCAGCTCCTCGGCGTCGTCACGGTCGGCCGCCACGACGAGCGCCCCGGAGTCGCGGTAACCGGTCGGCAGGGCGGTCAGCTCCTCGAGCTCCGCGGCGAAGGCCGGCCACTGGGCTCGCGCATCGAGGTTGAGCCGCAGCAGCTCCTCCTCGCCGAAGCCCGCCTCGGTCACCGGGGCGAGCATCCCCGCCGCGACGCCGGAAGCGCCGGCTCCGGGCTCGTCGCGCTCGATGGCGAGGACCGACATCCCGGCCTGGGCGCAGCGCCAAGCGCAGCTGAGGCCGATCACCCCGGCGCCGACCACGATCAGGTCGTAAGCCCGTTCCATCGGCACACACGGTACCCCGGTCGGGGGCGCTTCCTCTGCCAGGATGGAACACGATGACCACCCTCCGCGAGCGCCGCGACCGTCTGGCCACCGCCCTCCTCTACTTCGTCACAGATGGGGGCATCGAGGACGAGGCACTCGAAGCGGCGCTGATCGGCGGCGTGGACATGGTCCAGCTGCGCGATCGGACGCTCGACGACGCAGCGCTGCTGCGGCGCGCCGGGGCCTGGCGCGAGCTGTGCGACCGCCACCACGCTCTGCTGTGGATCAACGACCGGCCCGACCTCGCCGTGGCTGCACACGCGGACGGCGTCCATGTCGGCCAGGACGACATGCCAGTGGAAGAGGTTCGCGACGAGGCTGGCCAGGACGTCCTGGTGGGAGTCTCCACCCACTCCGTCGAGCAGCTCGACGCCGCCATCGCGGCGGGCGCCGATCAACTCAGCGTCGGACCCGTCTGGGAGACGCCGACGAAGCCGGGCCGCCCCGCTGCCGGACTCGACTACGTCCGTGCCGCCGCCGCCCGCCGCCCACCGCAGCCCTGGTTCGCGATCGGCGGAATCGACGGCTCGAACGCCGAGCAGGTGCTGCAGGCCGGCGCAGAGCGGATCGTCGTCGTGCGGGCGATCCGCGAGGCGGCCAACCCGCAGGCCGCTGCCGAGTGGCTGCGCGCGGAGATCGAGGAGAGCAGCGTTGGCACAGCGCAGTAGCCGCAAGCGGCGCAAGCAGCGCCAGCGCACGACAGGCAGCCGCACGGTCACACCGGCGGTCGGAGGCGAGGAGGCGGCTCCACGCAAGGCGATGGCACGCGGCTATGCCCGCCAGCGCGCGAAGGACGACGCCGCGCGCGCCGCGCTCGTGCCGCTGGCCCCCGGCGAGCGTCCGACGGCGGTCACCGTCGGCGCGGTGGTCGCGGCGCTCGCGGCGGTCGCGAACCTCGTGGCGCTGGTCGTCGGCTACGACTCCGACGCCCGCCGGGACACGATGACCACGCTGCTCGGCGTCTTCCTGCTCGTGCCGATGGCGATCGGCATGTGGCGCGCCCGCTACTGGGCGGTGCTGGGCATGCAGACGCTGCTCGCGATCACGGTCATCCTCAGCTCGCTCGCCCTCATGACAGCCGCCGACTGGCGTGCCACGCTGCTCGCAGTTGCCCTGATCGTCGGCTCCGGCACGCTGTTCTGGTTCCTCGTCAAGGCGATGGCCAGGATCCAGATGCCGACGCGGCCGGGCGCTGGATAGGCTCTTCGCCCCATGCCCGAGAGCTCCTACGACTGCATCGTGATCGGCTCGGGCCCGGGCGGCTACGTAGCCGCGATCCGGGCCGCGCAGCTCGGGATGAAGACCGCCGTGGTGGAGCGCGCCGACACGGTCGGCGGGCGCTGCCTCAACGAGGCGTGCATCCCAGCCAAGGCGATCCTGCGTGTCGCCGATGCCTACAAGGAGGTCGTCGAGGCGAAGAGCTTCGGCATCACCGCGTCGGGCGTGGAGTTCGACTACTCGGGCGCCACCGCGCACCGCGACAAGGTGATCAAGATCCTCACCGGCGGCGTCGGGATGCTGTTCGAGAAGAACGGCGTCGAGGTGATCAAGGGCCATGGATCGCTGACCGAGGACGGCAACGTCAAGGTCGGCGGCTCGTTCGACGGGGACGAGATCGAGGCAGGCAAGGTCATCCTCGCGACCGGCTCGATCGCCAAGCCGCTGCTCGGGCTGCAGTTCGGCGGACGCGTGCTCGACACCGCCGCGATGTGGCTCAGCGCCGAGCAGCCGAAGCGGCTCGCGGTGATCGGCGCCGGCGCGTCTGGCACCGAGGTGGCCTCTGCCTTCGGCCGACTCGGCACCGAGGTGACGCTGATCGAGGCGCTCGATCAGATCCTGCCGCTGGAGGACAAGGACATCGCCCGCGCCTGTGCGCGCGAGATCGCCAAGCAGAACGTGAAGATCGTGACCGGCGCGAACGTCGAGTCCGCGGAGGACACCGGCGACGCGGTGCGGCTGGTGCTCAATGGCGAGCCGCAGGAGTTCGACCTGCTCTGCATCGCCGCCGGACGTGCGGCCGACGTGGAGGGCCTGGGGCTCGACGAGGCGGGCGTGAAGGTCGGCGAGCGCGGGCTGATCGAGGTAGACGGCGCGCTGCGCACCTCCCGGGAGGGCGTCTACGCGATCGGCGACATCGTGCCCGGGCCGGCGCTGGCGCACAAGGCGTCCGACGAGGGCGTGATCGCCGTCGAGGACGCCGCCGGCCTGACGACCCACCCGATCGATTACGACTTCGTTCCACGCGTGACGTTCTGCTCACCACAGGTCGCCAGCTTCGGCCTGACCGAGGAGCAGGCCAAGGAGGCGGGTCACGACGTCGTCGTCGGCAAGGTGCCGATGGGGGCTGTCGGCGCGCCTACCGTCTACGGCGACCGCGGCGGCATGGTCAAGATCGTCGGCGACCGCGCGCATGGAGAGATCCTCGGCGCCCACATCGTCTCTGCGAAGGCGGCCGAGCTGATCCAAGAGCTCGTGGTCGCGCACGATCTCGAGGGCGGCTTCCCGGAGCTGGCACGCTCGATCCATCCGCACCCCGCGTTCGCGGAGACGGTCCTCGAGGCCGCGCGCGCGACCGACGGCTGGCTGATCCACGGCTGATCCGCAGGGGGTAGCGCCCCGCGCAACGCCCCTCCTCGAGGACGAACCCGTCCTGGAGGAGAGAAGCCGTGCGATCGAAGTTCCGTCTCATTCTCGTTGCAGCGATTTTGCTTTCGTTGGCGCTGGTTGCGCCGGGCACCGCATCGGCCGGCTCCTACACGGTCCGCCAGTGCGACTACGCCGCGCCGAACGGCTACAGCGACTTCATCTGGCAAGCCGCCGGCGCCCCGGCGATCGCCCGCTACAACGGAAGCGGCTGCTCGGAGTTCGGGCTCGCGGCGCGCAACGGAGCGGTCGGCACCGAGCAGCGTTACCCCTCGGGTGGGTACGGCGGCTGGTTCGCATACGCACCGAGCGGTACGGTGATCACGCGCTTCTCGGGCGCGTTCGGCACGCTCGTCGGCTGCTGCGTCAACGGGCTGGCCCCGTACGCCGAGGCGTCCGGACCCGGCGGGCGCACCTACCTCTTCCAGGGCGACCTCGGCAACGACTCCTGGTATGCGCCGTCCGGGCTGCGAGGCCCCCAAGGTCGCAGCTGGGCGGCCTCGACCAGCGGCTTCGACGCGAAGAGCGTCGCCTTCTACCTGCGCTGCGGACCGGGTTTCTCGTGCTATCAGAACCCGACCGGAGACTTCCGCCTGCGCGGCCGCTCATTCGACTTCACGCTGCGTGACGACGTCCCGCCGACCCTCGGCAATGCCGGTGGAACGCTGCTCGCGGGAGGCTGGCTGCGCGGTACGCGCACGCTGACCCTGCCGGCAAGCGACGTGGGCGGCGGCCTGACCGGCGTCTCGGCGACCTTCGACAACGGGACGGCGCTCAACGCGCCGGCGCCATGCGCGACAGCCGCGGGGCGGTACGCGCGGCTGCAGCCATGCCCGCGCGGCCACGCCGGCTCATGGACGGTGAACACAGCGGGGCTTCCGGACGGGGCACGCAGCCTGACGTTGCGCGCGACCGATGCCGGCGGCGCGACGGCTGCGCAGAGCCGTTCGCTGAAGGTCGACAACACGTCGCCCGCCGCTCCAGTCGGTACGGCGGTCGAGGGCGGTAGCGGCTGGCGCAACACGAACGGCTTCGCGCTCGATTGGACGAATCCGGCAGGCCAGCACGCGCCAATCGCTCGGGCGCACTTCGTTCTGTGTCCTGTCGGCGGGGGCGCGTGCCTCAGCGGCGAGCGGGCCGGCGACGCCATCATGCGCGCCGGGTCGATCTCGTTGCCGCATGCAGGTGAGTGGGACGCCCGGGTGTGGCTCGGCGACGCGGCGGGAAACGCGGACCCTGCGCTGGCATCGCCGGCTCAGCGGCTGCGCTTCGACCCAGATCCACCGGTCCTGCGGTTCCTGGATCGCGATCCGAGCGCCCCGACGCGCGTCGTCGTCGCGGTGAGCGATCTGTCCGGCCTCGCCGGAGGTCAGGTCGAGCTCCGGCCCTTCGGTCGCGGCGATTGGCAGGCGCTACCGACGCAACGCCAGGGCGAGCGACTCGTCGCGGATATCGACGACACCGGCCGGCGTGGCGTCTTCGAGCTTCGCGCTCGTGCGGTCGACCGGGCGGGAAACGCCGCCACGCTGGTCGGCGAGACCGGAGTGCTGCCGCTGCGATCGGCTACCCGCTTGGAGGCCGCGATCGTCACGCGCGTGCGGCTTGGAAAGACGAGCTGTCGGCCGCGGCTGGCGTCACGCTGTCCACGCGTCGTGACGGTTCGGCGCTCGACCGTTCGGACGCGCTACGGCTCGGCGGTCCCGATCCGCGGCACGCTCCTTTCGAGAGCCAACGGGCCTCTCGCAAATCGAGCTGTCCACGTGAAGGTCGTCTCGCGCAACGGCACCGTCGCGCTGCCCGACGCGCGCACCGACTCGGCCGGTCGCCTGCGCGTCGTCCTGCCGGCGCAGCGCTCGGCAACCATCGCGCTCAGCTTCGACGGCGACGCGCGAGCGCTGCCTGCCGGCCGCGACCTCATAGTGAGGGTGCCCGCGTCCGTCACGATGAAGACGAGTCGGCGGTTGGTACACGGCGACGGTCGGGTGGTCTTCCACGGTCGCGTGCGTGGCAGGTCGCTCCCACCCCGCGGCAAGCTCGTCGAGATCCAGGCGCACTTCCGTGGCCGCTGGCGGACGATCTCCGCGGTTCGTACGCACCGCGGCGGGCGCTGGCGGTTCGGCTACTCGTTCCACTCGGCGCTCCGGCCGGCGACCTACCGGCTGCGGGCGCGGGTGCCTGGCGAGGCGCACTATCCATTCGCGGCCGGCGCGTCGCGAGCGGTCCGCGTTACGGTGCTGCCGCAGTGAGCGACGAACAGCCCGTCTTCTACTACGACCTCGGCTCGCCCTACGCATGGCTGGCGGCGGAGCGCATCCACCAGGTGCTGCCGGTCGTGCCGATCTGGCAGCCGATCCTGCTCGGCGGCCTCTGGGCTAGCACGGGCGGCGGATCGTGGTCGCTCACCGCCGAGCGAGAGGCCGGGATGGCGGAGGTCGAGCGGCGCGCGGAGCAGTACGGCTTGATGGACGTCCAGTGGCCGGACCCTTGGCCGACGAACTACCTGCTCGCGATGCGGGCGGCGACCTTCGCCCAACAGGCGGGACGGGCGGTCGCCTTCTCGCTCGCGGCGTTCCGGCAGGCCTTCTGCGCCGGCCGCGACCTCGCCGACCTCGACAACGTCCTGATCGCCGCGGCCGCCTGTGAGCTGCACCCGAACGCCGTGACGAAGGGCATCGAGAGCCGCTCGGTCAAGGAGCGGCTCAAGCAGGCGACCGAGGAGGCTGTCGCGCGTGGAGTCCAAGGCGTGCCGACGGTCGCGGTCGGCGAGGAGCTCTTCTGGGGCGATGACCGTCTCGAGGATGCCGCTGCGGCGCTGTCGCGGTAACAGGTTGTGAAGTGCACCTGGGTCACTAGAGTCCGCCGCCATGCGCACTAGACACCTGATTGCCAGCGGCCTAGCCGCCCTCGCCCTGACCGCCGCCGGTTGCGGTGACGACGAGGCTCCAGCGGCCGAGCAGGGCAAGCCCAAGGTCGAGATACCTGCGGGAGCGCCCCCGAAGAAGCTCGTGATCGAGGACATCGAGGAGGGCACGGGCAAGACGGCCAAGGCGGGCGACCAGGTGACCGTGAACTACGTCGGCGTCTCCTACTCGACGAAGAAGGAGTTCGACGCCTCCTACGGCAAGCAGCCGTTCGCCTTCCCGCTCGGCGCGGGCCAGGTGATCCCGGGGTGGGACCAGGGCGTCGAGGGCATGAAGGTCGGCGGTCGGCGCAAGCTCGTCATCCCGCCGGACCTCGGCTACGGCGCGGCGGGATCGCCCCCGGTGATCAAGCCGAACGAGACGCTCGTCTTCGTCGTAGATCTGGTCGACGTCCAGTAGCGGGCTCGGGCCAGACCGCCCGGCGGGTCGATCCGCCGGGCGCCGCTAGAGTCGAAGGCGATGGCGACCGAGGACGCTACGGGCGGCCGCGGGCCTGACGCGACGGGCCTGGAGGCCACGACACATCCGCTCCCCGCGCGTGACGAGTGCGAGCGGATCCTCGAGCGCATGCTGCTGATCCGTCGCTTCGAGGAGCGCGCCGGCGAGATGTACGCGAAGGCGAAGATCGGCGGCTTCCTGCACCTCTGCATCGGCGAGGAGGCGACGATCGTCGGCTCGACCTCGGCGCTGCGCGAGAGCGACTACCTGCTGTCCACCTACCGTGAGCACGGTCACGCGCTCGCGCGGGGCACGCCGCCCGGCGCCGTGATGGCCGAGCTCTTCGGCAAGGCGGACGGCTGCTCGGGCGGCCGCGGCGGGTCGATGCACCTGTTCGACATGGAGCGGCGGCTGCTCGGCGGCTACGGCATCGTCGGCGGGAACCTACCGCTGGCCGCGGGAGTCGCGCTGGCGTCGGACTACGCGGGCACGGACGACGTGACCCTCTGCATGTTCGGCGACGGCGCCACCAACCAGGGAACCTTTGGCGAGACGATGAACCTGGCGGCGCTGTGGCGCCTGCCGATCGTGTTCATGGTCGTCAACAACCAGTTCGGCATGGGAACGGCGCTCGAGCGTCACTCGGCCGTGACGGACTTGTCGCGCAAGGCCGCCGGCTATGGCGTGCCGGGGAGCCGTTGCGACGGGATGGACGTGCTCGACGTGCGCCGCTGCGTCGGCGCTGCGATCGACAAGGCACGCGCGGACCGCGAGCCGCAGCTCGTCGAGGCCGTCACCTACCGCTACCGCGGTCACTCGATGGCCGATCCCGAGCAGTACCGCAGCAAGGACGAGGTCGAGGACTGGCGTCGGCGCGACCCGCTGGCGACCTTCCCGGCACGGCTCGCCGACGAGGGCGTGCTCACCGAGCAGGACGTCGAGCGGCTCGACGAGGAGGCCGTGGCAGCGGTCGACGAGGCCGTCGAGTACGCCGAGCGGTCGCCGTTCCCGGCGCTCGACTCGCTCTACGACGACATCTACGTGATCGGCGAGCAGGTTCGGGCACCGTGGTGGTCGGTCGACTCGCGCTCGCCGGACACCCACCGCGGCGAGGACGAGCGCGAGGCGGGCGACGTCGCCCAGGAGCTTGCGGAGGCCGGTGCCGCGCACGCCTCGGAGACGGACCCCGACACGCGCGAGGCGCGCTCGCGCGGCGCGGGGGGCTAGCCATGGCCGAGATGCGTTACCGCGAGGCGCTCAACCTCGCGCTGCGCGAGGAGATGAGCGCGGACGAGCGCGTCTTCCTGATGGGCGAGGACATCGGCGTGTTCCAGGGCGCGTTCAAGGTCACCGCCGGACTGCTCGAGGAGTTCGGCGAGAAGCGCGTGCGCGACACGCCGATCTCCGAGAACACGATCGTCGGGATGGGCGTCGGTGCCGCGATGGCGGGGCTACGGCCGGTGGTCGAGCTGATGACGATCAACTTCTCGCTGCTCGCGCTCGACCAGATCGTCAACTGCGCCGCATCGATCCGTTACATGTTCGGCGCACAAGTCAAAGTGCCGCTGGTGATCCGCATGCCCCAGGGCGCCGGCCATCAGCTCGGCCCGACGCATTCCCACTCCTTCGAGGCGATGTACCAGCACATCCCGGGCCTGCTCGTGGCGGTGCCGACCACGGCCGCTGACGCCCGCGGCCTGCTCAAGGCGGCGATCCGCGACGACAACCCGGTCGTCTTCATCGAGCACGAGACGCTCTACGGCCGGCGCGGCGAGGTGCCCGAGGACGACGAGCCGATGCGCTTCGGCGAGGCCGCGGTGCGCCGCGATGGCTCCGACGTGACGATCGTGGGCATATCGCGGATGGCCGAGACGGCACTCAAGGCCGCCGAGCAGCTCGCCGCCGACCACGAGGTGGAGGCCGAGGTGATCGACCCGCGCACGCTCCGCCCGCTCGACCTCGACACAATCCTCGCCTCAGTGCGCAAGACCAACCGAGCGGTGATCGTCGAGGAGGGCTGGCCCCATGGCGGGGTTGGCGCGAACATGGCCGCCCTGATCCAAGAGCAGGCGTTCGACCATCTCGACGCGCCGATCGCCCGTGTCACCGGCGCAGATGTCCCGATGCCTTACTCCAAGCCGCTCGAGCAGGCCGCCTTCCCGCATGAGGAGCACGTCGTCAAGGCTGCGCTCGCGACGTTCGGGGACGTCTGATGGCAACCGACGTCCTGATGCCGCGTCTGTCCGACTCGATGGAGGAGGGCACCGTGCTCAAGTGGCTCGTCGACAAGGGCGACGCGGTGAAGCGCGGCCAGCCGCTGGTCGAGATCGAGACCGACAAGGCGAACATGACCTACGACGCCGACGCCGATGGCGTGCTGCTGGAGGTGCTGGCGCAGGAGGGCGACACGCTGGCAATCGGCGAGCCGATCGCGCGGATCGGGGCGGCCGGGGAGTCCACAGGAGACGGGCCGCCGACGTCCGGAGATGACGAGCCAGTGTCTGAGGCCCCCGCAAGCGATGCCGGCGCCGACACGCCGACGGGCGAGAAACGGCCGCAATACGGCCGGAATCGGCCCATCGAGACGGAGGCGGCCGGAGGCGACGGACGGATCAAGGCGTCGCCGGTGGCGCGACGTGTCGCCGAGGACCTCGGCGTCGACCTGGCGCAGGTCGGAGGGAGCGGCCCCGGAGGACGGGTCGTCAAGGCGGACGTCGAGGCCGCAGCGAAGAAGGTGCCCGCCGGCGAGCCCGAGCAGGCGCGCGCTGGAGAGCCCGAGCGCGTCGCCCCGGCGCCCACGTACGACGGTGCCAAGGGCGAGGTAACCACCCAGGAGCTCTCTCGCCTACAGCGCACCGTCGCGCGCCGCATGGCCGAGTCGAAGGCCACCGTGCCGGACTTCTCGCTCGAGCTCGACGTCGACATGACGCTCTGCATCGAGCTGCGCGAGCGACTCAAGGGCCAGACCGAGCACGCGCCGTCGTTCAACGACATGGTCGTCAAGGCCGCCGCGCTCGCGCTACGCGACCACCCGAGGGTGAACGGCGCCTACCGCGACGGGCGCTTCGAGGCCTACTCGCGCATCAACGTCGGCGTCGCGGTCGCCGCGAACGACGCGCTCGTCGTCCCGGTCATCCACGACGCCGATCAGAAGTCGCTCGGCGAGATCTCGCGTCAGGCACGCCGGCTGATCGAGCGCGTCCGCGACGGACAGGTGACGCCGCCCGAGGTCTCCGCCGGCACGTTCACGGTCTCGAACCTCGGTATGTACGGCGTCGACCGCTTCACCGCGATCATCAACCCCCCCCAAGCAGCGATCCTCACCGTCGGCACCTTGAAGAAGAAGCCGGCTGTAGACCACCGCGGCCGCGTCGTCGCTCGTGACCTGATGTCGCTCACCCTCTCCTGCGACCACCGCATCCTCTACGGCGCCGACGGCGCCGCCTTCCTCGCCCAGGTCCGCGAGCTGCTCGAGCAGCCGCTCTCGCTCGCGCTCTAGCACCGTCGAAGTGGGCGCACAGGCCCCCCAAAGCTGACGAATCCCGCTAGGCTCGCGGCTGCAAGTTGAAGCTAGGAGGGAGTTTTGACGACTATGGGAGTGGTCTTTGAGGGGAGGCTGCTGCGCGCCTGCGTCCTCTGCGCAGTCGGCGCTGGATTCGTCACTGTCGGATGTAGCGGCAGCGACGACGCGGGCGGAGCGGGCTCATCGGCGCCGAGCGAGCCGGCGAAGGTCTTTGCGGAGAGGCTCGCCAAGACGCTCGCGACGGTCAAGGCCAAGAAGGACTGCGGGCCGTTGAACGCGATCAGCGCTCGATCTTCGACGACTCTGCCGTGCCCTGCACCGAAGGCGTTCCGGGAGAGCATGGCGAAGTTCGAGGTCACCGCAGCCGAGGAGCACGGAACCGCGGCCTTGGTGGGCTACAAGTCGGGCGCAGTGAAGGACGGGGCCACCCTGGCACTGGTCGTCGCGCCGAACGGCAAGTGGTCCATCAGCCGTTTCGGACTCGGCCTCAAGCCAGATGTGGGGACGAGCGACGCGAAGGACGGCGACGCGTTCGACACGGCTCTGCGCTCCTACCTCAACGCAGTGCGCGAGAGGGACTGCAAAGGCTTCTACGCTCACGCGATCGCGATCTCGCAGAGCCGGCAGGACGCATGTGCGAAGGAGCTCCCGGACACGAAGGACCTGGGCCGTCGGCTCGCCCTCGACGAGGACGCCTCGCCGAGTTACATCGGCGGCAACGCGACATACCGCTTCTACGGGCTGGATACGGCGAAGCCCAATCCGAAGAGCTTCACCATCAGCGTGGTGCGGCTGGCGACCAAGCCGAAGCCTCGCTTCGCCGTCCTGGACGCCGCGGTCTCGGCCCACCCCGAGGGCTCAGGGGTCGATTGAGCCATGCGCCTCGCTGTCTTACTCGTACTCGCATGCATCGCCTTGTCGATCAGCTCCTGCTCGGACGACTCGGCCGGCGGCGAGCCGACGCACGTCGACGGACCGGCGACCCTGCTGACCGTGACGCGCGACTTCGGGCACGAGGTGCTGGCATCGGACGAGGTAGCGATGGAGCCACGCGACACGCTGCTGAGGCAACTGCGCCGGGAGCACGACGTCAAAGCCGGCCCCGGGGGCGAGTGGATCGAGACCATCGACGGTCTCGAGATCAAGTTCCCTGCCCCGGAGGAGGAGGTGTGGGCGACGAACGTCAACGGGATCGAGACGGACGTCTTGCCCAACAGATACCGCGTCTTCGACGGTGACGTGATCCAGTGGGACTACCGCTATTGGGAGACTAGGCTTGACGTGCGCGCCACCGTCGGCGCGTTCCCGGAGACCTTCACCCGGGGCGTGTTCGGCAAGCGCTTTCCGGTCACCGTGCAGTGCTTGCCGAAGGGCGGCAGGGCGTGCGACCGAGTGAAGGCGGCATTCCGTCGCGCCGGCGTGCCAACAGACGGAACGTCGCGAAGGCGCTCCGATCTGCCACCGCCTGGAAACCCTCAGCGCGCGAAGGTCCTGGTGGGACGTTGGCAGCGCCTGCGTGACGAGAAGTGGCCACGCTGGATCGACAGGGGCGCGGAGCACTCAGGCGTCTTCGCAGAGTTCGGCCCGGATGCGAGCACGCTCCGCCTCCTGGACCGCAAGACCGACGTCGTTCGCTCGGAGGGCCCGGGGACGGGGCTGGTCGCGGCGCTGCGCCCGACCGAAGAGGACCTCCTGTGGGTCATCACCGGCGTCGACGACGCAGGAGTGGAGCGCGCCGCCCGCGCACTCACATCGGACGAGCTGCGTAACGCCTTCGCCGCGGCGGTCACGAGTGACGGCATCGAGAAGCTTCCGATCGCCGACCAATGATGCGACCACCGATTGGCAGTCAATCGGCGGTCGCCCTGCTGATCGTCGCAATCGGCTTGGCGGCCTGTGGCGAGGACGCGGCGGACCACCGAGTGACCGGGCGTTCGGTGCCGGTCGCAATCCATGAGCTCCAGGACGAGTACGCCGACAGGGACGTCGCCGACCTATGCGCGCTGATGACCGACGCCGCCAGGCGACAGGCCGGAGGCATGCCGCACGCCGAGCCGACCACCTGCATCCGGGACCTGAAGCGCGTGACGAAGATGCTCGAGGACAACGGAGCCTTCGAGGATGACGCGCCCAAGGTCGTCGCGGTGTCGGGCCAAGGCGACCGACGCACCGCGACTGTCTCGTCAACCGACGGTTGGCGGGCGGAGCTTCCGTTCCGGAAGACGGCCCGACGCTGGCAGTTGGACGGGTTCTTCGGCATTCCGCGAGAGAGGCTGGCGCATGCCGCGCGCGTGGCGCGCCGGCGTCCCTTTCCACCGCCCGGCGTCGACGGACCCGTAGCTGTCACGGACGCGGCCGGCAAGCCGTGTCCGGACATCTCGGCCGCCCACTTCCCCCAGGTGTCGGGGGGCTGCGTCGTGAAGGTGTCGAGCAAGCGGCTGCCGATGCGAGTGCTGACCGCGTTTGGCTCGCTGACGATCTCGGACTGCTCGGTCGACTACGACATGCACGTCGACCGGCAGGGCCGCGCCTGGATCGGCGAGCTCGCCGTGAACGGCGACACAGAGAGCGCCTGCGGCGACATCAACCAGTGCGTCGTCGCCGGCACCTACGTCGTCCAGCCCTGGAAGGGTCGCTTACGCGGCGATGGCGACGGCGACGGCGACGGCGACGGCGACGGCGATGGCGACGGCGACGGCGGCTACGTCCACCACATGGACATGTGCCTGCAGACCTGCGTCGGGTCGTTCGTCGGCGCCTTCGACGTCCGGCTGGAGCGCAACGCGGCCGGCTGGCGAATGGAGCCGGTCGTCGGAACGACCGGCTTCCGGATCGACGGCGAGTTCGACGTCAGCCGAGGCGAGAACATCCGCGTTCGACGTGCCGGCTGAGCCGAACGACTACGCGCCGCCCGCGGCGGCCGGCGCCATCGGGTCGCCGCCCTCCTCGCCCGGGTGCTCGCGGGCGAGGTAGGTCTCGATCTCCGAGGGACGGTCGTGGGAGCGCTGGGCGACGGCGAGCAGGTCGGACATCGTCGCGACCTCCTCGACCTGCTCCTTGAGGAACCACTGGACGAACTGCTCGGAGACGAAGTCGTTGGCCTCGCGAGCGATCTGGGCGAGGCCGGAGATCTGGTCGGTGACGCGCTTCTCCTGCTCGAGCGCGATCCGCACCGGCTCGACGATGTCGGCGAAGTCGTTCTTCGGCTCGGATACGCCCGGGATGCGGGGCGTCTCTCCGGCGTCGAGCAGGTACTGGACCATCATCATCGCGTGGCCGCGCTCCTCGACGGCCTGGCGGTAGAAGAACGACGCCAGCTGGGGCAGCGTCAGCGCGTCGTAGTAGACGGCGACGGCGATGTACTGCTGGTGGGCTCCGAACTCGCGCCCGATCTGCTCGTTGAGCTCCGAGACGAACTGCTCTGCCGGCATGTCGCTGCTCCTGTCCTGATCGCTGGGCGAGCGACGCTAGCGGAAGCGGAAGCCGGTCGGGGCTATCGGCAGCTCGATCGGGCTGCTCGGCAGGCCGTCGGGCACCTGCGGCATGTTGAACTCGCGCGGCGCGGTGTCGTTCTGCGTGTCGGGGTGCATCAGCGCCGCGAGGTACTGGATGTGGTCGCGGCCGACGCCGAGCTCGGTCTGGCCACCGCCGTAGGCGCCGATGCCGCGGGCCTCGCAGTAGTCGTAGGCGGCGAACAGCCGCTCGAGCGGCCCGAAGCGCGACGGCTTGACGTTGACCGTCTTGGGAGGGAAAGGCAGCGCCTCGATGTCGGCGACCGAGTGGATCGGCGCGTCCCAGGTGATGCGCTCCCGGTAGGGCTCGAGCACGGCCATCGCCTCGGCGCTGTCGAGGTCGGGATCCTCCAGCCAGGCGTCGGGGAACGCCTCGGCGACGGCGCGGTAGAGATCAGGGTCGGTCTCGACGTCGACCGGCGTGCCCTTGTAGCGGCCCTTGAGGTCGAGCGAGTCGACGGCGCCGGTGTCGACGAGCTCTTGGATCAGCTCCGGCGTCCAGCTGTCAGTCGGGTCGAGCTTGAAGCGGGTGGTCGGATAGCGCCCGAGCACGTCGATCAGGCGGTCGGTCTTGTCCGGGCCGGCCGGGCCGTCGCTGTTCATCGGAGCGAGACGCATCGAGACGACGTAGTTGAGCGGCTTCGGCTCGCGGCCGAGAACGTCGCCGAGCGACTTGCCGGCCTGGCGCAGCGCAAGGTCGAGCGCCGCCGACTCGAACGCCCAGCGCCGGTAGTCGCGGAAGTCCTCGCGGTCGGGTGGCTTCGGGAACAGATCGAGCCCGTCGAGCAGCTCGGCGAACGATCCGAGCGTGTGGTCGCCCGTGAGGTCCAGCACAGGACCGGCCTCGCGCAGAGCCCGCTGGTCGCCGGGGTCGTAGGTCACGTCCTCTCCACGCCCCTCCTCGCCGCCGCCGCGCAGCACGATCTCGGTCGTCAGCCGCTCGAACTCGGGCGAGAAGCGCAGGTCATGGCCCTCGAGGTCATACGAGTCGATCGTGACGGGCAGGTCTCTGAGTAGGTCGTAGGTACTCATGGAGAGGACCCTAGGGAACTAGAGCGCCGGCTCGGCCTCGGGCCGGACGGCGGCCATCCGCTCGGCCTGGCGCTGCTGCCAAAGCACCAGCCCGATGCAGACCACCGCGACGACGAACAGCATCGTCGCGAGCACGTTGACCTGGACGGGGATGCCACGCAGGCTGACGCCGAAGATGTAGAGCGGGAAGGTCTCGGTCGTGCCCGAGTTGAAGTTCGAGATCACGAAGTCGTCGATCGAGAGGGCGAACGCGAGCAGGGCGGCGGCGACGATCCCGGGTGCGAGCAGCGGCATCGTGATCGTGCGGAAGGTCGTCAGCGGTGGGGCGCCGAGGTCCGCCGCGGCCTCCTCGATGCTGCGGTCGAAGCCGATCAGCCGCGAGCGCACCACGACGACGACGAAGCTGATCGAGAACATCACGTGCGCGATGAACAGCGTGGTGAAGCCGAGGGTGATCCCGTAGATGAGGAACATCGACAGCAGCGACGCGCCGATCACGATCTCCGGCGTCGCCATCGGCAGGATGATCAGCAGGTTCGAGATCCCGCGGCCGCGGAACTTGTGGCGGACGAGCGCGAGCGCCATCAACGTGCCGAGGATCGTCGCGACAACCGTCGCCAGGGCCGCGAGCTCGATGCTCGTGCGCATCGCCTCGTTGACCGACTCGTCGGCGAAGGCGTTGCGCCAGTAGTCGAGCGTGAAGCCGCTCCAGCGGTAGTCGAGCTTGCCGTTCGAGGTCTCGTCGAACGAGAACAGGCCGACGACGATGATCGGCAGCAGCATGTAGAGGACCGCCACGCCCGCGTAGAGCAACAGGGCGTTGCGGCGCAGCCAGCGCCAGGCGCCGCTCACGCCTGCCTCTCGTCCTCGTCGCCCATGAACGCGCCGGTGCCGGCGAGCCGCAGGTAGACGACGACCACGGCGAGGATCGCCACCATCATCACGAAGGAGAGCGCCGCCGCCTCGGGGTAGTCGCGCTGCTGGAGGTAGAGCGACTGGATCACGTTGCCGACCATCGACTGGCCGGTCCCGCCGAGCAGCAGCGCGTTGACGTAGTCGCCGACCGCGGGGATGAAGGTCAGCAGCACGCCGGCGACGATGCCCGGCGCGCTGATCGGCAGCGTCACGCGCAGGAAGGCCTTCGTGCTCGACGCGTAGAGGTCCTTCGCGGACTCGATCAGCCGCACGTCCATCCGCTCGAGCGACGCGTAGATCGGCAGGATCATGAACGGCAGGAAGTTGTAGGTCAGCCCCGCGATCACCGCCCCGCTGGTCGCGAGCACGCGCCCGTCCTCGGGCACGAGGTGCATGAACTGAAGCACGTCGACCGCCGGGCTGGCGTCGGCGAGGATCGTCTTCCAGGCGATCGTGCGGATCAGGTAGGTCGTGAAGAACGGCGCCACGACCGCGAACAGCAGCAGCAGCTTGAACCGCCCCGCGCGCAGCGCGATCGCATAGGCGAGCGGGTAGGCGATCAGCAGCGCGAAGACGGTCGCGAGGCCCGCGTAGACGAACGACCGCACGAGCTGCTCGTTGCTGCCGGAGAGCGCGTCGCTGAAGTTCTGCCACTCCCAGGTGAACGTGAAGCCGCCGGTGTCGAGCGAGCCCGACCGCAGCGCCATCTCGCCCATGAAGTACATCGGCACCGCGAAGAACAGGATCAGCCAGATCGCCCCCGGCCCGAGGAGGCCGTAGGGGATCAGGCGGCGGCGGAGGGCCGTCATGCGAGCTGTCCTCCGCCGCGAGCCACGGTCAGCTCTGTCCGGTGATCATGTCCTGGAACGCCTCCGTGACCTCCTGCTGGTCCTCCTTCGAGCCGGGCGGGTCCGGCTGGGTCGAGCAGTTCTTCGTGAACTCGTCGTCCGGGAAGATCAGCTCGTTGTCGGCGAGCTTCGGCAGGACCTCGTCGACGCCCGCGACCGGCGTCACGTACTGGACGTAGTTCGCGATGTCGGCCTGGACCTTCGGCTCGTAGACGAAGTTCATCCAGTCGAGCGCGGCCGCTGTGTTCGGCGCTCCCTTCGGGATGACCATGTTGTCGGACCAGAGGATGCAGCCCTCGGCGGGCATCCGCCACTTGACGTCCTCGTTCTCGATGATCGAGGTGTCGCCGGACCAGCCGATCGCCGCGACGACGTTCTCGTTGGTCATGTCCTGGTTGTAGTCGTTGCCGGTGAAGCGGCGGATCTGGCCGGACTCGGCCGCGTCGCGCAGCTTGTCGATCGCGTCCAGCCAGTCCTGCTTCGTCGCGTTGTCGACGTCGACGCCATTCGCCTTCATCACGAGCGGCACGGAGTCGCGCATCTCGGAGAGGAAGGTGACCTTGCCCTTGTACTTCGGATCGAACAGGTCGTTGACCGACTTCACGTCGGGGGCGAGCTTCTCGTTGACCATCATCCCCGTCATGCCGCTCTGCCATGGCACGGAGAACTTGCGCTCCGGGTCGAACGACGGGCTCTCGAGGCTCGGCAGGATGTTGTCGAAGACGGTCTGCAGGTCGTCGTGGGGCAGCTCCTGCAGGTAGCCCAGGTCGTACATCTGCTTGGCCATCCAGTCCGTCACGACGAAGATGCTGCGGCCGCCCGACTGGCCCTGCTCGAGCTGCGGGCGCAGCTTGCCGAAGAACTCGGCGTTGTCGTTGACGTCCTCGACGTAGTCGACCTTGACGCCTCGCTTGTCCTCGTACTCGTTGACCGTGTTGTCCTTGCCGGTGTCCATGTAGGCCGGCCAGTTCGAGATCGTGATCTCGCCCTTGGCCGGACCGGCCTTGGCCACCTCGGTCTCGGAGTCGCTGTTGCCGCCCCCGACGCCATCGTCGCTGCCGCATGCGGCGATCGCCAGCGCGGCGATCAGGACGAGCAGCGCCACGAGCGCCGACCGCCCGCGCGCTCTTTTGTCGTAGTGCCTCATGGCTTACCTCCTCGTCGATTCATCTCAGGTGCCAGCGCTCCCAACCGCCGGCTCGCTGGCCGGCGCCGCCTGGTCCGTCTCGCCGGAGTCGGCCGCAGCCGACTCCCTCACTACGTGGATGTGCTCGGGTGACCAGCTCAGGCGCACCGAGTCGCCGGGGGGCGGCAGCTGGCGCCGCTGGTCCTCGTCGGCATTGGGCACCAGCACGGTCATCGGGACGTCGCCCGGAAGCCGGACCGTCACCTGCGTCGCGGTGCCGAGGTAGAGCGAGCTCTCGACGGTGCCCTGGACGCAGGGTCGCCCGCTGGGCGCCTCGCCGTCCGCCGAGGAGATCGCGAGCTTCTCGGGGCGCACGACCGCGTGGCAGCGGCCGCCGGTGGAGATGCCGTCGACACTCGCATCTACATCGACACCGACGTCGAGCCTGACCCGGCCTGGGTCGCCGGCTCGCTCGACGACGCCGGGCATCAGGTTCGAGACGCCGATGAAGCCGGCGACGAAGGTCGTCTCGGGACGGTCGTAGACCTCCTCCGGGCCGGCGACCTGCTCGACCAGCCCGCGGTTCATCACCGCGATCCGGTCGGACATCGTCAGAGCCTCCTCCTGATCGTGCGTCACGTAGACGAAGGTGATGCCCACATCGCGCTGTATGCCCTTTAGCTCGACCTGCAACCGCTTGCGCAGCTTGAGGTCGAGCGCGCCGAGCGGCTCGTCGAGCAACAGGACCGCCGGGCGGTTGACCAGCGCGCGGGCGAGCGCGACGCGCTGCTGCTGGCCGCCCGAGAGCTGGCGCGGCTTGCGCTTCGCCTCAGCGGCGAGGCCGACGCGCTCGAGCTCCTCGGCGACGCGCTCGCGCACCTCCTGCTTGGCGACCTTCTTGCGCTCGAGGCCGAAGGCGACGTTGCGCTCGACGCTGAGGTGGGGGAAGAGCGCGTAGCTCTGAAAGACCGTGTTCGTCGGGCGCTTGTAGGGCGGCAGAGCCGACACGTCCTCGTCGTCGAGCAGGACGCGGCCCTCCGTCGGGTCCTCGAAGCCGGCGATCATCCGCAACGTCGTCGTCTTGCCGCAGCCGCTCGGCCCGAGCAGCGTGAAGAACTCCCCCTGAGCGATGTCGAGCGTGACCCCTCCAACTGCGGTGAACCCACCGAAGCGCTTGACGACGTTCTCCAGCTTGACTCCGCCGCGGCTCATCCTGACCTGACGCTATGTCCGAAGCGGACCCCTAGCAAGTGGCAGAAGACCTAATCTGGGGGCCAGTCGTTGGCCAAGATGTATAACGGTTGGCTGGACTCATTTCACGTTCGACCGGTTGCAGGGTGGACATGACGCGGATACGGTTGTCCATAGCGTCTAGCCTCCGAGGGAGAAGATGGCAACTACCCCGCAGACGATCAAGCAGAACCCGAGCGGCAGCGCGAGCTCTCTCCAGGATGCGGCCAAGCGCCATCTCTGGATGCATTTCACGCGGATGAGCGCCTACAAGGACGCTCAGGTACCGATCATCGTCAAGGGCGACGGCTGCTACGTCTACGACGAGAACGGCAAGCGCTATCTCGACGGACTGTCGGCGCTCTTCTGCGTCAACGCGGGCCACGGCCGCACCGAGATCGGCGAGGCGATGGCCGAGCAGGTCGGCGAACTCGGCTTCTACACGAACTGGAGCTATGCCCACCCGCGGGCGATCGAGCTGGCGGAGCGCGTCGCGGGCTACGCGCCGGGCGACCTGAACCGCGTCTTCTTCACCTCGGGCGGCAGCGAGGCGGTCGAGTCCGCGCTCAAGCTGTGCCGGATCTTCCACCGCAAGAACGGCGACGCGGGCCGCTTCAAGGTGATCGCGCGCGAGATCGCCTACCACGGCACCACGATGGGAGCGCTGTCGGCGACCGGGATCCCCGACCTGCGTACGCCGTTCGAGCCGATGCTGCCCGGCACCAGCCACGCGGCCAACACCAACAGCTACCGCTGGCCGCAGGACCGCGAGGAGCTCTGGGCGGCCGACCAGATCGAGGAGCGGATCCTCTTCGAGGGGCCGGAGACGGTCTCGGCGGTGATCCTCGAGCCGGTGCAGAACGCCGGCGGCTGCTTCGTGCCGCAGGAGGGCTACTGGCAGCGGGTGCGCGAGATCTGCGACGCCTATGGCGTGCTGCTGATCTCCGACGAGGTGATCTGCTCCTGGGGGCGGCTCGGCCACTGGTTCGGCGCCGAGCGCTTCGGCTACCAGCCCGACCTGATCACGACGGCCAAGGGCCTCACCTCGGCGTACGCCCCGATGGGCGCGCTGATCGCCTCCGATCGGATCGCGGCGCCCTTCCTCGAGGGCACGAACAGCTTCACTCACGGCTTCACCTTCGGTGGCCATCCGGTCTGCGCGGCGGCCGCGCTCGCCAACCTCGACATCTTCGAGCGCGAGGACCTCTGCGGCCATGTGCGCTCCAAGGAGGGTGAGTTCCGAGCGACGCTCGAGAGCCTGCGCGACATCCCGATCGTCGGCGACGTGCGCGGCGCCGGCTACTTCCACGCGATCGAGCTGGTCAAGGATCAGGAGACCAAGGAGACCTTCGACGACGACGAGTCGGAGATCCTGCTGCGCGGCTTCCTGTCGGGCGCGCTCTACGAGCACGGGCTGATCTGCCGCGCCGACGACCGCGGCGACCCCGTCATCCAGCTCTCCCCGCCGCTGATCGCCGACACGGAGCAGTTCGAGGAGATCGGGACGATCCTGCGGACGGTGCTCACCGAGGCCTCGGACCGGCTCGTCACGGGCTGAGCGAGGAGCCCGGAGCACGGCATGCTGACCGTCCGCAACCTCGTCGAGGAGACAGGACTCGAGCTGCTCGCCGGCAAGGACGCCGCTGAGGCACCCGTCCGCTGGGTGCACATCTCCGAGCTGCCCGATCCCACCCCCTGGCTCTCGGGTGGCGAGATCATCCTCACCACCGGCCTGCAGCTCACCAGCGCCAAGCGCCAGCGCGACTTCGCCCGCCTGCTCGGCGACCACCACGTCGCGGGGATCGGCTTTGGCGTCGGGCTCGAGCACGAGAAGGTGCCCGAGCCGCTGGTCGAGGAGGCGCTGGCGATCGGACTGCCGGTCTTCGAGGTGCCTTACGAGGTGCCGTTCATCGCGCTGACCGAGAAGGCGTTCGGGCGGCTCGTCAACGAGCAGTACGAGGTCCTGCAGCGCAGCATCACGATCCACAAGCGCCTCGAGCGGCTTGTGCTCGAGGAGCGCGGGCTCGACGAGCTGGTCGGCGCCCTGTCGGCCGCGATCGGCGGGATGGTGATGGTCCTCGACGCGCGCGGCGAGGCGCTTGCCAGCCGAACGTTCCGCCGCGAGCTGGGCGACGGCGTCGTCGACTCGGTGCGCGAGCGGATACGCGAGCGCGGCCCGGGCCGTGGGCGCAGTCCCGGCGGCGAGCTGTCCCCGGACCACCCGGAGATCGCCGGACGCTCGCTCGTCCTTCCGATCTCGACGCGCGGACGCGGGGCCCCGCAAGCCTGGCTGTTCGCGACGCGCGACGCCGGGAGCCTCGGCGACTTCGAGCGGCTGATCCTGCAGCAGGCGGCGACGGTCGTCGCGCTCGAGCTGATGCGCCAGCGGGTGATGCGCGACACCGAGCGCCGGCTCGCGGGCGACGTGCTCGCTCAAGCGCTGACCGGCCGCCTCGCGGAGAGCGAGGTCGAGGCGCGACTGCGGCCGTTCGGCATCGGCGACAAGGCCGCCGTGCTCGTCTTCGCCTGCGACGACCCGGGCGCGGCCGAGGGCGATCTCGAGCAGGCGCTGGCGGAGGTTGGGGTCGGCGCGCTGGTCGCCTGCCGGGAGCGACTGCTCTGTGCGGTCGTCGACGCCGCGCGTGAGATGGACCCGGTCGAGCTGGCGCGCTCGCTGCGGCTGGCGCTGATCGACGGCCACGGCGGTGAGCACGTCCGGGCCGCCGCCAGCCGGATCGCGCCGGTCGGCATGGTGCGGCGCAGCTACCACGAGGCGCGCTGCGCACTCGAGGCGACCGCGCTCGCCAACGGCTCGGCGCCCGACGTCGCGTCGCACGAGGACCTCGGCGCGTTCCGGCTGCTGCTCGCGGTCCAGGACGACGAGGCGCTGCGCGTCTACACCGACAGCGTGCTCGGGCCGCTCGAGGACGGCGGCGGCGAGTACGGCGACGAGCTGCTGCGCTCGCTCGAGGCGTTCATCGAGCAGAACGGGCAGTGGGAGAAGGCGGCGCGCCAGCTCTACTGCCACCGTCACACGCTGCGCTACCGGATCCGCAGGATCGAGGAGCTGACCGGGCGCGACATGAAGTCGGCGCGCGACCGGATCGAGCTGTGGCTGGCGCTCAGGGCACGGGAGCTCATAACGTGAACCGTGAGCTGCAGGTAGCTGTGCTCGGAGCGGGCGGGATCATCGCGCCGGCGATCGTGCGCGACCTCGCCGAGTCCGAGGAGGTCGGCGAGCTGCGGCTGCTCGATCTCGACGGAACGCGCGCCACGGTGGTCGCCGAGAGTCATGGCGGCCCGCGCGCGAGCGCGGTCGAGGTCGATGCGCGCGCGAACCTCGCCGAGGCGCTCGACGGGATCGACGTGCTGATCAACTCCGCGAGCTACCGGGTCAACATCGACGCGATGCGCGCCGCGCTGGCTGCCGGTTGCCACTACCTCGACCTCGGCGGCCTCTACTGGATGACCGGCGATCAGCTCGAGCTGTCGGACGAGTTCGAGCAGGCCGAGCTGCTCGCACTGCTCGGCATGGGCTCGAGCCCCGGCAAGACGAACGTGATGGCCGTACGCGCCGTACGCGAGCTCGGCACGCAGCCGGAGCGCATCGACGTGATCGCCGCCGGTCGCGATCTCGACCCGCCGGACGGCGCGAGCTTCCCGTACGCGCTGCAGACGCTCGTCGACGAGCTGACGTTGAGCCCGATGGCCCAGCGCAACGGCGAGCCGACGGCGCTCGAGCCGATGCAGGACGGCGGCGCTGTCGACCTGCCGGACCCGATCGGCCACGCCGAGACGATCTACACGCTGCACTCGGAGGTTCGTACCTTCCCGTCTAGCTTCGGCTGTCCGGAGTGCAGCTTCCGGCTCTCGCTGGCTCCGAAGACGCTCGAGCGGATCAGGGCGCTTGCCGACGCGGACGAGCTAGCGCTCGCGACGGCGTCACGCGAGGCGCTGCCCGCCTCGCCTGAGACCGTGTCGGTCCACCGCGTCGAGGCAGAGGGCGACGGCCGTGTGGTGTCGGTCACTGCCACCACGCGGGGGATCGAGCAGTGGGAGATCGGCGGCAGCATCGTGTCGACTGCGGCCCCCGCGGCCGCAGCCGTGCGGCTGCTCGCCAGGGGGCGCATCACAGCTCGGGGGGCTCTGCCGCCCGAGCTCTGCGTCGAGCCCGACGACCTCTTCCCGGAGCTCGAGCAGCGCAACTGCAGCTTCGAGGTCGAGGAGCGAGCGCTGCGATGAAGGTCGGCGTCCCGACCGAGATCAAGCCCGACGAGTACCGCGTCGCGCTGACTCCGGCCGGGGTGCGGGAGCTGAGCGAGCACGGCCACGAGGTGGTCGTCCAGGCGGGCGCCGGTGAGGGATCGGGCATCGCCGACGCCGACTACGAGCAGCAGGGCGCGCGGATCGCGGCCACGGCTGAGGACGTCTTCGGCGCGGCGGAGCTCCTGCTCGGCGTCAAGGAGCCGCAGGCCGGCGAGGTCGAGCTTCTGCGCCCGGAGCACACGTTGTTCACCTACCTCCACCTCGCTCCCGATCCGGACCTCACCCGAGGCCTCTGCGAGTCGGGCGCGACGTGCATCGCCTACGAGACCGTCGAGGACGGTCGCGGACGGCTGCCGCTGCTCGCGCCGATGAGCGAGGTCGCCGGCAAGATCGCGACGCAGGCCGGCGCGTTCATGCTCGAGAAGCCGCTCGGTGGACGCGGTGTGCTGCTCGGCGGCGTGCCCGGCGTCGCGGCCGCGAACGTGATGGTGATCGGGGGCGGCGTGGTCGGGTTCAACGCGGCCCAGATTGCGATCGGCATGCAGGCTGACGTGTTCGTCTTCGACCGCGACGTCGACCGGCTGCGCGAGCTCGACGTCGCCTTCGCGGGTCGGGCGTCGACGGTCTACTCGTCGACGCTGGCGGTCGAGCAGATGCTGCCGCACGCGGACCTCGTGATCGGCGCGGTGCTGGTCCACGGTGCCCGAGCGCCATATGTGGTCAAGCGCGACCAGCTCGCCTCGATGAAGCGCAACGCGGTGCTCGTCGACGTGTCGATCGACCAGGGCGGCTGCTTCGAGACCTCACGGCCGACGACCCACTCCGATCCGACCTACGAGGTCGAAGGGATCACCCACTACTGCGTCACGAACATGCCTGGCGCGGTGCCGATCACGTCGACGTACGCGTTGACGAACGCGACGCTCCCCTACGTGCTCGCGCTGGCCGACCACGGCGTCAAGGGCGCGATCGACTCGTTGCCCGGGTTCGACAAGGGCGTTAACGTCATGAGCCGGCGAGTGACGCTCGCCGCCGTGGCGGAGGGCACGGGACTCGAGCACGCACCGCTCGACGAGGTTCTCGGAGCGCTGGAGCCTGCCTAGGCCTGCTCACGACTTTCAGAGAGGAGAGGAAGAACGGATGGCAACGACAGTGACGAAGCTCAAGAACTTCATCGGCGGCGAGCTGGTCGACCCGGCCAACGGACAGACCGAGGAGGTCACCAATCCGGCGACCACCGAGGTGATCGCCGAGGCACCGCTGTCGACCGAGGAGGACGTGGACCGTGCCGTAGCCGCCGCCCGCAGCGCCTTCGACGGCTGGTGGGCGACCACGCCCAAGGAGCGCGCGGGCTGCCTGATGAAGCTCGCGGAGGCGTTCGCCGAGCACGCCGACGAGATCGCCGACATGGAGTCCGCCGATGCCGGCAAGCCGCGTCACGAGGCGCTCGGCGAGGTCGACTCGATGATCGACAACCTCCACTTCTTCGCCGGCGCCGGACGCACGATGGGCGGCCTCGCCGCGAACGAGTACATGGACGGCAAGACCTCGATCATCCGCCGCGAGCCGATCGGCGTCGTCGGCCAGATCACGCCGTGGAACTACCCGCTGATGATGGCCGTTTGGAAGATCGGCCCGGCGCTCGCGACCGGCAACACCGTCGTGCTCAAGCCAGCGGAGACGACGCCGATGACGACGCTGAAGATGGCCGAGTGGGCGGCCGAGATCTTCCCGCCCGGGGTGCTGAACATCATCGGCGGCCATGGCGAGCCGGCAGGGGCCCCGCTCGTGCGCCACCCCGACGTCGACATGGTCTCGCTGACCGGCTCGCCCGGCACCGGCAAGTGGATCGCGGCGGCGGCGGCCGAGACGCTGAAGAAGGTCCATCTCGAGCTCGGCGGCAAGGCCCCGGTCGTCGTCTTCGACGACGTCGACATGGAGACCGCGATGGCGACGATCGCCGAGGCGGGCTACTACAACGCCGGCCAGGACTGCACCGCCGCAACGCGCGTGCTCGTGTCGAAGGCCGTCTACGACGACGTCGTCAACGGGCTCGTGAGCGAGGCCGGCAACCAGGTCGTCGGCGACACGAAGTCGCCCGACACGACGCTCGGCCCGCTCAACTCGGACCGTCAGCGCGAGCGCGTCGAGGGCTTCCTCGAGCGGGGAACCGGCAACGGGACCGAGATCGTCACCGGCGGCAAGCAGCCGGACCTGCCGGGCTACTACCTCGAGCCGACCGTCGTGAGCGGCGTCCAGCAGGACTCGGAGCTCGCCCAAGACGAGATCTTCGGCCCGGTCATCACCGTCCAGCCGTTCAGCGACGAGGCCGAGGCGATCGCCTGGGCCAACGGCACCCGCTACGGGCTGTCGGCGTCGGTCTGGACGCGCGACGTCGGCCGGGCGATGCGCGTCTCACGCGCGCTGCGCTTCGGCTGCGTCTGGATCAACGACCACTTCTCGATCTCGCCCGAGATGCCCCATGGCGGGTTCAAGCAGTCCGGCTACGGCAAGGACATGTCGATGTACTCGCTCGAGGACTACACCCAGATCAAGCACGTAGTCGCGAGTCTGGATTAGGCCTCCCGAGAAGCGGTGGTCTGGCGCTCCGCGTCGATCCCCTCAGTGGTGATCAGCTCGACCCGATTGCGGCCGTTCGCCTTGGCGGAGTAGAGGGCGCGGTCGGCCATGCGGACGAGCGAGTCGGCGTCGAGGGCGTCGAGGGGGTAGGTCGCGATGCCGAAGCTGGCGGTCACGTTGAGCTCGGCCTGCTGGAACTCGAGCGCCTCGATCCCGCGGCGCAGCTTCTCGGTGACGTCGAGCGCGCCGACCTGGTCCGTGCCCGGCAGCAGCATCAGGAACTCCTCGCCGCCGTAGCGCCCACCGAAGTCGCTGGCACGGAAGGTCGAGCGCACGATCTCGCCGACGGCGGCGAGCACGTCGTCGCCCGCGCCATGGCCGAAGCGGTCGTTGATCCGCTTGAAGTGGTCGAGGTCGAAGAGGACGACTGATAGCGGGGAGACCGTCCGGCCGGCGTGGGCGACCATCCGCTTGAGGTTGTCGCGGCAGGAGCGGGTGTTCGGCAGGCCGGTCAAGGCGTCCGTCGCAGCCCGGTTCTCGGCGATCGCGAGGTTGCGCAGGTTTGCCAGCACCGGTGCCGCCTGCGACACGGAGTCCGTGATCCGGTGGCGCTCCTGGACGTCGAGCGGTCGCTCGTTGCGGACCAGCACCGAGCCGATCACCTCGCCGCCGACCAGCGAGGGCGTGCAGACGACCTCCGCCGCGGACTTGCCGCAGAGGTCGCACTTGAGCAGCGGATCGGCCGCTGCTCCCTGCTCGTACTCGCGACCGAGACGGACGGCGAGGCAGGACTCGGGCTCGGCGTCGACGAGCTGCTCGGCGAGAGCGGTGTCATCCGAGCAGTCGGTCGAGGCCGTCAAGCGATTGTCGGAGTTGTTGCGGTTGAGGACGACTACCTTGCTGCCGCCGATCGTGCGCTCGAGGTGCTGCTTGACGAGCGAGTGCGCCTCGGGCTCGTCGCGCATCACCTGCATCGTCTCGGCGAACTCCGCCTGACCGCTGCGGTAGGCGCGCTCGGCCGCCCGCCGTCTGCGGACGGCGCGCGTCTGGCGCTCGACTACGACGAAGCCGAAGATCGCGAAGCTCAAGCCCAGCACGACGATCACCAGCACCGAGATCGCCCCGGCGCGGTCGAGCTGCGCGTTGCGCTCGTCGGTCAGCTCCTCGTCCAGCGCCTTGCTCTGAGCGCGGAACTCGTCGAAGACGTCCTTTCGCTGGACGATCTCGCCGCGGTTCACGCGGCCATCGTCTCGGACCTCGCGGATCGCGTCGTCGGCGAGACCCTGCCAGCGACGTGCGGCTCGGACCATGCTGTAGATCGTCGCCTGCTCGTCGTCGTCGCCGACGAGCTCGCGCAGCTGCGCGAGCGAGTCGTTGAAGTCGGCGGCGCCGCGCACGTAGGGCTCGAGGAAGTCCTCCTGCTTGGCGATCGCGAAGCCGCGCAGGCCCGTCTCCTGGTCGAGCATCGCGGTGAGCATCCGGTTCGCGGCGCGGCTCTCCTCGAACACGCGCTCGGCGGTGTTGCGCTGGGTCTCCGAGACGATCCAGACGGCGGCCGAGATGACGAAGACGGCCGCGGCGAGCAGCAACCGGGTGCGGTTGGTGCTGGAGATGGCGGGGGCGCGAGAGCTCACGGTGTGAGGGGCGGCCTCCGGAAGCATTGGACTGACCGCCTCTACCCTCTTTCGACCTCCTGCGCGTGCGACTTTAGGCACCGCATAGGCTTTGCCGGTGAAACGCTACGAATTCCTCTCGACCTGGGTCCTCGCCGCCCCACGAAGCCAGGTCTGGAGCGCGATCGAGGACGCCTCGGCGTGGCCAGAGTGGTGGCGTGGAGTGGTCTCCAGCGAGGAGCTCGAGCGGGGCTCCGACAACGGGGTCGGCAGGCGCTATCGGGTGCGGTGGCGAAGCTTCATCCCGTACGTCTTGGAGTTCGACTTCGCCGTCGACGAAGCCGACGCCCCGGCCTACATGGCCGGCCGGGCAACCGGCGAGCTCGAGGGCACCGGCGTCTGGAGGCTGCACGAGGACCGGGGAGTCACGGTCGTGACCTACGACTGGCGAGTCGGGACGGCGATCAGGTGGATGAACCTCGTCGCGCCGGTCGCGCGTCCGATCTTCCGCTGGAACCACGACTGGGTCATGGCGCGCGGCGGCGAGGGGCTGGCGGAGCGGATCGGCGCGCGGCTGATCGCCTCGACGTGACTTAGAGTGGCCCAGATGCGGTGGCCGATCGGGCTCGGACTCGTACTGGCGGCGCTTGTCGCGGCCGCGCTCGCCTACTTCGGCGGCGACGACGGCGAGAGCTCGGCAGCCGTCGAGAAGGGCAAGCCGCCGGTCGTGCTGCTGATGTTCGACGAGTTCCCAGCCGACCTGCTGCTCGGACCGAACGGCAAGATCGACCGCGGCCGCTATCCGGCGTTCGCCGAGCTCGCCGATGCGGGCTACTGGTTCCCGAACGCGACGACGACCTTCGACTCGACGACGAAGGCGATTCCGCAGATCGTCGACGGCCGCCTGCCGCGGCCCGGCGGACAGCCCACCTTTCGCGGGCACCCGCACAGCATCTACGACCTGTTCGGCCGTCGCGGGTACGCGATCCGGCGCATGGAATCCGCGACGTCGATCTGCCCACCGCGCTACTGCCGCGGCGCCAGCACCCGGCGCCCGGCGATCCTGCCGCAGCTGCAAGCGGGCCGGCGCGAGCGGTTCGCGCGCTTCCTCGCCTCGATCGAGCCGACCGAGGAGCCGACGTTCTGGCTCGGTCACGTCCTGCTGCCGCATGGGCCGTACCTGTTCCTGCCATCCGGAAAGCAGATGCGCGCGGGCTGGCAGGACCTCGTGCCGGGGACGAACGGGCCGGCCGGCTTCGGCTCGGAGTACCTCGCACATCATGCCCAGCAGCGATTGCAGCTTCAGATCGGATTCGTCGACCGTCAGCTCGGCCGGCTCTTTGCGCGGATGCGACGCGACGAGATCTTCGACCGCTCGCTGATCGTGGTCACCGCCGACCACGGCATCTCCTCGGAGTGGGGCGTCGAAAGCAGGCGCGACACGACGATGGCGAACATCGACGAGCTGGCACCAGTGCCACTGTTCGTCAAGGCACCCGGTCAGCGCCACGGCAAGACCGTCCGCTCCTACGTGCGCACGACCGACGTCACACCGACGATCGCCGATCTGCTGAACATGCGCATCGGCTGGCGCGTCGATGGCCGTTCGGCGTTCTCGCCGACCGTGCGCAAGCGGCGCCGCGCCATGATCGTCAAGCGGGACTTCTCACGCCGGCTGTGGATCTCCGCGAGCGACCTCTCGCGCCGCCGCGCCGAGCTGCTTCGCCTGAGGCTGCACCGCTTCGGGTCGCGCAGCTGGGATCGTCTCTACGCCGGGATCGGACCGCACACCGGCCTGATCGGCAAGCCCGTCGGCCGACTTGCGATCGCGGCCAGCGGCCCGCGCGCACGGATTGCGGGCCGAAGCGCCTTCCGCTCGGTAGGCCGCTCGCTCGTCGTCCCAACCCAGGTTGCCGGGACGGTCGACAGCGGGCCCGGATCTCACACGCGCGACATCGCGGTCGCGGTCAACGGCACGATCGAGGCCGTCGGCCGGACCTTCCACCTGCGTCCAGACGCGCTGGAGAGCACCCGCGAGAGCGAGAGCTTCTCGGTGATGGTGCCCGAGAGCTCGATGCACAAGGGCCGCAACGTCGTCGAGATACTCGCGGTCGAGAACGGCGGCCGGCGCCTCGTCCGGCTCGGTCGCTCCTAGCTGCCCCGATAGACCGAGTTGGGCTCGGCACTCGGGTCCCGGTCGACCTTCGGAGGATCGCGATCCGTCTCGACGAGGAAGCAGAAGAACCGCTCGCGGTCGTCGCGGGCGATGCAAATGCGGAAGTAGTCGTCGCCGAGGCGCTTGAGGTTCGCCGTCTCGACGTTGCGCTTGAGCTCGTCGTTCCCGGACGCGCGGACGTACTCGAGCACGGCGCGGCCGGCTGCCTCGGTCGCCTCGGTGTCCGAGACGATCACGGGCCGGTTCGCGAGTCCCGCCACCAACGTCGCCACGAACCCGACCGCCAGGAGCGCGGGCGCCACGCGATCGCGCAGCGCATCGTGCGCCGCTTCCGTCAGTCCCGAGGGCTGCCCGGATGCGCCGACGCCCTGCCGATGCGCAAGGCGACGAGCGAGGAAGGGAGCCGCCGCCCCGACCAGGAACAGATTCCCGAACGTCGCGATCAGCACCCCGGCGAAGAAGCTGAGATCGGAGTCGGAGGTCGCCGACGCGATCGGAGGGAGCCGGTCGATGACGAACCCGTCGAGCAGCGTGAACATCACGAACGCCGGCCACTGCAGCGCCCCCCTCAGCCGCCACCTGATGCGGTTCTTCCAGAAGCGCTCGGGAGGAGTCACGAGCGCAGCCTAGCCCGCCCCCGGCCAGGTGCCACGGGGGTCCGGGGGCGTGAGCCCCTGGTCGGTCTCTCTAACATCGGCTGGGTGGCCGAGCTCTGGGTAAGCACGCTCGGCGAGGTGCCCTACTGCGAGGCCCTCGCCTTTCAGCAGCGTCTCCGCGATGCGCGTCAGGCGGATGCCATCCCCGACACGCTGCTGCTGCTCGAGCATCCGCCGGTCTACACACGTGGACGCCGGGCCGAGGACGGCGACCTTCCGCTCGGAGAGACCTTCTACCGCGAGCGGGGCATCGCGATCGAGGACTCAGACCGCGGCGGCCAGGTGACCTACCACGGCCCGGGGCAGCTCGTGGGCTATCCGATCGCGCGCGTCGAGTCCGTACGGAGGTTCGTCGCGACGATGGAGCAGGCGATCGTCGTCGCGCTGGCCGAGGAGGGCGTGCCCGCCGAGGTCCGCGATGGCCTCACGGGCGTGTGGGCCGGTGAGGCGAAGATCGCGTCGATCGGCATCCACGTGTCGCGCGGCGTCACCACCCATGGCTTCGCCGTGAACGTCGACAACGACCTCGAGCCGTTCGGCTGGATCCGCCCCTGCGGCGTCGACGGCGCCCGGATGACTTCGGTCAGCCTCGAGAAGGGGAAGGATGCGTCGATGAGCTGCTTCCGCAAGCGAATGGCATTCGCCTTCGCCGAGGCTCTCGGCCGGCGCCAGCGGGTGGTCTCCTCGCGCCAGGCGATCCTCGCCACGGCGCCGCTCGCAACGGCACGGGCATAGCCTTGGAGCCCGTGACCCGCAAGCACCAGACGCGCTCCCGCTCGAACCCCGGCGGCACCCGCGACCTCGGCCTCGGCGAGGTGATCGAGTTCGGTGCGCGCAAGCCGCGCTGGTTCAAGGTCCCGGCCCCCGGCGGCGAGCGCTACCGCGAACTGCGCAAGGAGATGGATGCCGAGGGCCTGCACACGGTCTGCCAGGAGGCCGCTTGCCCGAACATCGGCGACTGCTGGGAGCGCGGCACCGCGACCTTCATGATCCTCGGCGACACCTGCACGCGGCGCTGCGGTTTCTGCAACGTCAAGACGGGCAAGCCGACGTTCGATGATCCGCTCGAGCCCCTACGCGTCGCCCAGTCGGTGAAGCGGATGGGCCTGCGCCATGCGGTGATCACGAGCGTCGACCGCGACGACCTGCCCGACCTCGGCGCTTCGGCGTTCGTTGGAGTGATCCGTTCTGTGCGGAGGCTCTCGCCCGGCACCAAGGTCGAGGTGCTGACGCCCGACTTCCGTGGCGAGGAGATGCCGCTCGCTCGCGTCATCGCCGAGCGGCCCGACGTCTTCAACCACAACGTCGAGACGGTGCCGCGGCTCTACCCACTCGCACGGCGCGGCTCGAAGTTCCTGCGCTCCTGTCGCGTGCTGCGCAACGCCAAGGAGATGGGCGGCCCGCGGGTCGTGACGAAGTCGGGCCTGATGACCGGGCTCGGCGAGTCGCGCGAGGAGCTGCTCGACACCTTCGGCATCCTGCGCGAGCACGGCGTCCAGGTGCTGACGGTCGGCCAGTACCTGCGCCCGACGCGCGACCACCTGCCGGTCGTGCGCTATTGGCACCCCGACGAGTTCGCCGACCTCGAGCGCGAGGCGTACGCGATGGGCTTCGAGGCGGTAGCCGCCGGTCCGCTGGTGCGGTCGAGCTACTTCGCCGAGCAGACCCTCGAGCGCGCCGCCGCGACTTGATCCCGCTCAAGGACGACATCCCGACCCGGCGGTTCCCGATCGTCACGGTCGCGATCATCGTGATCAACATCGGGATGTTCCTCTTCTTCCAGGGCGCCTACACGCAGCCGGAGTCGGAGTTCAACGCGAAGGTCGCCGAGTACGGCGCGATCCCCTACGAGGTGTCGCACCCGGGCAAGGCCTGCGACCTCGATGCCGACGGTCAGGTGGTCTGCGAGGGTCAGGCCGGGGTGAGCGGCGACGCGGACGACGACTTGGCCCCGACCTGGCTGACGCTGCTGACGTCGATGTTCATGCACGGTGGCCTGCTGCACATCGCCTTCAACATGCTGTTCCTCTGGATCTTCGGCAACAACATCGAGGACTCGATGGGACGGCTGAGATTCGCCGCCTTCTACCTGATCGGCGGGCTGGCGGCGATCGCGCTGCAGACGCTGGTCGAGCCCAACGCGGCGGTGCCGACGATCGGCGCGTCGGGAGCGGTGGCGGCCGTGCTGGGCGGCTACGCCCTGCTCTATCCGCGCGCCCGGGTGGTGACCGTGATCATCATCGTCTTCTTCTTCACGATCGTCCGATTGCCGGCGCTCGCGGTCCTCGGGATCTGGATCCTGCTGCAGATCGCCGCCGGGGTTGCCGAGCTAGGGAACCCCGTCGGGGGCGGAGAGGGCGGGGTCGCCTACTTCGCGCACATCGGCGGATTCGCGTTCGGCCTGCTCGCGATCCGTGCCTTCGCCAACCACGTCCACGAGGACTACACGCGCGCAAGCCGAAGACTGGCCTGGGGATGAGCAGTCGCACGGCAGCGCTCTCGGGCGCCCTTCTGTTCGCCGTGGCGCTCGCCGGGCTGACGATCGACGTCATGGTGCGCACCGGCGTCGACGTGCTGGTGCTGGTCGCCTTGGCGATCGCCGGGATGGTCGGCTACGGCGTGCTCGGCGCGTTGCGCAACCCGCCGGTGGAGTGACCACGGCCGGCCAGGTGCCACGGGGGTCCGGGGGCGCGAGCCCCCGGTCTCACTTCTCGCGGTCGGTGTCGCGCGAGGGCTGGACGCGCTTCGGCTCGCCGGGCATCTTCGGGTAGTCGGGCGGGTAGGGCATGTCGCCCTCGCCGCGCGCCTCGTCACGCTCGTACATCTCGAGCAGCGGCTCGAGCGAGTGGGCGACGTCGTCGATCGCGGCGAAGCGGTCGCCGACCTCGGCGAAGCGAGCCGGCATCGTCGCGACCGTGAAGTCCTCGGGCTCGACGGCGGGCAGCTCGTCCCAGGTCAGTGGCGCGGAGACGGGCGCTCCGGGCTTCGGGCGCACGCTGTAGGGGGAGGCGATGGTCCGGTCGCGGGCGTTCTGGTTGTAGTCGACGAAGACGCGCTCACCGCGCTCCTCCTTCCACCACTTCGTCGTCACCTCGTCCGGCAGCTGGCGCTCCAGCTCGCGGCCGAAGGCGATCGCGGCGTGGCGGACGTCGGTGAACGTCCAGCGCGGCTCGATCCGGACGTAGATGTGGATGCCGCGACCGCCCGAGGTCTTCGGGAAGGCGGCGTAGCCGAGCTCTCCGAGCAGGTCGTGCGCGGCGCCGGCGATCCGCTGGGCGTCGGCGAAGTCCGTCCCGGGTTGAGGGTCCAGGTCGAGCCGCAGCTCGTCGGGATGGTCGACGTCGTCGCTGCGCACCGGCCATGGGTGGAAGGTGATCGTCCCCATCTGCGCGCACCAGCCGACGGTCGCGATCTCGGTCGGACAGATCTCATCTGCGTGACGGCCGGAGGGGAACTGGATCCGCGCCGTCTCGACGTAGTCAGGCGCGCCCTTCGGCACCCGCTTCTGGAAGAAGGCGTCGCCACCGCCCTTCTCGCGCGTCGAGAGGACGATCCCTGGGTGCACGCCCTTCGGCCAGCGCTCGAGCGTCGTCGGGCGGTCGCGCAGCGCTCGCATGATCCCGTCCTCGACGGCGAGGTAGTACTCGACGACCTGGAGCTTCGTGATCTCGGGAGTGCGTTCGGTCGCCGGGAAGATCACGCGGTCCGGGCTCGACACGCGCAGCTCGCGCCCACCGGCATCGACCGTTGTGGCGTTCGACGCTGCCATGGCCCTCAGGATGCCGCACGGGCCGACCGCCGCGCTTGGCGCTTCGGTCGGCCCATGCGAAGATTCGCCCCTGAGGGGCCATAGCTCAGCTGGAAGAGCGTCGCGTTTGCAACGCGAAGGTCGTCGGTTCGAGCCCGACTGGCTCCATGAGAGAAACCGGGGGCTCGCGCCCCCGGACCCCCGCGGCACCTGGCCGGCTGGGCTAAGGACGCGGTGCGTACCGGTGGTGGATTGCGAGGGTGTTGCCGTCGGGATCCTCGAAGAACGCCTGGAAGCAGACGCCCGAGTCGAGGACGTCGCCCTTGAAAGCGACGCCGCGCGACTCCAGCTCGGCGTGTGCCGCCTGGAAGTCGTCGACGTGGAACGCGATCGGATAGCCGTTCGCCCGGAACTCGAGCCCGAGCTTCTCCGACTCGAGCAGCGACAGAGTCAGGTTGCCCGTCTCGAACTCCGCCCCGACGGGGTCGGCCTCGCGGTAGAGCACCGAGGGCTCCAAGCCCAGCACGGAACCGTAGAACTCCCGTGCCGCGGCGAGATCCTTCGTCGACAACGACACGAAGTCGACGCCGGTGATCAGCGGCTTGGTCGTGGAGCTCATGCCCAACCCTCCGCGTAGCGCAGAGATCCGGGCGTATCGAGCAGCTCGCCCGTCTCGAGCAGCGTCTTGAGGCCGGAGAGGATCATCGGCCAGCCGCCGTAGAGCTCGTTGTTGGCGCCCTCGCGCAGCTCGGAGTGGGTGACGGTGAGGCGGCACGAGTCGCCGACGGGCTCGATCTCCCAGGTGACGCGCGACGTCCCCTCTGCCTTGACCTCGTCGCTCCAGAGAGCGGTGAAGCCCTGGACCAGCCGCCTCGGCGGATCGACCTCGAGGTTCTCGCCTTCGCTGATCCGGATCCCGGCGCCGTCGTGCACCGCCTCGTAGCCCGAGCCGGTCGTCCAGTCGGACTTCACACCGACGCCGAAGCTGTACTTCGCGCGCATGTCGCTGTCCGTGATCGCCTCCCAGAGACGCTCCGGGGTCGTCTTGATGTAGATCTCGAAGATCTTCTCCATCGTCTTCTCCTCTAGTTGGGTCTTGAGGCCGCTGAGCGCTGCCGCCCACGGCTCGGCGTACTTGCTCACCCAGCGGTCGTGGACGAGTCGGATCGGTACGGCGTTGAGGAAGTGGCGCTTCTCGCGCCCCTCCCGTTTCGCCACGACGAGCCCCGCCTCCTCGAGCACCTTTAGGTGCTTCATCACGCCGAAGCGCGTCATCGGCAGGCGCGCCTCCAGGGCGCCGAGCGTCTGTCCGTCCTGCCTGTAGAGCTCGTCGAGCAAGCTCCGGCGGGTCGGGTCGGCAAGCGCCTTGAACACGTCGTCCACACGGCAGAGCATAGGTGACCGTTTGGTCACATGTCAAGTCTTCCGGCAGGATGCCCAGATGAGTTTGCGATCGGGCTTGCCCATCCTGGTAGCGCTTGGCGTGCTGATCGCCGGGAGCTCCGCCCACGCCGCAGCCCCCGCCGCCTCGGGCCGACTGCTGGTCGGCTTCGAGCGGGGAACGTCCGCAGACCGCCAGGGCCAGATCCTGGCGAAGCTGCAAGGACGGATCTCGCAGCGCTTCGGGGCCGTACGCGGAGGCAGGCTGGCGCTCGTCCGGCCGCGTTCCGGGGTGGCGCTGGCACTGCTCAAAAAGCGGCTGGCCAAGCATCCCGACGTCGCCTACGCCGAGCCCGACTTCCTCCAGTTCGCGTCGGCGGCCAAGACGCCGGACGACCCGATCTACCCGGCGCAGTGGGGCCTCGACGACGGGCCCGCCGACGACGACATCGACGCTCCCACGGCGTGGGGAACTCGCACGGGCTGCGCGAAGGTCGCGATCGTCGACACCGGCATCGACACCGACCATCCCGACCTCGCGCCGAACGTCCTCAAGTCCTCGGACAAGCCGAACAACGGCAAGGACGACGACAAGAACGGCTATGTCGACGACACCTACGGCTACAACGCGATCGCCGGCAAGGGCTCCGCCCAGGACGACAACGGCCACGGCACCCACGTCGCGGGGATCGTCGCCGGACGTGGCAACAACTCGCTCGGCGTCTCGGGCGTCTGCTGGTCCGCCAAGCTGCTTGGGGTCAAGTTCATGAGCTCACGCGGCAAGGGATCCACCTCTGATGCCGTCGAGGCGATCCAGTACGCGGTCAAGCAGGGCGTCAAGATCGTCAACTGCTCGTTCGAGTCGAGCTCGAAGTCATCTGCGCTGAAGGACGTCGTCGACTACGCGCAGGACCGCAACGTGCTGCTCGTCGTCGCGGCGGGGAACGACGGCAAGAACATCGACAAGTCGCCCGTCTACCCGGCATCGTTCGGCGACTCGAACATCCTCGCCGTCGCGGCGTCGACGTCGACCGACGGCCTCGCGTCGTTCTCGAACTTCGGCTCCACCGCCGTCGACGTCGCGGCGCCCGGCGAGAACATCCTGTCGACCTACCTAGGCGGCGGCTACAAGTCCCTCGACGGGACCTCGATGGCGGCACCGTACGCCGCGGGCGTGGCGGCGCTGCTGCGCAAGCAGGAGCCAGACGCGACCTACTCGGACCTTCGCTACGCGATCCGCCACAAGGTCGACAAGCCGGCCGCGTTCAAGGACAAGGTGGCCTATGACGGACGCCTCAATGCCGCCAAGGCGATCGCGGCGATCGGCGGCCTGGTCGACTGACTCCCCCTCAAGGCACCGCTATGCGGCCTGAGCAAGCGCCCGGATCTCGGGGAATACCTCCGGCTTGTCGCCACCCGGCTTGAAGGCGAGCACTCCCATCTCCGAGCCCTCGCCCCAAGCATTGAAGGTCTTGATCGTCATCGCGCAGAGCACGTAGGTCGAGAGCTTGTAGGTCCGGTCGTTCTTGATCCGGTCGAGAATCGACCGCAAGGCGAACATCGGCGTGCGCTCGCGAGCGTTCTCCGAGACGCAGAGGGCTTCGAAGAAACGCGTGCCTTCGCCGGCTTCTTCCTCGTTGAAGAGATAGATGAGCACGCCTGAGACGCTGACGCGCATCTTCGTCAGCCGGTGCACCTTGTGCGCAAGCGGGAGCCCTTCGCGGATGGCCGGCTCGAGAGCCAGCAGCGCCAGCGCCTCCTGGGACGTCGGCGCCGTACGGCTCGAGCTGTCCATGCGCACGCCGGCGCGATAGCGGTGCAGCAGCCCGAGGGTCGCACCGAGGCTGGCCGTGTTCTGCTCCCCGTGGAGCTTGAGCACGTCGGACAGGTTTCGTCGCGAGCCGCTGTCCATCGTCTTCTGCGCTGCCACCGGCAGGCCGCGAACCAGCAGCATCGGGACAGTCGTGTCCGACTGCACGACCGCCGCGAGACGGTGCTGACCGTTGAGCAGCGTCCCATCCTCGGCGATCTGGATCGGCTCGCCGTTGACGACCCACTCGCCACGACACATGGCGTCGGCGAGCTTCTGCACGTAGGCGGGCAGCAAGGTCCGGTTGCTGGTGTTCCGGGCGAGCAGATCCCACGCCATCTCGGGCGTCACGTCGGCCACCTCGCAGTCGAGAGTCGGCTCAGCCATGGGCTCCGCCTCCCGCCGAAGGGGGAGCGATCGTCGGGAACCGCTCGTTCACACGGAAGGTGAGAGCGTCTATCTGACGACCGGCACGGCGCAGGTTGAACGCCTTGATCGTCAAGGCCGCGATGGTCGACGGGGACTGCTTGAAGTTGCGGTCCTGCTGGGGGCGGGCGAGCTGATTGCGGAGATGGAGCACCGGATCGCCCAATGAGAGCTCCGCGCCGTCGGCGAGCCGAGCGAAGAACTCCTCGGCCGGGTCGGGATCGATCTCGACGAACACGCAGTGCAGCGCCGAGAAGACCGCAGTGGGACCTCCGACCTTCTTGACGACTCGCCTGGCTAGGCGCACGCTCTCCGGCAGCCCAGGGCGCTCGCGCAGCAGGTCGAGGGCCTCGCGCGTCGAAGGCGCCTCACCGTGAGCGTCGATCCGCTGGCCGGCGAGGAAGCGGTGCAGATGGCTGATCGCCGCCGCCAGCGCATGGGAATCGGCATGACCCTCGATCGCCAGGACGTCTGCGAGACGCCGCCGCCGTCCGGTGTCGACGGTGTCTTGAGCGGCGTGCGAGAGATCTCGCAGCACGAGCGAGTGGATGGTCACGCCGGAGTCGACGACCGCCTGCAGGCGGTGTTGGCCGTCCAGCAAGGTGCCATCGGTAGCGATCTTGATCGTCTCGCCGTTCAGCTCCCACTCGCCGCGCTCCATCGCCTCGGCGAGCTGTGCCACGCGGTTGAGCCGTACGTTGCGGTTGTGCGTGTTGGACTGGAGCAGCGTCCGAGCCGCGTCGGGCGTTATCTGCTCTACCGCAGGCGCGGCGAACGACGTGCTCGTGCTTTTGCCGACCTTCAAGAGGTCCCCCTGAGTTGACAAGGCGGTGTGAGCGCGAGCCATTTGACCCTCGTCACTCCTCCTTGTTCCGAACAGCGAGCATACATCGCCTTACACGCCGTTACAACATCGGCGCGCCTTTGACAAGGGGCGGGCATGGCCCGCTGTCGATAGGAGCGAGCGTAGATCTTCGACATGCGTCCAAGGAGGGCGGCGCGACGGCGTACGACGATTCCTCCATGACGCGGCCAGCTCAGATCGTCGCATTCGGCGGGGGCGGCTTCTCGATGGAGGCCGGCAACCCACTGCTTGACGACTACGTGCTCTCGCTGATGGGAGTGGACCGCCCACGCGTCTGCTTCCTACCGACAGCGTCCGGTGACGCGGACCACTACATCGTCCGTTTCTACCGCCAGTTCGCAACCCGCGCCGACGCAAGCCACGTCTCGCTCTTCCGCCGCGATCGCGAGGGAGTGGAGAGCGACGTCGCCGAGCACCTGCTTGCGCAGGACGTCATCTACGTCGGCGGAGGGAACCTGGTGAGCCTGCTCGGCACGTGGCGCGCACACGGGCTGCATTCCGTACTGCGTCGCGCGTGGCGCAAGGGGGTCGTGCTGTGCGGCCCGTCGGCCGGTTCGCTGTGCTGGTTCGCAGAGGCCCTGACCGCCTTCCACACCGCCCCACACGGGGTGGCTGGTCTCGGGCTCCTGCCGTATTCGAACTGCGTCCACTACGACGCCGAGCCCGTTCGCCGCGAGGAGTACCGGCGCTTCGTCGGCGACGGGATGCGCCCGGGCTACGCAGCCGACGACGGAGCGGCGCTGCACTTCCGCGGCAAGGAGCTGGTGCGCGTAGTCAGCTCGAGACCACGGGCGCGCGCGTTCCGCGTCGAGCCGATCGGCAACGAAGTGGTCGAGACGCCGCTGACGGTCGAGTATCTGGGCGCTCGACCGCTCCAGCTCGCGGCGAGCGCGTGATCGACCGGCCGATCGTCGCGGAAGAGCGGCGCACCATCCTCGCGCTCGGTGGCGGGGGGTTCACGATGGAGCCGGACAACCCGGCGCTCGACGAGCTGCTCTTGACGCTGACCGACGTCAAGGAGCCGAACATCCTCTTCCTGCCGACTGCCTCGGGCGACCCAGCCGGGCAGATCAACGCGTTTCGCGCCCGCTTCGGCGGACGGGCCTGCGTCGCCGAGCACCTGTCGCTGTTCCACCTCCACGGCAGTGTGCGCACGCTCGAGGAGATCGTGCTCGAGCAGGACGTGATCTACGCCGGCGGCGGCTCGATGCGCAACCTGCTCGCGATCTGGCGGGCACACGGCCTCGACGATCTGCTCGTCGAGGCGTGGCGGCGCGGCGTGGTGCTGGCCGGCATCAGCGCCGGAGCGATGTGCTGGTTCGAGGGCGGCGTCACCCGATCGAGCGGACCGCCCGAGCCGATCGAGGGCTTCGGCCTGCTGCCGGGCTCGCTCTCCGTGCACGCCGACGGCGAGCCCGAGCGGCTGCCGGTCTGGCTCGAGTCGGTGCGCGACGGCTCGCTGCCCGGGGGCTGGGCGGCAGACGACGGCGTCGCGCTGCTGTTCCGCGGCCGCCAGATGAAGGGCGCGTTCAGCTCACGGCCGGGTGCCGCGGCGCTGCGTACCGACGCCGTCGAGGGCGAGCTGGTCCGGCGGCGGATCGAGCCCGAGCTGCTGGGGGCCCGTCCGATCGATCCCGGGCCGCCGAGCGCCGACGTCGTCGAGCTGCGCAACGTTCAGCGCCTGCGACGCGGGCGGCTCTAGCGCTCGACGGGAATCGCGGGCGGGCTGCCGAGCTTGAACAGCGAGGCGACGTAGATGACGATCTTCTTCTGGCCGCGGTTGGTGGCGCGGTGGATCGTCCCGGGCCGCTCGACGATCCACTGGCCGGCGCGGATCTTCGCGGTCTGGCCGGAGGAGATCGTGCGCACGCGCGTGGAGTCGGCCTCTGGGGATCCCCGCATGACGTCGACGCGCCCGTCGACGACCGTGTAGGTCAACACACCGCGATCGATGCGAGCGATCTGCACGCCGGGGTGACGGTGCAGCGCCAGCTTCGCGCCGGGCTGGACGTCGACGCGCGAGAGCCCGAGCGTGCGGCCCCTGCCGCCGGCCGGGTTGTCGGCCGCGGCGAGAGCCTCGCGGACCACGGGAGCGTCGGGCTGCCGCATCGCGGCTCCGGCGTAGGCGCTCACGCAGGCGACCGCGACGAGGGCACAGATCGTGAGCAGCGCTCCGCGGCGCGGCTGCTTCATGCGCGAGAGCACAGCTACTCGTCGAAGTCGAAGTCGCGGGGCGGCTTCTGCTCGAACCAGAGGCGATCGTGCTCGGGCGTCTCCTGGAGGAAGTCCGGTGTCTCCTCGAGCACGTCCTCGTCATCGCCGTCGTCGGCTGGCGATGGATCCTCGACCGGCGCGAAGCCACGTGGCGGCGTGTCGCCCGCCGGGCGCTCCGGCTCCGGCTCCCACTCCTGCTCGGTCTCCACGGCCTCGCCGGTCTGGATCTCCGCCTCGACGGGGTCCGCCGGCTCCGGCGGGCCCGGCTCGACGGCGGCCGGCTCGACGGCGGCGATCCCTGGCTCGGCCTGCTCCTCTGCAAGCGGCTCCGCGGGCGCGCGACCGACGGGCCCAAGCGCCTCCTGGGCCTGTTGCTCGACCTCCTGCTCAGGCGCGCCGTGCTTGCGCTTGAGCTCGAGGTGCTCGCGAATCGCGTCATCGAGAACGCCCATCGGGGCCAAGCCTACGGGACGCGGAAGATGACCGCCCACCGCCACGCCGCGCCACTCGCCGATACCATGGGGACCCCGTCGAGCCGCATCTCGGGGCTGTAGCTCAGCTGGAAGAGCGCTGCCTTCGCATGGCAGAGGTCAGGGGTTCGAGTCCCCTCAGCTCCATCGGAGCGGAACCCAGAAGCGTTGCGGGTTCCGACGACACCGACAGCCACCCCGGCGCTCGTCATGCACTCAAGGCGTCCTTGACCAAGGTGGCGATGGTCTTCTCGGCCTTGTCGCTGAGTTGCGCGACGGCGAACGACGTGGACCACACGCCGCTGTCGTCGTCTAGGTTCGCCTCGGGCGTGAACCCGAACGTCGAGTAGCGCTCCTTGTCGTCCTGGCCGCTGCGGAAGAAGCACACGACCTTCCCCTTGCGGGCGTAAGCGGGCTGGCCGTACCAGAGCTTCGGCGACAGCTCGGGGGCATTGGTCGTGACGATGGCGTGGATCCGTTCGGCCAGATCACGGTCGGAGGCGTCCATCTCGGCGATCTTGACCAGCAGCTCGAGCTCGTCGGTGGCCTTCTTGTTGCCGCGGCCGCCGCTCGCTTCCTTCTTCAGCTCCGCAGCGCGCGCCTTCATGGCGGCTCGCTCCTCGTCGGAGAAGCCACCTGCGCTGCCGCGCCCGTGCTTGGCCTTCGTGCTCATCGCTGTCTCTCTCCTGCTCGGGATCGGTATGGCGTGCTGCTCACGCTAGTTGCGCCCGTCGCTTCACGGTGGTGCGTCCGAACCATCGCGACACCCTGGAACTGCTTCCAGCGGCGTGAGAACCGCCGTGCCGACTGCTGCGCGCTAGAGGATCTCGAGCACGCGCTCGACGGGGCGCGCCAGCACGGCTCGGTCGCCGTTGACGACGATCGGGCGCTGGAGCAGCTCCGGCCGCTCGGCCATCGCGGCGACGATCGTGTCCTCGTCAGCCGCAGCCAGCTCCTTCGTGCCGTCCTCGCGCATGCGCAGCGCCTCGGCCGCGCCGATCCCCGCCTTACGCAGCAGGTCGCGGATCTCGTCCTGGGTCAGCCCCTCGACGTGGTACTCGACGGTGTCGAAGTCGATGCCCTGCTCGGTCAGCAGCTTCGCGAGATTGCGGCAGGTGGTGCAGGTGGACTTCTCGTAGACCTTGATCGCCATGCGGCGAACGTTAGGGACCTGACGGTGCGCTAGCTTCGCCGCCGTGAGCGTCGGCGCCGAGCGAGTCCTCACCCAGCGCGAGCGCAACCGCACGCTGCTCGAGCGACAGCTGCTGCTCGAGCGCAAGGCACTGTCGATCCCGAAGGCGCTCGAGCGGGTCGGCGGCATCCAGGCGCAGTACGCGCCGTCGATGTACATCGGGCTGTGGTCGCGGCTGGCGGAGTTCGAGCGGGAGTCGCTCACACGCGCGCTCGAGCGGCGCACGGTCGTCCAGGGCACGTTGATGCGGACGACGATCCACCTCGTCTCGAAGGGCGACTACTGGCCGATCGCACTGGCGATCCGCGACGTTCGCCGCGAGGGCTGGCTCGCCTACCGGCGGGGCAAGGCGACCGAGCGTGACGTGCTCGCAGCCGCGAAGCTCGTCGAGGGACGGTTGAAGGAGGGCGCGACGGCCCGAGCGGATCTCGCCGAGGGACTCGACTCGATGCTCTTCAACGGCGCCGGCGTCTGGCTCGACCTCGTTCGAATACCGCTTTCGGGAACTTGGGAGCGGCGACGGGCGGACATGTACGCGCCGGCGAGCGAGTGGGTCGGGCCACCTGGGCACGCCTCGCCCCAGTCCGGCCTGCGGCTGTTGATCGAGCGCTACCTGCGCGGCTTCGGGCCGGCCCAGCCGGCCGACGTCGCCGACTGGATCGGGATGGGGCCCAAGCCCGTGGCGGCGGCGATCGACAAGATGAGCTTGCGCCACTTCCGCGACGAGCAGGGGAAGCTGCTCGTCGACCTGCCACGGGCACCGCTCGCGTCTGCCGGCGCGGCCGCGCCGGCGCGCTTCATCCCCACCTGGGACGCGACGCTGCTCGTCCACGCGCGGGCGACCGGGATCCTCGCCGAGGAGGACCGACCGAAGGTCTTCTCCACGAAGACGCCGCAGTCCGTGCCGACGTTCACCCTCGACGGCACGGTTGCCGGGACCTGGCGCTACGAGAAGGGCAAGGTCAAGCTCGATCCGTTCCGCAAGCTCGCGCCCGCCGCGCGCGCCGAGCTCGAGGCCGAGGCGGACGCGCTGGCCACGTTCCACGCCTGAGCTAGCCTCACGCCATGCCCGAGGATCCCAAGACCGAGGAGCTGCGTCTCGACCAGCTCCAGCGCGAGCAGTCCGAGCGTGCGGCCGAGGCCGAGGAGACCGACGAGAACGCCACCGAGACGCACCGCCGGCGCGCCGACAAGGCCGCCTACCTGCGCGAGCAGCTCGAGAAGCGCGCCGACTCCGAGCGGCAAGCCGACGACGAGTAGAGAGTGACCGCGGCGGCCCCACCTAGCCGCCGCCTCAACGCGGTCCTGCGCGACGAGGGGGCGCGCGTCACTCCGCTCGAGCTGTTCTTCGACCTCGTCTTCGTTCTCGCGTTCACGCAGTGCACGGCGCTGATGGCGGCCGACCCGAGCTGGGAGGGAGTCGCCAAGGGAATGCTCGTGCTCGGCGTGATGTGGTGGGCGTGGGTCGGCTACGCGTGGCTGACGAGCGTCGTCGACCCCGAGGAGGGGGCGGTGCGGATCGCGATGTTCGTAGCGATGGCCGCCCTGCTCGTCGTCTCGCTGTGCATCCCGGAGGCGTTCGACGACCTCGGGCTGCTGTTCGCGCTCGCGTACGGGACCGTCCGGCTCGGGCAGATCGCGCTGTTCGTACTCGCAAGCCGCGACGATCCGGGCCTGCGCCACTCAGTGATCGGGCTGGGAATCAGCACGCTGGTGGGGACCGGCCTGCTCGTGGCCGCGTCGTTCGCAGATCACGAGCTGCAGGGGGCGATCTGGCTGCTCGCGCTCGCGCTCGACATGGGCGGACCGCTGCTGATCGACTCGTCGGGCTGGCGACTGGTGCCGGGTCACTTCGCCGAGCGGCACGGGCTGATCGTCATCATCGCGCTCGGGGAGTCGATCGTCGCGATCGGGGTCGGCGCCGAGGCCGGGGTCACGACCGGCGTGGTCGTCGCAGCCGTGCTCGGGGTCACCGTCGCGGCTGCGCAGTGGTGGATCTACTTCGACGTCGTCGCGCTCGTCGCCGAGCGGCGGCTGTCCGGAGCCGCGGCAGGCAAGGAGCAGAACGAGATGGCGCGCGACTCGTACTCCTACCTGCACTTCCCGATGGTCGCCGGGATCGTGCTGATCGCCCTGGGCATGAAGAAGACGCTCGGGCACGTCGAGGATCCTCTGAAGCTCGTCCCGGCCGTCGCGCTGCTCGGCGGAACGGCGCTGTACCTGCTCGCGCACGTCGCGTTCCGGCTGCGCAACGTGCACTCGCTCAACGTGCGGCGACTCGTGGTCGCGATCCTCGCGCTGGCGCTGTTCCCGCTGGCGGTCGAGATCCCGTCGCTAGCCACGCTCGCGATCCTCGCCGTGCTGCTCGTGCTGCTGATCGCCTACGAGGCCGTGCGCTATGCCGAGGCACGCGACCGGGTGCGCCACCGACTCGCCAGCGAGCTGGCACCGCCTGACTGAGCTCGTCGGTTTCAGCCCGTTGAACGTTCGCCCGGGCTATAGGCCGGAGAAACGTTCATCGGCGGATCAGTGACGTGACACCCAGCCGGCGATCAAGTCGCCTCCGGCTCCGACGAGGAGATTCGCCTCGGTGCTTGCGATCTCGCGTCGGGAGCTCGTGGCTCCGTGCCGGCCCTCAGGGCCGTCTCGACGATCTCGATCGCCTCCCGGCTGGCCCGCCAACCCGGCACGTCCCAGGCGAGCTCGTCCTCAGGAGGTCCGGCGGTCGTTGCGACTATGCGCCACGGACGTCTGAAGAGCAGCCGTCCGATCAGACCGGCGAGCGCTATGAACACGAGCGCGATCAGCTCCACGGCAAGTGCGAGCAGCGGCCAGACGAGGACCAGCGCCAAGGCGAGCGTGAGCGCTATGAGGATTCCGAGCAGGAGGCTGCTCACACCATCGACGAAGTCCAACGCGAATAGGCCGTCGGTCGCGTCAAGGTCGCCGCGGCGTGGCATGCGCCGCCGCTTGGGCAGCCAGCGACGTCGGACCTTCCAGACGCGCCTGTCGGGAGCGGTGAGCGACGCCATGGACGGTGACGCTATCTCACACCGTGCCCCTCCGAGATCAGCGCCGAGACAGCCAGCCGGCTGCCGAGCCGACGGCGCGGCTGGGAATCGCGAGCGGGCTCAGGCGGCTCGCGGACAGCGCGGCGCGCGCGGCGTTGGCGCCGGGACCGCCGTGGACGCCGCCGCCGGGATGTGCCGACGCGGAGGCGAGGTAGAGGCCGCGCACCGGAGTCTCCGAGCGGCCGGAGCCGGGAGTCGGGCGGAAGACGAGCTGCTGGTGGATCTGGGCGGTGCCGGAGTTGATCGCTCCGCCGACGAGGTTGGAGTTGTTGGCCTCGAGCTCGACCGGCGTCTGCACGTAGCGAGCGCGGATCAATGCACGAAAACCGGGAGCAACGCGCTCCATCCGCTCCTCCATCCGATCGGCGAAGCGTTCGCCGTCGCCGCCAGCCCAGTCGCCGGTCAGCTCGTCGCGGCCGTCGCCGCGGACCTTCTGCGGGACGTGCGTGTAGCCCCATGCGCACTCGCAGCCGTCGGGCGCCCGCGTGGGGTCGGCCAAGCTGTACTGGCCCACCACGAGGAACGGGTCGGCCGGAATGATGTTGCGCACCAGCTCGCTCGTCGCGACCGTCAGGTCGTCCATGCCGTCGGCCACATGCAGCGTGCCGGCGCGCCGGGCGTCCTCGGCGGCGAAGGGGATCGGTCCGTCGAGCGCCCACTCGACCTTGACGGTGCCGTTGTCGAACTGGAAGTCGTCTAGGTCCTCGCGCAGGTGCTCCGGGACGTGCTCGGGCTCGATCATCTCCCCGAAGAGCGCCGGCGCGGCGACGTCCGCGAGCACCGCCCGGTCGACGTCGACGGTCGTCCCGTCGGCGCAGTGCACGGTCGCCGCCCGGCCCTTGCGAACTCCGATCCGCTCGACCCGGACGCCGCAGCGCAGCTCGCCACCGGCACCTCGCAGCCGAGCGACCAGCGCGTCGGTCAGCCGGCCCGCCCCGCCGACCGGGAACGGGAAGCCGTACTGCTGGCCGAGCCCGCAGAGGACGAGCCCGAACAGCGCGCTGCCCGCCTGGTCGGGCGTCAGGTCTGCGTGGAGCGCGTTGCCCGCGAGCAGCCAGCCGCCGCCCTCGCCCTCGAAGCGCTCCTGCGCCATCCGCCGGACCGGCATCACCGCGAGCCGCAGGAAGCGCAGCAGGTCGCGGCCGAGCGCGCCGGCGAGGCGGGTCGCCGGGCCGATCGGCGGGAACGGGGTGAAGAGCGCATCGAGGAACGGTCCGCCGACGCGCTCCCACTCGGCGTAGAGCTTGCGCCATGCCTCGCTGTCACCAGGCGCGAACCGCTCGAGCGAGACGCAGGTCTCCTCGATCTCGTTCGAGAGCAACGCGCTACGGCCGTCGCTGTGGACGTGCGCGGCCGAGGCCGGCATCCGCGTCCACTCCAATCCGTGGTCCTCGAGGTCCAGCCGTCGCAACCACGGCGAGGCGGCGGCGAGCGGGTAGTAGGCGCTGTAGAGATCAGATACGAAGCCGGGTGCCGTGACCTCCGCGCTGCGAACAGCGCCGCCCGGCGTGTCCTGCTCCTCGAGCACGAGCACGTCCCAGCCCTCATCGGCGAGCATGTTCGCCGCTACGAGCCCGTTCGGGCCCGAGCCGATGACGACCGCGTCAGCGCGCACGGGTGATCGCGCCGCTCGACGCCCCGACCACGAGCACCCGCTTTCCGTCGAGCAAGCTCACGCAGCGAGACCTACCCCGGCATGGTGTGGGGAAACGCCTGCTCGGGTACGCCGCTCGCCATGGCACGCACCGTTCGACGTATCGCAACGACGCCCGAGCGAATCTTCGAGGTGCTCAGCGAGCCGGAGTCATATGCCTACTGGGTCGTCGGCTCGAAGGACATCCGCGATGCGGACCCCGACTGGCCGTCGCCGGGCTCCCGAATCCACCACTCGGTCGGCTTCGGCCCGTTGACGATCAAGGACCACACGGCGGTCGAGGACATCTCCCGGCCAAGGCGCCTTCAGCTGCGCGCCAAGGCCCGCCCGCTCGGTACGGCGCGCGTGACGCTCGAGCTGGTGCCGGAGGACGGCCACACGCGCGTGACGATGATCGAGGACGCGGCCGATCCCCTGACCGCCTTCGTCTTCAACCCGCTCACCCACCTGCTCGTCCGCGGGCGCAACGAGAAGAGCCTCGAACGGCTGGCGGAGCTCGCCGAGGGCCGCAAGCAGCTCGCTAGCGGCGCGGCAGGATCTTCCTGAGCCCAGAGATCGCGATCTTGTTGCCGAGCGCGAGCAGCGGCGCCAGCCAGCCGAGGTTGCGCGGGCCCTTCGGGTCGAGCGCCATCGTCCAGGTCAGACGCGTGCCGGTCGCGATCGGGTCGAGCACGAAGTCCTCGGCGAGCGCGTCGAGCACCGGTCGCGTCGAGCTGACCACGTGGAAGGTCGCGCGGCGGCCCTCCTCCCAGCGGTAGAAGCGCTCCTCGATCTCGAACGCCCGCGCGACGCGCAGGATGCGCACGCCGCCCTCGCCACGCGGCGTCGTCCAGCGCAGCCGGTCGAGGATCGGCAGCCAGGACCACATCTCGTCGCTGCCGAGCGCGGCCCAGACCTCGCCCGGCGTCGCCTCGAGGTCGACCGCTGCCCTCACCACCAGCGGCGCGTTCTCGAAGAAGCTGTCGTCGACGGGACGAACCGGGTACGGAGTGCTCAAGGGATCTCTCTTCTGCTCAGGCGATCGCCGGGGCGACGCGGTAGTTCTCGATGTCGAAGCGCCGCGTCCGGCGGCGGTAGTGGATCGTGCTCCACGGATACATGAACGAGTTGCGGCCGTTCGAGTCGAGGTAGTAGCTGGCGCAGCCGCCCGCATTCCAGATCGACCCGGCGAGCCGCTCGTCGACGCGCTCGTTGAACGACGCCTGGACGTCGTCGCGGACGTCGACGCTGCCGAGGCCGCGGTCGGCCATCGCGCGCAGTGCCTCGACGACGTAGTGCATCTGGTTCTCCATGATCACGGTCGCCGACGAGTGGCCGTTGCCGATGTTCGGGCCGAGCAGCACGAAGAGGTTGGGGTAGCCGGCGACGACGGTTCCCATGTAGCCGCGCGGGCTTCCCTGCCAGCGCTCGGCGAGCGTCCGGCCGGCGCCGTCGCGTACGAGGTCGGCGATCGGCATGTCGAGCAGCTTGAAGCCGGTGCCGAAGACGATCGTGTCGACCTCGCGCTCGACGCTGTCGCCGCCGACCACCGAACGCGGGCGCACCTCGGTGACGGCCACGGGCGCGACCTCGACGTTGGGCTGGGTCAGCGCGGGATACCAGTCGTTCGAGAAGAGGATCCGCTTGCAGCCGAACGTGTAGTCAGGGGTGAGCTGGCGGCGCAACTCGGGGTCGGCCACCTGGGTCCGCAACAGGCGCTCGGCGATCGGCTGGATGCGGCGCATCGCGGCCGGGCGCAGCATCCCGCGACCGAGCAGCTCGCTCAACGCGTAGATCGCCGTGCGCAGGGCGCGCTGGACGACCGGAAGCCGCGCGAACACGCGCTGCTCGCGCGCGCCGATCCGCCGGTCGGCCTTCGGCAGCACCCAGTGCGCCGTTCGCTGGAAGACGTGCAGCCGCTCCACCCGCGGCTGGATGCGCGGGACGAACTGGACGGCCGAGGCGCCGGTGCCGACGATCGCCACGCGGCGCCCCGTCAGGTCGTGGTCGTGGTCCCAGCGCGAGGAGTGGAAGACCTTGCCCTCGAAGCTCGCCAGGCCCGGGATGTCGGGGACGACCGGCTCGTGCCAAGGGCCCGTGGCGGCGATCAGCGCGCGGGCCTCGTAGTCCCCCGCCGAGGTGCGGACCCTCCAGAGCTGCGCGTCCTCGTCCCACGCCGCGTCGAGCATGTCGACGCCGAGCCGCAGGTGCCCTGTCACGCCGTGGCGATCGGCCACCGTGTGCGCGTACGTGCGGATCTCGTCCTGGCGGGCGTAGAAGTGGCTCCAGTCGGGCTTCGGCTCGAAGCTGAACGAGTAGAGCGCCGTCGGGACGTCGCAGGCGCAACCCGGGTAGGTGTTGTCGCGCCAGGTCCCGCCGAGCTCGTCGGCGCGATCGATGACAGCGAAGTCCTCGATCCCGGCCTCGCGGAGCTTGACCGCCGCGCAGAGCCCGGACAGGCCGGCGCCGACGACGAGGACATGCACCCGCTCCACCCGACGATGATAGATCGCTCAGGCGCAGCGTCGGAAATGAGACCTATGCCATGGTCGCCATGGCATCGAGCGTCGGAGCTGTCCAGCCTCCGGACAACCGACGATGCAGCTGTATCGCCGATGTCTCCGTCAGCCCGGCGATCAAGTCGATCACGATCCTCGCACGCAAGGCAGGGTCATCCTCGTGGTAGTCGAGCCGCTCCTTAGCACCCGGCGGGAAGAGGCGGCGATCGTCCTTGCTCGCGGCGAAATACCAACCGAACAGATCCGCGACGACACGTTCCTGACCGTGCTGGACCACCGCAAGTCCGGGATGGCGTACGACAAAGACAGTGACGAGCATCTTGAGCGCATCGACCTCTCGACGCAGCTCATCGTCGATCCGCAGCTGCACCTTGTTCCCGGGGATGGACTCGACAACAAACGCTTCGAGATACCTCGTGATCAGCTTCGACCCGAGCTCGCGCATGGTGGCCCGTGCACTGTGCGTATGCAGATAAGCGTCACCCGGACCGTGGTTAGAGAGCAGCTCCCTGGCGGTCTCCGCAAGCTCCTCTACCTGGCAGTTGGGAAACGCCTCGGGTGCCGCGTCGGCGGCATCTCGTAGCAGCCCGACGAAGCGCTTGTACTCCGAGGAGCTCTTCATTTGCAGTCGGTCGAGAGGTATCAGTCCGGCGCGAAAGAAGTCGTCCATGTCATGCACGGCGTACGTCAGATCGTCGGCCCAATCCATGATCTCGGCTGCCAGGCTTCGGACGGGCACCGCGGACGCCGTATCCGGCTCCAGCCCCTTGCGAGCGAACTCGTACGCCGCGGCATCCTCGACGTAATAGCCCCACTTCCTCGTTCGCTTCCCCTTGCCCGGGCGGTCGGCATTCCTCTTCCGCCACGGGTACTTCAGGACTCCGTCGAGCGTGCGTCGTGTCAAATCGAGGCCCGGCCGATCGTCGCGGACCCCGAGACGGGTGAGTATCCGAAAGCTCTGGGCATTTCCCTCGAACCCGTCCGGCACTGAGGACCCCGCTATCTTGTTCAGCACATCCTCGGCGATATGACCGAATGGTGGATGACCCAGGTCGTGAGCGAGGCATACCGCCTCGACGCTGTCAGGATCGAGCGCCGCGATCAACGTAGCGGCCGCGCCAGTAATCTCCTTGTTCTTAGCGAGTGTCCGCAGGCGCTCGCAGTTGCGGCGTCCTACCTGAGCGACCTTCAGTGAGTGGCTCAGACGGTTGTGAAACGTGTAGCCGGACTCGGGCGCAGTAACTTGAGTTACGTACGCAAGGCGCTGTAACGCCGAGCAGTACAAGATCCGGTCCCGATCCCGCTGGCCAGGGGTCCGATATGCGCCTCGGGCGGAGTCCTCAGGTCGAGCAACGTCCAGATCGTCTGTTTGGCGTCCGTCGAGGAGCTTGCGTCGGGCTACCGTCAACGGCGCGAGAAGTGTCGTCACACTTCACAAAGCTAAACCGTCAGACGAATACAGTCGCCCTCCAGCTGGAACGTACCCTCGCTCAGCAGCCTGTTCAGCGCCAAGGTCATGGCCCCCGCGCTCCATCCGTTGCGAGCCTGCGCCTTCAGCTCGAAGGCGTGCCAGGTCCGGTCTGGGTCTTGTTGGCACAGCGCGACGATGGCATCGCGGGCGGCTGCGATCTCCTTCGTCAGAGAGGTTGCCGTCGGGTCGTGTGTGATGGCTGTGTTGGCATTCATGCTGACCTCCAGACGCAAGGTAGGGAGTCTTGGGAGGACGGGCCAGGGTGCTCCCTGCATTCTCCGAACTTTTCTTTGTCCTTAGGGCTCGATCTCATCTTTCTGATTCGCACTGAATTTAGGCGGAGCGTCGGATGGACGCACTTCTGGCTCTATAGAAGGGATCATGGCCTACGATAGACCTAGTTGAGCAACGAATATAATTCGGATTAGCACTAAAATGGCTACGCATGGCGATCACTCCTGGAGGGGAACACGCAGCGCGATCGGCCGTGCGCTCCTGACCAGTAATCGGGAGTACTCGACCGCTGGAGAGCTCAGTGAGGCGACGGGCAAGCATGCATCCAACATCGCGAAGCTCGCCGGGCAGATGGTCGCTGATGGCCTACTCCTATCCCGCCCTCCGAGAGCCACGGCCGGCCGCCGCGGACGCCGGCCGGCCACTGAGTTCGCGATTGCTCCGGAAGCGCTCCCAGGCCTCGAGCAGGCCTTGTCGGCAACCGCTCCTGGCTCCCTCGCTCCCGGCCAGCATCTCGTCGTAGCCGAAGTGGTACGAGGCCGCTATGGCGACTTGCTCGCCGTGCTGGCCGAGACCGAGGCGATCTCCCAAGCAGCATGGTGCTCCCTTTGGCACAGCGACAAGCAGGAGCACGTGATCGCCTTCGAGGGCGAGGCCGGCGGCGCTCTTGCGGGCGATCTGCTGGCTGCCCTCGACGCGGCCGACATCCCCTACCGGCGAGTTTCAATCGCGAGCGTCGAGTCGGCACGTGCGCTCGTCGAGAGCTCCCGCCGCGCGGCCCGAGTCGCGCGAAAGACGAAGTTGCGGCACGACACACGCCGCGCGGCGAGCGGCACCGCAGAAGATCGACCCCTCCCCGATCGAGGGAAGGTAGGTTGAAGTGATTCGCCTCCCGAGCCAAGTGCGTGCGTGCCTGTTCGACATGGACGGCGTCCTGACGGACACGGCGAGCGTTCACGCCGAGGCGTGGAAGCAGACGTTCGACGCCTTCCTGCGTGAGCGACAGGGCGAGGACGCGCAGCCGTTCGACCTGAAGCGGGACTACGGCCAGTACGTCGACGGCAAGCCACGCGAGGACGGCGTGCGCGACTTCCTCGCCTCGCGCGACGTCGAGCTGCCGGAGGGCACGCCCGACGACGGACCCGAGCAGGCGACGGTCTACGGCGTCGGCAAGCGCAAGAACGATCTGGTCCAGAGGCTGATCGACGAGCGCGGCGTCGACGTCTACGAGGGCTCGGTCAGGTTCATCGATGCAGTCCGCGCGGCGGGGATGAAGACGGCCGTCGTGTCGTCGAGCGCGAACACCGAGCGCATCCTGCGCAGCGCCGGCATGAGCCACCTCTTCGACGCCCGCGTCGACGGCGTCACGATCGCCAAGGAAGGGCTGAAGGGCAAGCCGGCGCCCGACTCGTTCCTGCGCGGAGCCGAGCTGCTGCACGTGGGCCCCGACGAGGCCGCGGTCTTCGAGGACGCGCTGGCCGTCGTCGAGGCCGGCCGCGCTGGCGACTTCGCGATCACCGTCGGCGTCGACCGTCATGGACAGCCCGACGCGCTGCGCGAGCACGGCGCCGACGTCGTCGTCTCCGACCTCTCGGAGCTGCTCCCTTGAGGTTCGACGGCGCCGAGTACCCGCCCGAGCCATGGGCCTTCGTCGAGCAGGGGATCGCGCTCGATCGCCTCGCTCAGACGGAGTCGCTGTTCGCCCTCGCCAACGGCCACATCGGCCTGCGCGGCAACCTCGACGAGGGCGAGCCGGTCGGGATCAGCGGGACCTACCTCAACGGCTTCTACGAGTCGTTCCCGCTCGAGTACGGCGAGCGCGGGTACGGGTTCGCCGAGGACGGGCAGGCGCTCGTCAACGTCGCCGATGGCAAGATCATCCGGCTCCAGGTCGAGGACGAGCCGCTCGACGTCCACCGCGGCACGCTCGAGGCCCACGAGCGGCGGCTCGACTTCCGCACCGGCACGCTCGACCGCGAGCTGACCTGGCGCACCGCCTCCGGCCACGCGGTGAAGGTGACGACGAGGCGGCTCGTGTCGCTCTCGCTGCGCAGCGTCGCCGCGTTCCTCTACGAGGTCGAGTCGGTCGATCACGAGGTACGCGTCGCGCTGCAGTCGAACCTCCAGGCCAACCGCTCGACGGTCGCCTCGGGCGACGATCCGCGCAAGGCGCGTGCGCTCGGCGACGTCCTTACCCCCCATCTCTGCGCCGAGGAGTCGATGCGCGTGGTGCTCGGCCACACGACGGAGCGGTCGGAGCTCGCCGTCGCCGCCGGCATGGACCACGTGCTCGACTACGACGGCGACATCACCCGCCTCACCCAGAGCGAGGACGACCTCGGCCGGGTGACGATCTCCGCCGAGCTGCAGCCCGGCGAGAAGCTGCGGCTCGTCAAGTTCGTCTCCTACCACTGGTCCTCCCAGCAGAGCGTCGAGTGGCTGCGCGACCAGGTCGACGCGAGCCTCGAGAGCGCTATCGCCGAGGGCTTCGACGGGCTGCTGCGCGAGCAGCAGGAGGCACTCGACGCCTACTGGGAGCGCGCCGACATCGAGGTCGACGGCGACCCCGAGCTCCAGCAGGCGCTGCGCTTCGCGATGTTCCACATCTACCAGGCGGCCGCGCGCAACGAGGGGCGCGCGATCCCCGGCAAGGGCCTCACCGGCACGGGCTATGACGGCCACGCCTTCTGGGACACCGAGAGCTTCGTCCTGCCGGTCCTCACCTTCACCGCGCCGGCGGCGGTACGACACGCGCTGGTCTGGCGCCACTCGATCCTCGAGGGCGCCCGCGAGCGCGCGCGCCAGCTCGATCTCGCGGGCGCCGCGTTCCCGTGGCGGACGATCCACGGCGAGGAGTGCTCGGGATACTGGCCGGCCGGCACCGCCGCCTTCCACGTCAACGCCGACATCGCCTCCGCGGTGCGGCGCTACGTCCAGGTCACCGGAGACGAGGAGTTCGAGCGCGACTACGGCTGCGAGATCCTCGTCGAGACAGCACGCCTGTGGGCGAGCCTCGGCCACTACGACGAGTTCGGCGCGTTCCGGATCGACGGCGTCACGGGCCCCGACGAGTACTCCTCGATCGTCGACAACAACGTCTACACGAACCTGATGGCCCAGCAGAACCTGATCGTCGCGGCCGACTCGACCGACCGCCACGAGCAGGTGGCGGAGCGCCTCGAGGTCAGCGCGGAGGAGCGCACGGAGTGGCGCAAGGCCGCCGGGGCGATGCACATCCCCTACGACGAGCAGCGCGGGATCCACGCCCAGGACGACGGCTTCCTCCACCACCGGCGCTGGGACTTCGAGAACACGCCGCCGGACCGCTACCCGCTGCTGCTGCACTACCCGTACTTCCAGCTCTACCGCCAGCAGGTCGTCAAGCAGGCCGACCTTGTCATGGCGATGCAGACACGCGGCGACGCGTTCACCGACGCGCAGAAGCTGGCCAACTTCGACTACTACGAGCCGATCACCGTGCGCGACTCGTCGCTCTCAGCCGCCACGCAGGCCGTGATCGCCGCCGAGGTCGGGCACCTGGGTCTCGCGCGCGACTACCTCTACGAGGCGTCGCGCATGGACATCGAGGACCTGCACAAGAACACCTCCGATGGCCTCCACATGGCTTCGCTCGCCGGCGCCGTGCTGGCGACCGTCGCCGGGTTCGGCGGCGTGCGCGACTACTGGGGCAAGCTGACCTTCAAGCCGCGGCTGCCGGACGGGATCGAACGCCTTGCGTTCGCGATGCAGCTGCGCGGGACGCTGCTCCACGTCGAGGTGCTCCCCGAGGAGGCGACCTACCGCGTCGAGCACGGCAACGGGGTGCACCTGACCCACTGGGGCGAGGCCGTCGACCTCACCGACAAGCATGCGGCGACGCTGCCGATCGCTCCGGCGCCCGACCTTCCTCAACCCGCGCAGCCTCCCGGCCGTGAGCCGGGACGACCGCGCGTGCTGGCCGGGGAGTCGGCCGGAGAGCGCGGAGGACGAGTGGCCAAGACCGGTGCAGGACGCGAGGAGCCGCCGCCCGAGTCTGCGGAGGCCTCCGGCTCGCCCTAATGTGCACAGTGCGCATGCAGTGAAGAACGACCGAAGGGAGTTCCACATGCGAAACCGAACAGGCACCCGGTTGGCGTACTCCGTGGCGATCGGATTGATAGCCGTGTCGCTCGCCGCGTGCGGCGACGACGACAACGAGTCGAGCTCGTCGTCGAGCGACACGACAGAGTCGACGGCGGCCCAGCAGCCCGCCTCGAAGCCGAGCGGCGGCACGGTGCTCGACATCGACGCGACCGAGAACGGCTCCCAGCTCGAATTCTCCAAGAAGGCCCTCACCGCAAAGGCGGGACAGGTGACGGTCCACATGAGGAATCCGGCGGGCAACACCCTCCCGCACGCGATCGAGGTCGAGGGTCAAGGACTCGAGGAGGCAGGCGACACCGTCACCGCTCCCGCGACCTCGACCGTCACCGCGACGCTCAAGCCAGGCAAGTACGAGTTCTACTGCCCGGTGGGCAACCACAGGGAGCAGGGCATGGAGGGCACGCTCACCGTCAAGTGAGCGACACGCCGCCAAGCGAGCCGCGCGCCGTCCACGAGCTGGTCGCGGCGCTCGACTACCCGATGTTCATCGTCACCGTGGCAGCCGGCGCCGAGCGCGCCGGCTGCCTGGTCGGCTTCGCCACGCAGTGCAGCATCGATCCGCCCCGCTTCCTGGTCTGCCTGTCCGACAAGAACCGCACTTTTCGCGTGGCGCGCACGGCCGAGTCGGTGGTCGTCCACATGGTGCCCAGCCACGCCGACGAGCTCGCCCAGCTCTTCGGCGGGGAGACCGGCGACGCGGTGGACAAGTTCGCACGCTGTGAGTGGCGTCCCGGCCCGGGCGGGGCGCCGGTGCTCGATGGCTGCCCGAACTGGTTCGCCGCGCGGATCCTCGAGCGCTTCCCCGCAGGCGACCACGACGCGCTGCTGCTCGATCCGTTCGAGGCTCACAGCGATTCCTCTACGCGGCCGTTCGAGTTTCACCGAGCCAAGCGCATCGATCCCGGTCACGACGCGTAGCGAGCGTGGCTTAGGGTCCTCGCCGATGCACCCCTGGATCGAGAGTGCCGCGGAGGAGATCGCCGCCCGCGCCGAGCGCGACCTCGAGGCGCTGGTCGCCGTGTCGTCTCCTTCGGGTGACGTCGCCGGCGCCGAGGAGTGCATCGCCGTCGTCGGCGCGCTGGCGCCGACCGCGGCGGAGATCGAGCGCCGGCCGTGCTCCACGCCGGGCCATGCGGACGACCTCGTCCTGCGGCTGCGCGGGATGGGACGCGCGCGTCTGCTGTTGCTCGGCCATCTCGACACGGTCGTCGACCACGGCAGCCACCGCCCGCTCACACGCGAGACCGATCGGCTCGTCGGCTCTGGAGCCGTCGACATGAAAGGCGGCGACGTGCTCGCGCTCGGACTGATGCGAGCACTCGAGGAGCGGACGGACGACTTCGCCGAGGTCGCGCTGCTGCTCGTGACCGACGAGGAGTGGCGCTCGGCGCCGTTCGCTCATGTAGAGGAGTTCGCCGGCTGGGACGCCTGCCTCTGCTTCGAGGCGGGGCAGACCGAAGGAGGCGACGAGGCGGTGATCGTCAAGCGCAAGGCGGCAGCGACGCTATGCGTGACCGCCACCGGCGTCTCCGCTCACTCGGGGTCGGCGCCCGAGCGCGGCCGCAACGCCCTGCTCGCACTCGCGGCGGCCGCCCAGGCCATTGCGGGGCGCAACGATCCTCAGGGCGCCGACCACCTGACCGCAGTGCCGACGATCCTCAGCTCAGGTGAGGCGTTCAACGTCGTGCCCGCCGACGGCGATCTCTTCTGCGACCTGCGCTCGGACCGGACGGAGGCGTTCGACGCGGTGCGCGGCGCCGTTCCAGCGGAAGTCGGCGGCGCGCGACTCGCGGCGGAGTTCATCCGTGTCTGGCCGGCGATGGACGCCCGTGAGTCAACCGGTCCGCTGCTCGCCGCCGCTGCCAAGCGACTCGACCGTCCAATCGTCGCTGCGGGACGCGGCGGCGCCAGCGACGCAAGTCACTTCGCCTCGGCAATCCCGCTGACCGTCGACGGCCTCGGACCGCGCGGTGGCGGAGCGCATGCGCCCGACGAGTACGTGCTCGCCTCCTCGCTGCGGCCGCGTGCCGAGGTCGCGCTGGCGGTCGCCGACGCAGCACTCGCCCTCCGCGCCTGACGGCGGGCGATCCGCGCACGACAGCAAGGGCTACCAGCCGACTCCACTCCGGCGTTATGCTCGCCGCGATGGCACGGCCTGGCCCACCTCCGGCTTGACTTCGGACTTGAGGATCGATCCCGGCGCGGCGGGTGCCGGAAAGACGAGCCGGGTGCTGCTCGTCGAGGACGATCCGGGCGACGCGCTGATCGTCCAGGAGAACCTCGAGCTGGCCGCGCCGGAGATCGTCGTCGAGCGTGTCTCCTCGCTGGCCGCGGCGCTCGACTCCCTGCCCGACGACGTCTCGTGTGCCCTGCTCGACCTCGGCCTGCCCGACACGGTCGGTCTCGACGGCGTCCGCAAGCTTCGCGAGAAGGCGCCGGGGCTCGCCGTAGTCGTCCTGACGGGTCGCAACGACGAGCAGCTCGGCATCGAGGCGCTCGGCGCCGGTGCGCAGGACTATCTCGTCAAGGGCCAGGTCGAGCCCGAGGTGCTTGCGCGCGCGATCCGCTACGCGATCGAGCGGCGGCGGTCGGAGCTCTCCGACCAGGAGCTGCTCGAGGCTCGCCTCCGTGCCCGGGAGAACGCCCGCCTCGAGCGCGGGCTTCTGCCCCGAGCGCTGATCCAGGACACTCGCCTGAAGCTGACCAGCGACTACCGGCCCGGCCGCGAGCGGGCAGTGCTCGGCGGCGACTTCTTCGACGCGGTCGAGCTCGCCGACGGCTCGGTGCACCTGATGATCGGCGACGTCTGCGGGCACGGTGCCGACGAGGCCGCACTCGGCGCTTGCCTACGCGCGGCATGGCGAGCGCTCGCGCTCGCGCTCCATCCGCCGGAGGAGGTCATGGCGACGCTGCACGAGATGCTCCCTCACGAGCGTCACGTCGACCACGTCTTCGCGACTCTCTGCTCGATCTCGATACCGCCCGATCGCCACACCGCGACGGTGCGGCTGGCAGGCCACCCGCCGCCGATCCTCATCGACCCCAACGGCGTCTGCATCCTCGACGTCCCCTCGGGAGCCCCGCCACTCGGGATCTTGGAGCAGGACTCGTGGCCGGGCAAGGTGGCCGAGCTCGGCGACACGTGGTCGCTGCTGCTCTACACCGACGGGCTGATCGAGGGCAGGATCGGTCAGGGCCACGAGCGTCTCGGGCAGGAGCGCCTCGTCGAGATGGTCAAGCGCCACCTCGCAGCTACGCCCGACTGGCGCGAGGACGGCAAGGGCCTGCTGAACGCATTGATCGCCGAGGTCGAGGAGCTCAACGGCGAGCCGGTGACCGACGACATCGCCGTCCTGCTGCTCTCCGCGAACGGCGGCTGAGCGTGAGCGAGCAGCCGAGGGACGATGCTCCCCAGGAGCGCTCCGGCAACCGCTACAGAGTCAGCCAGTGGTTCGCCATCTCGACGGCGATCCTCGGGGCCGTGACGGCGATCGGCATGGCCGCTGGAGTCGTCGCGATCGTGAACCTCGCCGATGCACGCAGCCTGATGGTCGACCACCTCGACCCGGCGTCGACCGCCGCGCTCCGGCTCTCGAACGCTCTGCTCAACGAGGAGTCGGGCGTACGCGGCTACGCGCTGGCGGGCGACGAGAGCTTCCTGGCGCCCTATCGCGACGGTCGTATCGCCGAGCAGCGAGCGACGCAGGAGCTGCGCCACCTGATCGACGGAACCGACCTCGAGGAGATATCGGCCGATCTCGCGGCCGTCGAGGCACGCTCACGGGAGTGGCGCGAGGGCTATGCCCTGCCGGCGATCCAGCGCGTGCGCGCTGACGGACCAGACTCGGCTCGCCGGCCGGGCGTCGAGCGCGGCCGGCGGATGTTCGACAGGGTCCGCACAGCGCTCGATCGCCAACAGGAGCGAATCCGCTCCGAGCGAGCCGCAGGCAGGCAGAGCCTGACCGAAGCGGCGACCTTCCTCTCCGCCTCCTTCGCGGGGATCGCGATCCTCGTGATCGCGGCGCTGATCACGACGACGATCATGCTGCGCCGCACCGTGACGCTGCCGATCGGCTCGCTCGCCCGTCGTGTCCGGCGCGTCGCGCAGGGCGAGTTCGACCGCAACGTGCGCAGCCACGGCCCGCGCGACATCGGGGACCTCGCATCGGACATCGACTCGATGCGACGGCGGATCCTCCTCGAGCTCGCGTCGAGCCGTGAGGCCCATGCCCAGCTCGACGCCCAGGCACGCGACCTCGAGCGCTCGAACACCGAGCTCGAGCAGTTCGCCTACGTCGCCTCGCACGACCTCCAGGAGCCGTTGCGCAAGGTGGCGAGCTTCTGCCAGCTGCTCGAGCAGCGCTACAAGGGTCAGCTCGACGAGCGCGGCGACCAGTACATCGCCTTCGCCGTAGACGGGGCGAAGCGGATGCAGCAGCTGATCAACGACTTGCTCGCCTTCTCGCGAGTCGGGCGTGCGTCCGGCGATCTCGAGCGCGTGGACCTCGACGAGGTGCTCGCTCTCGCCCTGACCAGCCTCGGGACCGCGATCGAGGAGTCGGGCGCGGTCGTCGAGTCCGACCCGCTGCCCGACGTCAACGGCGAGACCTCGCTGCTCGCGCTCGTGTTCCAGAACCTGATCGGCAATGCGGTCAAGTTCCGCTCCGAAGCCGCGCCGGGGGTGCGGATCTCGGTCGAGCGCAAGGACGGCGACTGGCTGTTCACGTGCTCGGACAACGGCATCGGCATCGAGCCGGAGTACGCCGACCGCATCTTCGTCATCTTCCAGCGCCTGCACGCCAAGGACGAGTACGCTGGCACCGGAATCGGCCTGTCGATGTGCCGCAAGATCGTCGAGTACCACGGGGGCAGGATCTGGCTCGACACCGGTGACGGAGCCGGCACGACCTTCCAATTCACACTGCCAGCGCTCGAGGAGACAGATGATCAGCCCACCGCCGTCTGACGCAAAGCCGATCGAGGTCCTGCTCGTCGAGGACGACCCCGGCGACACGCTGATGATCAAGGAGGCGTTCGAGGACAACAAGGTCCGCAACCGGCTGACCTGCGTCGCCGACGGCGTCCAGGCGCTCGAGTACCTGCGCCGTGAGGGCGAGCACACCGACGCCCCGCGCCCCGACCTCGTCCTGCTCGACCTCAACCTCCCGCGCAAGGACGGCCGCGAGGTACTGGCCGAGATCAAGGGCGACGACGAGCTGAGCACCATCCCAGTCGTCGTGCTGACGACCTCCGCCGCGGAGGAGGACGTGCTGCGCAGCTATGAGCTGCACGCCAACGCCTACGTCACCAAGCCGGTCGACTTCGAGCGCTTCATCGACGTCGTGCGCCAGATCGACGAGTTCTTCGTGACGGTGGTGAAACTGCCAGGCCAGTAGTTCCGTCTTGTCGCTGGGCTCGCGGGTGCCTAACCTCGGTCGCTTGCGCGCCGCACTGCTCACGACGGTCGTCCTGGCCCTTGGCTTCGTCTTCGCAGCTCCGGCCAGCGCCGCCGTCCAGATCGACCCGTCGATCCAGGGTTGGGGAGCGATCGCCACCGCCGACGGCGATCCGCCCTACGCCTGCGGTCCACCCGACCCGTCCGGCGACCCGTCGGTCGACTGCCCGGCGACGACCTTCGACGCGGCGGTGTCCTCGGTGACCCTGGTTCCGACCGCGGGCGACGACCCGTCAGGTCAGCGCTGGTCATTCGACGGCTGGCTCGGCTGCCCGACGGTCCCCACGGCGGACGGCTCGTGCGTCGTCGACTCGACTGCTCCCGAGGATCCACCCGCGACGCCGACCGCCGTGTTCGTCGACCCTCCACCGGTCGTCGGCACGGTCACCATGGTCCGCACGCCGGTGGCATCCGGGCGCGACACCGTTCAGTTCACATTCACCGCCGACGAGCCGTCGGCGAGCTTCGAGTGCCAGCTCGACGACCGGCTTCGGGCGGCTTGCGAGAGCGGGATCGCGTTCACCAACCCGGCCTACGGCCAGCACGCCTTCAAAGTCTGGGCGATCGACGGAGCGACCGGAGAGGAGAGCGCGCCGGTGGAGACGCTCTTCGCCATTGTCGCGCCGCAAGCGCCTGTGCAGCCCCCGTTCGTCCCTCCCCCTCCCGCGGAGCCGCTGCCGACCCTGCTCTTCCCGCGCATTCTCGGTCCGAGCAAGGTGACGGCGAATGTCTCCCGCAAGCGGACCTTCTCACTCGGCGCGGTGCGGCTGAAGTGCCCGGCGGTCGCGCTCCCATGCCGTGCCTCGGCGGTGCTGAAGGGACGGCTGAGGAAGCGCAGCAAGCCGGTCGTGCTGGCGCGCAAGTCGTTCGAGCTCGCTCCGTCCTCGCGAGTGGCCGTGAAGCTGCGAGTGACGCGCAAGGCAGCCAAGATCCTGAAGCAGCGTCGCCTCAAGGCGACGGCGGCGCTGACCATCCGTGCGCCGAACGTCACCACGCGCAAGGATGTCTCGGTGGTACTGCGCGCACGGCGACCACCGGCGCCTGAGAGGAGAGATCGATGAACGTTCAGCACCCGCCACAAGGAGAGACGGCACCGCCGCCCCCGGATGCCTACCCGGCCGAGTACGACGTCGAGTACCCGGACCACCAGCTCAATCGGCTGACGACGTTCTTCAGGATCTTCATGGCGATCCCGATCCTGATCGTGCTCGGCAGCCTGTCGGCCGGTCAGTACGGCGCCGGTGAGGACTACGCCGTCTACGCGGGCGGTGCGGGCGGTGCGAGCCTGCTGACGCTCCCACCGCTGCTGATGATCCTCTTCCGCAAGAAGTACCCGCGCTGGTGGTTCGACTGGAACCAGGAGCTGCTGCGGTTCGTCGGCCGTGTCGCGATCTACCTGTCGCTGCTCGACGACCGTTACCCCTCTACAGACGAGCGCCAGTCGCTGCGGCTGAGCCTGCGCTACCCGAACGCCGAGACCGAGCTGATGCGAGGCATGCCGCTCGTCAAGTGGCTGCTCGCGATCCCGCACTACATCGTCCTCTTCTTCCTGGGGACCTTCGCCTTCGTGGCGGTGCTCATCGCATGGTTCGCGATCCTCTTCACCGGCCGCTATCCGCGCCCGCTCTTCGACTTCATCGTCGGCGTGCAGCGCTGGTGGCTGCGCGTCACCGCCTACATGACGGTCCTCACGACGGACCGCTATCCCCCGTTCCGGCTCTCGCCGTAGCGGGTAGGCAGAATGTCCACATGAAGCTCGAGGGCATTCACCACATAACGGCGATCACCGGCGACGCGGCGCGCAACGTCGACTTCTATACGCGCGTGATGGGGCTGCGGATGGTCAAGAAGACCGTCAACCAGGACCAGCCGTCGGTCTACCACCTCTTCTACGCCGACGAGCAGGGCAGCCCGGGAGCGGATATCACGTTCTTCGAGTTCCCGGGTGCGGCGTCCGGACGGGCGGGGGCGGGCATGGTGCACCGGATCGTCTGGCGCGTCGCCTCCCAGGAGGCGCTCGACTTCTGGAGCGGGCGGCTGGCCGCGGAGGCGTCGGATGTCGAGCGCGACGAGAACTCGCTGCGTTTCTCCGACCCGGAGGGGCTCGGCCATGAGCTGCGGGTCGTGGACGTCCCCGACAAGCCGCTGATCGCCGATCACCCGGACGTGCCGCGCGAGCTGGCTCTCCAGGGCTTCCACGGCGCGCGCGCCTACGCGAGCGACCCCGGCGCGAGCGCCGGCCTGCTGGACGCGCTCGGCTTCGAGGGGCAGGACGGCCGCTACGAGCTGCGTGGCAACGAGCGCGGTGGTCTGTGGACCTACGACGAGCCGCCGGCGCAGCCCGGGCAGGAGAGCGCCGGAACCGTGCACCACATCGCCTGGGCGTCGCAGATGGACGACCTGGACGCCTGGCGCCAGCGTGCGATCGAGGGCGGCGCGCGGCCGACCGAGCTGATCGACCGCTTCTGGTTCCGGTCGATCTACTTCCGCGAGCCAAGCGGCGTGCTGTTCGAGATCGCGACCCTCGGCCCCGGCTTCGACGCCGACGAGGACCCCGAGCACCTCGGCGAGAAGCTCGTCCTGCCGCCCCGCTTCGAGCCGATGCGCGAGCAGATCGAGGCCGTGCTGACGCCGATCAGCAACCCACGCAGCTCCAGCTGACCTCGCGTTAACCTATCGGCGTGATATATCCTGCTGAGACATGGAACTCAGCAAGACCTCCTATGTGATCCTCGGGATGCTCCGCAAGGGGGCATCGAGCGGATACGAGATCAAGGCCAAGGCCGACGTCTCGACGCGCTTCTTCTGGGCGATCAGCTACGGGCAGATCTACCCCGAGCTCAAGCGGCTCGAGGAGGCCGGGCTGATCGAGGGTGAAGCCGACGCGGGCAGCGGCCGCCAGCGCCGTGCGTACGAGATCACGACCGTCGGCGAGCAGGCCCTGCACGACTGGCTCGCCAGCGACGGGACGCTGATGTTCGAGCTGCGCCACGAGGGCGTCCTGCGCTTCTTCTTCTCCGACGTCCTCGACGACGACGAGCGGCTGTCGCTGCTCGCCACGATCCGTGACGGTCACGCGCGCGTACGCGCAGAGCTCGAGCAGATCCGGCCCGTGGCCGAGCAGCGCTGCGCCGAGTCGGGCGATCGCTTCCCGCTGCTGACGCTCGAGACCGGCATCGCCTACCAGGACTTCTTCATCGATCTGTGCGACCGCCTGGAGCGGCGCCTGGCAGAGACCCAACCCGCAACAGGAGGCAGCTGAGATGTTCGACGCGTTGGCAAGACTGGCCGAGCAACGAGGCAAGCTCGTCGTCATCACGGCCGTCGTGATGTTCGCCGCGGCGGGGGCGCTCGGCTCGGGCGTGGCCGACAAGCTCGATCCGTACGGAGCCGACGACCCGGCCACGGAGACCGTCAAGGCCAGCGAGACGCTCGAGGCGGCGGGCTACCGCCACGTCGGAGTGGTGGTGCTCGTCCAGGACGCTCCCGCGAACGAGTCCGCCACGAAGCGCCGAGTCGCCCGCATCGAGCGCCAGCTCGCCTCTGACCCGGACGTAGCGACCGTCACAGGACAGCGCACGGGCGGCCCCGACTTCGTGTCCCGCGACGGCCGCTCGCAGTACCTCGCCGTCGCGCTGAAGCCGACCGACGACAAGGCGTGGCAGGAGGCGGGCGACGAGATCGCCGCCAGCCTCGCGGGCGAGCGCGGCGTGCTCGTCGGCGGCCCGGCGCTCGCCCAGTCGCAGGTCAACGAGCAGGTCGAGTCGGACCTCCAGCGCGCCGAGATGCTCGCGTTCCCGCTGCTGTTCCTGCTGTCGCTGCTCTTCTTCCGCAGCCTCGTCGCCGCCGCGCTGCCGCTGCTCGTCGGCGGCCTGGCGATCGTCGGCACGTTCGTGTCGCTCCGGCTCGCCTCGGAAGTCGGCTCGGTCTCGATCTTCGCCCTCAACCTGACGACCGGCCTCGGGCTCGGCCTCGCGATCGACTACTCGCTGTTCGTGGTCTCGCGCTACCGCGAGGAGATCGCCAAGGACGGGCCCGGCCTGCCGGCGATGCGCCGGACGCTGGCTACCGCCGGCCGCACGGTCTTCTTCAGCTCGCTGACCGTCGCCGCGGCGATGGCGTCGCTGCTCGTCTTCCCACAGCGCTTCCTCTACTCGATGGGCCTCGGCGGAGCGATCGTCGCGGTGCTCGCAGCCGCCGTCTCGCTGATCGTCCTGCCGGCGGTCCTGGCGCTGCTCGGCGAGCGCGTCAACGCGTTCGCGCCCGCGTTCCTGCGCCGCCGCGCCGCCGCCGACGCACGGCCCGCCACGTCGGGCTTCTGGTACCGGCTGTCGCGCTTCGTACAGCGCCGTCCCGGCCGGATCGCGATCGCCGCGACGGTCCTGATGGTCGCCCTCGGCACGCCGTTCCTGTCGATCCAGTTCACATCGGTCGACGCCCAGATCCTGCCGGAGGAGCAGAGCGCGCGCCAGGTCGACGACGTGCTGCGCAGCGAGTTCCCGCCGTTCCGCGACACGCCGATCCAGATCGTCGTGTCGGATGCCGCAGCGCCGCAGGTCGCGAGCCTGCGCCGTGAGGTGGCGGGGATCGAGGGCGTCGCTGCCGTCCGTCCCGCGCTGCCGCTCGAGGGCGACCGCTTCCTGCTGTCGGCGATCTCCTCCCACCCGTTCATCTCCGAGCAGAGCCGCGACACCGTCAAGGCGATCCGGGACATCGATCCACCCGCCGGCACGGATGTGCAGGTCACCGGCGGGTCGGCCAACTTCGTCGACTTCCAGTCCAGCCTCGTCGACCACCTGCCGCTCGCCGTCGCGATCGTCGTGATCGCGACCCTGCTCGTGCTCTTCCTGATGACCGGCTCCGTGGTGCTGCCGGTCAAGGCGCTGCTGATGAACGTCCTGAACCTCAGCGCGGTGTTCGGCATCCTCGTCTTCATCTTCCAGGACGGCCGGCTCGAGGGGCCGCTGGCGTACACGAGTCAGGGCGCGCTCGAGCAGACGATGCCGGTGCTGCTGTTCGCGCTCGCGTTCGGGCTCTCGACCGACTACGCGGTCTTCCTGCTCTCGCGCATCAAGGAGGCCCGCGACGCCGGCGCACCGGACTCCGAGTCGGTGGCGATCGGCCTGGAGCGGACGGGGCGGATCGTCACAGCGGCCGCGCTGCTGTTCGCGATCGCGATCGGCGCCTTCGCGACCTCGAAGATCATCTTCATCAAGGAGAACGGGATCGGCACCGCGCTGGCCGTCCTGCTCGACGCGACGATCATCCGCGCCCTGCTGGTGCCCGCGCTGATGGAGCTGCTCGGGAAGTGGAACTGGTGGGCGCCCCGTCCGCTGCGCCGCCTGCACGCCCGCTTCGGGATCAGCGAGGGCGGTCCGGCGCACGCGAACGCGGCCGAGGCGTAGCCTTAGCTCATGGCGCCGAAGACCCGCAGCTTCGAGCTCGACGGTCACAAGCTCGTCTTCGACGAGTACGGCAAGGGCAACCGGCCCGTCGTGCTGATGCCGGGGCTGCTCTTCAACCGGCGCATGCACGGCCCGCTCGCCGAGCAGCTTGCCGCGCGCGGCCACCGCGTCCTCTGCCTCGACCTGCTCGGCCACGGCGACTCCGACCGGCCGGAGGAGATGTGGGAGTACTCGATGGGCATCTTCGGGTCCCAGGCGCTTGGGCTGCTCGACCACCTCGACATCGACCAGGCGGTGATCGGCGGGACCTCGCTCGGAGCGAACACCGCGCTTGAGGCGGCCGCGGCCGACCAGAGCCGGGTCAAGGGGCTGCTGATCGAGATGCCGGTGCTCGACAACGCGCTGCTCGGGGCGGCGATCGGCTTCACGCCTTTGCTGATCTCCCTCACCTTCGGCGCGCCGATCACGCGCGCGGTCAGCCGGGCGATGCGCCTCGTCCCGCGCCGCGGCCCGCTGCTCGGGCGGATGATGCTCGACTGGACCAGCCAGGACCCGAAGCCCTCCGCCTCGGTGCTGCAGGGGCTGTTCTTCGGCCGCGTCGCACCGCCGACCGAGATCCGGCGCACGCTCGAGCCGCCGACCTTGGTCATCGGCCATCAGCGCGATCCGATCCACCCCTTCTCCGACTCCGACATGCTCGTCCAGGAGATGCCGAACGCACGTCTGATCGAGGCCAGCTCGATCCTCGAGCTGCGGATCACGCCCGAGCGGCTGACGGACGAGATCGTCGGCTTCATCGGCAGCTGTTGGGGCCGCCGCCTCAAGAGCGCCGCCTAGCGATACCGTGGCACGAGCTGCGACGAGCTACTAGTCTTCCGCGCGATGGCCAGCAGGAGGGAGCAAAAGGACCGGCTGAAGCGTGAGCGCGAGGAGCGCGAGGCGGCGCTCCACGCATCTCGCGGACGACAGCGCCTCGTCGGATATGCGGTCGCCGCGGGGATAGTCGTGATCGCAGTGGTGATCGGCATCGCGCTGCTCGGAGGAGGCGGTGGCGACGACGCCTCGGCCGGCGTGCTGCCCGACGGTGGCGACGTGCCCGAGATCGCCGACGTCGACCTCAAGCCCGCTGCCCAGGCCGCCGGCTGCGAGCTCAAGAGCTTCAAGGCGACCGGCCGTGAGCACCTCGCCTCGCTGAGCGACACGGTGAAGTACGCGTCCAAGCCGCCGACCTCCGGCAACCACTACCAAGTGCCCGCCGAGGACGGCGCCTATGAGAAGTCGCCGGACCCCAAGGAGCTCGTCCACACGCTCGAGCACGGCCGGATCGTCATCTGGTTCAAGAGGAGCCTGCCGGCCGACGACCGCGCGGCGCTCAAGGCCTACTTCGACGAGGACAGCTACCAGATGGTGCTCACCCCGGACCCGACCGGCATGACCTACGAGGTCGCCGCGACGGCGTGGAACCGCGATCCCGAGCCGAACGGAACGGGCCGCCTGATGGGCTGCCCGAAGTACAACGACAAGATGTTCACCGCGCTCGAGGCCTTCAAGGACGAGAACCGCTCGAGAGGACCAGAGCCGGTTCCGTAGGCGCGCCTCCGGCTAGACGTCTGGGCGTCGGTGGGGGCTGTTGCCCACCAAGCCTGTGATCGCGCGGGTCCACGGCGTAGAATCGGTCGCATGACGGCCAAGGAGAAGCTGCTTCTACGCGTGCCGGACTGGACCGACGAGCAGGCGGAGATCGCGCTACGCGCTGTCGAGCCGGACGCGGTCGGCGAGCCCGAGATGGCGCCGCTGCCGGCTGGCTGGGGCGAGACGTTGACTGGCGAGCCGATGCCTAACGTCGTCGCCGCCGTTCATCGCTCGCGCGACGGGCACTGAGCTTGCTCGTCGTTGACGCGAGTCTCGCAGTTGAGCTCTCGCTCGACAGAGTCGGAGATCGGGCGCGGGACTCCCTCGGTGAGGATCTCGTAGCGCCACCGCTGCTGTGGTCCGAGGCAACGTCGGTCCTGAACGAACTGGCCCATCGCGGCGAGATCAGCCGAGAACTTGCGGGCCGGGCGTTCAACCGCTTCCTCGATGGCGAGGTAAGGATCACCGAGCGACGACCCGACGGGCTCCATCGCGCCGCTTGGCACCTCGCCGAAGAGTTCGGCTGGGCGAAGACCTACGACGCTGAGTACATCGCCCTGGCCCAGTCGCTCGACTGTCGACTCGTCACGCTCGACATGCGCTTGCGGCGTGGCGCGAACCGACTTCGTATGGTCATCACGCCCGACGAGCTGTAGCGAGCTGCGGACTCGCCTTTCTTAGCGATCTACGTTCGGCTCGTTCAAGTGCGACCGACCTCTGACCTTCGGTTCCGAAAGCCGGGGCGATCGCACCGGCCTCGCAAGGTCGGTTGCAGGGCGCAACCGGCGCGCTGCGGTCGTGTTCGATTGAGGAGTGACGCGCGTGCCCCTTCTCGCCGTCGCGGCGATCGTCGTGGTGCTCGGCCTCGTGGCCGGCCCGGCGCTCTCGTCGCGGCCGTACCGTCCGGATCCGGCCGACTTCTCAGTCGCCGGTGGCTCTATCGCAGGCGACCCCGCCGCGGATGAGGGCGTGGTGTCGGAGCCGCTGCACGCGCCGCAGCGCTTCAACCTAGTTGGGATGACCTGGACGGACGGCCCGGCGAGGCTCGCTATCGCCGTCCGTACGCGCGCCGACGACGGCGAGTGGACGCATTGGACGCCGGTCGACGCCCAGAGCGAGGACGGGCCAGACCCGGGCACCGACGAGGCGGCGGCCTCGGGGACGACCAACCCTGTCTGGGCAGGCGAGGCCGACTGGGTCCAATACCGCTCTTCGCGGCGGCTGCCCGGTGTGCAGCTTCACTTCGTCAACACGAGTGGAACCGCGACGGCGACGGATCGGCTGCGCACCGGGCTGCGCAAGGCGGCCAACACCGCGGTCGTCTCGCTTGCCGGCCTGCTGACCACCAAGCTGGCCGGCGCCGCCGAGGACCAGCCGGCGATCGTCCCGCGTGAGGACTGGGCCGGCGACGACTGCGTGCCGCGTACTTCGCCCTCCTACGGCCAGGTCCGAGCTGCCTACGTCCACCACACCGTCAACGCGAACACCTACACCGCCGAGGAGGCGCCGCAGATCGTCCTCGCGATGTGCCGCTACCACCGCAACACCAACGGCTGGAACGACCTCGGCTACAACTTCGTCGTCGACCGCTTCGGGACGATCTACGAGGGCCGTGCCGGCGGCATCGAAGCAGCCGTGATCGGCGCCCAGGCCGAGGGCTTCAACTCCTACTCGACCGGGATCGCGAACATCGGCACCTTCAGCGACGAGCCTCAGACCCATGCTGCCCTCGAGGCGATGGCGCGGCTGATTCGCTGGAAGCTCCCGTTGCACGGCTACCCGACGTCGGGCGAGGCGGTGATGGTGAGCGCCGGCGGCGCCACGAACCGCTATCCGTCCGGCACGACCGTCCGTGTGCCGCGGATCCTCGGCCACCGCGACACCAACTCGACGGAGTGCCCGGGCGACGTGCTGTACGCGCAGATCGACGACCTCCGGGCGATGGCCGGCAGCATCGCGCCGCAAGGCACCGCCACACGCGTCGAGGCCTCTTTGAAGCCTGGCACGCTCGACTACGGCGACGAGACGACGCTGTCGGGCAAGCTGACAACAGCGGATGGCGATCCGGTGGTGGCTCAACCCGTGGCCGTGCAAGCGCGCATCGACGGCAAGTGGCGCACGTCCTCGCAGCCGGTGACCGGCTCCGACGGCTCGTTCGCCGCCCCGCTCAAGCCGAAGCTCTCGCGACCGGTGCGCGTCCGCTTCGCCGGCGCGGGCGACCTGCGCTCCTCGATCACCCCGACCCTGACGCTCGCGGTCCGCCCGGTGGTCAAGCTGAGGCACCCCCCACGCCGGGGTGCAAGGGGGGTGCGCGTCCGCTTCGCCGGCAAGGTCAAGCCGCGCAAGCTCGTCTACCAGGTGCTTCAGGCCGAGCGCCGCGGCCGCTTCCGCAAGGTCGGCGTCAAGGCACTGCGCACGACCGGCACCGGCGCCTTTCGCGGCTCCTTCGTCCCCGCGCAGACCGGGGACTACCGCTACTACGTCGCCACGAAAGCGGACATCACGATGGCCCGTGGCGCGACGCCCAAGATCGAGCTCCGCGTCGGCAGACCTGCCCGCCGCAACGCCATCCTCCGCTGACCGTCCTCACACCAACCGGCCAGGTGCCACGGGGGTCCAGGGGCGCGAGCCCCCGGTTCTCAATCCTTCCAGCCCTGGGTGAGGTCTGAGCTGTAGAGGCCGTGACCGGTGACGAGCATCCGGACCGTGCGCAGCAGGATCCGGACGTCGAGCGACAGCGAGCGGTGGTCGACGTACCAGACGTCGAGCTCGATCCGCTCGGGCCAGGAGAGCGAGGTGCGGCCGTTGATCTGTGCCCAGCCGGTGATCCCCGGCCGGACCTCGAGGCGGCGGCGCTGGTGGTCGGTGTAGCGGTCGACCTGCACCTGCACGGTCGGGCGCGGGCCGACGATCGCGAGGTCGCCGGCGATCACGTTGAAGAGGTTCGGCAGCTCGTCGAGCGAGAAGCGGCGCAGCAGGCGCCCGACGCGCGTGATGCGCGTGTCGCGGTGCTCGATGTAGAGGCCGGCGCCCTGGCTCTCGGCGCCGACGACCATCGTGCGCAGCTTCCAGAGCTCGAAGGGCCGGCCGTCGCGACCGACGCGAAGCTGGCGATAGAAGACCGGCCCGCGCGACTCGAGCTTGATCGCGAGCGCGCAGATCGCCAGCAGCGGCGAGGCGACCACGAGCGCCAGGCCGGCGATCAGCAGATCGAGCGCACGGTTCACGCGGCCGGGCCTCGGTTACGGTGGTGCCCGCTCACGTGCGGATTCTCTACCTGCATCAGTTCTTCGTGACCCGCGATGGTACGGGCGGCACGCGCTCGTACGAGTTCGCGCGCCACCTCGTTGCGAGCGGTCACGAGGTGACGATGGTAACCGCGGCAGCGCCCGGTGGTGCACGCCGCGGGTTGACCTCCGAGCACGAGGTCGACGGGATCCGGGTCGTCGAGGCGCGCGGCGGCTACGGCGACTACGTGGCGGCAACCGGCATGGGCTATGGCCGTCGGCTGGTGGCCTTCGGCCGCTTCGCGGGGGCAGCCACCGTCGCAGCGCTGCGCGGACCGCGTCCAGACGTCGTGTTCGCCACGTCGCCCCCGTTGACGATGGCATTGCCGGGGATCGCCGCGGCGCGGCGCTGGAGGGCCCCGCTCGTCTTCGAGGTCCGCGACCTGTGGCCCGAGGCGCCGATCCAGATGGGCGCGCTGCGCTCGCCGGTCGCGCGGAGAGCGGCGCGAGCGCTCGAGCGGGCCGTCTATCGCGAGGCGACGGAAGTCGTGGCCCTCTCTCCAGGCATGCGCGACGGAGTCGTCGCGACAGGCGTTCCGCCCGAGCGCGTGGCGCTGATCCCCAACGCCTCCGACCTCGACCTCTTCTCGCCCGACGTCGACCCAGGGGACCTGCGCACGAGGCTCGAGCTCGAGGACAGCTTCATATGCGCGTACTTCGGCACGATGGGCGAGGCCAACGACCTCACCCAGGTCGTCGACGCCGCGACACAGCTTCAGGAGCGCGGCGAGCATGGGGTGACCTTCGTGTTGCAGGGCGACGGCAAGCGCCGGCCGGCGCTCGAGCGGGCGGTGGCCGAGCGCCGCCTCTCGAACCTCGTCCTGCTGCCCGCCGGCGACAAGCAGGCCGCGGCTCGCCTGGCAGCGGCGTCCGACGCCTGCATGACGCTCTTCAAGGACGTGCCGATCCTCGCGACGAACTCGCCGAACAAGCTCTTCGACACCTTCGCCGCCGGCCGCCCGGCGATCGTCAACACCGACGGCTGGCAGCGCGAGCTGGTCGAGCGCAACGAGGCCGGCGTGTTCGTGCGACCCGCCGACGCCGAGCACCTGGCTGACCGGGTGCTGTTCCTGCGCGACAATCCCGACGTGACGAGACGACTCGGCGACAACGCGCGGGCGCTCGCCGAGCACGAGTTCGACCGCAAGCTGCTCGCCGAACGGCTGCGCGGGGTGCTCGAGCGGGCCGCCGGAAAGCGCACTTGAACCAGCTCGATCTCTCCTACTGCGTCGTCAACACGAACGGCCGCGACTACCTGCTCGCCTGCCTCGAGGCGATCGAGCGCACCCATCCGACCGGCCTGTCCCACGAGGTCCTCGTACTCGACAACTGCTCCGACGACGGGTCGGTGCCGGCCATCGAGCAGCGCCATCCGTCGGTCCAGGTCATCGCGCTCGAGCGCCGCACCGGCAAGGCGGAGAACGACTCGATGCTCCTGCGCACCGCCCGCGGCCGCTACGCGCTGCTGCTCAACGAGGACTCCGAGCTGCACCCCGGCGCCGCCGCCGCGCTCGTCGAGGCCCTCGACGCCCATCCCCGCGCCGCCGTAGCGGGCGCGCAGCTGCTCTCGACCGAGGGTGAGAGGAAGGCCTGCGCCTGGCGGCTGCCAGGGGCTCTCGCGTCGCTCGCCGGAGTGCTGTTCCTACACAAGCTGGTGACGGTGCAGAGCCGGGGGCGACGCACACGGCGCGTCGGCTGGACACAGTCGAGCGCGATGCTCGTGAGGCGCGAGGCGGCCGCCGAGGTGGACTACCTCGACACCGACTTCTTCGTGTACTCGGACGAGACCGACTTCTGCAAGCGCCTGGACGACGCCGGTTGGGACATCCTCTACGTGCCGGCCGCGCGAGCCGTCCACCACGACCAGCTGACCAACGATCAGCGCAGCGCGCGGCGGCGGATCGTCGAGTTCCACCGCAACCGCGACCTCTACATGCGCAAGCACCACGGCACGCCGTACCGGCTCGCCGTGCGGGCGCTCGGAGCGCTCTTCTACCTCGAGCGCTCGGTCGCCGCGACGGCGCTGCCGGGTCACGACGCGTGGCGCTATCGCGTCCATCTGAGCCAGGAGCTGCGCCCTCGGAGCGGCGAGGGCATCCGAGAGGCGGCCGAGGAGTACAACCGGCGAACGCGAATCGCTCCCTAGACGTGGACCACCCCGACCTCGCCAACCTCGCCTGCATGGTCGCGGCCGTCGGCGTCGCGCTGCTCATAGCCGGGCGCGGGCGCGCGATGGTCGTCGGCGGGCTGGCGCTGATCGGCGGCGGTGGGGCAGTGTTGATCGAGTCGGAGTCCGGCACGGTCGGCCTCGACGCTCTCGCCAGTGGGCCGGGTGCCGTCGCGGCGGTGCTCGGGGTCGTCGTGCTCGCGGGCGCCGCCTGGGTGTTCGTCCAGCGCCCGGCCTGGGTGCCACTCGCCGTGCTCGTGACGGCGCCGTTGCGGCCGCCGATCAAGCTGGTCGACAGCGGCTTCCCGATCGCGCTGGCAGAGGACGGATCGCTTGGCAGGCTGCTGCCGCTCTACTTCGTCCTAGCCGCCGCGGCGCTCGCGCTGGCGTGGCGCGCCATGAGCAAGAGCGAGGAGGGCACGCTGCCCGTTCGCCCGCTGCCTCCCGCCGTTGCGCTGCCCGCGGCTGCGCTCGCCGCCCTTGCCTGTGCGTCACTGCTCTGGGCCGACGATCCGCGTGCGGGCGTCGAGTCACTCGTCTTCTTCGCGCTGCCGCTCGCCGTCCTCTTCGGCGTGGTCGGGCGTGCGCCGTTCCCCGACTGGATGCCGCGGATGCTCGGCGGCGTGGCCGTCGCGATGACCGCCGTGTTCGCAGCTGTCGGCCTGTTCCAAGCCGCGACGCGCGAGCTGTTCTTCTTCGCGCCGAACCTCGAGCTCTCGAACGCCAACTCCAGCTTCTTCCGCGTGACGTCGCTGTTCGGCGACCCGAGCCTCTACGGCCGCCACCTCGTCGTCGGACTTGCGATCGTGCTGTCGGTGATGGCGCTGCGCCGCATGGATGCGCGGCTGGCCACCGGCCTCGTGGTCTTGCTGTGGGCCGGGCTGCTCGTCTCCTACTCGCAGTCGAGCATGCTCGCGCTGATCGTCGTGACGCTGATGGTCGCGGCGGTCACGGGTGGCCGTCGGGTGCGGATCGCGGTCGTGGGCACGTTCGCACTCGTGGCGCTGGTCCTCGCCGGCTACCTGATCTCAGTCCCACTGCGCGGCGACTCGCTGCGCAACGAGACCGCCGACCGCTCCGAGCGGATCGAGGAGACGGTCAACGTGATCGAGCGCGATCCGGTCGTCGGGGTCGGCATCGGCGGCCAGCCCGAGGCGAGCAAGGACGTCTCAGGCAGCGACCGCCCGACGCCGAACTTCGTGTCGCACACCGCTCCGCTGACGGTCTTCGCCGAGCTCGGGGCCGTCGGCTTCGCGCTGCTGATCTGGCTGCTGATCGGCGCGACCCGGATGTTGATCGCCGTGTGGCGCCTGGAGAGCGGGCTCGGGCTCGCGTTGATGGCCGTCCTGCTCGGCGTGTTCGTGCAGTCGCTCTTCTATCCCGGCATCCTCGATGATCCGCTGACCTGGGTGACGCTCGGCGTCGGCGCCGGCTATCTCACCTGGCCGCGGCGCGACGACGGGACCGGCCGCCAGGCCGTCCAACCGGTCGGGGCAACGGCATGATCGACGCGCTCGGACTGCGCGGGCGTCTCTCGCGGACTGGCGCTTGGGGGCTGATGGGCGTCCTGCTCGGCCTGCTCGCGATCAACCTCCCCGAGCTCGGCTCCGACCCCTGGCCGTTCAAGCCCGGCGCCGTCGACCCGAGCGGCGTGCTGGCGCCACTCGTGCGCGCCGCCGGCGAGGAGTGGGACGTCGGCATCGCACGCTCGGCGTGCTTCCTCGCCGCGCTCGCGCTGGCGCTGATCGGCGCATGGGCGCTGCGGCGGCGCGGCGACTGGCCGGCCTGGACCGGCACCGCGCTGGCGATCGGCGTCGCCTTGGCGCTGATCCTGCCTTCCACCCTGCTCCAGATCGGGCTGCGCGAGTCGACCGATCCGTGGTTCTTCACCAACGACTCGACCTACCAGATCGAGTTGGCCGGAGACGCGATCCTCGACGGCCAGAGCCCTTACGGCCACGACTACCGCTTCTCAGGCATGGAGCGCTTCTACGCATTCGACGGTACCGCCTCGGAGCGCATACGCGAACGTGAGGTGCCGCTCGTCCACTACGCGTACTTCCCCGGCACCGCAATCAGCGCCGCCGCTTGGCGCGCCGTCGTGCCGGCGCCCTTCGACGACTACCGAGTGCTGATCGTGCTGTTCACGCTCGGCGGCTTCTTCGCCGTGATGGCCTTCCGCGGACCGCTCGAGTGGCGGCTGATCCTGGGTGCGCTCGTCGTCGCCAACCCGATCGCCGTGCGCTCGGCGTGGTTCGGGCAGAACGACGCGCCCGCCCTGACCTTGATGATCCTCGCGTTCGCGCTCGCGAGCCGAGGGCGCCTGCGCTGGGCTGCCGCGACGATCGCGGGCGCCGTGCTCTTCAAGCAGTTCGCCTTGATCGCCGTGCCCTTCCTCGCGCTGATGGCAGTCAAGCAGGGCGTCGCACGCCGGGAGCTCGTCCGCTCTGGCGGAGTCTTCGCCGCCGTGATCGCCATCGCCTGCCTGCCGTTCTTCGTCGCGGATCCCACCGCCTTCTGGGAGGACACCGTCGAGTTCGGCGCCGGCACCTACAAGATCGTCGGCTACGGCCTCTCGGCGATGCTCGTCCGCGCCGGCATCCTCGAGGACCGCGACGGCGAGTACCCATTCGCGCTGATCGCCCTCCTCACCTGGCTGCCGCTCACCGCCTACCTGCTCCTCCAAGCCCACCGCGCACGCGACCTGTGGGCTCCCGCCGCCGCCTTCTCGATCTCCATCCTCGTCCTGCTCTTCATCGGCCGCACCTTCAACAACTACTACCTCGTGTGGCCACTCACCGGAGCCATCATCGCCGCCGCGTTGGCGGCTGCCGAGGGGCGCTACCTGGCTGAGGGAGACATGTCAGGCCGTGACGCTGACACGCATCTCGTCGACGTTCAGCGCTCCTCCGGTTGAGCGTACAGCCGAGGGTAGCGACCCGTCTGAGTCATCCAGACACAGCGCGATAGCCTCCTCGAGCGCCTCGCGCAACTCGTCTAGGGAATCGCCACTCGCGAAGCAGCCGGGCAGGTCAAGGACCTCTGCCCACATGGATCCGTCCTCCTGATGAACCCGCGCGATGTAGTCGACTCTGCTCACTGGCTGATCTCCGCCTGCTTCAGGATGGCAGCTGTCAAGCCGGGACTGTAGTCCTGTCCTCGATGACCAGGCAAGGTGATCGGGCGCCGCCCCGGTTGACCATCTTCACGCTGTGCTTGCCTCCAACCGCCTGTGTCCAGCCGTGCTTGCGCAGCAGCCGGATCGCCGTTCGTTGACTGAGGCGCTTCGACACCCCCACGACGCTATGAAGCGTGCCGTTACAGCAGACACGGTATGTGACGCTCAGCGTTTGTTCTTCGCCCCTCGCGGCGGCGTGCGCTCCTGGGCTTTGCCGCCGTGCCGCTTGTCCTTCACCGGCTTCAGCGCGTACAGCATGCTCCGCCCGACCAGATAGACCCGGTCCTGGTCGGCGATGATCGGAGCGGCGTACTTGCCGGCGGCATTGCTCCAGACCTTCTTGCCCGTTCGGGCGTTGAAGGCCGTCGTCGAGTCGACGCCCATCTTCACGTAGCGCGCCGCCGCCGAGCCACAGCTCGAGCACGTAGCCGCGTAGACCAGCCCACCGAGGATCGTCGGCGGGGCGTGCACGCCGCTCGGCATGTCGCGCTGCCACTTCACGTCCCCGGTGGCAGCGTCGAGGGCGTAGAACTTGCCGTCGTAGGTGCCGACGTAGACCTTGCGGTCGAAGACGGCGGCCGAGCCGTAGATGTAGGTGCCGAGCGGCTTGGCCCACAGCAGGTTGCCGGTCTTGGCGCCGTAGACGTACATCGTGCCGTCGGTCGAGCCGATGTAGATGCGTCCGTAGGCGGCAACGGGCGCCGCGTAGAAGAACTCCGTCGCCTCGCTGGCGGTCCAGGCGACACGGCCGCTGCCGGCGTTGATCGCATAGACGGTGCCGCTGTCGTTGGCGATGAAGATGCGGCCCTTGAAGTAGGCCGCCGAGTTGTTGACCCGGTCGCCGGTCTGGACAGCCCAGATCTTCCTGCCGGTCTTGGCGTTGATCGCGTAGACGTTGCCGTCCCAGGAGCCGACGTAGAGCTTGCCGTTGCGCAAGAGCGGCGTCGACTCGATCGGCTGGGTCTTGAAGCGCCACTTCTGCCGCCCGGTGCGGGCGTTCATCGCGACCAGGAAGCCCGTCGGGTTCGAAGCGCCCTGCGGACAGGGGTTGCCCAGGTCGCCTACCCAGTCCATGTAGGACTGGTAGATCGTGCCGTTGGCGATCGTCGGCGACGAGGCGGCGCAGCGCTTGAAGTTCTTCGTCTTGAAGACCGGCTTGCCGGTCTTGCCCTTGAGCGCGAAGAAGAGGCCCTTCTGCTGGGCGATGTAGACGTTGCCGTAGGCCGCGGAGGGCGGGTACTCGAGACTGTCGCGGGCGTCGATGCGCCAGAGGGTCCGGTACGGCGGCCGGTGCTTGTAGGGGCCGACCTTGGTGCGCTGGATGTCGTAGCCGAACGTCGGCCACGGCTCGGCGATCCGCTTCTTCGTCGGCTTCGGCTGCTTCGGCGCGGCGCCCTCGTCGAACTCGACCTTGGCCGAGCCCCGCTTCTCGGGCGGGTCCTCGTCGCTCAGGTACAGGTACGCGCCGGCGCCGGCCACGAGCAGCACGACGAGGCCGACGAGGATCAGGAGGGTGCGCCTCATCGGGCGGCAGGATAGGGGGTTGAGGTCGGGGGGCTCACGCCCCCCCGGGCCCCCGCGGCACCTGGCCGGTCACGGAGCGTGGCCGATGACGACCATGCTGCCGTTGAGCATCAGGGGGCGCTTGATCGTGATGTCGCGGAAGCCGGCGCGTTCGAACTGGTCGCGGACCTCGTCGGCCTTCCAGTTCCGGGTCGTCGTGAGCGTGTAGAAGAGGACGCTCGTCAGAGCCGAGACGAGGGAGCCGACCCGGCCGGCAGGTGGGCGCTCCGCCTCGAGAACGGCCATCGTCCCGCCCGGGCGGAGTGCCTGGCGGGCCAACGTGAGCAGCTCGACGCAGCGCTCCGCCGAGAGCAGGTGAAGAACCGAGTTGGCCATCGCCACGTCGTAGCCGGTGCCGAGCTCGACGTCGAAAAGATCGCCCTCGCGGTACTCGACCCGGTCTTCCATGCCGGCCTCCGCGATCAGCGCTCGGCCGATCCGGGCGGGCGCCTCGAGCTCCACCACGGTCGCGCGTAGCGCCCGGTGGCGGCGACACATCGCCAGCGAATGCATCCCATGTCCGCCGGCGAGGTCGAGCAGCGTTCTCGGCCCACTCACCGGGATCGTCTGGGCGAGCGGCTCGGCGGTCAGTCGCGCCAGGTCGACGAGACCGTGCTGGTAGCGCTCCCAGTAAGGATCGGCCGGGTCGCGCTCGTGCAGGCCCAACGGCTCGCCTGTCCGCAGGACGCGCTCGAGCTCCCCGAAGCTGTCCCAGGCGTCATACGTGAAGGTTCCGATCCAGCGCGACAGCGACTGCGGCGAGTCGCTCGCGAGCCACCGCCGCGCCTGGCGAGTCGGCCGGAAGCGCCCGCCGCGCAGCCGGACGTAGCCGAGCGTGACGAGCGCCGAGAGCAGGACGTCGACGCCCTCCGGCTGGAGGTCGAGCCGGGCCGCGAGCCCTGCTGCGTCGTCCGGTCGCTCGCGGAGCGCGTCGATCACGCCGAGCGACACCGCCGCCATCACGACGCGGGCTGCCATCAAGCCGCCGTATGCGTCGAACAGCGGCTTGGGGAACAGCGGCGGGGCGAGGCCGAGCCGTGCGAGCGTGAGCCCGGCACGCTCCGTCAGGCCGACGCGGTCGATCATCTCTCGTCCGCTCGCCCCGAGCGCGCGAGCAGACCGAAGATCCGCGTGGTGATCGACGACACCTCGGCGTCGAGTGCGCGCTCCTCGAGTCGCTGGGCCCACTGAGGCGTGCCGGGGCGCACGACGACCCCCTTCCCCAGGCGGTAGGCGACGAATGCCGGCTCGCCGACGTCGCGACCGGCCGACGAGAGCAGGCGGGCGCCGTCCGGGAGCCGGCTCGACGGCTCGACCGCCGTGAACTCCCCGAAGAGCTCGTCCGAGCCGAACAGCGACAGCCTGTCGCGCTCCACGGCGAGCGGCGCCGGGGGATCGACCCGCTCGCTGCTCGTGCGCTCGCCGAACAGATCGTCGGGACGGTCGGGGCTCGGAAAACGCAGGACGCCGTTCGACAGCGCGATGGTGCGCCGCAGCGACTCGCCGCCGAACGAGGCGACCGTCTTGCCGCTCTCGACTTCCGCGCGGAGCCGGTCCCTGACTCCCCGTGGCAGCCAGATCGCGCCGCCGGCGATCGCGATGCCCGGCGCGTTGCCGAGCGCCGGTCCCTCGCCGCGCGCCAGCGACAGGTCGGTGGTCAGGTCATACGGGATCCGCTCGCGGTCGAGGTAACGCAGCAGCGGCGACACCTCACGGGTCAGGCGGGCGGGAAGCCGCCCGGCCGCGAACGGCCGCTCCGCCGGAACGGACGACGCGTCGCGCAGCGTGTCGGCGAAGCCGTCGAGGTCGGAGTCGAGCCGGTTGACGCCCTGCCAGGTGATCGCCGGCACGACGACGAGCGGACGCGGCCGGTCGAACGCGTTCCTCGCCGGCAGTCCGGCGACGACGAGCGGCCACTTCGCACGATGCCCGCGCGAGCGGACCTCGACGACGTAGACACCTGTGCGCGCGTCGTCGGGCATCCGGATCCGCAGGGCGGTGCCGTGACGGCGCCGGTCGCGCTTGACGACCTTGCGCGACCCGAGCCGCATCAGCGCGAAGCTGTAGCGGCGCGCGCCCGGGCCGAGTCGCAGACGGGCCAGCGAGCCCGCGGTGACGACGCCCAGCGGGCCCGTCAACGTCAACCGGCGCACGGCGACCCCCGTGTGGGCGAGGGCCGTTCGCGGCCTCGGCGTCCCAACCGGGGCGAGCGCCTCGTTGCCCGCCCGGTCGCGAACGCGCACCTGGAACGCGTAGTCGCCGTCGACGGCGAAGTCGCCGCTGATCGTGCGTCCGTTCCAGACGCCCTTGCGCGTCTCGTCGCCACGGAAGCGATCGACGATCCGCGGCGGACCGTCGTCGGTGCGCCAGACGCGGAACTCCGGGCCACGCGTGCTCGGACCGCGATAGTCGATCCGCACGGCGATCCGGCGTCCGCTCGAGGGATCGACCACTCCCGGCGCCGCCGACACCAGCGCTACACGTGGCGGCTGCGTATCGACGACGACCTTCTTGAACGACTCGAGGACCCGTCCCTCCTTGCGTCGGACGACCCGCATCCGGTAGGTCCCGTCACGCACGACCTGGCCACCGTCGTCGCGGCCGTTCCACCGAAAGCGCTGATGCGTGTCGCCGGCGAGCTGCCGGTCGTCGACGAGTCGCCGCACCTCGCGGCCGTCCGAGTCGATGATCGAGAACGAGACCTCGGCGGGCTCGGAGAGATCGAAGCCGACCCGAGAGGAGTCGCGCACGCCGTCCCCGTTCGGCGAGATCCGCATCGGCGCGGTCGCGAAACGGAGAACCACGGGCATCTCCGTCTTGAGTGCCTGCGTAACGAAAAAGGCACCGACGGTGACGATTACGAGCAGGGCGAACACCACGCGGACCAGGCGGCTCGACTCCACGCGCGGCACGGTATTGGAACCGGGGGCTCGCGCCCCCGGACCCCCGCGACACCTGGCCGGCCGGTGAGGGGCTCGTGCCTCGGGACCCCGTTGCCGGGAGAATGGCGACGATGCGGGTTCAGCTGGTCGATCCCCCTGCCTACACGCCGCCGTACGACTACTCGTTGGCGGCCGCGCTGGCGCACGCGGGGGCGGAGGTCGAGCTCTCGACGAGCCGGCCGACCTACGAGGCGCCGGCGGCAGACGGGTTCGTCGTGCGTGAGGACTTCTACCGCCGGACGATGGCGCGCGACCGCTCGACCGCGGTCCGTCGCGTCGCCCGAGTCGCCGAGCACGTGCCCGACATGCTGCGTCACCGCCGCGGAGCGCCGAGACGTGCCGACGTCGTCCACTACCAGTGGCTGACGCTCGAGGCGCTCGACGCACGGCTGATGGCGCCCGGCGTGCCACGGGTCCTGACGGCCCACAACGTCATCCGACGGGGGACCGGGCGCCTGCGCGAGCACGGGCTTCGCAGCGCGGTCGAGCGCGCCGACGCGATCGTCGTCCACACGGCCGGAAGCTCGAGCGAGCTCGTCGAGCGCTACGGCGCCGATCCCGCGAAGGTCCGGGTCATCCCGCACGGGGCCTTCGACTACCTCACTCGCCTGCCCGACGAGCAGCCGCTGCCCGCCGAGCTCGCGGCGGTCGAGGGCCCGGTGATCCTGTCGTTCGGCATCCTGCGCCCCTACAAGGGCGTCGACGTGCTGCTCGAGGCATTCGGGGAGATCGAGGGCGCCGAGCTGTGGATCGTCGGGCGGCCGTGGATGGACCCGGCGCCGCTGCGTGCTGCCGCGGCGCGAGCGGGCGGGACGGTCCGTTTCATCGACCGCTTCGTCCCTGAGGCCGCCGTGCCCGCGTACTTCCGCCGAGCCGACGTCGTCGCGCTGCCCTACCGCAGCATCGACCAGTCGGGCGTCCTCTACACGGCGCTTGCCTTCGGCAAGGCGATCGTCGCGTCGGCGATCGGCGGCTTTCGCGAGATCGCCGACGAGCACGGCGCGGCCCAGCTCGTCCCCCCCGGCGACCCGGCGGCCCTGCGCAGTGCGATCGAGGGCCTGCTCACCGATCGCGCTCAGCGGGCCGTTCAAGAGGCGCGCGCAGCAGCGGCAGCCGCCGGTCCTTACTCCTGGCGACAGATCGGGCAACGCACGCTGGCTCTCTACGAGGAGCTGCTGGCCCGATGAGGTGCGTCTACATGGGCAAGCACAAGCGCTCGGTCGTCGGCGGGCTCGAGCACCTGCTCGCCACTGGCTGGGACGTCGTCGGGGTCGTCGCGCCACCGCCGGACGGGCGCGCCGCGCCCGACCAGCGGCTCGACCTCGCCGCGCAGCGGGCCGGGCTGCTGCTGGTCGATGACGGCGACCTCTATGGCGCGCTCGAGAGCCCTGGGCGCGCCATCGATCTGTTGAACGTCGACGTCGTGCTCTCCTTTCTCTTCTGGAAGCGAATCCGCAAGCCGCTGATCGACCTCGGAAGCGTGGGCTGCCTGAACTTCCACCCCGCGCCGCTCCCCGACATGCGCGGCATCGGCGGTTACAACGTCGCGATTCTCGAGAACTGGCACGAGTGGGGCGTCTCGGCTCACTTCGTCGACGAGGACTTCGACACCGGCGACCTCGTGCGCGTCGACCGCTTCCCGATCGATCGCGAGCGCGAGACGGCCCTCTCGCTCGACGTCCGCAGCCAGGAGCGGCTGCTCGAGGTCTTCCGCTGGACGGTGGACCGTGTTGCCGCCGACGAGCAGCTACCGCGCACGCCTCAGGGCGATGGGCGGTACGTGACGCGCGAGGAGTTCGAGTCGCTGCGGATCGTCCGCCCAGGCGACCCGGCCGAGCTCACCGCCCGTCGGATCAGGGCCTTCTGGTACCCGCCGCACGACGGCGCGACGGTGGAGGTCGACGGCAGGACGCTGACGCTCGTCGACCACGGTCTGCTCGCAGAGCTCGCAGCCGTCTACCGCGACGGCGGCATCCGGCCCTAGGCGGCCTACTGGATCTGGTCGGACCCGGCGATGACGACCACCGTCGCGTCGCCGGCGAGCGACTGGCTGGCGGCGTCGATCGGCTCGCGCTGCGGGATGTCCAGCCGGCGGCTGACGTCGATGGCCTCGCGCTCGGCGCCCGGCGCGTAGAGCACGACCGACTCGGCGCGCTCCTGGTCGGAGTTGTTCGTCACGACTCCACGCATGTAGCCCTCGTTGGCGATCTGATCGCCGATCTGAGCGGCGAGCCCGGGCTGGACGGTTCCGTTGAGCACGGCGACGGTCACAGAAGATGGGTCGACCTTCCCGCTCGACCCCTGACCATCACTTGACGACGACGCGATGCCACCGCCCTTGTCGTCATCGCCGCCGGTCACCTGCAGGACGGCGAAGACGCCGATCGCCAGTGCGAGCAGCCCGGCGAGAGCGATCAGCACCGGCCGACGGCCACTCGTCGCCTTCGGAGCCCGCTCGTCACTCTGCGGGCGGCTCTCGGAGTAAGGCGGCAGGATCGCCCCGCGTCCTTGACGGCTCGCCGCCACGGCTCCAGGACGACGCGGGAACGGCTGCGGCGGACGTGGCGGCAGCGGCACGGGCGCGGCGGCAGCGTGCTCCTCGGTGAGCTCCCCGAGCTCGGGGTGCTCGTCCTCGGGCGTCCACTCGCCGGTGTCCTGCGAGTCGTCCTCGGAGTCGTCCTCGGCCGCAGGTACCCCCGGCTGCTCGCCGTCGCCGTTCGTCCCCACGTCGTCGGCGCCATCCGTGTCGTCGGGCTGATCGACCGGAGCCGGCGCGGAATCGGCGTCGGGCGTGGGAGCATCGGGTGCGGTCGTCTCCGGGTCGACGTCCGGCTCGGTCTGGTCGGTGGCCGGCTCGTCGGGCGTCATCGGCTTGCCGGCCGCGGGCGTGGCGGGCCCCGGGCCCGGACCGCTCACGGCCGGAGATGCTCCGGCGGACGAGGCCTGCGCGGGTTGAGCGGCGGGCGTAGCCGGTAGTGGGCCGGGCGGGCGCGGCACGACTGGTCCAGGCTGACCGCCGCCGGGACGCGCTATCGGCTGCGCGACCACACGCTGCGGCTGACTCGGCTGCGGCGGCGTCGTCGTCCGCTCAGGGGCGCGCCCCGCCCATTCGCGCAGGCGCTTGACGTCACGCGCTTGCGAGAAGTACAGGGCGGAGAGCACCGCTAGGCCGATGACGGCCGCGAAGCCCGCGTAGGAGCCGATCTCTTGGATGATCTCCATGGAGAGTGCGTGAACTGTAGTGCGGCGACCGGTCTCCCGAGACGCGGGAGCGCCCTAGTCCCTGGCCGGCTGCGCCGTGCCGTCGGGGATGGCGGCCAGTGCACGTTCGGTCGAGAGCTCGGCCACGGTGCTGGCCAGCGCAGCGGCATCGCCGTTGTAGACGAGCTCCTCGATGCGCGCGAACGCGGACTCCACCCAGTCGGGGTCGAGCTTCGGCCGGACGGCGGCGAGGATCTTCTCGGCCGGCGTGGGCTGCGGGCGCTCGCCGGGGTCGAAGAGCTCCTCGTGGATCTTCTCGCCCGGACGGCGGCCGACGACCTCGATCGCGATGTCGACGTCCGGCTCCTTGCCCGACAGGCGGATCATGTTGCGAGCCAGGTCGATGATCTTCACCGGGTCGCCCATCTCGAGCACGAAGACCTGATTGCCCGTCGCAAGGTCGCCCGAGCGGATGATCAGCTGCACCGCCTCGGGGATCGTCATGAAGTAGCGCGTCATGTCCGGGTCGGTGACGGTCACGGGTCCTCCGGCGGCGATCTGACGGCGGAAGATCGGCACGACCGAGCCCGACGAGCCGAGCACGTTGCCGAAGCGGACGGCCGCGTAGCGCGTGCCGCCGTAACGGTTCTGAGCGGCCTCGATCGCCCACTCGGCAAGCGCCTTCGACGCGCCCATCACCGTCGCCGGCGAGACCGCCTTGTCGGTCGAGACGAGCACGAAGCGCTCGGCACCGGTCTCACCGGCCGCCGCCGCGACTATCCGCGTGGCTACGGCGTTGTTGCGCACCGCCTCGACGGGGTTCTCCTCCATCAGCGGGACGTGCTTGTAAGCCGCGGCGTGGAAGACGACCGACGGCCGCTCGGCCTCGAACAGCTCGCCCATCCGCGTGGCGTCCTTGCAGTCGGCGAGAACGGCGACGAGGTTGCCGAAGTGGCGCTCGTCCTCGAGCTCGCGGCGGATCTCGAACAGGCTGCCCTCGGCATGGTCGACCAGCACGATCCGCTTCGGCTTCACGCGCGCGATCTGGCGGCAGAGCTCGGAGCCGATCGACCCGCCCGCGCCGGTCACCAGCACGACCTGACCGGTCAGGTAGGCGCCGACACGGTCGACCTCGACGCGCACCGGCTCACGACCGAGCACGTCCTCGACCTGGACCTCACGGACCTGGCGCAGCAGGTTGGGGCCGCGCGAGAGCAGCTCGAAGGTCGTCGGCAGCGTGCGGACCGGGATGTTGCGCGCGCGACACGCGGTGACGACCTTCTGGCGCAGGACGCCGGGCGCCGACGGGATCGCGATGACGACCTCGTCGGGCTTGGTGTCGTCGAGCACGCGCGGCAGGGTGTCGGTGGTGCCGTGGACGCGATGCCCGCCGATCAGCATCCCCTGCTTGCGCGGATCGTCGTCGACGAAGCCGATGACTGCGGTCGAGAGCTCGGGGTTGCGACGCAGCTCCATCGCCACCTGCTGGCCGCCGTTGCCGGCGCCGACGATCAGGACCTCGCTCGATGCGCGCTGGACCAGCGGTCCGCGCAGCGGTCGCTCGACGAGCGCCCGCACGAGGAACCGTGCGCCCCCGACCAGCGCCAGCACGAGCAGGAAGTCGAGCGCGATCACCCCACGCGGCGGGTCGACGTTGCCCGGCGCGAAGAGGAACGTCAGGCCGATCAGCGCGAAGCTCGACACGACCACGGCCTTGACGATCGACTCGAAGTCCGCCTGGTCGACGAAGCGCCACAGCTTGGAGTAGAGCCCGAACGCCGCGAACAGGGCGAGCTTGACGACGACCACCAGGACGATCGTGTCGAGCAGCAGGTCCTCGTACTTCGGTGGGATGCCCTCGTCGAAGCGCAGGACGTAGGCCAGGTAGTAGGCCAGCGCGATCAGGGCGGCGTCGAGCGTCACCTGTCCGATGCGCCGGACCGCTACTGAGGATGTGAGTCGGGAGGGGGTCATCCTTTGGCGCTGCTGTCCTTGGCCGAGAGGAGCATCCGCACCAGCTCGCGGGGGTCGCGTCTCATGCGGTCCCGGGTGGCCTCGGTGCGCTTCTCCACCTGCACCTGCTCCGGATCGTCGAGCCTGCGCAGCCGCCCGTCCTGCAGCAACCCCTCGTCGACGGCGCCCAGCCGCCCCTCGAAGGTGGTGAAGACAGGCGTGCCTAACGCCACTGCCTCACGGTTCATCGTACCGCCGCCGGAGACCACGAGGTCGGCGAATGCAATCAGGCTCTGCGCGTCGATCGCGCGCTCGGGAACGATCAGGTCGCCGATCGCCTCGACCTCCTTGCGCTGACCGGGGGTGCGCGGCAGCACGACCGTCTGGGCCACACCGCGCAGGCGCTCGAGCACGCGCGGGAACACCGAGCTCTCGTGGCGGTGGTAGAGCGACGCGTCGGGCGGCGTGCGCACGACCGCGATCGGCTGCGTCGGTTCCAGTCCGAGCTCTGCGAGGACGGCGCGGTCGGACTCGAAGTCGGCGAGGTAGTACTCCTCCTTCAGGCCGGGATAGCGGCGCAGCTTGCCGCGTGCTCCGTAGCGGTCGAGTCGCGCAGGCGGGATCGCCTCGGGTACGACGATGGCCTTGGCCAGCCGGCAGTTGACGTTGTGCTGAACCGTCGCCCACTCGTAGTCGAAGGCGGTCGCGGCGGGGATCCGCAGCATGGCCGCAGCCACCATCACGTCGTTCGAGGCGTGTCCCATCGCCACGTCGAAGCGCCGGCCACGCGCCCAGCGCGCCAGGGCGACGCTACGGCTGGCCAAGCCGAGCGCCTTGTCGGCGAGCCGCCCGCCGCGGTGACGGCCGATCGCCGCGTGCTCGATGCCGAAGCGGTCGCACAGCTCGAGCGTCTGGGCGAAGTCGCGTGCGGTGACCTCGACCTCGTGACCGTCGGCGCGCATCGCCTCGATCAGCGGGCGCATGACCAGCACGTGGGGACTGTTGGTCAGGTCGACCCAGATGCGCACGCTGCGACCACCTCGCGGATCTGGTCCTCGGTCAGCTCCGGGCCCATCGGCAGCGCCAGATGGGTACGTGCCACCTCGTCGGTGCCTGGCAGCTCGAGGCCCGGTGGTGCGAAGTGGGCAGTCGCCGGCTGGCGGTGGATCGGCACGCGGTAGTAGCCACGGGCGCCGATCTGGCTCTGGCCCAGCGCCGCGGCGAGATCGTCGGCGGCTTGGCTGCGAACGACGTAGAGGTGGTGGACGTGCTCGACGCCGCCGAGGCGCACCGGCAGCTCCACGTAGCGCCCGAGCCCCTCGCGCGCGTAGGCCTCGGCGGCGGTGCGGCGCGCGGCGTTCCAGCCGTCGAGCTCGGGGAGCAGCACGCGCAGCGCGGCCGCCTGAATCTCGTCGAGACGCGAGTTGTAACCGACGTCGACGAACGTCCTCTTGTCGTCGGAGCCATGGAAGCGCAGGCGCCGGACCGCCTGGGCGACGTCGTCGTCGTCGGTCGCCACGGCCCCGCCGTCGCCCAGGCAGGGCAGGTTCTTCGAGGGGAAGAACGAGAACGTCGCCGCATCGCCGAGCGCCCCGGCGCGGACGCCGTCGCGGCGGGCGCCGGTCGCCTGAGCGGCGTCCTCGAGGACGGGCAGGCCGAGCTCGCGCAGCTCCGCGATCGGCGCGACCTGGCCGAACAGGTGGACGGCGACGATCGCCTTCGTGCGCGGCGTGATCGCAGCCTTGACCGTCTCGGGCGTGATGCACATCGTCGCCGGATCGACGTCGCAGTAGACCGGCGTCGCGCCGGCGCTCACCGTCGCCTCGACCGTCGCGTAGAACGTGAACGACGGGCAGATGACCTCGTCCCCCGGACCGACGCCGAGAGCGCGTAGCGCGATCGTGATCGCGTCGGTGCCGTTGGCGACCCCGATCGCGTGCTTCACGCCGAGGTAGTCGGCGAACTCGCGCTCGAAGGCGTCGACCTCGGGACCGAGGATGTAACGGCCAGCGGCGACGACGTCGGCGATCCGCTCGGTCAGCGCGGGAAGCTGGCGATCCAGGCTGGTGGCGAAGAGCGGGACCGGCATGGCGGCTCGCTACCCTACTCCGCTCTTGCTGGTCCTAGCTTCCCTCACAGACCCGATCGTGGAGGTCGCCACGGACGTGGTCGCGGACCTCGGACTGGTCGGCGTCTTCGTGCTGATGGTGCTCGAGTCCGCGTGCATCCCGGTGCCGAGCGAGGCCACGATGCTGTTCGCCGGATTCAACGTGGCCAACGGCGAGTACTCGCTGTTCGCCGCCGTCGCGGTCGGATCGGTCGCCAACCTCGTCGGCTCTTGGATCGCCTACGCGATCGGCTACTACGGCCGCGTCGACCTGATCGAGAAGCACGGCAAGAAGCTCCACATCAAGAAGAGCCACCTCGAGCTCGCGGACCGCTGGTTCGAGCGACACGGCGACGCGACCGTCTTCTTCACCAGGATGCTGCCGATCGTCCGCACCTTCATCTCGCTGCCGGCAGGCGTCGCCAAGATGCCTTTCTGGCGCTTCAGCGCGTTCACGCTCGCCGGCTGCGTGCCATGGGTCCTGATGCTGACCTGGATCGGCAAGTCGGCCGGCGACAACTGGGAGAGGTGGAAGGACTCGCTGCACTACGTCGACTACTTCGTCGCCCTCTGCATCCTCGGCGGCGCGATCTACATGCTCGTCCGCTGGCGGCGGAACCGGACGGCCGGACCGCCCGGCGCCGAAGCGACGACAGACGCAGCCTGACCCGCTGGCGTTCGCAGGTGAACGCTCCTACCCTGAGGCGTAACCGCAATGGCCACCGTAGACGCGAACCGCGCGGCGATGCCGTCCGCCGCCGCAACCGCGGCTGAGCAGGTTCTGCGCGCGCCCGGCGACCCGCTCGATCTCGTCCTCCAGCATCTGCGCGGGCTCGTGCGCGCCGACGCCGCGATGCTGCTCGGCCTCGACCGCGATCGCACCGCCTTCGAGCCGATCGCCTCGTGGTTCTCGTCGCCCGAGCTCGAGGCGATCCTGGCGCCCGGCATGCGCCGGCCCTACAGCCGCGAGAGCCCCTGGCTGTCGGAGGCGGCGCTGGAGCGCGGCCGACCGCTGCTCCTCCCGCGGCTCGAGGACTGGGAGGCAGCGGGCCATCCGCGCGAGGGGCTGACGGACGCGACCGAGGACAGCGTCTGGGAGACGATCCGTCGCGCATCGGTGATCGCCTGCCCGGTGCGCACGGCGCTCGGCCGGACGCTCGGCACGCTGATCGTCGTGTCACTCGACCAGCGGCGCACGCTCGGCAAGACCGACCTCGACATCGTCACGGTCCTCGCCGACCTCGCGGCTTTGGCGCGCGAGCGGTCCGAGCTGCTCGCGACCCAGGCGGCTCAAGCTCGCGAGGGCGTGCTGCTCAAGCGGGCCGCGGAGGCGACCGCCGGGACGCTCGAGCCACACGAGGTCGAGCTGCAGGCAATAGCGCATGCCGTCGAGATCACGGGCGCCGACGACTGCCACCTGAGTCGTGTCCAAGCCGGCTCTCAGCGGCTCGTGACCGTCGGGAGGGACGGATCAGACTCCCAGGTCGACGCCAGCACCGTCAGCGAGGTGGTGCGGACCCGTGCGGCGGTGATGCACGATGGGCCGTCACCGTCGATCCACGTCCCGATCGAGCTCGGCCCGCGGCTGTTCGGCGTGCTCTCGCTCGTACGCGACGACGGCCCCGAGTTCGGTCGAGACGACCTCGACCTCGCCCTCAAGGTCGCCCGCATCGCAGCCGCCGCGCTGGCCAACGCCCACGACTTCCAGCAGGAGCGCCACCTCGCCCGGACGCTCACCCATGGCTTCGTGCCCGCCTTGCTTCCACGGGTGCCGGGCTGGGACGTGGGCGTGCTCTACGAGCCGGCAGACGACCAGCCGACCGGCGGCGACCTCTACGGCGCCTGGCCGCTGCCCAACGGCGACGTCGCGGTGCTGATCGGCGACGTCGCCGGCAAAGGCATCGAGACGGCGGCTCTGAGCGCGATGGCGCGCTTCTTCATCGAGGCACGCAGCTGGGACTGCGGCGACCCGGCGGCCGTCCTCGCGCAGGCGAGCACGATGCTCTCGAGCCGGCTGCCCGGCGATCGCTTCGTGACGGCCTTCTTCGGCTTCCTCGGAAGGGGCCACCTGCGCTATGCCAACGCCGGGCACCTGGCGCCGATCGTCCTGCGGGCCGACGGAGGCCTCTCCGAAGCCACCGTCGGCGGCCTCCCGCTCGGGATCGACGAGCAGCCCAGTTACGACGAGCACGCGCTCGAGCTGGGAACCGGCGACGTGCTCGTCGCCTTCACCGACGGCGTCATCGAGGCACGCCGTGAGGGCGCGCTGCTCGGTGGCGACGGGCTGCGGCGCATCCTGCTCGAGGTCGGCGCGATGACCCGCGAGCCCCAGGCGCTCACCGAGCTGCTTCACGACAAGGTGCGCGCGTGGGCGCGTGGCCTGAGCGACGACGCCGCGATCGTCGCTCTGCGCAGACGCAGCCTGTCGCTCGTCGACTAGCCGATGCCGGCGAGCAGCTCGGCGGCCGGAACGCCGAGGCCCCGTGCCAGGCGCGCCAGCACGCGAACGCCAGGATCCCTGCTGGCCGACTCGATCCGCCTGATCTCCGACGGGTCCATCGACGCGGCTTGCGCGAGTGCGTCTTGAGTCATCCCCTTCTCATCGCGAATGCGACGGAGATTGACCGCGACCAGGGCGAGCGCATCCTCCACCGGCCAGACGCTTCCTGGTAGGGCCGGACGGCACCAGGACTTATAAGTCCTGTTAACTGTGCCTCCACTGCTGGGCGGGAGGGGCGTAGACATGGACGTATGCGACATCGAAGCATGGTGTCGGAGCGGTAACGGCGGGACGATCGGGCGGACGCTGCTGCTTCCGCTGTCGCTTCCGCGCGCGTGGGAGCCGACCCCGCTGCCGCCGGAGCTCGAGCGAGAACGGCCGCTGCCGGGCTACGCGCTACGCGCCGCGACGAAGGTCAGGGACGTTATGGGGCTTTCGATCGCGATCGGCTTCGCGGTCCTCGCCGAGCACCCGGACGAGCCTTTCGTCCACGCCTTCAACGTCCGTGGCGACCGGGCCGTCGATCTTGCGCTTGCCCAACACGAGCCGATCGCCTATTGGGGCTATGTGCCGTCGCGCGAGCAACTCGCCGTCGACCGGCTCTCGCTGTCCGTCGAGGCACCGGGCCCGAAGCCGTTTCGCCGTCTGCTGGCGCGGACGGCTAGTCGAGCAGGTACATCTCCTTGATCTCCGCCTTGCCCCCCTCGGGCAGGGCGGTGATCCAGAGCAGGTAGTAGCGGAAGCTCCGCGCGCCGATGTCGAGCGGCACCTCCTGGTCGCGGCCGAACTCGGTGTCGCTGCTCACCTTCGTCCAGCCGTCGATCCCGTCCGGCACGTCGTTCGCGGCATAGACCGACGCTGTGTAGCCCGGCTTCGAGCTCACGGCGTCGAGCCGGCGCACCGGGCGACGCGAGCCGGCATCGAGGTAGATCCCCGTGCCGCGCTTGCCGATCGCCGCGAAGTCGGTCTCGTAGATCTCGGTGCCCCAGGACGTCGTCGGGTTCCCGTCGATCGCGAACTGCGTCGCCTCCGAGGACTCGTCGCCGTCGCCGCCGTCGATCTCGGGGTCGTAGTCGTGCGCGGCGTCGCTCGACAGCTTGATGCTCTTGAGGCTCCCGCCGGCCGAGCGCGAGTCGCCGCCGGCTCCGCGCTCGGTGCGCGTCGCCAGGTAGCCCACCACGCCGGCGCTGACCAGCAGCACGGCGAGGATCGAGAGCAGCCAGCGTCGCGGGCGTCGCAGGCGCAGCGGCGCGAACTCGTTCGTCTCGCCGGTCAGCGTCTGGAGCACGGCGGTCGCCTCGCCGGTCGTCACGCCCGCGCGCGCCGCCTCGATCGCGAGCACCTGCTCGAGGTCGTGGACGAGATCGGCGGCCGATCCGTAGCGGTTCTTGAGCTCCTTGGCGGTCGCCCGGTCGACCACCGCGGCGAGCGCCGACGACACGTCCGGCCGCAGCCGCTGGACGTCGGGCATCGGCTGCTGGACGTGCTTCATCGCCACCGCGACCTGGCTCTCGGCCTTGAACGGCGGCTCGCCGATCAGCATCTCGTAGAGGACCACGCCGAGCGAGTAGACGTCGGACTGCTCGGTCACCTCGTGTCCGAGCGCCTGCTCGGGCGACACGTAGTCGGTGGTCCCGAGCACCCGTCCGGTCGCGGTGAGCCCGTGCGCCTCCAGCGAGCGGGCGATGCCGAAGTCGGTCACCTTGGCGCGGCCCTCCGCGTCGATCAGGACGTTCTGGGGCTTGACGTCGCGGTGGACCAGGCGCTCGGCGTGGGCGGCGGACAGCGCGCGACCGATCTCGATCGCGTAGGCGACCGCCTCGCCGACCGGCAGCCTGCCGAGCCGGCGGATCCGCTGCTTGAGCGTCTCGCCCTCGACGAACTCGAGCACGATGTACGGCCGGCCGTCGTCCTCGCCGAAGTCGATCACGGTGACCACGTGCGGGTGGTTGAGTCGTGCGACCGCCCGCGCCTCGCGCCGGAACCGCTCGAGCTGGTCGGAGTCCTCGGTGATGTCGCGGTGCATCAGCTTGATCGCGACCCAGCGCTCGAGCGTCGTGTCGTACGCGCGGTAGACGGTCGACATCCCGCCCGAGCCGATCTGCTCCTCGAGCCGGAAGCGTGCGTTGAGCAGCGTGCCGATCACTGCTCGTATTGTGAGGTGTCGATGGCTGTTCGAGTGCGGTGCATCACTGATCCGGCGTGCGTCTGGTCATGGGCGTTCGAGCCCGTCGTGCGCGCGCTGATGACTGAGTTCGGCGACGAGCTGGAATGGACCTTCGTCATGGGCGGCCTCGCGCGCGAGTACGGGCCGGATGCCCGTGAGGCGATGGTCCACCACTGGCTGGACGCCACCGCGGACACGGGGATGCCGACGGATCCGCTGCTCTGGTACGAGTCTCCGATCGCCTCCACCTACCCCGCGTGCATGGCGGTGAAGGCGGCGCAGGAGCAGGGAAGCGCGGAGGCCTACCGCTATCTGCGCGTCTTGCGCGAGGGGATCGTCTGCCGCCGGCGCAAGCTCGACACGTCCGAGGCGCTCGTCGAGGCTGCTCGCTTCGCCGGGCTGGACGTCGAGCGCTTCCGCGTCGACCTCGGCTCGCACGCGATCGTCGAGGCCTTCGGCGCCGACCTCGAGGAGGCGCGATCGGTTCCCGACGTGGCGCGCGAGGCCGACAAGGTCCGCTGCTCCCAGCCGGCCGGCGAGGAGCGGGTCTCCTTTCCGACGCTGCGCTTCGAGGGCGACGACGGCGAGTCCCACTGGACCTGCGGGATGCGCCCGCTCGGCTACGTGCGCGACAAGGCGATCGCCGCCGGCGCCCAGCCGACCGATGCGCCGCGACCGACTCCGCTCGAGGCGATCGGCCGCTTCGGCCGGATGGCGTCCGCGGAGGTCGAGGCGATCTGCGACCTCCCCGGCCCACGCGCCGAGGCGGAGCTCGCGCAGCTTGCGCTCGACTGGCGGATCCGTCCGCTGCCGGTGCTCGCCGGCCGGCTCTGGGAGCCGGCCTAGCTCCTCAGAAGCTGTAGGACCGCTCGCGCTCATGGCGCTCGATCGCGAGGTCGAGCAGCCGCCCGAGCAGCTCTGGGTAGGGCACCCCGCTGGCTTCCCACAGCTTCGCGAAGACGCTCGTCTCGGTGAAGCCGGGGATCGTGTTGAGCTCGTTGACCAGGACGCGCCCCTCGCCCTCCGGGTCCTCGACGAAGAAGTCGCAGCGCGCCATCCCGGCGCAGCCCGCGCGCAGGTAGACGTCGGCGGCGAGCGCGCGGACCCGCTTCGCCACCTCGTCGGACAGCCGCGCGGGGACGATCAGCCGCATGCCTCCGGCCGTGTACTTCGCCTCGTAGTCGTACCAGTCGGCGTCGAGCTCGATCTCGCCCGGCACCGACGCCTCGGGACGGTCGTTGCCGACCACCGAGCACTCGATCTCGAGCCCGTCGGACATCGCCTCGACGATCGCTAGCGGATCGTGCTCGAAGGCGGCGGCGAGCGCGGCGGGCAGCTCCTCGGCGGTAGTGACCTTGGAGATCCCGACCGACGAGCCGAGCCGGGCGGGCTTGACGAACACCGGCAGGCCGAGCGCGGCCAGCGCCGCCGGATCGTCGCCCTCGCGGACGGCCGCGTACCCGACTTGCGGCACGCCGGCGACCGCCATCGCGTCCTTGAACAGCACCTTGTCCATGCAGAGGGCGCTCGCCGCGACACCGGCGCCGCAGTAGGGCACGTCCAGCGCCTCGAGCAGCCCCTGGATCACGCCATCCTCGCCATAGGGCCCGTGCAGCGCCGGGAAGACGACGTCGCAGCCGAGCAGCCCCGCGCTCGGGGTGAGCGCCACCGGCTCGCCGCCGTGCGACCAGCGGCCGTCGCGCGCGATCGTGACCTCCACCGGCTCGTGGCCTGCTTGCGCCAGGCCGGCGGCGACCGCGGCCGCCGACTTGACCGACACGTCGTGCTCGCTCGACCGACCGCCGCCGAGCACCGCGACCCTCATGGCGTCTCCTCGGGGGTCGTGGTGTCCGGGGACTCGACGAGCCGCCCGACGACCAGCACGACGGTGCTGCCGTCGTCGACGTCGGCTCCCGCGCCTGGCCGCTGCTCGATCACGACCCCATCCTGAGCCGGATCGTCGACGGTGCGCCGGCGCACCGTCCCCTCCAGGCCGGCGCCCTGCAGCACCCGCAGCGCGTCGTCCTCGGGCAGATCGGTCACGAACGGCACGGAGACCTGCTCCACCGGCTGCGAGACGGTCAGCTCGACCGTGCCTCCGGGCTCCAGCGACGAGTCGGCGCCGGGGTCCTGGCCGATCACCTCGTCCTCGGGACGATCGGAGTCCTCACGCGTCACGCGGTAGGTGAGGTCGAGACGGTCGAGACGCGACGTCGCGGAGTCGAGCGACAGGCCGACCAGGTTGGGCACCTCGATCTCCTCGGGACCGGAGCTGACGAACAACGTCACGCGCGAGCGGCGCTCGATCTCCGTTCCCTCACGCGGCGACGTGCCGATCGCGATCCCCGGCTCGAACTCGTCGGAGGCGCGGCGCGTGACGGACGGCTCCAGGTCGTCGGCGCGCAGCTCCTTGATCGCACGCGCGCGCGTCAGCCCCTCGACCGACGGAACCCTGACGTCGCCGGGACCGGCGGAGACGACGAGCGTGATCACGTCGGCGCGGGCTGCCTGCTCCCCGGGGTCCGGCTCCTGGGCGAGCACCTGATCGACCTTTGCGAGCGAGCTCTCGCGCTCGACCGCGACGTTCTCGAACCCGGCCTTGTCGAGCCGCTCGCGCGCGTCGCGCAGCTGCATCGAGGTGACCTTCGGGACGTCGATCTGCTCCGGGCGGGTGAACACCCATGCCATCAGTCCGATCAGCAGCAGCACGAGTGCCGCGAGCGCGATCGCCGGCCAGCGGCGCAGGCGGCGATCGGAAACCTCGCCGACGGGCACCGGCGCGGGCACCGCGGCGAAGACCGCCGTGTCCTCGCCGACGGTCTCGCCCGCCTTGAAGGCCTCAACCCACGGACGGCACGCCTCGAGCGCAGCCGCGAAGTCCTCGGCCGACTGCCAGCGCGCGGCCGGATCCTTGGCGAGCGCGCCGAGCACGACGCCCTCGAGGTTCGGCTCGATCCGCACGCCATCGGCCAACATCGGCGGCGGGGGCTCGGACATGTGCTTGAGCGCGATCGACACGGCGCTGTCGCCGGGGAACGGCAGCCGGCCGGTCAGCATCTCGTAGAGCATCACCCCGATCGAGTAGACGTCCGAGCGAGCCGTGACCTCCTGGCCCTGCGCCTGCTCGGGCGACAGGTACTGCGCCGTGCCGAGGATCGAGCCGGTCTCGGTCATCTCGGATGCGCCGGCGCGGGCGATGCCGAAGTCGGTGACCTTGGCGTTGCCGTGCTCGTCGACGATCACGTTGTGCGGCTTGAAGTCGCGGTGCACGACACCGTTGCGGTGCGCGAACCCGGCAGCCTGGAGGATCTGCACGCCGAGGCCGATCGCACGCAGCTGATCGAGCGGAGCCTCGTGGGTGACGATCTCCTTGAGCGTGCGCCCGCGCAGGTACTCCATCGCGATGTAGTAGGTGCCGTCGTGCTGGCCGCGGTCGTACACGCCGACGACGTGGGCGTGCTGGAGCCCAGCCGCGGCCGAGGCCTCGCGGCGGAAGCGCTCGACGAACTCGGCGTCCTGGGCGAAGCGCCGGTGGAGCACCTTGAGCGCCACCTCCCGCCCGAGGTGCTCGTCCTGAGCGCAGTAGACGTCGGCCATGCCGCCTGAGCCGATGCGCCGAACGATCCGGTAGCGCCCGTCCACGACGGCGCCGTCGGCCAGGTCGCTCATCCACCCCCCAGGAGGGTCTGCAGCACCTCGGCGGCGAGGGGTGCCGCGTACTCGCCGCCCGTCGTGCCGATCGGCTGGTCGTCAAGCGTCACGGCGACGGCGAAGCGCGGATTCACCACAGGAGCGAAGCCGATGAACCAGACCTGGTTGAGCGACGCATCGACGCCGATCTCCGCCGTGCCCGTCTTGCCGGCGACCTCGACGCCGGACAGCGCGGCGGCGGTGCCGGTGCCCTCCTTGACGACCTGGGCCATCATCTGCGCGAGCTGGTCGGCGGTCTCCGGCTTCATCACCTGCGACTGCTCGGCCGGCTCGACCCGCTTCTCGACCCGCCCGTCGGTCCCCACCACGCGCTCGGTGAGACGGGGACGCATCAGCTTGCCACGATTGCCAACCGCGCCGGCGACCTGCGCCATCTGCAGCGGGGTGACCTGGATCTGACCCTCCTCGCCGCCTTGCCCGATCGCGACACGTCCGACGTCGAAGCCGTCGTCTGCGGTCACCAGACGGCCGGCGCTGTTGCGGATGCCGCTGACCTCCATCTGGCCGTCGGGGAAGTCGAGCTGCGGGTCCTGGTTGAAGCCGAAGCGGTCCATGTACTCGAGCAGCGTCTCCCGGCCGACCTGCTCGCCGACGGTGGCGAAGACGGTGTTGACGGAGTTCGTCAGCGCGCTGGTGAAGCTGATCGGGCCGTAGCTCACGTTGCCGGAGTTCGCGAGCGGCGCACCGCTGATCGTCTTCGGCGACGAGCCGTCGACGATCGAGTCCGGCGTCAGCGCTCCGGTGTCCAGCGCGGCAGCTGCGGTCACGACCTTGAACGTCGATCCCGGCTGGTAGCGCGGTTGTGTGGCGCGATTGGTGATCGCCTTGGCGTCGTTGTCGTTGTTGACCTCATCGAAGTAGCTCTCGTCCGTAACCCGATTCGGGTCGTAGCTCGGCGACGAGGCCATCACGCGAATGCGTCCTGTCGCGGGCTCGAGCGCGACGATCGCGCCCTTGCGCCCGGCGAGCGCGTCGTAGGCCGTCTGCTGCCCCGCCGCGTCGAGCGTCGTCACGACGTCGTCGCCCTCGCGCTCGCCGCCGCGCAGCTCGCGGAAGATCGTCCCGAACTCGTCGAGGTCGCCGGTCAGCGCGTCGTTCTGCTCGCGCTCGATCCCGGTCTCTCCCTGATTCACGTACGAGTAGCCGACCGGATGGGCGAACAGGTCGCCCTCGGGATAGCTGCGCCGGTAGGTCCGCCGCTTGCCCTCGCCCTGCGGCTCGCTGCGCGCCAGCACGGTGCGCCCGTCGCTCGCCAGGATCAGCCCCCGCGGCACGCGCTGCTGCTCGAGCAGCGGCCGCTTGTTGAGCTGGACGTCCTCGAGCGAGGAGGCCTCGAACACCGTCCAGCGCGACGTGAAGGCGATCAGGATCGCGAACAGCAGCAGCGTCAGGCCGAAGAGCTGGACGATCTGGCGGTTCACACGAGTCCTCCCGGCCCCATCCGCGCGCGGTCTCGGCGTGCGTGGTCGGAGACGATCATCAACAGCGCTAGCAGCACCATGTTCGCGAGGATCGAGCTGCCGCCGTAGGAGACGAACGGCAGCGTGACGCCGGTCAGTGGGATCACCTTCGTTACGCCGCCGACGATCACGAAGACCTGCAGCCCGAGGACGGTCGTCAGCCCGGTGGCGAGCAGCTTCGAGAAGCCGTCGCTGGCGACCAGCGCCGTCTTGAAGCCGCGCGCGCAGAGCAGCAGGTAGACCAGGATCAGGCCGGTCGCGCCGAACAGCCCGAGCTCGTCAGCGATCACCGCGTAGATCAGGTCGGTGTGGGCAGCGGGGAGAATCGTTCCTCCGCCCGGCAGCTCGAGCAAGGCCTCGCCGAAGCCGCGCCCGAAGAGACCGCCATCGGCCTGCGCGAACAGCGACTGGGCGATCTGGAAGCTGCCCCCGGGCGCGTCGTAGAGCTTGTGGTCGAACGGATCGAGCCAGGTGTCGACGCGCTGCTCGACGTGGCTCACGGTCGACGCGACGTAGGCCGCGCCGCCGAGGAAGAGCGTCGCACCGGCGCCGATGATCGACAGTCGCGCCGTCGCGACGTAGAGCAGCCCGAGGAAGCCGCCGAAGAACATCAGCGAGCTGCCGAGGTCGCGGATCAACAGCAACATGATCATCGCGAGGCCCCAGATCAGCAGCAGCGGCCCGAAGTGCTTGAGCGACGGCCGCTCGCGGACCAACGAGACCGCCGACAGCGTGAAGATCGCCAGCAGCACCGTCGCGAACGGGCCGAGGCCGAACAGCAGGACGATCAGGAGAACCGTGATCAGCGGCAAGCCGTAGAGCAGTACCTGGCCCTGCGGAGTGAGCGGCTTGAGGCGGGCACGGACGAGCACGTCACGCGTGTCGCGCAGGTAGCTCGCGAGGAAGACGATGATCGCGAGCTTCGCGAACTCCGCCGGCTGGAACTGGATCGGGCCGACCTTGACCGCGAGGAACGCTCCGTTGACCTGCTCGCCGATCAGCGGCATCCGAGGCAGCACCAGCAGCGCGATGCCGGCCGCGGCGATCGTGTAGCGGTAGCGCTCGAGCACGTGGTGGTCGGGCAGCAGGGCGATCGTCGCGCAGAAGAGCGCGAGGCCGATCACGAACCACTGCGCCTGCTCGCGCGCCAGCTCCGCGTCGATCCGGTAGATCATCACCAGGCCGAACGCCGCGAGCAGCGCCGCCAGCGGATACATGTACGGGTCGGCGTCGGGCAGCCGCGCACGGATGAACAGGTGGCCGACGACGCACAGGCCGAGGAAGACGACGCCGTAGGTCACCGTGAGGTCGTTTGTGTCCTGCGTTCGGCTGAGGACTACCGCGGCGAAGCCTGCCGAGACGAGCAGCGTGACGGGGACCAGGCCGAACAGCTCGCGCGTGCGCGCGGTCACCGCGACGCCTGCCCCGGATCGAGCGTGCCCTGCTCGAGCTGGCGCACGAGGTCCTCGGCGTCCGCCCGGCTGCGCCACTGGTGGTCGAGCACGCGCTCGCGACGGGCGTCCGGGATCGAGGTCGCCGGAACGCCGCTGCGGTAGCGCTCGGAGTAGAGGTCGAGGCCGAGCGGCAGCTCGTAGGGAACGCCTCGGTAGACCGTCACGAAGCCACCGTCGTCGGTACCGAGGAAGTAGACCTGCCGGGCGGCGACTGTGCCGCCGGCGACGAGCAGCGCGACCACGAGCAGGACCCCGAGCGCGGTCAGGGCACGACGCAGCGGGGAAGTGCCGTCATGGCCTCGCCGCGGAGCGTCCGGAGCGGGACGGCGCCGAGCTGTGGCGACGGCGCCGGTCCGTGCGCGCTCCACATCGAGCACCTCGTCCGCCGTCAGCCCACGGTGGATCGTCTCCTCGTCGACCGCGGCAGCAGCCTGCTCCTCCGGGGTGCCGTCGTCGTCGACGCGGAACAGGACGACGGTGATGTTGTCCTTGCCGCCGCGCTGGTTCGCCGCCCGGATCAGCGACTCGGCTGCCTCCTCCAACGACGCCGCACCGGTCATCAGGGCGGTCACGTCACCGTCGGAGATCATCCCGGTCAGGCCGTCCGAGCACAGCAGGTAGACGTCGCCCGGTCGGGCCGGATGGCTGTGGGTGTCGACCTCGACGTCGGCCTCGGGACCGAGCGCACGCGTGATGATCGACCGCTGCGGATGGTGCTCGGCTGCCTCGGGCGTCAGCTGCCCGGACCGTTCGAGCTCGGCGACCAGCGAGTGGTCGTGGGTGAGCTGCTCGAGCCGGCCGTCGCGCAGACGATACGCGCGGCTGTCGCCGACGTGGCCGATGCTCACGCATCCCTCGGCGACCATCGCCGCCGTCAGCGTCGTCCCCATGCCGCGATGCGCCTCGTCACGGCGCGACAGATCGTGGATGCGGCGGTTGGCGCGCTTGGCGACCGTCGCCAGCTGCTGCTCCGGCGTTCCCTCGTGGCGACGGTCCTCGAAGGCGTCGGCTGCCATCTGCGAGGCGACCTCGCCGGCGCGAGCGCCACCCATGCCGTCGGCGACGGCGAAGACCGGCGACGCGAGGACGAGGTTGTCCTCGTTGGCCTCGCGCTGACGCCCCACGTCCGAGAGGCCTGCCTGTTCGACCACCCGCAGCGCCACGCCTACTCCTGGTAGCGGTACTCGCTGTCGCCGATGCGGATCACGTCCGCCACCTTCAGCCGCTCGGCGCCGCGCAGCTGACGTCCATTCAGATACGTCCCGTTGGTCGAGCCCATGTCCTCGACCAGCATGAAGTCGCCGCGGGGGAAGATCCGGGCGTGCGCCGAGGAGGCGAACGGGTCGTCGACGCGCACCTCGGCGTGGTCGGAACGGCCGAGCGTCGCTCCCTCGCGCAGGTCGAAGACCGTGCCGGGCTCGTGGCCGAGCGCCGCGATCACCTCGAGTCGCGGCTCCATGTGGCTGAGCATCCCGCCACCGTTCTGACTCTCCGGCTCGCGCGAGCCGAGCACGGGCGGCGAAGGATCGTGGGCGTGGGTCACGGGCTCCACGCCGCGCACGAGGTCTCGCAACGCGCTGCGCGACACCCACAGCAGGAAGAGGTACAGCACGGCCAGGAAGCCGAACTTGAGCGCTACCGCGAGCGGCTCGTCCATCGCTCTCCCCGCGCCCTTACTCGAGCTCGAAGTCGAAGTCGGTGACGCCCAGGGTGATCCGGTCGCCCGTTCGCAGCGCGGCCCGGTCGACGCGACGGCGGTTCACCTTGATCCCGTTCGTGGAGCCGAGATCGGCGACGACCCAGGCCCCACCCTCGGTGCGCAGCTCGGCATGACGCCGCGAGATGTTCGGGTCCTCGATCGTGAGGTCGCAGTCACGGCTGCGGCCGATGACGAACGGGTCGCTCTCGACCACCGTGCGGCGGCCGTTGCCGGCGAGCACGGCGCGCGAGGACGGCCGCCGGCGCGCGGGCGGCTCGGCGTCGAGCACCCTCGCGGCGCGGTCGGGCGAGTAGACCATCGTGTGGCCGAAGTCGCCCTGGGAAGGCGCCGCGTCCGGCTCCTCCTGCTCCTCCTCAGGCAGGTCGAGCAGCTGGGCCTGGATGCCGAACTCGCCGAGCTCGAGGCGCTCGTCGGTCATGAACTCGACGGCCGGCCGGCTCGTCAGCGCGAGGCTCTCCGCGCGCGCATGCTCGAGCAGGTAGTCGGAGAGCTCCTTGCGCAGCGCGCCCTCGTAGCTCGCGAACTGCTCGCGATCCTCGACCGACAGGAAGACGCGGTAGTGGTTCGGCACGTAGACACGCGAGACGGAGGCCATCTTGGACTCCTCCATCTCCTTCGCCAGCTTGCGCGCGAGCTCGACCGGCTCGACGTTCGACTTGAAGGCGCGACTGAACGCGCCCTCGACGAGGCCACCGATCTTCGACTCGAGGTTTCGCAGGACGCTCATCCGGGAGAGGCCATCAGGGTAGTGCGGGGTCCCGGTCTCGGGCGTGCACGGGTGGCGCCAGCCGGGCGACGGAGACCGCCACCGCCGCGGCAAGGCAGGATCCCGCGACCGCTCCACGAGCGCCGCTGAGCGCGGTCGACCCGGCGAGCAGATCGGCGAGCGCGTCGAGGGCGAAGACGAGGCCGACTGCCCAGAGTCCTGCCGCAAGCGCGTCGAGCTTCGTCCAGCGGCCGCGCATGAGCAGCGGCAGGACCGCTGCGAAGGCAGCCCAGACGAGGGCCGGCAGCAGCGCGGCCGATCCGAACAGCGGCGCGAGCGCATCACTCGTCGCGTCGACCACCGAGCCCTCCCAGCCGGGCCGGGGTGCGGTGCCGTCGGCGATGCCGAACAGGAGACCGTCACCCGTCAGCGTCTCGGCGATCGCGAGCCAGAGGAACCCGGCGGCCGCCAGTCCCGCGCGCCGCCAAGCCGTGGAGCAGAGCGAGGCGATGCCGACGAACAGCGGCGCGAGGGCGATCGCTCCCAACAGCGGCGCCAGTGCCGGAGCCGACCACAGCAGGCCGTTGCGCGGAAGCAGCAGCGGGATCGGCAGCAGAGCCGCGGTGAGCACGAGCGCCGTGCCCTCGCATCCGACCTCGGGCGAGGCCAGCCAGCCGCAGACGCCCAGCGCGGCGGCGATCCAGCCGACCCGCGGCAGCAGCGCGACCGCCGTGGCGGCAGCGACCGCGGGCCCGAGGACGGAGAACTGCGGCGACGAGCCGAGCCCCTCGAGCGCAAGCGCGACGAGCCCGCCGGCCGCCAGTCCGGCAGCGATGCGCCCGAGCAGCAGCGCACCGCGAGACCGCGGCTCGGGCTCACCGTCGATGGACGAGCTCGAAGAAGGGCGGAGGATCGACGTCAGACCAGTCCGCGACCGGGCCGACGTCAGCCCGAAGCGGTCGATCGTCTCCTGCTCGACGAGGCCTCCCTCGTCCGACATCGTGTCCTGCGCGTCGCAGAGCACGTCGCGCAGCTCGTCGGGCTCGGGCCGGTACACGGGGTCGCGGTCGAGCGCCGCGTCGACGACCTCGCACAACGGGGCAGGCAGATCGGGACGGCGCGATCGCAGCGGAGGGAGCGGCTTGCCGACGTTGCGCGCAGTCGCCGCGAGCCCGGTCGCCTGAACCGGGTTCGAGCCCGTCCAGGCCTCGTAGAGCGTCAGGGCGAGGGCGTAGACGTCCGACTCCGGCCCGGCGCCACGCCCCTCGGCCTGCTCCGGAGCCATGTAGGCGATCGTCCCGATCACGTCGCCGGTGGCGGTCAGCCCCTCCGTCGCGGCGAGGCGGGCGATGCCGAAGTCGGTGAGCTTCGCGAACCCGGCGCCGGCGGCCGGCTCGGCGACGACCATCACGTTGCCCGGCTTGACGTCACGGTGGACCACTCCGCGCGCGTGCGCGTGCGCGAGGGCGTCACACAGAGCCGCGCCGATCCGGGCCACGTCACGATCGGACACCGCGCCGGCACGGCTGAGCTCGGCGAGCGTCGCCCCGTCGACGAGCTCCGAGACCAGGTAGGCCGCGTGCTCGTCGTGTCCGAGCTCGTAGAGGCCGACGATGCCGGGGTGGTTGAGCCGAGCGGCGGCGACCGCCTCACGCTGGACGCGCGCGTCGTCGGTCTGATTCCCGCTCGAGGGAACGATCTTCACCGCCACCTCGCGCTCGAGCCGCTCGTCGTGCGCGCGCCAGACGACGCCGAACCCGCCTGCCCCGAGCCGCTCCACGAGCCGGTAGCGCCCCAGCACGAGGCGGCCCTCCGGCGCATCGCCGAGCCGCTCCGTCGGAGGGTCCTGCGCGATCCGGGCTGTGGTGTCGAGCCTTCCCATCTGGATCCTCAATTCGGTCTTGTCGACGCCCTACCTGCCGTCCCGCGGTGCCGCGGAGGGAGGACAACCGACCGAAACGGCATACTCCCCGACTGCAGGGCCATCACGCGAGAGCGATCTCAGTCCTTGTTCGACGATCAGGACCAGTCATCAGCCGGCCGCCGAGGCTCGGCCCGCCAACGGCCCCGCCCGGGACCTGCGACCGACCGCCAAACTCTGATGGTACGGCGTGCGATGGGAGCCGGCGCAGGTCTGCTCGTGCTGTTGCTGCTCGTCTTCGGCTTCAAGGGCTGCCTCGACTCCCGTAAGGAGTCGGCGATCAACGACTACGTCACCGACGTCGACGGCCTCGTCAAGGAGTCCAACGCGCAGGGCGACGCGATGTTCGACCAGCTCGAGGGCGGCGGGGGGACCGACGTCGAGGTCGAGAACGCGCTCAACAGCTTCCGGATCGAGTCGGCGCAGCTCGTCGACCGGGCACGCGATCTCGACACCCCGGGCGACCTCGAGCCAGCACAGCGCTATCTCGTCGAGACGCTGCAGTTCCGTGCCGAGGGGATCAAGACGGTGGCAGATCAGCTCCCGAGCGCCATCTCGGACAGCGACAACGCCGAGGGGGCGGCTGACGAGATCGCCCAGGCGATGCAGGTCTTCCTCGCGAGCGACCAGATCTACTACCGGCGCGTGCTGCCGGAGATCAACGGCGTGCTCCAGGAGGAGGGCATCACCAAGAGCGTCGACAAGGGCATCTTCCTGAAGGACATCGACTGGCTCCAGCCGGCCGAGGTCGCCAGCCGCCTGGGTGGCATCCAGGGCGGCTCGACAGCGGACGGCGACGCCGCTCCGGGCACCCACGGAAACGGCCTCGGAACGGTCACGCTCGGCGGTCAGACGCTCGCGGCCGGAACGCCGGCAAGCGTCACGCTGTCGCCCGACCTCAGCTTCGAGGTGCAGGTGCTCAACCAGGGCGAGAACACCGAGACGGACGTGACCGTCCACGTGACGGTGGGCAGCGGAAGCGACGCGATCGAGGCCGAGGAGGTGCTCGACGAGATCGCCGCGGGCGAGACCCAGACGGTCTCGATACCGCTCAAGAAGCAGCCGCCGACCGGGCAGACCGTGCCGATCAAGGTCGAGATCGAGCTCGTCCCCGGCGAGAACGCCGACGTCGGCAACAACGAGGGTGAGTTCAGCGCCATCTTCACCTCTTGAGGCCTGAGTAGCCTCCCTGCGGTGGACGGTCTGACTTCTACTGAGGGTCTGGTGGCGGTCGCGGCGGCGGCAGTCGCGCTGATCGCGCTGGCGCTCGCCACGGTGCTCGCGTTTCGCGTACGAAGGCTGCGCGAGAGCCAGCGCCTCGTGCTTGGCGAGAACGGCGAGCGCGACGTCGTCGACCACGCCGCCCGGCTCGAGCGCGGCTTCGTCGAGCTGCGCGACTGGGTCGAGGACACGGCCGCCGGGATCGAGCGACGGATGGGCGCCGCCGAGCACCGGATCGATGGCTGCATCGCCCACCGGTCGCTGATCCGCTACGACGCCTACGGCGAGCAGTCCGGTCACCAGTCGACCTCGCTCGCGCTGCTCGACGCCCGCCGCTCGGGCGTCGTGGTCTCCTCGATCCACCACCGCGACAGCGCGCGCGTCTACGTCAAGCAGATCGTCGCCGGCGAGCCGGAGCTCGAGCTGTCGCCGGAGGAGCAGGAGGCGGTCGACACCGCCCTGCGCACGCCGATCGAGGCGACGGCCCAGCGGTGAGCGGAGCGCACCGGGTCGCCTTCCTCGGTCCCGCCGGGACGCACACCGACGAGGCCCTGCGTGCGTCGGCCGACGGCGAGGTGGAGCGAGTTCCGTGCGCCACGGTGCACGAGGCGATCATGGCGGTGCAGCGCCAGGAGGCCGAGCGAGCCGTCGTGCCGATCGAGAACTCGCTCGAGGGCGGTGTGGCCGCGACGCTCGATGCGCTCGCCGGCGACGCCGACCAGGTGCGGATCGTGCGCGAGACCATCCTCCCGATCCACCACCACCTGATCGCGGCCCAGCCGATGGAGCTCGCCGGCGTCGAGCGTGTGCTGTCCCACCCACAGGCGATCGGGCAGTGCGCCGCCTTCCTCGCCGAGCGGATGGCCCACGCCGAGGTGTCGGGCGCGACGTCGACCGCCGAGGCGGTGCGCACCGTCTGCGCCGGCGACGCGCCCTGGGCGGCGATCGGCTCGCGGCTGTCCGCCGAGCTGTACGGCGGAGCGGTCATCGCCGAGCGAACCGAGGACCGCCCGGACAACGTCACCCGCTTCGTCTGGGTCGCCCACGCGGACGACGCGGTGTCCCCTCCTACCGACGCCACCAAGACGTCGATCGTCTTCTGGGGATTCAACGACGCCGCGCCTGGATCGCTGGTGTCGGTGCTGCGCGAGCTCTCCGACCGCGAGATCAACCTGACGAAGATCGAGTCCCGCCCCCGCCGCGTGCGCCTCGGCCACTACATGTTCTTCGCGGACCTCGAGGGCGCGCTGGGAGAGCCGCACATCGGCGAGGCACTCGAGGCGCTCAGAGAGCGCGTGGAGACGCTGAAGGTCCTCGGCAGCTATCCGGCTGCCCCCTCGAATGCGCCTTAGCGCCCCGCTACACTCACCCGACCGTGACGTTGCACTCCGTACCGGTTTCAGAGCCCCGGGCTGGGGACGACGACCCAGCGCCTAGTCGCGCGCTCCCGGACGGTCGGTCCGGTGGGCGCAGTACCTCATCCGGCCGAGTGCTCGTGCTCAACGCGTCGTACGAGCCGATCAACGTCTGCACCGTCCGCCGTGCGGCCGTCCTGCTGCTCAAGAACCGCGCGGAGATCCTCGAGCGCGCCGACTGGGCGCTGCACGCCGAGAGCTTCACCCTGCCGCGGCCGATGGTCATCCGCCTCAAGACCTACGTCCGAGTGCCCCGCGACGCGCACCGCCGCAAGATCACCCGCCGTGCCGTCTTCGCACGCGATCACTGGACCTGCCAGTACTGCGGCGACGAGCGTGGCAACCTGACCGTCGACCACGTGATCCCGCGCTCGAAGGGCGGTCGCACCGACTGGGAGAACGTCGTCACCTGCTGTGCGCCGTGCAACCGCCGCAAGGGCGACCGCCTTCCCCGCCAGGCCAACATGGTCCCCCGCAACCGGCCATCCGCCCCCAGCTCTACGATCTTCATCCACGTGGCGGTACCTGTCGTTCCACAATCCTGGGAGCAGTACATCCCGAACGCGGCCTGACGTGGAGTCGAACACTCCTACTGAGCCGCTTCCGCCGACCCAGCCGGTTCAGCCGGCTGCGGACGCTCCCGCCCCACCGTCGCGCGATCCCGCCGAGCGCGAGGTCCGTTACGAGCAGGTCCGCTCGCTGCGCCGCTGGCTGATCGTCACAGCCGTCTGGGCGCTCGCCGCCACCGCGATCGGCGTGATCGCCTACATCGAGGCACGCGACGCCAAGGACGCTTCCTCATCGAGCGCCACCCAAGCCGACATAGACCAGGTCAACGACCGGCTGCGCAGCGACATCGACGAGCTCGACGCGAAGCTCGACAGCCGGGCGACGAAGGCCGAGGTCTCCGCGCTCGAGCCGCGGATCAAGAAGGCGCAGCGCGACGCGACGACCGCGCGCGACGACGCGACGGCAGCGAAGAACGATGCGGCCGACCTCAAGCCCCGCGTCAACGACCTCGAGACGCAGGTCGACGCGCTCGAGACGCGCGTCAACGACCTAAGCGCCGACAACAAGTAGCCCCGACGCCCTGAACGACGAAGGGCGCCCCGTGGGACGCCCTTCGCGTGACTGTTGTCTGGACCAAGCTCGGCGGGGGATGCTGCGGGAGCGAAGCTGCTCGCTCGCCTGGCTGGAGGGACCAATCCCAACCTCCGCGGATCACCGATGGTGTCCCGGTTGGACTCCGCTAACGGGGCCCAGCAATCCGGCTAGCGGCCGGACACCTCCAGGGTCCCAAAATGTCTGTCACTCAACGTTGGACCACCTCCTTTCCCTGGTGCGGTCAGTTAAGCAGACGCGCTTGACGGTGTCATGGGGTATCGGTCCTCCGAATTCGCTCCAGGCGTCGGTGGCCGCGGGTCCTGTCTCCGGTGGTCGAGCTTGGGTGCTCGGCTACGCCGTCGACTTCGCCCGTCTCTGGCGCTCCTTGCCGTGTAGGGCCTGGGCGCGGTCAGACGAGAGGGGCTTCGCGCCTCGCTTCGCCTGCGCGCCCAACTCGCCACCGTCGCCACCCGCGGAAGTGGCGTCGAGGTGTCTCGCTCGCCCCTCCACGACACCTTGCATCTAGAAAGGCGTCGGCCCGCCGAAGCGGGCCGAGAGCTGCAATGTGGGAAGCCACCCCACGGCGACTGACACCCGCTACGTACTGTAGCGCCATTCCGCGCCTCTCTCGACCCTGCTCGGCTTCCGGCGGAGGGCGCCGGACTCGAACCGGATTCGACTGGCTAAGTCGAACACGCCGGGTGTCAGCCGGGTACAGCGCACCTGTCTGCTTCAACCCTCCGCACACCGACCGTATGCGGTGCCTGACCGCTGCGCCACCCACTTTCACAGGCCCGGTACGTACGCGACAGAGTCGTAACTGAGCCGACGCGGCTTCCGCCACATCGGCGTTCCCCCAGCACACCTAGCAGAGGATCAGCGACCACTCGTTCCGGTGCAACTTCTAGTGTGAAGGTGTGCGTGCGACGGACGGAATCCTCCTTGAGGAGGTTCATAGCGAGGAATTAGGCGTTCACACGTGGGGAGGCACTTATGCCGACCTGGCGCAGCTGATTGACGACGCTGTGCGCGTCGTTGGCGACGTGCCGGAGGGCGACTCTCCGCAGGTTCGAATAGTGCTTACGCGCGAGCGCGGAGAGACGACGATGCAAAGCACTAGCCAGCTAGAGAAGGCACTGGCCACTAGCACTCAAGGCGAACTGCGGATGATCGACATCCACATCGGCAGTCCGTCTGACGCTGAACTTCGTGTGTACCTTCGGGTAAGGGCAACCTTCGGGACCGCGATTTCCGGCGGCGTTTCGGGCGCGTCCGCAACGCTCGTAAAGGGCGCGGCAGCCGTCGTTCAAGCGCGGCTCGAGCAGCGTAGACGCTGGGTTTTGCCGAGTGCATGGATGGCCGCCGGCCTAGGCCTGTGTGTTCTGTTTCTAGCTGCCGTCGCTGTTGTAGTAGCCATGAGCTCCGACTCGCCCGCGCTTCTCCCTCTGCTCGCTGCGAGCGGAGTGTGCTGGTTAGCGGCGATTCTCGGCCTTACCCTACGCGCGATGCAGCCGAATCTCGTCCTTGTGGCCGTCGAAGATGCGCCGGTGTGGGAGCGTTGGGGTCCGCGTATTGCTGGAGGCGTCTGGTCGATCTCGCTTGTGGTGCTTGGGGCGGTAATGGCGAAGCTCTTGTAACCGCCATGCCAAGGGATTGAATCCATAGGGCGCCGGAGACGGGGAATCGCCCGTAGCCGAGCACGGAAAACAACATCGGCGACAGGACCCGCGGCCACCCACGCCCCGGGTCCGATTCGAAGCACCAGCAGGGAGCCGATCTAGTACAGAAAGGCGTCGACCCGCCGGAGCGGGTCGAGAACTGCACTGGTGGGGGACCACCCCACACGCGAGTGATAACCGTAGTCGCCTAGGTTAGCGCGACTTCGCATCGTTCTCGACCCGCCGGCTTGCTGGCGGAGGGTGCCTGTCCCGAGCGGATGACTAACGCAGCGCGAGCTGTTACGAGCTACGCCAACGCTGCTTCCGCGGGTGGCTCCGATGTTGGTTTGGGCGCGCAGGCGCAGCTAGGCGCGAAGCCCCTCCCGTCTGACCACGCCGAAAGCTTGGATCCGGTTGCGCCAGGGACGGGGCGAAGTCGCCAGCGAAGCCGAGCACCCACAACCACACATCGAGAGACAGGACCCGCGGCCACCAACGCCCGAGCCCTAGCCGGAGAACCAGCTACTCGTCGTCGTTCTCAGAAGGCGCGACGTCGCCGGAGATCTCCGGCTCGTCCGGCTCCGCCAGCCCAGCTGTCTCAGGATCGTCCGGGCTCGTGATCTCCTCGATCCGCTCGAGGCCGTCGACCTCGCCCTGGGCAACGGTCGAGGTGTCGGCCTCGTCGTCCATCACGAGCGCGACGGCGCTGACGGCGTCTCCCTCGCGCAGCTTCATGACCCGGACGCCCTGAGCTGCGCGGCCCTGAGACGAGATCCCGCGTACGCCGGTGCGGTTCACGGTGCCGTTCTGGGACATGAAGACGAGGTCCTGGTGCTCGCGGACGATCAGGGCGCCGGCGACTCCGCCCTTCTCCTCGGTGAGCTTGATCGTCCGGACGCCCATCGCGCCACGGCCCTTGACGGCGTAGTCGGCGATTGGGGTGCGCTTGCCGTAGCCGTTCTCGGTGACGACGAGCAGCTCGGTGTCGTCGCGGGCGATGTCCATCGCCAGCACGCAGTTGTCCCCGCGCGAGACGTTCATGCCGCGCACGCCGCCGGTGTCGCGGCCCATCGGCCGAGCGTCGGTCTCCTTGAAGCGGATCGCCTGTCCGGAGCGCGAGACCATGATGATGTCGTCGTCGCCGCTGGTCCTGCGCACGGCGACGAGCTCGTCGTCCTCGCGGATCTTGATCGCGATGATGCCGTCGGCCTTGATCGGCGTGTTGTAGGCGAGGAACTCCGTCTTCTTGACCTGACCCTGCTTCGTCGCGAAGACGAGGTACTTGCCCTCGCGGAAGTCGCGCGTCGAGAGCACCGCACGGACGAACTCGCCATCGCGCAGCGGCAGGATGTTGACCAACGCCCGTCCCTTGGCCGTGCGTCCGGCCTCGGGCAGCTCGTAGACCTTCTGGCGATAGACCTTGCCGCGGTTGGTGAAGAAGAGCAGGTAGTCGTGGGTCGAGGTGACGAAGAGGTGCTCGATGTAGTCGTCGTCCTTCATCTCCATCCCCATCACGCCGACGCCGCCGCGGTGCTGCTTGCGGTAGGTCGCGAGCGGGAGCGACTTGATGTAGCCGGACTTTGTGATCGAGATGACCATCTGCTGGTCGGCGATCAGGTCCTCGATGTCGATGTCGTCCTCGGAGTGCGTGATGTCCGTGCGCCGCTCGCTGCCATAGGCGTCGCGGATCTCGGTCAGCTCCTCCTTGATGATGTCGCGCACGCGCTGCTCGTCGCCGAGGATGTCGCGCAGCTCGCGAATCCGCTCGAGCACGTCTGCGTGCTCCTCCTTGAGGCGGTCGGCCTCGAGCGCGGTCAGTCGCTGAAGGCGGAGGTCGAGGATCGCCTGGGCCTGGATGCGCGTCAGGTCGAACTTCTCCATCAGGCCGTCGCGGGCCGCGTCTGGATCGCGCGATCCGCGGATCAGGGCGATCACCGCGTCGATGTCGGTGATCGCGATCAGCAGGCCCTCGAGGATGTGGCGGCGGGCCTCCTTCTCGCGCAGCTCGTGCTTCGTCCTGCGCACGACGACGTCGACCTGGTGGTCGACGTAGGCACCGATCATCTCGCGCAGCGAGAGCGTCTTCGGCACCCCGTCGACGAGCGCGACGGTGTTGACGCCGAACGTCGACTGCAGCGGCGTGAACTTGTAGAGGTTGTTGAGGACGACCTTCGGGATCGCGTCGCGCTTGAGCTCGATCACGAGCCGGATGCCGGACTGGTCCGACTCGTCACGCAGGTCGGAGATCTGCGGGATCTTCCCGTTCTGGACGACCTCGGCGATCTTCTTGATCAGGCCCGATCCGTCGTTGCGCCCGTCGCCCTTGGAGACCTGGTAGGGCAGCTCGGTGACGATGATCGCCTCCTTGCCCTGGCGCAGCGGCTCGATGTGCGCCTTGCCGCGCACGACGACGCGTCCGCGGCCGGTCTCGTAGGCGTCCTTGATGCCCTGCCAGCCGACGATCGTGCCGCCGGTCGGGAAGTCGGGGCCCTTGACGTGCTTCATCAGGCCCGCGACGTCGATCGACGGGTTGTCGATGTAGGCGACCGTCGCGTCGATCGCCTCGCGCAGGCTGTGCGGCGGGATGTTCGTAGCCATGCCGACGGCGATGCCCGACGACCCGTTGACGAGCAGGTTCGGATAGCGCGACGGCAGGATCGACGGCTCCAGCCGCGCGTCGTCGTAGGTAGGCGTGAAGTCGACCGTGTCGCGGTCGATGTCGCGCAGCATCTCCATCGCGAGACGCGTCAGGCGCGCCTCGGTGTAGCGCATGGCCGCGGGCGGGTCGTTGTCGATCGAGCCGAAGTTGCCCTGGCCGTCGACGAGCTTCTCGCTCATCGCGAAGCCCTGCGCCATCCGGACGAGCGTGTCGTAGATCGCGGAGTCGCCGTGGGGGTGGAACTTGGCCATCACGTCGCCGACCGTGGCGGCGGACTTCTTGTACGGGCGCGTCGGTCCGAGGCCCCCCTCGAACATCGCGTAGAGCACCCGGCGGTGGACGGGCTTCAGTCCGTCGCGCACATCGGGCAGCGCGCGCCCGACGATCACGCTCATCGCGTAGTCGAGATACGACGACCGCATCTCCTCCTCGAGCCCGCGCGGCTCGACGTTCCCGCCCGAGAGGGTCTCCGCTCCAGCCATCTAGATCGTCCTCCAGCTACACATCGAGGTTGGCCACCTCGGTCGCGTTGTCCTCGATGAACTTGCGACGCGGCTCGACCTTGTCCCCCATCAGCATCGAGAAGATGAGGTCGGCGGCCGAGGCGTCGTCGACGGTCACCTGCTGGAGCGTGCGCTGCTGCGCGTCCATCGTCGTGTCGTAGAGCTGGTCGGGGTTCATCTCGCCGAGGCCCTTGAAGCGCTGGACGGTCACGCCCTCGCGCGCGACGTCGAGCACCTTCTTGCGCAGCTCCTCGAACGACAGCGCGGTCTGCTCCTTCTTGCCGAGCCGCACGTCGAACGGCGGCGTCCCGGCCATCTCCTCGAGCTCCTTGTGGACGCGGACGAAGTTGGCGTAGTCGGTCGTCGAGAACATGTCGCGGCGCAGTTTGTAGGTGGACGCCGAGCCGTTCAGTCGCTCGACCACGCGCACGACGAGCTCGTCGGCGTCCTTGGACATCAGCTCGGTCTCGAACGGCTCGCCCTCGGGCGCCTCGGCCTCGAGCAGCCTCTCGACGTCCTGTGGACCGAGCACTCCGGCATCGAGGACCTGCGACTCCTCGAGGAAGGTGATCGTGTCGTGGCCGTACTCCGCGCGCAACGACGACGCCCAGCCCTCGTACTGCTTGAGCAGCCGGTTGTACTTCTGCCAGCGGGAGTGGGTCATCTTGAAGCCGCTGCCGCCGCGGCCGAGCACCTCGATCTCCTCGAGCTTGTCGCGCAGCAGGATCTCCTCGAGCTCGGACTCCTTCTCGATGTAGATGTCCTGACCGCCGCGCTTGACCTTGTAGAGCGGCGCCTTTGCCAGGTAGACGAAGCCGTTCTCGATCAGCTCCGGCATCTCGCGGAAGAGGAAGGTCAGCACCAGGGTGCGGATGTGGGCGCCATCCACGTCGGCGTCACACATGATGATCACCTTGTGGTAGCGCGCCTTCTCGATGTCGAACTCCTCGCGGATGCCCGTGCCGATCGCCGTGATCAGCGCTTGGATCTCCGTGTTGGAGAGGACCTTGTCGATCCGGTTCTTCTCGACGTTGATGATCTTGCCGCGCAGCGGCAGCACCGCCTGCGTGTTGCGGTCGCGCCCCTGCTTGGCCGAGCCGCCAGCTGAGTCGCCCTCGACGACGAAGATCTCGGCGAGCGACGGATCGCGCACCGAGCAGTCGGCGAGCTTGCCGGGCAGCGTCGAGTTCTCGAGCGCCGACTTGCGCCGCGTCAGGTCGCGCGCCTTGCGCGCAGCCTCGCGTGCGCGTGACGCCTGGACCGCCTTGACGATGATCTGCTTGCCCTCGGCCGGGTTCTCCTCGAGGAACTCGGCGAGCGCCTTGTTGACGGCGGTCTGCACGAAGCCCTCGACCGGCGGGTTGCCGAGCTTGGTCTTCGTCTGACCCTCGAACTGCGGCTCGGGGACCTTGACCGAGATGATCGCCGTCAGCCCCTCGCGCACGTCCTCGCCGGCGAGGTTCGAGTCCTTCTCGTTGAGGATGCCTTTCTGGCGCGCGTAGGCGTTGATCGTGCGGGTCAACGCCGAGCGGAAGCCCGAGAGGTGCGAGCCGCCCTCGTGCGTGTTGATGTTGTTCGCGAACGACAGCAGCGACTCCTGGTAGGAGGAGTTCCACTGCATCGCGACCTCGACCTCGCCGATCTCGTCGTCGCTTCCTTCGAGGTAGACGACCTTCTTGTGGATCGCCTCCTTGGTGCCCTGCGAGTGGATGTAGTGGACGAAGTCGACGATGCCGCCGTCGTACTTGAAGGTCGTCTCGAAGCCCTCGCCGCGCTCGTCGGCGAAGTCGATCTGCAGTCCCTTCGTCAGGAAGGCCATCTCGCGGAAGCGCTGCTCGAGCGTCTCGCGCTCGTAGTCGATCGAGTCGAAGATCTCGAGGTCGGGCAGGAACGTGATGCTCGTGCCGCGCCGCTCGGTCTTCTCGCCCTTGACCAGCTCGGTCTGGGGCGTCCCGCGCTCGTAGGTCTGCTTCCACTCGTGGCCGTCGCGCCAGACGGTCAGCTCGAGTCGCTCGGACAGCGCGTTGACGACCGACACGCCGACTCCGTGGAGGCCGCCCGACACCTTGTAGCCGCCGCCGTCGCCGAACTTGCCGCCGGCATGCAGGACGGTCAGCACGACCTCGGCGGCCGGCCGGCCCTCCTTCTCGTGCATCGCGACAGGGATGCCGCGGCCGTTGTCGGTCACCGTGACGGTGTTGTCGGGATGGATCGCGATCGTCACGTGGTCGCACTCGCCGGCAAGCGCCTCGTCGACGGAGTTGTCCATCACCTCGTAGATCAGGTGGTGGAGGCCGCGGACACCGGTCGAGCCGATGTACATGCCGGGCCGCTTGCGCACTGCCTCGAGCCCCTCGAGGACGGTGATGTCCTGAGCGTCGTAGGTCTTCGCGCTGCCGTTGTCGGAGCCGTCAGTGGCCAAGCGATCCTTCCGTCAGTCAGACATGAGAAGGCCCCGGCGCGGCGTCGACAGAACGCTGCGTCGGGGCTGGTTACTTCGGACCACGAATATTAGCAGAGTAACGCTGCCCACGGACGACAATCCGAGCTACAAAAGACCTGCAAATCAAGCACTTTTCAAGGCAACTTCCCGGCCTTCGCACGAAGGCCGGTGAGCTTTCCCCCGGAAGTCTCCTCCAGCGCTCGGTTCAGCCTCGCGAGCAGGTCGGGCGCGAGCAGCTCCAGCTCACTGGCCCAGGTAGCCGAACGACAGACCACAGTCAGGGTTCCGTCGCGCTCGGAGAGCGGTTGGGCTTCCGTCGCGACAGCCGCTCCGACGACCTCTCTCCAGCAGCCCTGCACCCGCGCGAGCAGCGTCGCGGGCGCTTGCTCACGCGTGATCGCGTCCAGCGCGGCTGAGAGCGGACGCGGTCCGCGTCGCCTCACGCCTCGTCCCCCCCTCCGACCACTGCACCAGCATCGATCCTGAGCACTCGGGTATCGGAGGCCTCGTAGCCGGGGACATGCTCGACCTCGGTGGCCGTCACCACGCCCTGGCCTTCCGCTCGCAACAGCTCCGAGAGCAACGCCCTTCGCGATGCGTCGAGCTCCGACATGACGTCGTCGAGAAGCATCAGCGGAGGCCTGCCGCGCTCGCTTGCGAGCAGGTCGCGCTCGGCGAACAACAGGGCGAGCAGGGCGACGCGCTGCTGGCCCTGCGATCCGAATCCTCGCAGAGGCTCCCCTCCGTGCGACAACCGTAGGTCGTCACGGTGAGGTCCATGCGCCGTGAAGCCGCGATCGAGGTCGGCCGAGCGGCGCTCGAGCAGCTCCGCCGCGAGGTCGGCCGCCGAGGCGGCGCGAGAGCGCGGCCGATACGACAGCTCGGCGCGCTCGGGCAGTCCGAGGTCGGCGCCCCGTTGGGCGAACCGGGGCGCCAGGAGATCCACGAGCTCAGACCGGGCGGCCATGAGCTCGATGCCTTGACGAGCGAGCTCTCCGTCCCACGATCCGAGCGATTCGGCATTTGCCGCGCCGGACCGGATCCGAGCGAGGAGAGCGTTGCGCTGCGCCAGTACGCGAGAGTAGGCCAGTCGTGTCTCCGCCCGCGCCGGCCAGAGGGCGGCGACCACCTGGTCGAGGTGGCCACGGCGAGCCGCTGGGGCACCCTTGACGAGCTCGAGACGCTCGGGCAGGAAGACGCTGACCAGCGGCCGTACGTCCGTTGCCCACATGTTGTCCACATCCGACCCATCGACGCGCAAGAGCTTCGCGTCCCCCGGCTGGAAGGCGGCCTCGAGAACGTGCGCGGCTCCGTCGTCGGCTTCCGTCGTCACCGTCACCCGGGCCGCCGGCGCGCCGCGCCGCACGAGGTCACGGTCATTCGACGTGCGCGGCGACCGGCCGGTGCAACCGAAGTAGATCGCCTCGAGCAGGTTGGTCTTCCCCGCGCCGTTGGGACCAATGATCACCGTGAGCCGGCGGCCCAGATCCACCTCCGCGCGCTCGTAGTTGCGGAAGTCACGCGCCGTCAGATTCAGTACGCGCACCTCAGCCCTCCGCGGTTGCGCGCGGCGGCGCCCCCACCTAGACGTTGAGGCGAATCGGCATGACGAGGTAGATGAAGCCCCCGTCGTCGCCCGACTGGATCAAGCCGGGCCGCAGCGGACTGATCAGCTTGAGAACCAGCTCGTCCGTCTCGGCGCTCTCGAGCCCGTCGCGGAAGAACTCGGGGTTGAACCCGATCGCCAACGGCTCGCCGGCGAACGGGACCGGCAGCGACTCGCTGGCCTCGCCGATGTCCGGCGTCTGCGCGGAGACCTCGAGCTGACCCTCCGTGAAGGACAGCCGCAGCGGCGCGTTCTTCTGCGCGAGCAGCGATACGCGCCGCACGACCTCCAGCAGCTCGCCACGATCGATCCGCAGCTCGTGCTCGTAAGCCTCTGGCAGCAGCTGCTGATAGTTCGGGAATCGACCATCGACTAGTCGCGATGACAGGACCACGTCTCCGACGGTGAAGACGACCTGGTTCTCGAGTGCCGTGACGGTGATCTCGTCCGCTCCGGCCGTCGCCGCGATCCGGCTCAGCTCCTGCAGGGTCCGAGCCGGGACATTGACCTCGAAGCTCCCCGCGAGCGCCTGCTCGAGCGGAGTCTCCTTGACGGACAGTCGGTAGGAGTCGGTCGCGACCATCCGCAGGGTGGTGTCCGACGCGGTGACGAGAACGCCGGTCAGATGGGGGCGTGTCTCATCACGTGACGCCGAGCGCGCCACGCGGTCGACGGTCTCGATGAACGCAGCAGCCGGGACCGAGATCGCGACGTCGCCGGTCTGCTCGGGCAGCTTCGGGAAGTCCTCGAGCGGCAGCGTCCTCAAGTGGAAGGTCGACTGACCGGCCTTGACCTCGACGTCCTGCTCTGAGGCGCGGTACTCCAAGGACACGTCGCCGGCCGGGAGCGATCGGGCTACGTCGAGCAGCAGCCGGCCCGGGATCACGACGGAGCCGTCGCGCTCGACGGTCGCGGCGACTCCCGCACGGATACCGAGCTCCGTGTCGGTTGCCCGCAGCTCGGAGCTCCCGTCTTGCACGCTCAGCAGCACGCCGGACAGCGTCTGGATCGCGCTGCGCGTGGAGACTCCCCTGGCAACGATGCCAAGTCGATCGAGGAAGGCCTCACGGGAAACGACGAGCTTCAACTGATCTACCTGTTTCTAGAGGGAGTAGGTGCTGTTGAGATGTTGAGGAGAGAGCGGGTGAGGCGGCGTAGAGCGGTCCCGAGCTGAGGACAGCACTGTGGACGGTTGTGCAGTCTTGCAGCCGCGGCGGTCATCAGACCGGTACCTGGAGCTGACGCTTGAGCTTGTCCACAGCTTGCGCTAGCTCGCTGTCGCGCTCGATGTCTCCGCCCAGGCTGCGAACGGCAGCGAGGATCGTGCTGTGATCGCGTCCGCCGAGACGACGGCCGATCTCCGGCAGGCTCGTGCCGGTCAGCTCACGGGACAGGTAGATCGCGACCTTGCGAGCACGGGCGACGGTAGGCCTGCGATTCCGAGCGAGCAGCTCGGACGTGGTCACGCCGAACTGAGACGCCGTCGCCATCAGGACGTCCTCGACGGTCGGGTTCGAACGACGGCGGTCCGGGCCGATCTTGTCGAGCAGCTTGCGCGCGATGTCCGGTGTCGGGGACTCGCCGCGCAACGACGCATAGGCGACGACCTGGATCAGAGCGGCCTCGAGCGCACGGACGCTGGTCGTGACGCGACCCGCGATCTCCTCGACCAGGTCCGTCGACGCGTCGACGGAGTCGAGCCGGGCTCGCTTTGCGAGGATGGCGCGGCGGACTGGCAGGTCGGGAGGGTCGATTCCTACGACCAGCCCTGAGGCGAAGCGCTCGCCGAGGCGGTCGGTCAGCGAGTCGAGCTCGGCGGGACTGCGGTCGGAGGTCATGACGAGCTGCCGGCCCGACGAGTGGAGCTCGTTGAAGGTGTGGAAGAGCTCCTCCTCGGTCTTCACCTTGTCGGCGAGGAACTGGACGTCGTCGAGCAGGAGCACGTCCACCCCGCGGAAGCGGTCCTTGAAGGACTGGGTGTCGCGCGCGCGCACGGCGTCGACGAACTCGTTGGTGAACTGCTCCACCGTCGCGTAGCGGACCGTCAGTCCGGCGCCGTAGCGCTGGACGTAGTTGCCGATCGCGTGGAGGAGGTGAGTCTTGCCGAGGCCGGGACGTCCGTGGATGAAGAGCGGGTTGTAGGTCTGACCGGGCATCTCGGCGACGGCGAGTGCCGCTGCGTGAGCGAAGCGGCTGTCCTTGCCGATCACGAACTGCTCGAATGTGTACTTCGGGTTGAGCCCGGAGTCGTCACGGGCCTCGGGATCCGAAGCGGGCACGGCGCGGGCCGCGGGCTGCCAGCTGCCATCGACGATCTCGACGCTGGCATTCGCGGTGAAGGCGCGCCTCGCGGCCGCGAGCAGCAGCGGCAGGTAGCGGTCGCGGACCGATGTCCTGATGTGGTCGGGGGCGCGGACGAACAGCGTCTCGCCGTCGATGCCGGCCAACTCGAGCGGATCGATCCAGATGTGGAACTTGAAGTCGGGCACGTCGCGACGCAGCTCTTGGCGGACGCGGCTCCATGTCGTCTGAGGCGGTTCTGGCACGGGAGACTTCGGCCCCCAAGCGGGACCAGTTCGGCAAAATTCGTAAAGAGAGAGCGGCGGCGAGTAACACCTTGCCCTCGGCGTGGCCGAGTCTACATCTGTCCTGACGGCCGTCTGGGCCTTCCTGACGGGTTCGCCGCAAATCGCGGAGAAAAGCGCTGCCTGGCTATACTGCCGCACCTATGAAGCGCACCTACCAGCCGAAGAAGCGCAAGCGGGCCCGTACCCACGGCTTCCGGTCACGGATGAGCTCGCGCGCAGGTCGCGAGATCCTCAAGCGCCGCCGCTCCAAGGGCCGGCGCCGCCTCACTGTGTGATCCGGCTGCGCCCCGGCCACCCGCTATGACCGATGCGCCCGGGCGCCGAGGCGGCAAGCGCCGCGGCCGGCTCTCGCGCAGCGCAGACTTCGATCGCGTGTACCGCGACGGCCGTTCCCACGCCAACCGCTTCCTGATCGTCTACTCCTTTCCGCGCGCGAGCTCGGACCGGCCGCGCCTCGGCCTGTCGGTAGGACGCAAGGTCGGTGGCGCCGTGGCTCGCAACGGGGTCAAGCGGGCGCTGCGCGAGGCCTTCTCGGCGTGCGCCGAGGCCCTGCCGGACGGGCACGACTTCGTGATCGTCGCGCGACCGGAGCTGGCGGCGCTGACCTCCGACGAGGGCAAGGAGGGCGTCGAGCGCGAGCTGCGCTCAGTCCTCGACGCGGCCGGCCTGACGGCGGGCGAGTCGGCATGAGCCCCCGCTCGATCGCGGTCGCGCCGGTGCGCCTCTACCAGCGCTTCGTCTCCCCCGCCCTGCCTCAGCGTTGCAAGTATCACCCCTCCTGCTCGCAGTACGCCGTCACCGCGGTGCGTCGATACGGCATACTGCGCGGCTCGGTCCTCGCCGCCTGGCGCTTGCTGCGTTGCAACCCGTGGAGCCACGGCGGCGTCGACTTCGTCGAGGACCAGACCCTCTTCCGCCCGTAGACCTGAACTGACCATGCTCCAGACGGCAATGATCCTCCAGCCGATCGTCGACGCCAGCGAGAGCGTCCTGAAGTTCTGGCACGACGTGGTCGGCGGCAGCTGGGGCTGGTCGATCATCCTGCTGACGTTCACGATCCGGATCCTGATCCTGCCGCTCACCTTCAAGTCGGTGAAGTCGATGCAGAAGCTCCAGGTGCTCCAGCCGGAGATGAAGAAGATCCAGGAGCGCTACAAGGACGACCGGCAGCGCATGAACCAGGAGATGATGAAGTTCTACCAGGAGAACAAGGTCAATCCCCTGGGCTCCTGCCTCCCGCTGCTGCTGCAGATCCCGTTCTTCATCTCGCTCTTCTACCTGCTGCGCAGCGACTCGTTCCAGGAGGACATCGCCGGCAACGCGAGCTTCGGCCCGATCCCGGACCTCGCCGAGCCCCTTACGGGCCACACCGCGCTGCTCGTCTTCATGATCGTCCTCTACGTCGGCACTCAGCTGATCGCGACGATGATCACCTCGATCGGCGGCGACAAGACCCAGCAGCGGATCATGTTCGCGCTGCCGTTCGTCTTCGTCATCCCGATCATCAACTTCCAAGCCGGTCTGATCGTCTACTGGATCACGACGAACATCTGGACGATCGGCCAGCAGCTCGTGGTGCGCAAGCTCTACCCACGCCCCGATGTCAACGGCGGATCTGACTCGACCGCCGGCGCCGCGGTCCCGGCTGGCGCGGCTGCCGTCGCGGCAAACGGGGCTTCGAGCAAGGCTCCACCCACCTCGCCGCGCAAGAAGAAGAAGCGCTCCGGCCGCCGCCGGTAGCCTGCGCTCGATGAGCAGCGACGGCAACGATCGTTCGGAGCTCCCGGCCGACGATCTCCGAGCGGAGGCGTCGGGTCCGTCCGTCGGCGAGGCGAAATGGGCCGTTATGAAGGAGCTGGAGCCGCGCTTCCCCGGCATCACCTCGGATTGCGTCGAGTTCCAGGTCCTCGCGGACGGCGACGATGGTCCGGCGCGTGTCGCCGGGCGAGTCGACGGCGGTGCTTGGGAGGAGATCGCTACGACGGTGCCCGCCGAGCCCGCGGAAAGGCTTCGTGACCTCGTCACTCGCGTGATCCACGCGCTGGGCCTCAAGGCGACGGTCGAGATCGTCGAGACGGCGGAGGAGCTGCGCGCCGACGTCGACGGCGATGATCTGGGCCTCCTGATCGGCAAGCATGGCGCGACGATCGACGCGCTGCAGCACTTGGCGGTACGAATCGTGCTGCGGGACGGCGTTCGTGACAAGCAGGTCGTGATCGATGCCGCCGGCTACCGTGGGCGACGTGAGGAGGCGCTTCAGCGCGCAGCCGATCGGGCGGTGTCGGAGGCGCTGGAGTATGGGCGCGCCGTCGAGCTCGAGCCGATGCGTGCTCTGGAGCGCAAGGTCGTCCATGGCTATTTGAGCGACCGCACGGACGTCACGACGCACAGCGAGGGTGACGAGCCTGACCGGCGACTCGTCGTGACCCCTGCCTCCCAGCCGGCCTCCTGACCGTTTCACGCGAAACGGTCCAGGCCGTCGTCGGGCGCTATGGCCTGGACGACGACGCAGTCGGCCAGATCCTCGTGCTGCTCGAGGGACTGGGACACGAGCCAGATCCACACACGACGGTGGTCGAGCCGTCCGCAGCTCTGGACCGCCACGTCGCCGACAGCTTGAGCGGCCTAGAGGCCCCGGGGTTGGCGGACGCCGAGCGCATCGCCGACATCGGCGCAGGTGCAGGCTTTCCGGGCCTGGCCCTGGCGGTCGCCAGGCCTGCGGCCAGCGTCGATCTCATCGAGGCAGCCCGCCGCAAGACGGCGGTGATCGAACGGCTGGCCGCCGCTGCCGGAATCGGCAACGCCCGTCCCATCGCCCTGCGAGTGGAGGAGTGGGCCGCTCGCGAGGGCGCCGCCGTCTACGACGCGGTCACGGCGCGAGCCGTAGCGGCGCTTCCCGTCCTCGTCGAGTACGCGGCTCCGCTCCTGCGGCTCGACGGAGTGCTCGTAGCTTGGAAGGGCGCCCGGGATCGCGACGAGGAGATGGCGGGGGCCCGTGCCGCGACGATGGTCGGCCTGACCCAGGCTGATGTCATCGCCGTGCGACCGTTCCGAGGCTCGAAGCTGAGGCACCTCTACGTCTACTCGAAGACCGAGCGGACGCCGGACGGCTTTCCACGACGCTCCGGCATGGCCAGCAAGCGGCCGCTCGGGCCATGCTGAGTTCGGACCCGAACCAGCCGGGCGGCCTGACCGCGTCCGACCGCTATCGCAGATACCGTCAGTCCTGATGGGGACCGTCTTCGCGATTGCGAATCAGAAGGGTGGCGTCGGCAAGACGACGACCGCGGTGAACGTCGCCGCGAGCATCGCCGATGCCGGCTACGAGACGCTGCTCGTCGATCTCGATCCGCAGTGCAACGCGACCGTGGGGGTCGGGCTCGAGAAGGACCTCGAGCCGAACAGCTACCAGGCGCTCAGCGGGGACTGCACAGTCGCCGAGGCGGCCCGCGAGACCTCTGTCGAGCGCCTGTGCGCCGTCCCGGCTACCCCCGACCTGGCAGGAGCGACGGTCGAGCTGCCCCGCATCGCGGGATCGGAGACACGCCTACGCGAGCAGCTGGGCCTGGTCCGTGACCGCTTCCTGTTCACGATCCTCGACTGCCCGCCCTCGCTCGGGCCGCTGACCGTCAACGCGCTCGTCGCGGCGGACAGCGTGCTCGTCCCGGTTCAGACGGAGTACTTCGCGCTCGAGGGCCTCGCAGGGCTGCTCGACACGCTCTCGCTCATCCAGCGCGAGCTGAACCCGAGCCTTAGGGTTGCAGGCATGGTGCTCACGATGCACGATGGCCGGACCCGCCTCGCGCAGGACGTCGAGCGCGAGGTCAGGGAGCATTTCCCGGACCTCGTCTTCGACACCGTCATACCCCGAAACGTCAGGGTGGGAGAGGCTCCGAGCTATGGGCTGCCGGTGGTTCGCCATGCGCCTCGGAGCGCCGGATCCGCCGCTTATCTGAAGCTCGCCAAGGAGGTCGCTGCCCGTGCTTGAGCGTCAAGCTGAACCTAAGGCTGGGCAGCGTGGGATGGGCAAGGGCCTCTCTGCGATCCTGCCGCGCTCGGGCAAGGAGGAGACCGGTCTGCGAGAGGTTCCCGTGGAGCTGATCGTGCCGAACCCGCGTCAGCCGCGTCGGGAGTTCGACGAGGACGCGCTCGTCGCCCTCTCCGAGTCGATCCGCTCCCGTGGCGTGCTGCAGCCCGTCGTCGTGCGGCCGCTCCCAGGGGGCACGTTCGAGCTGATCGCCGGCGAGCGGCGCCTGCGCGCGTCGAAGCTGGCCGAGCTGCCCTCGATCCCTGCTGTCATCCGCCAGACCGAGGACTGGGAGCGTCTCGACCTGGCGCTGGCCGAGAACATGGCGCGGGTCGACCTCAACCCGGTCGAGGAGGCGCGCGCCTGCGCAATGCTCGTGGACGACCTCGGGCTCTCGAAGGCCGAGGTCGGTCGCCGGGTCGGCAAGAGCCGGGTCGCGGTCTCCAACCTCGTGCGGCTGCTCGAGCTGCCCGACGACGTGCTCGACTCGATCGAGTCTGGCTCGCTGAGCGAGGCTCACGGGCGGGCGATCCTGACCTGCAAGGACCACGAGGCCCGCAAGCGCCTGGCGCGTGAGGCACGCGAGCGTGGATGGTCGGTTCGGGAGACCGAGCGCCGAGCCCGCGAGCTCGAGCTGGGCGGACCGGACAAGCCTCCCGCTGCGCCGTTGCACCCCGATCTCGAGGAGGCGCGCACTGCGGTCGCCGACGCCTTCACCGAGGCGTTGGGGCGACCGGTTCGGGCCCGAACCAAAGGCGAGGCTATGCGGATCGAGATCGATTTCGACTCGCCGGAGGAGGCCAGCGAGCTCGCGGAGCGACTCGCGGAGCAGTCGCGCGGCGCTGCGATCCGAGCCGCCTAACGGCGGCGGGGCAGGGGCGCTAGAATCGCCGCCAGCTCGGGCGATTAGCTCAGTCGGTTAGAGCGCGTCTCTGATAAGGACGAGGTCCCTGGTTCGAATCCAGGATCGCCCACTGTCGTGCCTGCGCCACCTCCGTCGCTGCGGTCGGCCGTGACTAGACTGTGACGCGTTCGGGAACCGCCCAACGAGAGGTCCCCTCGGAATGCAGGAGATGGTCATCTACGGCGTCAGCTTCGACATGGTCGGCAAGCAGCCGATCGTGTTGCTGAAGACGCGCGACGGCAACAAGTTCTTGCCGATCTGGATCGGCCATCCCGAGGCTGCTGCGATCTTGATGAAGCTGCAGGGCGCGAACACGCCGCGGCCGATGACCCACGACCTGATCAGCGAGGTGCTCGGCGAGCTCGACGTCGAATGCACCAAGGTCTCAGTCACCGAGCTGCGTGAGAACACCTTCTATGCGTCGATCACGCTCCAGATGAACGGGCGCGAGGTGGAGATCGACTCTCGGCCGTCCGACGCTCTTGCGCTCGCCGTCCGGACCGGCGCCTCGATCTTCGCCGCCGAGGACGTCATCAGCGAGTCGGCGATCGAGTTCGAGCACGAGGTCGAGGACACTGAGGAGGTCGTCGAGAAGTTCAAGGACTTCCTCGACAACGTCTCACCCGAGGACTTCCGCCCCGAGAGCTGACGTAGCGGCGCTGGGCTAGGCCCGCGCCTGAGCCGAGCGCGTGAACGCCGACTCGAGGATCCGCGCGACGAGATCGTCGAATCCGATCCCAGCCTCCTCGGCCGCTTGCGGCAGGAGGCTCGTCTCGGTCAGCCCGGGAATCGGGTTCGCCTCGAGCACGAACAGCTCGCCGCCCTCGTCCAGCATGAGATCGACGCGGGCGAAGCCGAAGCAGCCGAGCAGCTCGTAGGTGCGCAGCGCGAGCTCCTGCGCCCGCTCGGTCGAGCCCGCGGGCAGATCGGCGGGGCAGATGAACTCCGTGCGGCCGATCTCGTAGCGCGCCTGGAAGTCGTAGTCCCCGCCGCCGACCGGAACCGCCTCCACGACTGGAAGCGCGAGCGGTCCGTCGGGACCTTCGAGAACCGACACGGCGAGGTCGCGACCCTTCACGAAGCGCTCGAGCAGGACCTTCGAGTCGTATGAGAACGCAGCGACCAGCGCGCCCGGGACGTCGGCGGCCGTCCGAGCGAACTTGATGCCGAGCGCCGAGCCCTGACCGGCGGGCTTGACGACGATCGGGAACTGCAGCCGCTGCTCGATCGCCGGCAGCGCGTCGGCCGCGCCGAGCTCGCGGAACGCAGTCTGGTTGAACGAGAAGAACTCAGGCGTCGGGATGCCGGCCTCGACCAGCCCGTGCTTGGTCAGGACCTTGTCCATCGCGCGGACGCAAGCCGGCACGCCGGAGCCGGTGTAGGGGACGCCGAGGATCTCCAGCAGCTCCTGGACCGTGCCGTCCTCGCCGTCGCGGCCGTGCATCGCGACGAACGCAGCATCGGGCTGCTCGGCGCGCAGCCGCTGGATCAGATCGCTGCCGGCGTCGATGGCGACGACGTCGTGACCGAGACGCTCGAGCGCGTCCTCGACGCGCGCTCCCGATCGCAACGACACCTGTCGCTCGAACGAGCTGCCGCCCGCCAGGACGGCGACCTTGCTCACGAGCGACGGGCGCGCCGCTCGCGGTCTGCGCGACGCGGCAGCTCGACGACCCGGCCGCCCTCGTCCGGCTCGACCTCGGCAGGAGGCGCCACCGCCGCCTCGGCTTGCTCCCCGGTCAGGGTGCCGTAGAGCGCGACCTGCTCCTTGATCACTTCGCCGATCCGGCGGATGCCCTCGCGAATCCGGTCCTCGTCCGAGCCTGAGAAGTTGAGTCGCATCGAGCTCCGTCCGCGGCCGTCGAGGAACGCCCCCTCGCCGGGCACGAAGGCGACGCTGTCGCGCAGCGCTCGCGCGAGCAGGTCGGACGTGTCGATGAACTCCGGCAGCGTCGCCCAGATGAAGAGCCCGCCGCCTGGACGGGTCCACTCCGCCTGCGCGGGGAAGTGCTCGGCGAGCGCGTCGAGCATCGTGTCTCGCCGTGAGCGATAGATCTCGCTCAACGTGCCGACGTAGTCGCGCCAGTCGTGGTGGGCGAAGTAGGCCTGGACGAGGATCTGCGAGAGGGTGGAGGTGCAGAGGTCGGCCTGCTGCTTGCCGAGGTTGATCCGCGAGAGCACCGGCGGCGGAGCGACGACCCAGCCGAGCCGCAGGCCGGGCGAGAAGATCTTCGAGAAGGTGCCCAGGTACATCACGTAGACACCGCCGTCGAGCGAGTACAGCGTCGGCAGCGGGTCGCCCTCGTAGCGCAGCAGGCCGTAGGGGTTGTCCTCGAGGACCAGCAGCTCGCGCTCGCGCGCGACCTCGACGAGCCGCTTGCGCCGCGGCAGTGAGAGCGTCACGCCGCCGGGGTTCTGGAAGCTCGGAACGGTGTAGACGAACTTCGGTCGCTTGCCCTCGGAGTCGAGACGGTCGAGCGTCTCCTCGAGCAGGTCGACGCGCATGCCGTCCGAGTCCATGTCGACCTGCACGACGTTCGCCTGGTAGGCCTTGAACGCGTTGAGCGCGCCCGGGTAGGAAGGCCCCTCGGCGACGATCGTGTCGCCAGGATCGATCAGCGTCTTGGTGACGAGGTCGAGCACCTGCTGACCACCGGTCGTGACCAGGACGTCGTCGGTGTCGACGGCCATCGCCTCGGCGGCCATGACGTCCGCGATGCAGCGCTTGGTCTCGGCCAGGCCGTCGGTCGGCCCGTACTGCAGCGCCTTTGCGCACGACTCGTCGGCGATCTTCTGGGTGATCGCGGCGAACGTCTCGCTGGGGAAGCTCGAGGTGTCGGGCAGTCCGCCCGCGAAGGAGATGACGTCGGGCCGGTCGCTCATCGCCATCAGGTCGCGCGTCGCCGACGAGGTCATCACCTTCGTACGCGCGGAGAAGAGCCCGGCGTACCGCTCGAGATCGCGACGCGTCGAGCGCTCAGGCGGATTTGGGGGCAGGGAGCTCATATGCGGAGGTTCGCCGTCGACCGCGGGCGTCCTCGCGGGAGACCACCGGGAAGCGGGCGCGGGTGGTCTATCGTCACGCACTTCAGCGTACCGACCCACTCTTCCCGGACAAGACGATCAGCCTCGTAATGGACATCGGCCAGGGCGCCGGCCTCTCAGGCGCCAGCGGAGCACGGCCCTTCCTGCCGCCGCTGCTCGCCGGCGCGCTGGCGAGCGGGGACATCGGGCTCGACTTCGACGACTCGGGCTGGCAGTTCCTCGAGAGTCCGGGCTTCCTGCTGGCCGTGTTCGCGCTCGGCGTGGTCTGGTATCTCGCGGAGCGTTCGGGGGTGAACCATCGGCTGCTGCGACTCGGCAGCCTCTTCTTCGCGGTCGTCTTCGGCGCGTTGCTGTTCGGAGGCTCACTGGCCGAGGGGGGCGAGGCCGAGCTCCCGGGGATCTTCGCCGGGGCGGCGGTCGCCGTGCTTGCCTTCTTTGCGATCAACGGTCTGCTCGACCGGGCCGCACGGCGGCTCGACGACGATGCCGCAGGCCTTCTCAACCTCTATGCCGATGCTGTCGCGCTGATCCTGGCGGCGGTCGCCATCTTCGTCCCGCCCGTCGCCTTCCTCGCGCTCGCGGCCTTCGTGGTCGTGCTGCTCAAGGGTCGTGCCACCGCCGACCGCAAGTACGCGGGTCTGCGGATCCTGCGGTGACACGGCCGAAGAAGCTCGTCCTCGCCGTCATCGACGCGCTCAGCCCGCAGGCGCTGGAGCGTGCTGTCGCGGAGGGACGCGCACCGGCGCTCGCGGGCCTCATGCGCCACGGCCACTACGTGTCCGACTGCATCTCGACCTTCCCCTCGCTGACGCCGGTCGCGGCTTCGGCGATCACGACCGGCCTGGGCCCCGACGAGCACCTGATCCCGTCGATGAACTGGTACCACCGCGGCGAGGAGCGCTACGTCGAGTACGGGTCCTCGTTCCCCGCGACTCGGGCGTTCGGTGTCCTGCGCTCGCTGCAGGACACCGTCTACAACATGAACCTCGCCCACCTGGCCCAGGATCGGGAGACGGTCTTCGAGCGTCTCGACGATGCCGGCCTGCGCACCGCGGGGACGACGTACCTGATCTATCGCGGCCGCCACCGCCACCAGCCTGCGGTCTCGCGCTACAGCAAGCTCGCCGAGGCGGCGCAGTTCCGCCACCCGGTCTGGGGGCCCCGCGAGCTCTTCTACGCGGACCTGTTCGACTCGCGCGACACCGGCTGCTCCTCGGTTCTCGGCATGCCCGGACAGCGCGACCGGCACGCGGGCTGCGTCGGGGCGCATCTGGTCGAGAACGACCTGTTCGACTTCCTGCTGTTCTCGCTGCCCGACAACGACACCTACTCGCATCGCGAGGGCCCCGACAAGCAGGTCACGTCGATCGCGGAGGCCGATCGCGCGCTCGAGCGGCTCTTCCACGCGGCGGGAGGCATCGACGCCTTCCTCGAGACGCACGCCGTGATCGTGATGTCGGACCACTCGCAGAGCCCGGTCGAGGAGACGATCAACCTCGCCACCCATCTTGGGGACTGGAAGGTGCTGACGCCCTCCGACGCCGCGCCCGACGAGGCCGAGATCGCGGTCTGCCCCGGCGCTCGCTCGGCGATGGTCTACGTGCTCGACCCGGACCGGCGCGAGCGCATGGCACCCCGGCTTGCCGAGCACCTCCGTGGGGTGAAGGGCGTGGATCTGGTGATCCGGCGCGATGGCGACGAAGGAGTGGTGACGCGCGGGGGAGGCGAGCTGCGCTTCGCGCCGGACGGACCACTGACCGACGAGCGCGGCGTGACTTGGAACGTCGAGGGAGAGCTCGAGACGCTCGACCTGACCGACTTCGACGGGCAGCTGCACGCCGGCGACTATCCGGACGCGCTCGGTCGCCTGTGGTCGGCGCTCGCCTGTCGTCGGGCCGGCGACGTGCTGCTGTCTGCGTCGCCCGGCAGCGAGTTCGTCGACTGGGGCGGGTCGCACCACCGCGGGGGCGGCAGCCACGGATCGTTGCACCGCTGCGACTCACACGGCGTCCTGTTGACGTGTGACGTCGGACCCGGTCCGGCACGCGCGGAGCCGTGGCACCTGCGCGACGTCACGCCGATGGTCCTCGACCACTTCGGGATACCCTCGTGACCGTGTCGGCTGAGTCAGAGTCGCCCGCGCTCGGGCGCCGCGCGCGTGTCCGGGCAGGGGTTCGCAAGCCGCAGAACTGGGTCCAGCTCGGGAAGTTCTGCTTGGTCGGTGGCTCGGGCTATGTCGTGAACCTGGCGATCTTCACGGTCGCGGTCGAGGTCGCCGATCTCCACCACCTGGTCGCCGCTACGCTCGCCTTCCTCGTCGCGGTGACGAACAACTTCTGGTGGAACCGGCACTGGACATTCGAGGCCCACGGCGGTCATGCCGGGTTCCAGGCGGCGCGCTTCGTCGCCGTGAGCGTCGGTGCGTTCGTCCTGGCCGCGGCGATTCTCGAGAGCCTCGTCAGCGGCCTCGAGATGAGCGAGATCCCGGCCCAGGCGATCTCGATCGTCGCCGCGACCCCGTTCAGCTTCGTCGGGAACAAGATGTGGAGCTTCGACAGCGCTTCGCCACGCGACTGAGCGTCGTCGCCGCGCTTGCGAGCGTCGCGCTCGCGCTGGTGCTCGCACCCTCGGCGCTTGCGGCGCCCGAGCTGAAGTCGCCGGCGAGCCGGACAAAGCCACCGGTCGGCTACGAGCTGAGCGCCCGGCAGGCGATTCGCATCGCTGCGCGCTCCGAGGCAGTCCGCGAGGAGCGCGGCCGCCACCACGACTTCCGTCCGGCCGCCTACACGCGCGGGCCGGGGCGGTGGCAGGTGAGCTGGTTCGACGGCGACCGCGAGGTGGCGCAGGTGCGCGTCGACGACTCGTTCGGCGCGGTCCTCGAGGCCTGGACGGGCTACCAGGTCGCGTGGTCGATGGCGCGCGGCTATGAGGGCGCCTTCGGCCGCAAGCTCAACGCACCGTACGTCTGGATCCCGCTGTGCGTCCTGTTCCTGATCCCGTTCGTCGACGTGCGGCGCCCGTTCCGGCTGCTTCACCTCGATCTGCTGGCCCTGATCGCCTTCGGCGTGTCGCACGTCTACTTCAACCGCGGCGAGATCGGCGTGTCGGTGCCGCTCGTCTATCCGGTGCTGGTCTACCTGCTTGCTCGCCTTCTGTGGATGGGCTTCCGTCCTCGTGAACGCGACGGACCGCTCGTGCCACACATCCCGATCCGATGGCTCGTGCTCGCACTGGTCTTCCTCGTCGCCTTCCGCGTCGGGCTCAACGTCGCCGACTCGAACGTCATCGACGTCGGCCTCGCCGGCGCGATCGGCGCCGATCGGATCGTCGACGGCGACGGTCTCTACGGCCCGGGCTTCGATGGCGAGATCGAGCACGGGGACACCTACGGGCCCGTGAGCTACCTCCTCTACGTCCCCTTCGAGCAGGCGCTTCCCTGGAGCGGCGCCTGGGACGACGTTCCGGCGGCCCACGGAGCGGCGATCGCCTTCGACCTGCTCACGCTCGCCGGGCTGTTCCTGCTCGGTCGTCGCTTGCGGCCGGGCAGAGCCGGCACGGGCCTCGGCGTCGCGCTCGCCTACGCCTGGTCGGCCTTTCCCTATGCCGCGTTCGCGCTCCAGACCAACTCCAACGACACGCTCATCGGCCTGCTGACGGTCGTCGCGATGCTGGGGCTGACGCTCGCGCCCGCGCGGCGCAGAGCGTCGGCGGCCACACGCGCGGTCGCCGTGGGACTCGGTGCGGCGTCGAAGTTCGCGCCGCTGGCGCTCGCTCCTCTGTTCGCCACGGCCGACGGCGGGCCCCGGCGGCGCGACACCGTGCGGACAGCGCTCCTCTTCGCCCTCGTCCTGGCTGTCGTGGTCGCCGCGACGGTGCTGCCGTTCCTGCCCGACGGCGGGCTGAGGGAGATCTACGACCGCACGGTCGGCTACCAGGCCTCGCGCCGGTCGCCCTTCAGCGTCTGGGGCCAGCTCGACTCGGGCGAGACCTGGCGCACGGTGGTGTCGGTGTGCGCCGTCGGGTTGGCGCTGCTCGTCGCGTTCGTCCCGCGGCGCAAGCAGCCGCTCCAGGTCGCCGCTCTCGCCGCCGCGGTGCTGATCGCGGTTCAGCTCGCGGCGTCGCACTGGTTCTACCTCTACATCGTCTGGTTCGCCCCGCTCGCGCTGGTCGCGCTGATGGCCGCACATCGGGTTCCGGGAGACGACGCGCCGTCCGAGATTCGGTGGGTGCAGGTGGTCAGCCCAGCTGCGCCGGCTCCAGCAGCTGCTGGATCGACGTAGCGACACCGCGCTCGTCGGCCTCGACGAGGACCCCGTTCAGCCACGGGTCCTCGTTCGACGTCTCGAAGCGCACGTTGGTCATCGTCAGGAACCGCTTCAGCGCGAGCTCGCGCGAGACGCCGATCACGCCACCGCGAGGCCCGGTCATGCCGACGTCCGTGCAGTAGGCGGTGCCGCCGGGAAGGACGCGCGCGTCGGCGGTCGGAACGTGGGTGTGCGTCCCTACGCAGGCGGTGGCGCGCCCGTCGACGTGCCAGCCCATCGCGACCTTCTCGCTGGTCGCCTCGGCGTGCATGTCGATCAGCACGTGGTCGGCGCGGCCGCGCAGGTCGGCCAGGGCAGCGTCGGCCTCGGCGAACGGCGATCGCGCCGCACCGAGGAAGAGGCTTCCCGAGAGGTTGACGAGCCCGAGCCGCAGCGGGCCGTTCTCGATGACGGTCACCCCGCGTCCGGGACTGCCCTTGGGGTAGTTGGCCGGCCGCACGATCCGGTCCTCGCGGTCGAGGTACTCGTAGACCTCGGTGTGACGGTAGGCGTGGTTTCCGAGCGTGATCGCGTCGGCGCCCGCCTCGAGCAGCTCGCGCGCCGTCTTCGAGGTGATGCCGACGCCATTGGCGGCGTTCTCGCCGTTGACGACGACGAAGTCGGGCTGGTGGCGGTCGCGCAGCGCCGGGATCAGCGCGGCGAACGTCTGGCGGCCCAGCTTGCCGACGACGTCTCCCACGAAGAGCAGCTTCACCGGCCGCAGTCTGTCACCCGGAGGGGCCGCTACCGTCCGCGCGGATGGCCGACGCAACGGGAGTGAGCGAGTCGGAGCGGAGCGCGGCCGTCGAGCCGGCGCTCGTGGCGACCGGCATCGTCAAGCGCTTCGGGGACCGCGAGGCGCTCAAGGGCGTCTCGCTGCGCGCCGACCGCGGCGAGCTCGTCGCGGTCATCGGTCCCAACGGCGCCGGCAAGACGACGCTGTTGTCGATCCTCGCGGGCGTGCAGCGCCCGGACGCCGGCTCGGTCAACCGCGCCGCCGGTGACGTCGGCTGGGTGCCGCAGCAGGCAGCGCTCTACGGGAAGCTCACCGTGGCCGAGAACCTGCGCCTGTTCGCGCGCCTCGAGCGCATCGACGATCCCGAGTCGGCAGTGGGGGAGATGCTCGACCTGACCGGCCTGGGTGATCGCGCCGATGACTTCGCCGCAGACCTGTCCGGCGGCAATCGGCAGCGCGTGAACATCGCGCTCGGCCTGCTCGGCCGTCAGGACGTGCTGCTGCTCGACGAGCCGAGCGCGGCACTCGATCCACGCCAACGCGAGCGGGTCTGGGAGTTCGTCCTCGACCTCGCCCGGCGCGGGACGACCGTCGTCTACTCGACGCACGACCTCCAAGAGGCGGCCCGTCACGCCGATCGCGTCGCCGTGCTCGCCGACGGCGAGCTGCTGTTCGAGGGCACCCCGGCCGCGTTGGGGGAGACCGTCGAGCGCGAGGGCGGCAGTCATGCCGATTTCGAGGGCGCCTTCGTCGCCTTCCTGAGGCATCGCGGTCACTGACGTGCGCTGGCTGTTGCTCAAGGACCTGCGCATCCTGCGCCGTTCGCCGGGCTTGGTCGCGCTGCTCGTGCTGTACCCCGTCGTCCTCTCCGTGCTGATCGGCTTCGCGCTCTCGGCGGGACCCGACAAGCCGCGCGTCGCCTACGTGAGCCTCGTCCCACCGGAGGCCGGTGAGCTCGAGCTTGGCAAGCAGCGGCTCGACCTGTCGAAGTACGAGGAGAGCCTGTTCTCGGCGATCGACCCGATCGAGATCGACTGCGAGGGCAAGTCGCCGGCGGAATGCAGGCAGGCGGCGATCGACAAGGTCGAGTCCGGGGAGGCGATCGCCGCGCTGGTCCTGCCCGCAGATCTCACCGACCGCCTGCAGGGACTGCAGTCGCTCGTCACCCAAGGCCCGCCCGTCGTGTCGGTGTATTACAACGCCGACGATCCGGTCAAGGCGGCTTACGTCGAGAACACGATCAAGGCCGAGCTGCGCGACGCCAACTTCGCGCTCACGACGAAGTTCACCGAGATCGGGCTCAACTACCTCGACCTGATCGTCGACGGCGGCAAGGTCGACGTCCCGGTCCTCGAGGACATCGAGATCCTCGGCCTGCGGCGCGCTGAGCGGATCGTCGAGCGGGTCCGTCCGCAGGCCGGCCCGGTCCAGCGCGAGCAGCTCGACAAGGTGATCCGCTTCGCGCGCCTGGCGCGCGAGAACCTCGATCTGTCGGGACCGCTGCTGCGCTCGGCGCGCGAGCCGATTCGCGTGCGTCAGGTCGCGCTGAACGGCGGCTCGACCTCGCTGAGCTCATTCGCGGTCGCACTCGCCGTGGCCGTCTCGCTGATGTTCGTGACCTTGCTGCTGGCCGCCGGAGCGCTCGCGCTCGAGCGCGAGGAGAACGCCTTCCTGCGTCTCGTCCGCGGGCTCGTGTCGCGCACCGGGCTGCTGGTCGAGAAGGCGGGACTCGCGGCGATCTGCTCGCTCGCGATCTGCCTGCTGATGCTCGCCGGCCTCGGCCTCTTCGTCGGGCTCGACTGGAGCCGTTCGCCGCTCTGGGTCGTCGCGATCGCCTTCGGGGCGGCGGCGTTCGGCGCAATGGGCGTCGCCGTCGGAGCCTTCACCAGAGAGGTGCGGGCGGCCTCGCTGCTCTGCGTGATGCTGTCGCTGCCGCTGGCCTTCCTGGCGCTCGTCCCGTCCGGCTCCGTATCGCCGTTCCTCTACGACGCGAGCAGCGCCATCTCGGCGCTGTTCCCGTTCAAGCCGACCCTCGACGCCCTCGACGCCGCGCTCAACGACTCCGGCGACCTCGGCGGGCCGCTGCTTCACCTGACCGTGCTCGCCGTCGCCTTCGCGGCGCTCGGCCGTCTCGCCCTGCGCCGCTTCGCCTAGCGGTACTGCTTGCGGCGGAACACGTCGCGCGTCAGCGAGTCGACGCGGTCGAGGAACAGCACGCCGTCGAGGTGGTCGATCTCGTGGAGCAGGCAGCGTGCCTCGAAGCCGTCGGTCTCGATGCGGAGGTCGGTCACCTCGACTCCGTCGTCGGTGAGCGTGAGCGCGCCGGCCTCGATCGTCACCTCCGTCGTGCGCCGGACGTTCGCCGTCAGGTGGGGGATGCTCAGGCAGCCCTCGCGAGCGACCTCGCCGCCCTCCTCCGAGACCACGCGTGGATTCGCGAGCAGCAGGAGGCCATGCGTGGCGGTCGCCTTCGGATGGCCGGTCACGTCGACGGCCACGATCCGTGTGAGCTCGCCGAGCTGCGTTGCCGCGAGGCCGACGCAGTGGTCGAACGAGCCCATCGTGTCGAGCAGATCGCGGGCGACGCGTGTCGTCTCCGGGTCGTCGATCGGGGCGTCCGCTGCGACGGTCTTCAGCGCCGGGTGCGGATAGCGCAGGACCTCCCGAACCGCCACCCGACCACCGTCCTAGAGCTCGTGGCGGTCGAGCTCGCGCAGGCTGACCTCGACGCTCTCCTGCGACCCGAGCTCGGCGAGCGCCGCGTCGAGCGTCGCCGGATCGAGCTCGGCGGGCAGCGTGACCTCCATCAGCAGTGCGTAGAGCGACGGCTCGCCCTGCTCCTCTGCCAGTCGGGTCTCGAGATCGACGATGTTGACCTCGTGCTCGGCGAGTGCCAGCGCGGCGCGGTGGACGATCCCCGGATGGTCGACGCCGTAGACCGACACGACGTGCGTCGGCTCCGCGGTGGCAGCGGCGAGCGGCTCGACGGCGCTCACCGCGAGCGCCTCCAAGCCGAGGTCCGCCGCTACTGCATCGAGGTCCCGCGAGAGCGCAGCGCGATCGGCGTCGTCCGCCACCGAGACGACCAGCATCATCGTGAAGTGGCCGCGCAGGATCGACATCCGCGAGTCCTCGACGTTCGCCCCGTGGCGCAGCAGGGCAGCGGTCGTCGCGGCGACGATCCCAGGCCGATCCCTCCCGATCGCGGACAGCGCGAGCTGTGCCATGAGCCGAGCGTACACTGCTGTCGATGGCTTTCCCTGCCACTCGCATGCGCAGGCTGCGGGCGACCGGCCTGCTGCGGGACATGGTTCGCGAGACGGAGCTGACGCCGGCCCATCTGGTCCAGCCGATCTTCGTCGAGCTGGGCACCGACTCCCGCACCCCGATCGAGGCGATGCCCGGCATCGACCGCCTCTCGATCTCGCACGCCGTCGAGGAGGCCGGCGAGCTCCAGGCGGCGGGCGTTCCAGCGGTCCTGCTGTTCGGCCTGCCCGCCGCCAAGGACGACGTCGGCACCGGCGCCTACGACGACGAGGGCGTCGTCCAGCTCGCCGTGCGCGCGCTCAAGGAGGCCCATCCGGAGCTGCTCGTGATGACCGACGTCTGCCTCTGTGCGTACACGACGCACGGCCACTGCGGCGTCGTCCGGCCCGACGGCGTGATCGACAACGACGTCACGCTCGAGCTGCTCGCCGAGACGGCGATCTCGCACGCCCGCGCGGGGGCCGACGCGGTCGCCCCGAGCGACATGATGGACGGGCGGATCGGCGCGCTGCGCGGCTCGCTCGACCGCGAGGACCTCAAGGAGACGCCGATCGTTGCCTACTCCGCCAAGTACTCCTCGGCCTTCTACGGCCCCTTCCGCGAGGCCGCCGACTCGGCGCCCGCGTTCGGCGATCGGCGGACCTACCAGATGGATCCGGCCAACTCCGACGAGGCGGTCCGCGAGGCCAAGCTCGACGCCGAGGAGGGCGCCGACGTCCTGATGGTCAAGCCCGCGCTGCCCTACCTCGACGTGATCGCGCGGGTCAAGCAGGAGACCGGCATGCCGGTGGCCGCCTACAACGTCAGCGGCGAGTACGCCATGATCAAGGCCGCCGCAGCGGCTGGGCACCTCGACGAGCGGGCAGCCGTGCTCGAGGCGCTGACCTCGATTCGCCGCGCGGGCGCAGACATCGTGATCACCTACCACGCAAAGGACGCAGCGGCATGGCTTCGGTGAGAGAGGCAGCAGCGATCCCGAAGGTGCGCAGCCGCAAGGACGGCGCCGCCGTTCCGCTCGACGAGCTCGACAAGCGCCTGCTCAACCTGATGCAGGGCAAGTTCGCGCTCGAGCCACGCCCCTACCTGCGCGTCGCCGAGCTCGCCGAGGTCTCCGAGGACGAGGTGATGGCGCGCGTCCAGCGCCTGCTCGACGACCGGATCATCCGCCAGGTCACGCCGATCTTCGACACGCGCGTGCTCGGCTACAGCTCGATGCTCGTCGCCGCCAAGGTCGACGCCGAGAACCCCCATCGCGCCGCGAAGATCGTCAACTCGCACCCCGGCGTCTCGCACAACTACCTGCGCAACCACGACTTCAACATGTGGTTCACGATCGCGACCGAGCCCGACTCGAAGCTCGGGCTGCAGGGCACGCTCGACGTCCTCCAGGAGCTGACCGGCGCCGAGTCCGTGCGCCAGCTGCCGACGATCAAGCTGTTCAAGATCCGCATGGACCTCGAGATGGAGAAGGGCACCAAGGACCTCGCGGCGATGGGGATCGCCCAGGACCCGATCGAGCCCGACCCGATCGAGGTGACCGATCTCGACGTCGCCGTCATCCGCGCGCTCCAGGGCGACATGCCGGTGATCCCCGAGCCCTACGCCCCCGCCGCCGCCGAGGTGGGGATCTCCCAGGAGGCGCTGCTCGAGCACCTCGAGTCGATGCGCGAGCGCAAGGCGCTGCGTCGCGTCGCGGCGATCCTCTACCACCGCCGAGCCGGCTTCTCGGCGAACGGCATGGGCGTCTGGAACGTCCCCGACGACCGCATCATGGAGGTCGCTCCGCTGATGGCCTCCTATCGCGGGATCTCGCACTGCTACCAGCGGCCGACCTACGAGGACTGGCACTACTCCGTCTTCACGATGGCCCACGGCCGCTCGAAGGAGGAGTGCGACGCGATCCTCGACACGATCGCCGAGGAGACCGGCATCGAGGACCGCCGCACGCTCTACTCGTCGACCGAGTTCAAGAAGATCCGCCTGCTCTACTTCACGGACGAGCACCGCCGCTGGGAGGCGGAGCACTCGTGAGCTCGGGCCCGTCCTGGGCCCGGTCGGAGGAGCTTCACCGCCGCGCCGTGGGCCTGTTGCCCGGGGGAGTCAACTCGCCCGTGCGGGCGATGGGCTCGATCGGGCGCAACCCGATCTACGTCGCCTCGGGCGAGGGGGCGGAGATCGTCGACGTCGACGGCAACCGCTACGTCGACTACGTCTGCTCGTGGGGTCCGCTGATCGCCGGGCACGCCCACCCGGCGGTGATCGAGGCGGTCACGGATGCCGCCGCGCGCGGTACGAGCTACGGCGCGCCGACCGAGGCGGAGGTCGCGCTCGCCGCTGAGATCGCCGGCCGCGTGCCGAGCGCCGAGATGGTGCGGATGGTCAACTCGGGCACCGAGGCCTCGATGAGCGCGGTTCGCCTGGCACGCGCCGCGACCGGCCGCGAGAAGCTGCTCAAGTTCGCCGGCGCCTACCACGGCCACGTCGACGGGCTGCTCGCCGATGCGGGCTCGGGCCTTGCGACCGCCGGCATCCCAGCAAGTCCCGGCGTGCCCGCCGCTCAGGCGGCGGCGACGGTCGTCGTCCCCTGGAACGACCGCGCGGCGGTCGAGGCCGCGCTCGCCGAGCACGAGATAGCCGCGGTTCTCGCCGAGCCGTACCCGGCCAACATGGGCCTGATCCCGCCCGCCGACGGATTCCTCGCGTTCCTGCGCGAGCAGGCCGACGCCCACGGCGCCCTGCTCGTCTTCGACGAGGTGATCAGCGGCTTCCGCGTCGCCCGCGGCGGCGCCCAGGAGCGCGAGCGCGTGAAGCCCGACCTGACCGTGATGGGCAAGGTCATCGGCGGCGGCCTCCCTGCGGCCGCCTATGCCGGCCGCAAGGACCTGATGGAGCGAATCGCCCCTGCCGGCGACGTCTACCAAGCCGGCACGCTCTCCGGCAACCCGCTCGCCACCGCCGCCGGCCTGGCGACGCTCGCCCTGCTCGACGGAGATGCCTACGCACGGCTGGACACCGTCGCCGCCGCGCTCGCCGACGGCCTGCGCGCGGCGGCGGACGAGATCGGCGTCCCGGCGCACGTCGAGCGCACCACCGGGCTGCTGACGCTCTTCTTCCACGACGGCCCGGTCACCGACTACGCCGGTGCCAAGAGCTGCGACCTCGACCGCTTCGCCGCCTTCTGCCGCGCGATGATCGCCCGCGGCGTCTACGTCCCTGCATCCCAGTTCGAGACGTGGTTCCCCTCCCTCGCCCACACCGACGAGCAGGTCGCGCGCACGCTGGACGCAGCCCGCGAGGCGCTGCGCGAGGTGGCGGGGTGAGCGCTCTCGCCGAGGTCGTCGCTGCGGTCGACCCGGCGCTGGCCGCACACGCGACCGAAGATCCAGGCCCCGGCCGCTTCGCCGACGTGGTCGGGGATCCCGATCGCCTCTTCACGCTCGAGGCGGTCTTCGAGGGCTACCTCCTCCACTACGGCGAGTCGCAGGCGTTCACCGGCATGGACCGCGACCTGAGCCTGCTCGCGGGCGATGCCCTCTACGCACTCGGACTGAGCCGGGTCGCCGAGCGCGGTGACGTCGCGGCAGTCGCCGAGCTGTCGGATCTGATCACCGGCGCAGCTCGTGCGCACGCCGAGGGAGACCCCGAGCGCGCGCGCCGACTGTGGTCGGAGAGCGCCAGGCGTCTCGCCTAATCTAGAATCACTGCCCGTCCCGACCCTTCCTCCCCGGAACTCGAAGTGGCCGACTCCATCGACAAGCACAAGCGCAAGTCGCGCTACACCACAGACCGCAACGCCCCCGGTGCGTTCGAGGGCGAGACGGTCACCCGCCGCGGGCTGATGACCGGCGGCGCGATGGCTGCCGGCGGCGTCGCCACCGCGGCGATCGCCCTGCCGGCGCTCGGCTTCGCGCTGGGGCCGATGTTCGAGCGCACCGCGCCCTCCACCTGGCAGGACGTCGGCAGCGTCGACGACTTCAACCCAGAGACCTACGTCCCGGTCGTGATGAACCTCGTGCCGTCGATCGGCGAGGCCGGCAAGACCACGGTCTACATCCGCAAGTTCGATCCCTCGCGTGACACGGAGCGCAACAGCGACCTGCCCTACGTCGCGATCTCGACGCGTTGCGCCCACCTCGGCTGTCCCGTCCGTTACATCCAGGCCTCGCAGCGGTTCGTCTGTCCGTGCCACGGCGGCGTCTACGACTTCGAGGGCAAGGTCGACGGCGGTCCGCCGGTACGTCCGCTCGACCGTTTCTACACGCGTCTGAGCGAGGATGGCAAGCGCGTCGAGGTCGGCGACCGCTTCTCGGTCAACTCCGAGCTGGAGCGCTTCTCGCCGCGCGACCCGTCGGAGCACCTAGACGGCCTCTGGCAGTACCTCTATCCGTCGAGGCCAAGCACGTGAACCCGACCGGGATGCTGCCGAAGTTCCTCCGCCCGGCGCCCAAGCGGCCCGCGGAGCGCCCCGGACCCAAGCCCCGTCCGATGCAGAACGCCGGTGCCCAGGTCCAGGAGGGCGGTATCGGCGCCCTCGGCTGGCTCGACGAGCGCACCGGCGCCAGCCCCTTCCTGCGTGGCTTCCTCTTCCGCAAGGTCCCCAAGGGGACCAACTGGTTCTACACGCTCGGCTCCGCGACGATGTTCGCGTTCGTGTCGCAGGCGATCACCGGCGTCTTCCTGGCGATGTACTACGAGCCGGACCCGTCGCGCGCCTACACCTCGGCGGCGCACATCACCAACGACGTCTTCCTCGGCGAGCTCGTACGCGGCATGCACCGCTGGGGCGCGACGGTGATGATCGTCCTGCTCTTCCTGCACATGGGCCGCACGTTCGTCTTCGGCGCCTACAAGTACCCGCGCGAGCTGAACTGGGTGATCGGCGTGGTGCTCACCGTGCTGACGCTGATGATGGGCCTGACCGGCTACCTGCTCCCGTTCGACCAGCGGTCGTTCTGGGCGACGGTCGTCGGCGTCAACATCAACGCGTCGGGGCCGATCATGGGCCCGTACCTCGCTGACTTCATGCGCGGCGGCGCCGAGTTCGGCCCGACGACGCTGAGCCGCTTCTACGCGCTGCACATGATGTTGATCCCGGGCCTCATCGGCGCGCTGATCGGCGCCCACCTCTATCTCGTCGCCAAGCTCGGCACGACCGCTCCGCCGTGGCTGAAGGCCGAGAAGAAGTCGCTGCGGCGCGAGGAGATCTGAGGTGAACGCGCGCGAGAAGGAGCAGTACCTCCGCGAGTACTCGATCCTCAAGAACCAGGGCAAGCCGTTCTTCCCCTACGCGGTCGCCAAGGACGGCGCGATGGCGTGCATCACACTTGCCGTGATCATCCTGATGGCCATCCTGTTCGGCGCCGAGCTCGGCCCCAAGGCCGACCCGACGACCACCACCTACTCACCGCGGCCCGAGTGGTACTTCTTCTTCCTCTTCGAGCTGCTGCGCGTGGTCAAGCCGCCGGCGCTCGTCTTCGTGGCGACGATCGGCATCCCGACGATCGCCCTGATGCTCCTGCTGCTGCTGCCGTTCTACGACCGCGGGCCTGAGCGTCACCCGCTCAAGCGGCCGATCGCGATGATCGGCGCCGTCGCCACGGTCGCGGCGATGGGCTACCTGACCGTGCTCGGCGCGCTCGCCGGTCCGCCGAGCGAGATCGACATCGCCGTCGCCCCGCAGTACGAGAAGGGCGCCGAGGTCTTGGCCGCCTCCGGCTGCCTCGGCTGCCACAAGATCGGCCACAACGGCAACACGCTCGGTCCGAACCTGACGCACATCGGCGACCGCGTCGGTCGTGACGCGATCGCCCGCACGCTCGTCAACCCGACTTCGCCGATGCCCTCCTACCAGGCGCTGCGCGACGACAAGCCCGAGCAGTTCGACGAGCTCGTCCGCTTCGTGGCGTCGCTCAAGGAGAGCAACCAGGGGTCGGAGCCCAAGGGCGGCGGCGAGTCCGAGTCGTCGAAGAACTAGGGCCGCGGTGACTGACGGGGCGCCCGCCAGCGGCACCCTCCCCGAGACTCAGGTCCGGGCGATGTTCGACCGCATCGCACGCGTCTACGACCGGATGAACTCGGTCATGACCGCTGGGATGCACCACCGCTGGCGCGAGCGCGCCGCCGATCTCGCCGCGGTCTCGGAGGGCGACCGCGCTCTCGACGTCGCGACCGGCACCGGCGATCTCGCGATCGAGCTGCGCCGACGCGTCGGGACGAGCGGTGACGTCGTCGGCCTCGACTTCTCGGCCAGCATGCTCGAGCTCGCCCGCGAGAAGGCGTCGGACATCCGCTTCGAGCAAGGCAACGCGCTCGACCTCCCGTACGCCGACGGCGAGTTCGCCGCCGCCACGGTCGGTTTCGGGGCGCGCAACTTCTCCGATCTCGCCGCAGGGCTGGCGGAGATGCGACGCGTCGTGAGGCCCGGCGGTCGTGTCGTCGTGCTGGAGATCACGACTCCCCAGCGTCCGCCGCTGTCCTGGTTCTTCCGCGCCTGGTTCGACCGAGTCGTTCCCGCGCTCGGCCGCGTCGCAGGCGATCCCGACGCCTACACGTATCTGCCCAGCTCGGTGCGTCGCTTCCCGGGCCCGGTCGAGCTTGGCGCGGACCTCGCGTCTGCCGGCCTCGTCGACGTCCGTTGGGTGCTGACCGCTGGCGGGATCATCGCCATCCACGCTGGGACCGTCCCGCCACGAGCGTGAGCGCTCCCGATCAGCTCGGCGCCGTCCTGGCAGCGGGCGGCCCCGGGCTAGCGACGGGCTTGGACCTCGCCGAGCGGCGTCTTTCAGCCGTCGCCGCCGGCCACGGGGATGTGCTTGCAACCCATGCCGGAGGCACGCTCGCGGCGGGCGGCAAGCGTCTGCGGCCGCTGCTCGTCTTCCTCTGCGGCGGCCGCGACGAGCCGGACGGCCGGCTGATTGCCGCGGCGGCCGCAGTGGAGCTGCTCCACATGGCGACCCTCGTCCACGACGACGTCCTCGACCAGGCGAGCCTACGCCGCGGCAACCCGACCGTCTTCGCGACGGCCGGCCGCGACGCCGCCACCGCGACCGGCGACTTCCTCTTCTCGCGCGCCTTCGCGCAGCTCGCCGACACGGGAGACGCCGCCGCGGTACGCGCGCTGTCGGTCGCATCCTCGGCGCTGGCCCGTGGCGAGCTGATGCAGCGCGCCGACGCCTGGGCAGGCGACGTCACCGTCGAGCGCTACCTGGCGCGCTGCGGGCTCAAGACAGGCAGCCTGTTCGCGGCCTCCTGCACGCTCGGTGCGGTCCTGGGAGGGCAGGGCGCGAAGAGCGAGGGGGCACTGGCCGACTTCGGCGAGCGGATCGGGCTCGCCTTCCAGGTCCTCGACGACGTGCTCGACGTCTCGGGGCCGGTGGAGCGCACCGGCAAGCAGCGCGGCACCGACCTCCTCGACGGCACGGTGACGTTGCCGCTGATCCTCGCGCGCCAGCGCGACGAGGCACTCGCCCGCGCCGACCTTCGATCGGTCGCCGACCCGCGTGACGCCGAGACGCTCTGCGACCGCATCGCCGCGACCGGTGCGCTCGACGACGCCCGCGAGCACGCCCTCACGCACGTGGCGGCTGCCAAGAGCTCGCTCGACGGCATCGACCTCTCGCCTTGGCAGCGCACCGCACTGGAGCTCGTCGCCGACGGCGTCGTCGAGCGCTACGCCTAGCGATCCGCCACGCGCCACGCGACCGCCGCCGTCTATACGCTGCGCGGCCGTGGTCCTGAGTGACAAGACGATCCGCGAGCAGATCGAGTCGGGGCGGATCGAGATCGATCCCTACGACGGCTCGCTGATCCAGCCGTCGAGCATCGACGTGCGCGTCGACCGGCGCTTCCGCGTCTTCCACAACGCGCGCTACCCCTACATCGACGTACGCCAGCCGATGGAGGAGCTGACCGAGCTCGTCGAGGTGTCTGGCGACGAGCCGTTCATCCTCCACCCCGGGGAGTTCGTGCTCGGACAGACGCTCGAGAAGGTCACCCTGCCCGACGACCTCGTCGCGCGCCTCGAGGGCAAGAGCTCGCTTGGCCGCCTCGGCCTGCTGATCCACTCGACCGCCGGCTTCGTCGACCCGGGCTTCTCGGGGAACCTGACGCTCGAGCTGTCGAACGTCGCCAACCTGCCGATCACGATCTACGAGGGCATGCCGATCGGCCAGCTCTCGTTCATGCGGATGGACGGGCCCGTCGAGGTGCCGTACGGCGCGAAGGACAAGGGCAGCAAGTACCAGGGCCAAGGCGAGCCGACGCCGAGTCGCTTCTACAAGAACTTCGATCGCCCGACCTGATCCGCCCGGCGGCGGCTGGCGTACCCCTTCAGCCTCTACCATCAGAGTCGACCCGATTCCGCCAGGAGCAGACCATGCCGAACATCGGCCCCCTCGAGATCATCATCGTCCTCGTAGTCGTGTTGCTCATCTTCGGACCGAAGCGCCTGCCCGACCTCGGCCGTTCGCTCGGCTCTGGTATGCGTGAGTTCAAGGACTCCGTGACCGGCAAGGACCGCGACGACGAGCTGCCGCCCGCGGACGACACCGCCGTACGCGAGCCAGTTCGCACGGAGAAGTCCGAGCCCGCCGGCCACGGGTCCTAGCCGGCACCCGGAGCTCTACCGAGGACGCGGACACCAATGCCGCGAGTCAGGCCCGTTGCCCACGACGAGCAGCTGTCGCTCGTCGATCACCTCGACGAGCTCCGCTCGCGACTGATCTTCTCCCTGTTCGCCTTCGGCGTGGCGTTCGCCGTCTGCGGCTGGCAGAACCACCGCATCCTCGAGATCGTCAACAAGCCGCTGCCGGACAAGTACGACCAGCCGCTCACCTTCGGAGTCACCGAGCCGTTCACGACGACGTTCACCAACGCCGCCTACGCCGCGATCCTGATCTCGCTGCCGGTGATCCTCTATCAGGTCTACGCGTTCGTCCTGCCGGCGTTCAGCCCGACCGAGAAGCGCGTCGCCAAGCCGCTGATGCTGATGGTGCCGTTCCTCTTCATCGCCGGCGTCGTCTTCTGCTACTTCGTCGTCCTGCCGCCCGCGACGGACTTCCTGCTCAGCTTCAACGCGAGCGAGTTCAACACCCAGGTGCGAGCCCGCGACTACTACAGCTTCAGCACGATGACGATGCTGGCGATGGGCCTTGGGTTCCAAGTGCCAGTCCTGATCGTCGCGCTCGTGCGGCTCAACATCGTCAGCGTCGAGATGCTGCGCCGCAACCGCCGCTACGCCGTGCTGGTGATCGCCGTCCTCGCGGCGCTGCTGCCGACGATCGACCCGATCACGATGCTGCTCGAGATGGTGCCGCTGCTGATCCTCTACGAGCTGAGCATCGTCCTGGCGTCGATCCTCGTCCCGGCGGACGGCGAGGCACCGGAAGTCGCCGCAGCCGGCAGTTCATAGCTAGTCTGCGCAGCGACATGCTGTTCGATCTGCAGGGAAAGCGCCGCCGGGTGGTCCAAGCGACCTACCTGACGCTGGCCGTCCTGATGGGCGGGGGACTGGTGCTGTTCGGAGTCGGAGGGTCCGTGTCAGGCGGCCTGCTCGACGCGTTCACGGGCGGCAACAGCGGCAACAGCAGCGGCAGCGACATCGTCAAGGAGCGCCTCGAGCGCAACGAGGCGCGCGTCAAACGCCGCCCGCGTGACAAGGAGGCCCGTGCGGAGCTCGTGCGCGACTACTACTCGCTCGCCTACTCGCAGACCCCCAGTGACGCGTCGAGCTTCTCCTCCGATGCGAAGGACGAGCTCGAGAAGGCGAGCGTGCACTGGGAGGCCTACCTCCAGCTCACCCACGAGAAGCCGGATCCGACCGTGGCCCGCATCGCGCTGCAGCTATACGACGCAACCGCGCTCAACAAGCCCGACGAGGCCCTACGGGTCTCGAAGCTGATCGCCAAGCGCGCGAACGATCCCGGGTCCTATCTGCAGCTCGTCCAGTACGCAGTGGTGGCCAAGGACGAGGCCACCCAGAAGAGCGCCAAGGACAAGGCGCTGGCGCTCGCGCGCGGGCCAGCGGAGCGCAAGGCGGTCAAGGATCAGATCAAGCAGATCGCGAAGGCGCAGATCGCGCAGCAGATCCAGACCAAGCAGCTCCAGGATCAGCTCAAGCTCAACGACGGAGCTGGCGAGAAGGGGACTACGCAGCCCGCGCAGAAGCAGGGAAGCGGAAACTGACCAAGTTGGGCCCTGTCCCGCAGCGGGTAGGGTTGCGCGACCTTCACGAGCACCAGAGGAGCAGATGAACTTCCACATCAAGGACCACGAGATCGACGATCAGACGCACGTCATCGAGCTCGGCGGCGAGGTCGACCTCTACACCGCGCCGGAGTTCAAGGAGCGCATGGTGGAGCTGATCGAGGGCGGCAAGAAGCGGATCGTCGTCGACCTCTCCGACGCGACGTTCATCGACTCGACGACGCTCGGCGTGCTCGTCGGCGGCGTGAAGCGCCTGCGACCGGCCGGAGGCTCGCTCGCGCTGGTCTGCACCGACCAGAACATCACCAAGATCTTCGAGATCACCGGCCTCGATCGCGTCTTCCCGATCCACGCCTCGCGCGACGATGCACTCAGCGCCGTGGGCAACCCCTCGTAGCGCAACGCCTCTACAATGAGGCGCGGCTCCTCCTCCCAGGAGCCTGCAGCATCCAGGGCCGTTAGCTCAGCTGGTAGAGCAGGAGACTCTTAATCTCAAGGTCGTAGGTTCGATCCCTACACGGCCCACTAGGTTTGCCCTGCGAGAATCGGCAGATTCCGCGCCTCCGGCCAGACCGCCAGCCAGGGACAAGTCCCGGAATCTGTCCCGACGACCGTCGAGGGCATGGAGGCCCAGGGAATCGTCCGTACGGTCAGCGGTCACGTCTTCAAGGCTGCGCCAGGGATCTCGGTTGCGGACCTCGGCGACCGTCTCGGCATCTCGATGGGCCGCACCTGGCAGATCATCAACATCTCCAGTACGGCCGAGTCCGCCTCACCCGCGACTTCGCCGCCGAGCGCGCCCGACGCGCCGCTAGCCGGAAATGACCTGATGCACGCGCTGGTGGGACACCCCCGCCAACCGCGCGATCTCACGCACAGTCAGCCCCCTCATGCGCAGCGCGGATCGCATCGTCGCGCTCGGGCGCAGCCGACGACTCCCGATCCGAGTTCACCCGCCGATCGCCTGCCACCATCCTGGCGGGTAATAGCCATCAAGCAGGCTAGACACGCCTAGCGCTAGACGCTCGCCGCGTTCGCCTTGCTCTGACTGGCGGCGTCGGCGGGGCTGCGCGTTCACTCGCTAGACCGCAGAAATCTAGCCGCCCTCTCCGACTTGATCTCGGCCTCGACTCGATGCAACGTCGCAAGCTCGCTAGCGAGTGCTGAGTCAAGCAGGTGCGCTTGCCCCAGAAGCTCCATTAGGCGTCCAGCCTGTCGCACCTCATAGATGGGTTGGTCAGCACGAGGTCCTGGCGACTTCGCCACGAGCCGCGCCTCGTGCAGCTTGCCCAGACCCTTGCTGAGGGTTCCGGGGTTAAGCCGAAGGGCATTCTTCATCTCGGCCTGGGTGGCCGGTCGGGGGCCGGTAGGAGGATCTGCGTCGATCCCCAAGAGATGCTCGATCACGGAGAGTCTCGTTGGGTGTCCTAGGGCCGCCAGGAGGGTTTCCATCCGAAGGTCATCTTAGCCTCCGTTTCCAAGTTGGAAACAGATCTATCAAGCCCGCAGCTAGCATCGATGGCGACGCTCAGCCGCCTTTCGGGGAGTCTAGGGCTCGCTAACGGGCCTATCCGGTGCCAAATCGGCACAATGGAGGACCCACCTAGGCGATTCGTCCTGCGAGAATCCGTCCCATTCTGGTCTCGGGCTCAGTTTTCTGGGCCCGGCCCAACACAGCATTCCCGTCCCAATCTTGAGATGCCCACTTCTTCAATCCCGGCAAGAATCCTTCAAACCAAGGCTACGTCATGACCCCGCTCCGCCCCAAGCCGCGCATTCTGATCGTAGGCAAGGATGCTCGAACGGATGCTATTGCTACGGCTTGTCGCGCCAGTCCACAGCGCCCCGAGTTATACGCCTTGGCAGAGATGCGAATACCGGGGCTCGTGGAGAAGTGCGAGCAAGTATTTCTCGGGTCGCTTACGGACACCGCTCCCCTTACCAGGGTGGCAAAGGAAGTCCGGCCCGATTTGGTCATCATAGGCCCAGAGGAGCCCTTGGCCGCCGGCTACGTCGATGCTTTGCAGGCGCTTGGCGTACCAGCCTTTGGGCCTAGCCAGAAACTGGCGGCCATCGAGTCAAGTAAGGCTTGGGCCCGACGGCTTCTTGACTCGCATGACATTCCTGGAAACCCGGACTATCGAGTCTTTGAGTCTTCCGACGGGTTGCGCTCGTACATGGATGAGCTGGGTACGTTTGTTGTCAAGCCCGACGGTCTAACGGCGGGAAAGGGTGTACGGGTCTGGGGCGACCATTTCCATACCGTGGATGAGGCAATCGAGTACGCCGAGATTGTCTTAGCTCAAGATGGCCTTGTCCAAATCGAGCAGAAGCTTGAGGGCGAGGAGTTCAGCCTCCAAACGATTACCGATGGCGAATCGGTTATCCACTGTCCTTTGGTGCAGGATCACAAGCGAGCCTTTGAGGGAGACAAGGGCCCCAATACGGGAGGGATGGGTTCATACTCTTGCGCCGATGGTTCTCTGCCGTTTCTGACCGATGATGATGTCGCTGAGGCCCATGCAATCAGCGAGCGAGTCATCGATGCCATCGCGCGGGACACGGGTGAGCCTTACCGAGGGGTGCTGTACGGAGGGTTCATGGCAACGCGAGACGGTACTCGACTGGTCGAGTACAACAGCCGGTTCGGTGACCCAGAGGCAATGAATGTCTTGCCGATTCTCGACGCTGATTTCGTCGAGCTTTGCTCAGCGGTTACTACGGGGAACCTTTCTCGGGTGTCTTACTCGTTTGCCCATAAAGCCACGGTATGCAAGTACGTCGTACCGCGCGCCTACCCAGACCCGACCGCAAGTTCTGAGCCGGTGGAGGTAGATGTCCAAAACGACGACGCCAGCCTTCATTGGTACTGGGCTGCCTGTAAGGAGGAGGACGGCCAAGTCTTGATGACCTCTTCGCGAGCGGGGGCGTTCGTAGGTGTAGCTGAGTCTCTATCCGAGGCGGAGGCCATAGCCGAGAAGGCTGCGAGCTCCATGGGAGGGCAAGTGCGGCATCGTCCGGATATCGGGCGTTCTGAGGTCGTTGACGCTCGAGTACGGCATATGCAGGCGCTGCGAACTCAGCCTACGGCGCGGATCGGTGCAAACCGGTGAAGTCCTACTTTGATGAGATATCGGGTGATCGCGTTGCGTCATTTAGTGCCCGCTCGTTTGAACTATCCAACGCCCTCAGCGAGATTAGCGCTGCCGCCGGCGATCAATCCGACACCGCTGGACGCCCCGACTACCTAGTGCGGTTCGTAGTTGGGACCGAGGTAGGCTCGGTACCTTGCGACAACGCCTTTGTCGTGCATGCAGAAGGTTCGGGAGTTGTCGTGCTGGAGGGGATAGGTGGGAATGAGCCCACAGAGGTGTCGAAGTTCTCGTGGCGCGACCCTTGGTTCGACGATATCCAAGAGAGCTTTCGGGAGTTTCGCGACAAGCTCGACATGTGACTTGTCGTCTGATAGGAGGGCCCTGTTGCAGGAGCGCGAATAGGATGAGGCGCCGCCGGGATGTTGGCCCGACGGCGCCTCGGTAGGAACGGAGAGCGGCTAGCTCTCCCTGACTGTGGTTCTCGGGCTGCGCTCGCCGTGAGCGGTAGTCACGTAGCGGCCGGAGATCGCGGACCGGTAGTGCGGTCCTGACGATCTTCCGGACGACGTCGACTCACGGACGGTTGTGCGCGGACTGCGCTGACCGTGACCCGACGTGACGTAGCGCCCCGAGATTGCTGAGCGATACTTAGCCATGCTGATGTCTCCTCTTTCCGGGCAGTTTGCTGTGAGGCTCGACCGGACCCCTGCCCTGTGGACCTCACATCGGTCCCGCACGCCCCTCCACACGCACGGGATGAATGGTGATCGACAGGGCGGACGCGTTGGGAGCGTTCTTGCAGCAGAAACCGTGTCCCGAACCATGTCCCCAACTCGGCAGATATGGCCCGGCGACCTAGACTCAACTGCCCGTACTTGAGCCAAGCTAGGTCGGCTTCGGGCCGCTCGGCTCAACTCTTAATCTCAAGGTCGTAGGTTCGATCCCTATGGCCTCCTCTTCCTTGTCAGCCGCCCTACGAGCCTCGCGAGACTGTCGGCTAGACGAGCCGCAGCCGGTGGATGCGGACAACGCTGTGAGTGCGTAACTCCGTGGTCCAAGTGCTCTTGGCGCGCTCGACGAACTCGTCGGCGGCCGGACGGCCGGGATCCGCGAGTAGGACCTCGGGTGACAGGCGCGGTAGGAGCGAGAGCAGGGCATCGACGCTCGCTGATTCGTAGAGGACGTCGGCGGCGAGGACGAGCTCGAACGGTCCTCGCTTCACCAGCTCCTCTGGTTCCGTCCAGTCGATCCGGGCCGTCTCAACACGCACGCCGTTGGCCTCGGCGTTGCGACCGACCAGCTCGAGCGCTTCGCTATCCGCGTCGGTAGCGAGAACGGTTGCGCCGGCACGGGCGACGGCGATGCTTGGGAGCGCGAGTCCGCAGCCGAGCTCGCCGACGCGCTTGCCGCGCAGGTCCATGCCGTCGACCTCACGTGCAAGCGCGACTCCGCTGCGCCAGAGGACCGACCAGTAGGGGGCGATCGGGGCCCACTCGACCGGGCCGTCGTCGGGCAGCTCGGCCGACTCCGCCGGCTGCAGGATCTGCAGATCCCCGCTCGGCAGTTCGATCGTCTGGGTGACGAGATCGTCGAGCACTCGATCACCCTATGCGGGCCTATGCTGCGCCGATGGCTCAAGCACTTCAACTCACGGGCGCGGTCTTGATCCTGATCGCGTTCGCCGGGCTCCAGCGGGGAAGCATGAAGCCCGGCGACCCGTTTTATCTCTGGCTGAACCTCGTCGGTGCGGCGATCCTCGCGGCTGCGGCGACGATCGAGTTCGACCCCGGGTTCCTGCTGCTCGAGGGCGTCTGGACGATCGTCTCGGCCTGGAGTCTCCTGCAGCTCGCGCGGAAGCGGAAGCTGATCTAGACCGGCGGGCGGTCCCGGTAGTTCGGGTCGCGGTAGGCCGGGTCGATGGCGTCGCGGCGCGTCGTCATCAGATAGAGCCCGATCAGCAGCCCGACGACGCCTGCGATCATCAGGATCAGGCCGATGGTCGTCAGGTCGACACCGGAGATCGAGTCGGTCACGGCATAGCGCAGGATCGCTCCTAGAGCGATCAGGAATATCGACGAGCCGATGGTCACAGGGGTCTCCTTGGTCCGGGCACGGGTGTGCTCGGACCTCCTTACCCCGATTCGGCCCGTTCCAACTCCTGGTATGAACCTCGCATGAGTGAGCGGGCCTAACCGATGCGGATCCTCACCGTCATCGGAAACCGACCGCAGTTCGTCAAGGCCGCCGCGGTGTCGCGCGTGCTGCGCCGGTCGCACGACGAGCTGATCGTCCACACCGGCCAGCACTACGACGACGAGATGTCGCGGATCTTCTTCGACGAGCTCGGCGTTCCGGCGCCCGACCGCGAGCTGCACGCCGGCGGAGGCACGAACACGGAGCAGACCGCGCGCATCTTGGGACTGCTCGAGGGGGAGATCGAGCAGGCCGCGCCCGACATGGTGCTCGTCTACGGCGACACCAACACCACCCTGGCCGGGGCGCTCGCCGCCGCGCAGGCGCGCGTGCCCGTCGGACACGTCGAGGCCGGCATGCGCTCCTTCGACCGCGCGATGCCCGAGGAGCTCAACCGCGTCCTCACCGACCATGCGAGCGATCTGCTGCTCTGCTCGACCGAGACGGCGATCGAGAACCTGCGCGCCGAGCGGATCGGCGGCGAGGCGCATCTCGTCGGAGACGCTATGGCGGATGTCTCGATCGCCTTCCGGCCGATCGCCGAGGAGCGGTCCACGGTGCTCGAGGACCACGGGCTGGAGCCCGGCTCGTATGTCGCTGCTACCGCCCACCGCGCCGGCAACGTCGACATCCCGGAGCGGCTGGAGCGGCTCGTCGCGCTGCTCGAGGCGGTGCTGCAGAAGGTCGTGCTGCCGCTCCACCCACGTACTGCGGCGCGCCTCGAGGAGACCGGTCTGCGAGAGCGTCTCGACGCCGCTCCCAACGTCGTGCTGACCCCACCACTCGGCTATCTCGACTTCATGAAGCTCGCCGCGCACGCCGCGGCCGTGCTCACCGACTCCGGTGGCGTTCAGAAGGAGGCCTACCTGCTCGGCGTCCGCTGCGTGACGCTGCGCGACACCACCGAGTGGGTCGAGACGGTCGACACGGGCTGGAACGTGCTCGTCGACCTCGACTCCGAACGGGCGCTCGCCGCGCTCGACGCTCCGCCGCCGCCCGGAGAGCGGCCGCAGCTGTACGGCGGCGGCCAGGCCGCCGAACGCGTTGGCGACGTGCTCGACGCCTACACTGCGGGGGCATGAGCGGACCGGATGGGAAGCCGACTCGCGTTGGCGTGGTCGGTCTCGGCTACGTCGGCCTGCCGCTCGGAGTCGCCTTCGCCGAGGAGGGCCACGAGGTCGTCGGCATCGACACCGACGCTCGGCGTGTGAACGGCGTCAACGCCGGCGAGAGCCACATCGAAGACATCCCCTCGGCACGGCTGGCCGCGGTCGTCGGCCGCCTGACCGCGACGACCGACTACGGCCGACTGGCGGACTGCGACGCGGTCCTGATCGCCGTTCCCACGCCGCTCACGCGCAATCGCGAGCCCGACCTCGGGCCGTTGCTGGCATCGGCGCGAGCGCTCGCCGGCGTGCTGCGCGAAGGCCAGCTGGTCGTGCTCGAGTCGACGACCTATCCGGGCACCACGCGCGAGCAGCTGGTGCCGTTGCTCGAGGAGTCCGGCCTCTCGGCCGGCAGCGACTTCAACGTCGCCTTCTCGCCGGAGCGTGTCGATCCCGGCCGCACCGACTACACCTTGCGCACCACGCCGAAGATCGTCGGCGGACTGACTCCCGCCTGTCTCGAGCGGGCGCTGGCGCTGTACCGGCTCGTCTGCGACGAGCTGATCCCGGTCTCCGCGCCCGAGCCCGCCGAGCTCGCGAAGCTGCTCGAGAACGTCTTCCGCTCGGTGAACATAGCGCTCGTCAACGAGCTCGCGATGCTCTGCGACCGGATGGGGATCGACATCTGGGAGGTCGTCGACGCCGCCGCCACGAAGCCGTACGGATTCATGCGCTTCGATCCAGGTCCCGGCATGGGTGGCCACTGCCTGCCGGTCGATCCGTTCTACCTGTCGTGGAAGGCCCGCGAGTACGGTCAGCCGACGGAGTTCATCGAGCTCGCCGGCGAGGTCAACCAGCGGATGCCGGAGTTCTGCGTCGCGCGGATCGCGCGTGCGCTCAACGACCTCGCAAAGCCGGTGCGCGGGTCGCGGATAGCGGTGATCGGTGCCTCGTACAAGGCTGGCATCGGCGACCTGCGCGAATCGCCCGCGGTGACGATCATGCGGATGCTGCTCGAGCAGGGCGCGCGGGTCGCTTATCACGACGACTACGTTCCCGACGTCATCGAGCTCGGTCTCAGCAACGAGCCGCTCGACGCGGCGCTCGACGGTGCGGACGTCGCGGTGATCGTGACCGCGCACCCGGGGGTCGACCTCCAGGCGATCGTGTCGCGCGCGCCGCTGGTCGTCGACTTCCGTGGTGTGACGCGCGGCATCGAGGCAGACAACCTGGTGCGCCTGTGAGCGGCCGGCCGGTGACGGTCGGCGTGGTGGGTCTCGGCTACTGGGGCCCGAACCTGGCGCGGAACTTCGATCGTCTCGCCGGCTCCGAGCTGCGTTGGATCTGCGACGGCGCCGAGGCCTCGCGCGATCGCTGGTCGGCCGTCTTCCCCGACGCGCGCGTCAGCTCCGACGTCGATGAGCTGCTTGCCGATCCCGAGCTCGACGCGGTCGTCGTCGCCACACCGGTGCCGACGCACGCCTCGATCGCCGTGCGGGCGCTCGAGGCCGGCAAGCACTGCTTCGTCGAGAAGCCGCTGGCCCAGTCGGTCGCCGACGCCGAGCAGGCGGTGACGGCCGCTCGCGCCGCCGGCCGCGTCCTCATGGTCGGGCACCTGCTCGAGTACCACCCGGGGCTGGAGACGCTCAAGGCGACCGCCGACTCGGGCGAGCTCGGCGACATCCACTACATCTACGGAAACCGCCTCAACCTCGGCAAGCTGCGCTCCGAGGAGAACGCGCTCTGGTCGCTCGGCGCCCATGACGTGTCGGTCGTGCTGCGGCTCGCCGGAGGTCAGGAGCCGATCGAGGCCACCGCGACGGGCGAGTGCTACATGCAGGAGGGCATCGAGGACGTCGTCTTCGCGTACCTGCGCTTCGAGTCCGGCCTTGCCGCGCACCTCCACCTCTCGTGGCTCGACCCGCACAAGGAGCGCCGCTTCACCGTCGTCGGCTCGAAGAAGATGGCGACGTTCGACGACATGGAGATCGAGCGCAAGCTGACGATCTACGACAAGGGCTTCGACGAGGACTTCTCCTCCTACGGCGAGTACATCGCACGCTCGGGCGACATCTACAGCCCGCGCATCCCGAACGACGAGCCGCTGCGGATCGAGTGCCAGCACTTCGTCGACCGGGTGCGCGACGGCGCGCCGCCGCGCTCGGACGGAGAGAGCGGACTGCGGGTCGTGCGCGTGCTCGAGGCCTTGCAGAGCTCGCTCGACGGGAGCCGCCGCAGTGTCGGCGCAGCCTGAGCTGAGCGCGTCGGACCGCGCTCCCGGCCTGCTGCTCGGCGAGGGGGTCGAGCTGGCCGACGACGTGTCGATCGGCGGCCACGTCGTCATCCATGCCGGGACGGTCGTCGAGGCCGGGGCGCGGATCCAGGACGGGGCGATCGTCGGCAAGCCGCTGGCGCTCGCCGCACGCTCGACGGCCTCGCGTACCGCCCCAGGCCCCGCCCACATCGGCGCGGACGCGACGGTCTGCGCGGGAGCGGTGGTGGTCACAGGTGCCAGGATCGGCCCGGGGGCGATCGTCGGAGATCAGGCGCACGTGCGCGAGCGGGCGGCGATCGGCGAGGGATCGGTCGTCGGGCGGGGCTCTGCGATCGACAACGACGTGACGGTCGGAGAACGGGTGCGGATCCAGAGCAACTGCTACATCACCGCCTACTCGACGATCGAGGACGATGTCTTCGTCGCGCCCGGCGTCACGTTCACCAACGACCACACGATGGGCCGTCACGGTCCCGACTACGCGCTGCGCGGCGCGACGCTGAGGCGGGGCTGTCGCATCGGGGGAGCCGCGGTGCTCGTGCCCGGCGTCGAGGTCGGCGAGGACGCCTTCGTGGCCGCAGGCGCCGTGGTGACCAAGGACGTGCCGGCGCGGATGGTCGCGATCGGCGTCCCCGCACGGTTCGTGCGCGAGGTGCCTGAGGAGGACCTGCTGGAGCACTGGTCGTGATCGGGCGGCGCCGCGGGCTGCATCTCGACCGCCCGACCTTCGCCCTCGGCGCTGTGGCGACGGCACTCGCCACAGCCGTGATCGGCGGAGAGCTCGCCCGCGTCTGGCACCGTGGATCGGCGCCGCTGCCGGCCGACACCGAGGAGCCGCTGCTCGCCGCGGCCGAGGCGGTCGTCGAGACGGCGACCGTCGCCACGCGCGGCTACCAGGACGTGCCGAACCGCGAGAACGCGCTGTTCAACCTGTTCACCTCGTTCGTGACGACGTTCATCACGGTTCGTTCCGTGACGACTCTGCTGCGCGACCGTCAGAGCGTGGGGCCGTTCCGCAACTTGGTCCTCGGCCAGCGCCACATCCACCACTTCGTGCCCGGCATCCTGCTCGCCTTCGTCTCCGGCTCGGCCGCGATCGCCACCCGTCGCGAGGGACTCGAGTCGTGGCTCGCGATCCCCTTCGGCGCCGGCATGGGCCTCACGCTCGACGAGTCCGCCCTGCTGCTCGAGCTCGACGACGTCTACTGGTCGGAGGAGGGCCTGCTCAGCGTCCAGATAGCGCTCTCCGCCACCGCGATGCTCTCCGCGGTCGCCCTCGCCACTCGCTTCCTCCGCCGCGGTGAGGAGCTGGTCCTGGAGTCCGAGAGCTAGGCGGTCGCGACGGAGCCGAGGATCGGCTCGGCGGCGCCCGTGAGGATGATCTCGGCGCGGGCGGGGCCGACGCCGACCGTGACGACGGGGATGCCGAGCTGCTCCTCCATGAAGGCGAGGTAGGCGCGGGCGTTGGCCGGCAGGTCGTCCATCGAGCGCGCGCCGGTGATGTCCTCGGTCCAGCCCGGCAGATCGACGTAGTCGCCCTTCGCCTGGTGCAGCACGGACTGGTGATAGGGAAACTCGTCGAAGGTCGCGCCCTCGGGCCCGGTGTAGCTCGTCGCGACGCGGATCGGGTCGATGCCCGTCAGCACGTCGAGCTTGGTCACAACGAGGCCGGTGAGGCTGTTGATGCGGACCGCGTACTTGAGCGCGACGAGGTCGAGCCAGCCGCAGCGCCGCGGCCGTCCGGTCGTGGTGCCGACCTCGTGACCGGCCTCGCGCAGGCGGTCGCCCATCTCGTCGTGCAGCTCGGTCGGGAACGGCCCGGCGCCGACGCGCGTGGAGTACGCCTTGACGATCCCCCACACCTCGTCGATCGCCTTCGGCCCGACGCCCGCGCCGTCGCAGGCGGCTCCGGCGACCGTGTTCGACGAGGTGACGAACGGATAGGTGCCGTGGTCGATGTCGAGCAGCGAGCCCTGGGCGCCCTCGAACACGACGAGCTTGCCCTCGTCGAGGCCCTTCCAGGCGATCGGCGGCGTGTCGGTGATGAAAGGCGCGAGCCGCTGGCCGTATGCGAGGTAGTCCTCGACCATGTGGTGCATGTCGAGCCGCGGGTCCTTGGCGAACTCGCGCAACGTCAGTCGCTTCGGCTCCATCGCGGCGGAGATCTTCTGCTTGAGGATCTTCTCGTCGAGGATGTCCTGGACGCGGATGCCGAGCCGCGCGGCCTTGTCGGCGTAGCAAGGGCCGATGCCGCGCTTGGTCGTCCCGATCTCGCGCTTGCCGAGCTTCGCCTCGCCGGCCTGGTCGAGCAGCAGGTGGTAGGGCATGATCAGGTGGGCGTTCGCCGACACACGCAGGCCCTGGAGGTCGATGCCCTGGCGACGCAGCCCGTCGATCTCGTCGTTGAGCACGCCCGGGTCGATCACGACGCCGTTGCCGATCACCGACAGGGTGCTCGGATAGAGGATGCCCGACGGGATCAGGTGGAACTTGAAGACCTCGTCGCCGCGGACGATCGTGTGCCCGGCGTTGTTGCCGCCCTGGAAGCGGATGACCGCGTCCGCCTGCTCGGCGAGCAGGTCAACGACCTTCCCCTTGCCCTCATCGCCCCACTGGGCGCCGACTATGACGAGTCCCGGCATGCGACAGACGAGTCTACGGAGGCGGTCTAGCCCGCCGAGGTCAAGCGGAGGTCTGGGCCCATGATCGGCAGTGGGTCGCCGCAGATCTCCAGCAGCCGCGACACCGTGCGTGAGCCGATCTGCTCGCGTAGATCGTCGAGGTCGGTGATGTTCGTCGTGACGACGATCGAGCGCTCGTCCTGCCAGCGCTCGTTGACGATCGCGTAGAGCTGCTCGAGCACCCACTCGGTCCGCTTCTCGGCGCCGAGGTCGTCGAGTTGCAGCATGTCGACGGAGCACAGCCGGCGGAACAGCTGCATGTATGAGCCGGTCGAGTCGCTGTCGTAGGTGTCCTTGATCTCCGCCAGCAACCGTGTGACGGGATAGACCGCGACCGACTTGCCCTGCTTCTCCGCCGCGCGCGACACGAGCATCGCCAGCGACGTCTTGCCCGTGCCGAGATCCCCTGTGAACCAGAGCCCACGGCCTGCCTCGACGTTCTCGACGATGCCCTCGACGAACATCCGCACCGGCCGCAGCACGAACGGGTCGAGGTCACAGATCGGCTTGCGGTCGAACGACACGCCGCGAAAGCGCTTCGGGATGCCCGTGCCCATGCCGCGGCTGGCGGCCTGGCCGATCCGCCGCTCGCGGCACTCGCATGCGATCGCCGTGCCGTCCTCCTGGAGGATCCAGCCGTTGCCCTCGCAGACGCCGAGCGGGCAGCCGCTGCGCTCGTCGTCGGGCGGCTCGGGGACGGGACGCAGCATCAGGCGGCCCCGCCGTAGGCGCTCGACGGGTCGGCGATCCGCTCGCGCGCGATGCTGGCGAACTTCGGATAGCGGTCGAGGAACGTCAGCTCGACGCTGCCCACGGGACCGTTGCGGTGCTTGCCGATGATGACCTCCGCGATGCCGGGCTTCTCCGTGGTGTCAGGGTTGTAGTACTCGTCGCGGTAGACGAACATCACCATGTCGGCGTCCTGCTCGATGTTGCCCGACTCACGCAGGTCGGACATCAGCGGCCGCTTGTCGGGCCGTGACTCGACGGCACGTGAGAGCTGGGAGATCGCGATCACCGGGATGTGCAGCTCGCGGGCGAGGATCTTCAGCCCGCGGCTCATCTTTCCGACCTGCTCGACGCGGCCGTCGCGCGGGTCCTCGGCGCGCATCAGCTGGAGGTAGTCGACGATCAGCAGGCCGAGCGGGTTGCGCTGGTGCAGCCGGCGCGCCTTCGCGCGCAGCTCGAGCACCCCGAGGTCGCTCGAGTCATCGATGAACAGCGGCGCGCGCGCGAGCTTCTCGGTCGCCTGCAGCAGCTTCGGCCAGCGCTCGGCCTTGACACGGCCCTTGCGCAGCGACTCGCCGTTGATCTTCGCCCGCGATGCGATGAAGCGCTGGGCGAGCTCACCCTCCGACATCTCGAGCGAGAAGAGAGCCACGGCACGGCCGTGGTCGACCGCGGCGTTCTCGGCGATGCAGGTCGCGAGCGCCGACTTGCCCATCGCGGGACGGGCCGCGAGCACGATCAGGTTGCCCGGCTGGAAGCCGCCGGTGATGTCGTCGAGGTCGCGGTAGCCGCTCGGCGTCCCGGTCAGGCTCTGCCCCTCCTTGGACAGCCGCTCGAGCTTGTCGAGCTCCTCGTGCAGGACGTCCTCGATCTTGCGCAGCTGCGAGGAGTCGTGGTCGTGTCCGGCGCGGAAGATCGCCTGCTCGGCCTGCTCGACGAGCGAGCGTGGGTCACCGCCGTCCGTGGCTACCTTCTGCTGGATCTCGTGCGCGGCGCCGAGCAGCCGCCGCAGGATCGCGTGGTCGCGAACGATGCGGGCGTAGTCGCGCACCGCCCCGGCGGCCGGGACCATCGTCGGCAGCGAGTGGATGTAAGGCGCCCCGCCGGCCTCGTCGAGCTGACCCTCGCGCTTGAGGTCGTCCGAGACGGTGATCGCGTCGACTGCCTCCGGCTCGGCCTTCTCCTTGAGCCGCATCATCGCCCGGAAGATCAGGCGGTGGCGCGGCCGGTAGAAGTCCTCCGGCGTCAGCCGCAGGTCGACGAAGATCTGATCGAGCGCCTGCTCGGTCAGCAGGATCGTGCCGAGGACGGCGATCTCCGCCTCCTCGTTGTGCGGCGGCACCCCGACGCCCGCCTCGGGCATCGCGATCGCCATCAGCTCGCCCCCATCGGGGCGAAGCTCAGTCGTGGGTGACTATCGTCTTGACCTCGGCGAACACTCCGTCCGAGACCTCGACGCGAACCATGTGGGTGCCGGTCACCTTGATCGGCTCCTCGAGATGGATGTGGCGCTTGTCGACCTTGATGCCACGCGCCTGCTTGATCGCCTTGGCGATCTCCTGCGTGGTGACCGAGCCGAAGAGACGTCCGTCGTCCCCAGCCTGCTGCTCGATCGTCAAGACGGTCTTGCGCAGCAGCGCGGCGTTCTCCTCTGCACGCTCGACCTTCTCCCGCTCTGCCCGCTCTGCGTCGTCCTTGGCGCGCTGTGCCTGGGCAAGTGCTCCAGGCGTCGCGACCTCCGCCAGCTTGCGCGGGGCGAGGTAGTTGCGCAGATAGCCCGAGGAGACCTCGACCACGTCGCCGCGGCCTCCGAGGGTGTCTACGTCTTTGAGCAGGATCGCCTGAGCCATTTCGAGGGCGCATGCTACAGACCTCTGCTAGGCGATCCTGCTCGGACGTCGTCTAGAACGGGATGTCGTCGTCCGAACCGGCGCCTGTGGAGGCCGGCTGGAAGTCGCCCGTGTCGGCCGGGACGTCGGCCTGGGGGGTGAAGCGCTGCCCACCGCCGTTGCCTCCGCCCGCGTCGTCGCGGCCACCGAGGAACTGCACGGAGTCGGCGATGATGTCGACCGCCTGGCGCTTGTTGCCGTTCTGGTCGTCCCACTCGCGCCACTCGAGCCTGCCGTCGACCGCTACCGGACGGCCCTTGGCGAGGTACTGAGCGCAGTTCTCGCCCTGCGCTCCCCAGACCGTGACGTCGAAGTAGTTCGGCTTGTCGACCCAGTTGCCCGACGAGTCCTTGCGGCGCGTGTTGCAGGCGATTCGCAGGCTGCACACCGACGTGCCGCTGGGAGTGCTGCGCAGCTCCGGGTCACGCGTGAGGTTGCCGGTCAGGACGACGCGGTTGATGTTCGTGGCTGCCATCTCAATGCTCCTTGTCTGCCGGACTGATTGCCGGCCTCGATAAGCCAAACGACCGTTGTGGACTTGGCCTCGTTCGAGAGTAGACCGGGGCGCGGTCGCGTTGCAGGAGCTTTCCCGCGTTAACGGCGTTTTTTCGGCGTGACGTCAGACGACCGTCACGCAGGGAACGGCTCTGGGGCGCTAGGCCTCGGTGTCGTCGTCGGCCACGTCGGCCGAGTCGCCCGCATCGGGGCGCGCGTCGGCGGCCGCACGGGCGGCGACGCGTCCATCCGGCTCGTCCTCGCGGCGGCTGCCGGCATGGATCGGCTCGGGACGCTCCGGGACGGGAGGGCCGCCGGGCTTCTGGCGAATGATGCGGTAGCGCAGCACGCCGTCCATGATCTTCAGGCCGGCGAGCTTGTCCAGCAGCGCGTTGTCACCCTCGAACTGGAGCAGCTTGTAGTCGGCGTCGGGCCGCTTGTCGATCTCGAAGGTCAGTCGCCGGTTGCCCCACTCGTGGGTGCCGACTAGCGTGCCGCCGTCAGCGATCATCTGCTGAACGTCGGCGAGGATCTGCTGCCGCCGCTCGTCGGGCGCGGTTGCGTCAAGCAGCAGCATCAAGTCATAAAGGGGTGCCATCGGTCGCGGCACGATAGCAGTGCCCTGCTGAATCTCCGCTTCCAGGGGGACGAGACGCCACACGTCGCCCATCCTCCGGTGTGCCGGGAAGACCTCCGAGCCTCCTCGCTCGCATTCGCTGGGCCAATGTGGCGCGTCTGCTGGCGCTGGTGGCCGCGGCGGTGCTGATTGCGTTGGGCGGGGGTAGTGAGGAGGAGCCGCCAGTGGCGCCGATCGAGAGCGGGTTCGTTCGGCGTGTGGCGCCGCCCGAGCCGGTTGTGTCGGCGTTGAGGAAGCGGCGCCCAGCTCGTGGCCGGCCTGGGGTGCGGCGCCGCCCTGGGGCAGTGAGGGAGAAGGGGGAGCGGAATCGCCCGGTGGGTCCTCGGTCGAGGTCGGTCGCGCCAGCGCCGGTCCCCGCGCCCCCGGCGGCTGTCCCGACCCCGGCGCCTGCACCTCCTCCGTCCGCACCGCCTCCGCCGCCGGATTCGGGTCAATTCACGCCTGACCCGTAGTCCGATGAACGATTCGTCGGGCTATAGGCCGGCAAAAGCTTCAACGGAGAGATCGGCGGCTCAGGAGGCGACCGGCGAAGAACCCTGGGTCTTCGCCTCGATGTCGCGCAGCTGGTCGTCGACCCAGTCGCCGGGATCGCGTGCCGTGACGACGCCCTTGAGGCCCTCGGCGCGCCATGAGCGCTCTTTCGCCGACATCGTCAGCGCGCGGTAGATCGCGTCGGCCTGCTCCTGGACGTCGAACGGGTTGACCGACAGCGCGAACTCGGCGAGCTCCTCGTGCGCGCCGGTGTTCTCGGAGAGCACCGACACGCCGTGGCGCTCGTTTACGAGCGGGCCCTCCTTGGCGATCAGGTTCATGCCGTCGAACATCGCGTTGACCAGCAGCAGGTCGTAGTGCTTGTAGGCGGCGATCGCCTCCTCGAGGTTCTCGCGCAGCCGCAGGTCGATCGGCATCCAGTCTGTGGTGCCGTGACGGTGGTTGACGACGGCGACGAGTGCCTCGATCCGCTCGAGGTACTCGGCGTACTGGGGCACGTCCTGGCGCGACGGGATCAGGTGCGCGATGAAGGTGACGTTCTCGATGAACTCCGGGTGCTGCTCGAGGAAGAGGTCGAAGGCGGTGAAGCCGCGCAGGACGTTCTTCGAGAGGTCGGCGCGGTCGACGCGCAGGATCAGGTGCTCGCGCTTGCGGCGCAGGATCTCGCGCTCGTGCTCGTGGACGGCGGGCCGCTGGGCGGTGCGCTTGAAGGTGTCGGCTGAGATCGGCAAGGGGTAGGCCCGCACCCACACCTCGCGGCCGCCGAAGTGCACCACGCCGGCCTCCTCGTCGACTTCGAGCTCGAACAGCTCGCGGCAGCAGAGCAGGAAGTTGCGCCGGTAGGCGCGCGTGTGGAAGGCGACGATGTCGTTGGCGAGGATCCCCTCGAAGATGTCCTGGCGCATGTCGCGCGGCAGCACCCGCCACGCGTCGGGCTGGGTCCAGGGGATGTGGACGAAGTGGTGCAGGAAGACGTCGGGGCGCGCCTCGCGGATGAAGCGCGGCGCGGCGTAGAGGTGATAGTCGTGGAGCATCACGACCGGGTTCTCAACGCCCTCGATCTCCTCGAGCACGGCGTCGGCCATGTCGCGGTTGACCGTCAGGTAGCCGTGCTCGTAGGCCTCGACCTCCCAGCGACCGATGTCAGGCGCGTTCGAGAGGTCCCACAGGTAGTGCTGGATGAACCACAGCAGTGGGTTGGCGACGACGTTGTAGAAGCGGTCGTAGGCCTCCTCCTCGGAGACCACCAGCCGCACGCGGTAGGTGACGTCGTCGAGATCGACGGCGAAGCTCTTGCCGCCATGGCTGCCGGCCATCTCGATGTCCTCGTCCGACATCGCCGAGGCGATCCAGAGAGCGTCGCGGTGATGCACGAGGCCGGTGAGAGCTGTCACGAGCCCGCCGCCGCCGCGCGTGGCGGTCAGCTTGCCCGCCTCGTCGCGTGCGAAGGTCGCCGGGCCGCGGTTGGATACGAGGACCAGCTTCGAGTCGGTCTGGCTCATCCGGCCCCCGAGTCTGTCAGGCGGGGAGGCGCTTGATCAGCAGCGCCCGCTCGGCGTCCAGCTGGACCTCGTCGACCGTCGCCTCGACGATCGCCCGCGAGAGCTCTTGCTCGGACTCCGGTGCGGCTCCCGGGACGCCGCGCAGCTCGAGCTCGAGGCGGTCGTCGGCGAGCCTGAAGGAGAACTCGATCTGGCTCTCGGCATCCCCTCCGTCGGCGACGAAGCGCGAGGCCGCCTCCGTCACCGCGAGCTTGAGATCGGCCACCTCGTTGTGCTCGAGCGGCGAGAGACGACAGATCGCTGACAGGGCGAGCCGTGCAAGCACGAGGTAACCCGGTTGGGCCGGCACCTTTATGTGTACGTCGCGGCTCTCCCGCTCTGGCGGCGTCACGTCCCTCAACCTACCCAGAAAGCGGCTGAGTACCCCGTGCCGCTGGAAGCTCGAGCGTGAAGGCGGCCCCCGACCCGTTTTGGCTCGCCCGCAGCGAGCCGTCCATCCGGGCCGCGAGCTCGTGTGCGATCGCGAGGCCGAGCCCCGCGCCCTGGCTGGCCCCGCCGGTGACGAAGCGGTCGAAGATCGGCGTGTCCGCGGGGAGGCCGGGCCCCTGGTCGGTGATCGTCAGCGCGACGCCGGCCGAGTCGCGACCGCCGCTCAACCTGACGGCCGTTCCGGGCGGCGTATGGCGCAGCGCGTTGTCGATCAGCACCCGCACGATCTGGGCGACTCGCTCGCCGTCGCACACCGCGGTGAAGCCTGTCTCGGGCAGCTGGAGGTCGAGCTCCGTGCCGTGCTCCTTGAGCGCCGGGGTGAACTCGCGCGCCACGCTCTCGACGAGCTCGGTGAGGTCGACGTTCTCGATGGCCAGTGCGACAGAGCCGGCATCGAGGCGCGACAGGTCGAGCAGGTCGACGGCCAGCTTCTGCAGGCGCTCGACCTGCTGGGCGATCTCGTCGAGGAACTCGCGACGCTCCTCGCGGGTCAGGTCTTCGTCGCGCAGCAGCTCGACGAAGCCGCCGAGCGAGAAGATCGGCGTGCGCAGCTCGTGCGATGCGGTCGCTACGAACTCGCGCCGGGCGATCTCCACACGGCGCAGCTGCTCCTGCATCTCGTTGAACGCCCGCGTGAGCTGGCCGAGCTCGTCCTCGGAGTCCACCGGCAGTGGATCGATGTGGTGTCCCGCCGCTACGTCCTCCGCTGCCCGCTCGAGCCGGCAGACCCTGCGCGAAAGCGCCTGGGCGACCGCCGCGCCGCCGATCAGCGCGAGCAGCAGCGCGACCGCTCCAGCCGCGAGGAGGCGGTTGCGCACGAATGACACCGTGTCGTCGACGTCGTCGAACGGACGCGAGTAGAGCGCGACGCGAGCCGGCCGTCCCTCGAAGAGGATCGGCTGGGCGACCTGGCCGATGTCCTCGCCGCGGAAGGTCGCCTCGTCGCGCACGAGCCCGCCCTCGCTGAGCGCTCGCCGGACGAGCCCGGGGTTCTGCGGCACCTGCAGCTCCTCGCGCGAGTCGGTCACGGTGTAGAGCGCCTCGCTGCCTGGATCGCTCGGCTGCTGGACGCCGAGCAGGGTCAGGCGTGCGTTGGCCGCGTCGGCGATCGCGCGCACCCGCGCGTCCTGATCCGAGGCGGTGATCTCCGGGTTGCGCGTCAGCGTGTTGAGCGCGGGACGCGCACCCCTCGCCACGCGGGCGATGTCGTCGAGCTTCTGCTCGCGGAGGTTGGTCTCGAGCGCCGGTACGACGATCACGTAGAGCAGTCCGAAGGCAGCCAGCGTGATGCCGAAGAACAGCAGCGTGAGCTTGTCCCGCAGCGAGCGCAGGACGGGGCGGCCGAGCCCGCTGCTCATCGGTCCCGGAAGCGGTAGCCGACGCCGCGCACCGTGCAGACCAGCTCCGGGTTCTTCGCGTCTCGCTCGAGCTTCTCGCGCAGGTGCCGGATGTGGACGTCGACGGTGCGCGGATCGCGGTACGCCGAGTCGCCCCAAACGCGCTCGAGCAGGGTGGCGCGGCTGTAGACGCGGCCGGGATTGGAAGCGAGCGCGGAGAGGATCTCGAACTCGACATAGGTGAGCCGCACCGGCCGGTCCTCGACGGTGACGGCGCGCTTGTCGAAGTCGATCCGCAGCTCGCCGTCCTCGAGCGGCTCCTGCGAGTCGTCGTCCTTCTCGCGCATGAGCTGCGAGCGGCGCAGCACTGCCTTGACGCGGCTGCGGAACTCGCGCACCGAGAACGGCTTGGTGATGTAGTCGTCGGCGCCGAGCTCGAGGCCCAGCACCTTGTCGATCTCCTCGACGCGGGCCGTCAGCATGATGATCGGGACGGAGCTGGTGGCACGAACGTGGCGACAGATCTCGAAGCCGTCGACCTTCGGCAGCATCAGGTCGAGCACGAGCAGGTCGAAGTCGCTGCGCTCGAGCTTGTCGAGCGCCTCCTGTCCGTCGAAGGCGGTGACGACCTCGTATCCCTCCTTGCGCAGCGGATACGCGAGCAGCTTCTGGACCGACAGCTCGTCGTCTACCAGGAGGATGCGGGAAGCCTGCTCAGCCATTGTCAGGAGCCGTGAGCGAGCCGCCGGCGCCTGACCGAGATTGTAGGTTGAGCCGGACGTGAGGGAGAAGCCTTGATCGAGCCCCGGATCTACCGGGCCGCCTTCGTGCCGGCGCTGCTGGCTGTCGTCTTGGTCATGTTCTCGCTCGAGAGCCGGCCCCGTCCGCTGCCGCAGGGCCTCGCGGCGGACGTCTTGTTCGACGGTGAGCAGGCAGCTGCGACCGCCCGGGAGATCGCCGTGCGTCATCCCGACCGCGCTCCCGGAGCGCGTGGCGACCTGGCCGTGGCAGCCCAGGTCAAGGACGCGTTCGCGGGCAGCGGCTTCACCCCTGAGACACAGCGGTTCGAGCAGGACGGACGCGAGCTGGTCAACGTCATCGGCCGGCGCGCCGGCCGCTCCCGGCGCCAGGTGCTCGTCGTCGCCGCGCGCGATGCGCCCGGTGCGCCCGACGCCGCCGGCAGCGCCGCCGACACCGCGGCGCTGATCGAGATCGCGCACGTCTTCGAGGGGCGGCCTTCGAACAAGTCGCTCGTGCTCGCCTCGGTCGATGGCTCGACGCTCGGTGAGGTGGGGGCCGAGAAGCTGCTCGACGAGATCGACGGCCCCGACCTGGTTGCCGCCGCGCTGGTCGTCTCCGGCCTCGGTGGAGGTCACGGGCCGCCGACGATCGTGCCGTGGAGCAACGGCACCGAGCGCTCGGGAATCGGGCTGCAGCGAACTGTGGCGGAGTCGCTGCGCGAGGAGCTAGAGGCGCCCGCCTCTGCGGCCAGTGCGCCGGGCCAGCTCGCCCGGCTCGCATTTCCGCTGGGCATCGGTGGCCAGGGAGTGCTGCTCGACGCGGGCTACGACGCGGTACGGATCTCGGGCGATGGCGAGCTCTCGGACGCGCCTGTCGACGCTCCCGTCGACGAGGACCGGCTGGGCGGCCTCGGGCGGGCGACGCTGCGCGCGATCACTGCGCTCGATCAGGGCCCGCGCCCGGAGCGTGGCCCGCTGACCTATGTCGGGGTCGCGAATCAGGTCATGCCCGGCTGGGTGCTGTCGGTCTTGGCGGCGACGTTGATCCTCCCGGCGCTCGCCGCGAGCATCGACGCCTTCGCGCGCGCCCGCCGCCGGCGGGCCGCGGTAGGGCAGTGGGCCGTCTGGGTCGCCGTCGGGGTGCTGCCGTTCCTCCTCGGCTATCTGCTCGCGAGGTTCCTCGGAGTCGTCGGCGCGACTCCCGATGCGCCGCCGGCACCCGTGTCGCCGGCGCTCTACCCACTCGACGGGCCGGCGATCGCTGTGCTCGTCGTCATAGCGGTGACCGTTGCGGCGAGCTGGCTCGCGCTGCGCAGCGTCTTCGGCCCCTCGCGACGTCAGTCCGAGGCCAAGAGCGTGGCGGGCGCGGGGGTCGCGGTTGCTCTCGCGCTGAGCATCGCGGCTTGCCTGCTGTGGCTGCTCGACCCGTTTGCCGCGCTGCTGGCGATCCCGGCTCTGCACCTCTGGATCCTCGCCGTGCTCGTCGATCCTCCGGCGCGCCGCAGGGTCCGAGGAGGCTTGATCATTGCTGGACTGGTCCTTCCGCTGCTGCTCGCGAGCTACGAGCTGTTCGTGCTCGACGTCGATCCGCTCGGAGGCGCCTGGTACCTGGTGATGCTGGCGATCGGAGGGTCGCTCGGGGCGGCGGAGATCGGGGTCGCCGCGCTCTTCCTGTCCGCCCTCGCCGCGGTCGTGGCGATCGCGCGCAGGGTGCCCGGCGGCGGCAGTTCCGAGACAGCCGCCCCTCCCTCGACTCGCGGTCCGCTCAGCTATGCCGGTCCAGGGTCGTTGGGCGGCACCGAGAGCGCGCTGCGCCGGTGAATCCGTCGTCTGCGAGGGCCAAGTCGTCCAAGGAACGGTCTGTGATCTCACTCTTCGGAGCGAGCGGTCCGAGAGGATGGTCATGAGCGACGCTCTTCGACAGGCGATCGAGTCAGGCCGCTACGCGGTCGACCCAGAGGCCGTGGCGGTCGCGATGATCAGCCACGCTCGGGCGCTGCGCGCGGCGCGTGTGAGCATCGCTCCGTCAGAGGTGCTCGTAGCCGCGCAAGGCATCGAGATCCGCCGCATCGGCGCCATGGAAGCTGGCGTCCGTCCCCTCGAGGGCGCGGCCTAAGCGCGTCAGCCGGACGCCGCTCGCCGCGACCCCCGCGTCCCACCGGTCGGGTGGGATCGTGAACAGGAGCTCGTAGTCCTCGCCGCCGCTTACGGCGAGCTGGCGAGGATCGCCGCCCAGAGCCTCGGCTGCGGCGTCGACGCCCGGCGCGATCGGAAGCGAGCCGGCATCGATCTCCAACCCGACCGTGCTTGCGAGTGCGAGATGCCGGGCGTCTGTCGCGAGCCCGTCGCTGATGTCGATCATCGCCGTCGCGCCGGCGGCGGCGAGCGCGGCGCCTGCCGTCAAGCGAGGTTGGGGACGCCGCTGGCGCGCGACGAGCGGTGCCGCGAGTCGCTCGTCGATGCCGTCGGCTCGGCCCTGCAGGACGGCTAGCCCTGCCGCCGCCGCCCCGAGCTCGCCGGTGACTCCGAGGAGGTCGCCCGGTCGCGCACCGTCGCGTCCGACGAGATCCTCGGCGCGGTCGGCCCAGCCCGTCACTGAGACCGTCACGACCAACGCCGCCGCACCGACCACGTCCCCACCGGCGACCGTCGTCCCGGTCGCCCGCGCGAGGTCGGCGATCGCCGCGGTCAGCGCGAGCGCGTCGTCGTCCGGGTAGTCGCGTGGCAGCGCCAGCGATATGTAGGCCTCGCCGGGATCCGCCCCCATCGCCGCGAGGTCGGAGAGCGCGCTCGCGAGCGCCTTGTGGCCGATGTCCGCGGCTGAGTGCGTCGCCAGGTCGAAGTGGGTGCCCGCGGCGACGGTGTCGATCGAGGTGACGGCAAACGGCCGCGAGCGCACGACCGCCGCATCGTCGCCGCTGCCGCGCACGACGCGCGATCCGGCGACGCCGAGCGTCTGGCGGATCGCCTCGATCAGCGCCAGCTCACCCACGGGCTGCCGGACCGGTCAGGGGGTGACGCCGCCGCCGGTGCTCGGCGGCGTCGGGGTGGGCTTCTCCGGCGCTGGAGTCGGGGCCGGCTCGGGCGCCTCCTGTGGAGCCTCGTCGTAGGTGTCCGTGTCGAGGTCGTCCGTCGAGTCGTCGGTGTAGGTGCCGTCGGAGGAGTAGGAGCCTGAGGACGAGCCGCCGCCGCTGCTGGCGTACTTGCCGTAGAAGGGGCTCGCGACGAAGGGCTCGGTCGGCTCGGGGAACTCGTCGCAGTCCTCACCGTGTGCGGGCAGCATGAAGGCGTGCCAGACCGGTGCGGCGTAGGTGCCGCCCTGGGCGCCCGGCATCGCGATGCCGGCGTCGGGGTAGCCGACCCAGACGGCCGTCGACAGGTGAGGCGTGTAGCCGACGAACCAGGCGTCCTTGGCCTCGTCGGTCGTGCCGGTCTTGCCGGCGGCGGGGCAGCCGTAGTTGGCCGCCGTGCCGGTGCCGCCCTGGACGTTCGCCTCGAGGACCTTGGTCACCTCGTACGCCTGTCCGTCGGTGAGGACGCGCTTGCCCTGTGACTTGGCGAGCAGCTCGCTCTTGCCGTCGGGGAAGACGACCTTGCGGATCGCCGTCGGCTTGTGACGGATGCCGCCCGCTGCCAGCGTCGCATAGGCGCGCGCCATCTCGAGTGGGGTGACTCCGAGCCGCAGGCCGCCGAGGCCCTCGGCCGGATAGCAGTCGAGCTTGGTGGTGATCCCGAGCAGCTTCGCCGTCTCGCAGACGTTCTCCGGGCCGACGTCGAGGATCAGCTGCGCGTAGACCGAGTTGTCCGAGGACAGCGTCGCGCGCGTGAGGCTGATCGTGCCGGCGTAGGTGTTGCCGAACGTCTTGACGTCCCAGACCCCATAGGCCGGGTCGTCGATGTGCAGCGGCTTCGAGGTGTAGCTCGTCGAGTCGGGGTCGATGCCCTTGCGGATCGCTGTGGTCAGCACCATCGTCTTGAACGCCGAGCCGGGCTGGCGGTGGGCTTGGGCGGCCAAGTTGAAGCGGCGGTCCTGATAGGTGCCGCTCGACGCCATCGCCTTGATCTCGCCGTTCGACGGATCGATCGAGACGAGCGCCGAGCTGGGCCCGGCGGGGTCGGCGTAGTAGGAGTTGATCGCCTCGCGGGCGACGTCCTGCATCTTCGGGTTGATCGTCGTGTGGACCTCGAGCCCGCCGCGCCGCGCGACACCGACGCCGTAGCGCTCGATCAGCTGGTCCTGGACGTAGTCGAAGAGGTAGGGCTCGCGGCGGCGGGTGTAGCGGTGGCCCTGCTTCGGCTCGAGCGGCTCGGCCATGGCGGCGTCGCGCTCGGCGGCCGTGATGTAGCCGTTCTCCTGCATCTGCTGCAGGACCTCGTTGCGGCGGTTGAGCGCGCCCTGGGCGTTGTTGAACGGGTTGTACTGCGACGGGGCCTGCGGCAGGCCGGCGATCGTCGCGGCCTCGTCGAGCGTGAGCTCCTTGGCGTGCTTGTCGAAGAACGTCTCCGAGGCGGCCTCGACGCCGATCGCGGTCCGGCCGCCGACCGTGCCGTACGGCACGTCGTTGAGGTAGTTCTGGAGGATCCACTGCTTCGAGCGTTCGTCCTCGAGCTCGCTCGCCAGCTTCGCCTCGCGGATCTTGCGCTGCAGGTTGCGCTGCGGGTCCTTGATGTAGAGCGCGCGGACGAGCTGCTGGGTGATCGTCGAGCCGCCCTGCAGGCTCTTGCCCGACTCGAGGTTCTTGATGCCGGCGCGGACGATCGCGCCGTAGTCGACGCCGCCGTGCTCGTAGAAGTTCTCGTCCTCGATCGCGACCGTCGCGTCGCGGAGATCCTGGGGCATGTCGCTCCAGTCGATCGGCGTGCGGATCTCGTCCGACTTGACGTAGCCGAGCACCGCACCGTTCGCCGCGAAGATGACCGAGTTCTGCCCCTTGTCGTTGGGCTTGAGCTCAGACAGCGCGGGCGCGGTCGCGGCGACGGCGATCACGTAGCCGACCGCGGCGATCGCGGCGATCGCGAACAGGGTGCCGATGATCGTGAAGCCGACGAAGACCGGCTTGGCCTTGGACGAGCGGCGGCGGCGCTTTCTCTGGCGGTAGGTCATCGGGAAGGGCCCGGGCGTGCTGGAGCAGCCCGAACTGACTCAGGATAGAGCTTTGTTTCTGAGCTTTCGGAGGCTGTCCTGCCGCAGATGGGCAGCGACGGTGCCCCGCTCGCGGGGGTTGGCGGCGTCCGTGGCGACGACGAGCCGGATCCCGTCGCTCGTGATCTCGGCGACGCGGGCCTCGGCTCCGTCGGTCTGCAGCTCCGCGAGTGCCTCGTCGGCATCGCCGTCGGACGGCAGCCACACGTCGACCTCGACCCGCACGCGCGGGTCGACGACCGTGTGATTGACGATCGAGGACTGGGCGAGGCGCTCGTTCGGGACGATCAGCCGGCGACCGTCGTCGCAGCGGATCGACGTGTAGGAGAGGCGGATGTCCTCGACCTCGCCCGTCTCCTCCTCGAAGGTGACGAGATCGCCGACGCGGACGGGCTGGGAGATCACCAGCGAGATGCCGGCGATCGTGTTGGCGAGCGTCTGGCGGGCGGCGAAGCCGACGATCAGGCCGAGCAGCGCTGACGAGGCGAGCACGCCGGTGGCGACGGTGCGAACCGAGTCGAACTTCCACAGCGCGAACCCGATCCCGACCACGATGATCGTCACGAAGACGAGCCGCCGGATCAGCCGCAGCCGCGTGTCCGCGACCGGCGAGAGCTGGCCGCCGACGACCCGCTCGCCGATCTCGAGCGCACGTCCCTTCAGGATCCGGTCAACCACCTCGGCGATCACGAACGCGACGGCGACCGTGGCGACGGCGACGATCACGTCCTCGTTGTCCGAGACGAACGAGGCGAGCATGGGACCATCCGGCATCGGCATGACGCAGGAGGCTACCCCGGCGCCGGCAGTCCGGCACGCGCGACGCTACGGCGCTCTAGCGCGCTCGTTCGCGCGCGTGCGTGGATCGGTGGCCGTGCGCGACGCGCTGCGTGCCTTCGCCTGGTCGCGGCTGGCGATCCTGGCGGTGGCGATCTTCGCCGCACTGTCCGCCGGCGCCGAGGACGGCCGCAACGCCACGGTCTTCGACAAGCCCGCCGTCACCGCGCCGCTTGGCGGTGCGGCGGACATCGTCCTCACGCCGCTGGCTCGCTGGGACTCCGTCTGGTACCTGATAGTCGCCAACCACGGCTACGCGGGCGTCGACTCCCCGCGCCACGCCTTCTTCCCGCTCTACCCGCTGCTGGTCCGGGGCCTCGGAGCGTTCGGGGGAGGCGGGCCGGGCGCCGTGCTGATCGCGGCCTATGCGATCGCGCTGCTCGCCTTCCTCGCTGCACTCGTCTTGCTGCATCGGCTCACGGAGATCGAGCTCGGCCGTCGGGCGGCCTGGCCCGCCGTGCTGCTGCTGGCCGTCTTCCCCGCGTCGTTCTACTTCGGCGCGCCGTACTCCGAGAGCGTCTTCCTGCTGGCGTCGCTCGCTGCCTTCTACGCGGCGCGCACCGATCGCTGGGCCTTGGCGGGACTGGCTGCCGCCGCGGCGTCGGGCACGCGCAGCGCCGGCGTCCTGCTGATCGTCCCGCTGCTCGTCCTCTACCTCTACGGCCCGCGTGGGACCCAAGGGCATCGGCAGGGCTGGCGACCCCGCTACCCCGTACGGCTCGACGTCCTCTGGCTGGCCCTCGCTCCCGCCGGCCTCGTCGCCTTTGCCGGTTACCTCGGCAGCGCCTACGGCGACCCGCTGTCGTTCTCGCACGTCCAGGAGCTCTGGAGCCGCTCGTTCGCCGGGCCGTTCGTGGGTGTCTGGGACGGCGCCGTGGCGGCGTTCGACGGTGTGCGCCAGCTCGCCTCGGGCTCGCGCGAGACGGTGTACTTCGAGCACGCAGGCGGCGACCCGTTCCGGGTCGCGGCGCAGAACGTCGCCCTGTTCGGCTTCCTCTGCTTTGCGGCGGTGGGCGTCGCGGGAGTGCTGCGCCGGCTGCCGCTGGCATATGGGGTCTACGTGCTGCTCGCCCTCGCGTTGCCGCTGTCCTACCCCGTCGCCGCGCAGCCGCTGATGTCGCTGCCGCGCTTCGTGGCGGTGCTGTTCCCGATCTTCATGTGGCTCGGCGCGGCCTGCGAGCGGCGCGGGGTGACCGACCGCGTGGCGATCGTCTCGGCGGTCGTGCTCGGGCTCTTCGTCACGCAGTTCGCGACGTGGCAGTGGGTCGCGTGACGCAGGCGGTGCTGGTCGACGCGCTCGGCACGCTGGTCGAGCTGCGCCCGCCGGCCCAGCCGCTGAGGGAAGCGCTGCGGCGGCGCTCGGGGATCGACGTCGGGATCGAGGCGGCGGAGCGCGGCTTCGGTGCCGAGATCGGCCACTACCTCGCCAACCACATGCGCGGATGCGACGAGGCAGGCCTGGAGGAGCTGCGCGACGAGTGTGCAGCGGCGATGCGGACCGCGATCGGACGTGAGGAGCTCGATCACGCGACCGTGCGCTCGGCGATGCTCGAAGCGCTCGAGTTCCGCGCGTTCCCGGACGCTGCGCCGGCGCTGCGCAACCTGCGGGCGCGCGGAATGTGCGTGGTGGTCGTCAGCAACTGGGACTGCTCCCTGCCCGAGTGGCTCGGGCGCGCTGGACTCGGCGGCCTGTTCGACGGCGCCGTCTCCTCGGCGGTCGTCGGGGAGGCCAAGCCGGCCGCCGCCGTCTTCGAGGCCGCCCTCGAGCTCGCCGGCTGCCGGGCCGCCGATGCCGTCCACGTCGGCGATTCGATCGAGAACGACGTCGAGGGCGCTCGCGCGATCGGCCTGCGGGCGATCCTCGTTCAGCGTCAAGGCCAGGTCCCCACCGGAGTCGAGACGGTGCGCTCGCTGGGCGAGCTGTCCGCCATAGTCTGAGGCGCATGGAGCAGGCCCCCTCTCCGGCTTCGGCCCCTCACGCCTCGGCCGAGCGCACGCCCGACTGGCCGCCGTGGTTCGGGCCCGTGGCATTCGTCGGCGCGCTGGTCTGCACGCTGGTCAGCTTCGGCATCATCGCGGCGATCCTCGGCATCGAGGAGGGCGACGACACGCCGACGCTGGTGATCGTGGTGACGTTGCTGCAGAGCGTCTTCTTCCTCGGCGCCGCCTATCTGTTCGCCCGCTCGGTGGCGCCGCCGCGCGCCTGGCACTTCGGGCTGCGCCAGGCCCCGCTCTGGAGCACGGTCGGCTGGGCGGCGCTTGGGATGCTGACCTTCTACGTCCTGACGGCGGTCTACTCCGCGCTCGTCGATCCGACGGCCGAGCAGGAGGTCACCGACAGCCTCGGCGCGGGCGACGGCACGGCCGGTCTCGTCGCAGCCGGCGTGATGGTGATCGTCGTGGCGCCGTTCGTCGAGGAGACGTTCTTCCGTGGGTTCTTCTACCGAGCGCTGCGGACTCGCTATCCGGTGCTGCTGGCCGCGATCGTCGACGGCCTCGTCTTCGGGGCGATCCACTACGGCTTCGACGGCGCCGACGGCCTGCTGATCCTGCCGCCGCTCGCCTTCCTCGGCGCGATCTTCTGCCTCGTGTATGAGAAGACCGGCACATTGTGGGCGACGATCGGGCTCCATTCGCTCAACAACGCGGTCGCCTTCTCTGCCCAGGCGAACGACTACGAGGGCTGGCAGGTGGCGGTGGTCGCCGGCCCGCTGATGCTCGCCGCCTGCGTGCTCGTCCCGCGCTTGATGCGCAGCGGCCCGCCCGCACTGCCGCCGCCCGCCCGCGCCCGTCCAGGGGCGCAGCTATCTTTGCCGGTCGAATGAGGCGATTTGCCTTAGCCCTGACCGCCGCGACGGTCCTCTGTGCGCCTGCCGGGCATGCTCTTGCGCAGGACCCGACGGCGACAACTCCGGTACCTCCGCCGCCGGCGATCCCGACTCCGAAGTCCGGCAAGGTCAAGATCGAGGTCGCCGACGGGATCGCCACCAGCAAGCTGCGCTATGTCGCGCGTGGCGACAAGGTCACCGTCACCGCCACGGTGCAGCCGTTCGTCGCCGGCCAGGTCGCCAAGCTCGAGGTACGCCGCTCCGGCAAGGTCGTCCAGCGTCCGCGCGCGAGGATCAAGCGGATCTCGCCGCGCGCAGGCAGGGCGACCTTCGAGCTCGAGGTCCGTCGCAAGGGCGTCTACAAGCTGCGGATGAAGCACGCCGCGACGCCCGAGCAGAAGGCGTTCCACTCGCGCGCGGTGCGCATCAAGGCCGTCGTGCTCAGCGCGGGCGAGGGCGCGCGCGGCACGGGCGTCCTTCTGCTGCAGCGCGGGCTCTACACGCTCGGCTACGCCGTCCCGGTGACGGGCTACTACGACGGTGGCACCTCACGTGCCGTAGTCGCCTTCCGCAAGGTCAACGGCATGGCGCGCGACGGCTACGCGAGCCCGGCGGTCTACTCGATGGTCCTCAAGGGCGACGGCGCGTTCAAGCCCAAGTACCCCGCTGCCGGCTACCACGTCGAGTTCGACTGGTCGCGCCAGGTGCTGGCCTTCGTGCGCGACGGCAAGGCGGTCAAGGTCTACCACGGCTCCTCGGGCAAGCCCTCGACGCCTACGGTCTTCGGCACCTTCAGCTTCTACCGCAAGGAGCCGGGCACGAACAGCCACGGGATGGTGCAGTCGAACTACTTCATCGGCGGCTATGCGATCCACGGCTACGTCGACGTCCCGGCCTACGCGGCGAGTCACGGCTGCATCCGGGTTCCCATCCCCAACGCGGTCCAGATCGACCGGCAGATCTCGTTGGGGATGAAGATCATGGTCTACGTCTAGCTCCTTGAGCGCGCGCGACCGACTGATAGCCGAGCTGCGCGAGCACGCGCTCGTGATCGGCAAGGTGACCTTGTCGAGCGGCCTCGAGGCCGACTACTACGTCGACGCGAAGCGCGCGACGTTGCTCCCGGCCGGATTTGCGGCGATGGGCGAGCTGGTCGCCGCGGAAGCGCAGCGGCTGGGAGCGACCGCCGTCGGCGGGCTGACGATGGGCGCCGATCCGGTCGCCTGCGCCGCTCTCGCTGCCGGCGCCGACGTCAAGGCGTTCTTCGTTCGCAAGGAGCGCAAGGCCCACGGGCTGCAGCGCTGGGTCGAGGGTCCGCCGCTCGATCCGGACGAGCGCTGCCTGATCGTCGAGGACGTCGTGACGACCGGCGGCTCGACTCTGCAGGCGATCGAGCGCGTCCAGGAGGAGGGGCTCGAGATCGTCGGCGTCGTCAGCGTCCTCGACCGGCTGGCAGGTTGCGGCGAGAAGATCGAGGCCGCTGCGGGCGCGCCCTACGTCGCCCTGGCGACCATCGACGACGTCTACCCCGACCGCCCGGATCGCTAGCCGCCCAGCCTCAAACCAGCCAGGTGCCACGGGGGTCCGGGGGCGTGAGCCCCCGGTACATTCTCTTTATCCCCGCCCCGGTAGCTCAGGGGATAGAGCATTCGCCTCCTAAGCGAAGGGCCGCTGGTTCGAATCCAGCCCGGGGCACTCAGCGAGTCTTCGGCTTCTCGTTTGCGATCCGAGCCGCCTCGACGCTGCCGATGAACGGCGCGAGTGCCAGGAACGCGGCGGTCGGCGCTATCTCGTAGAGCCGTGCCCCGCCGCGGTTGCGGACCTGGTGGGTCATCAGCGCGTAGATGCTCGCTCCGATTGCCTCGGGAACGATCCTCGGCGTCTCCGGCGCGAGCTCGAAGCCCTTCTCGAGGAAGGGGTAGAAGGCCCTGATGCTCTCGTCGCGACTCTTCATCGCTGGCTCCCCGCCTTCGTACGCGCCGACGCCCCCGAGATGTCCGAGCGCCGGGTCGAAGGAGTAGACCGCGAAGAACGCGTGCAGCGCGGAAGCGACGGCATGAGGCCAGTCGTCGGCCGACTGATAGACCAGGACCGTCGCCCCGAACGTTCGCTCCAGGCCGCGCTCGATCGCTGCCACGAACGCGTCTTCCTTGCCCTCGAAGTCGTCATAGAAAGTAGTCAGGGAGACGGCCGCCCGGCTGGCGATCTCGGTGATCTTCATCGTCGGATAGCCACCCTCGGCGACGATCTCGGTGACGGCGGCGAGGATGCGCTCGCGCGCACCTCCGGGCGCCGCTGGTCTCTCGACGAGCCCGGGCGGCGGCTTGCGCGGACGGCGCAGCCGCACGTCGGGGGTCTCGTATGAGAGCGACCACCGCACGAGGTCGGGAACGAGATCGAAGAGCTCATTCTCCCGTCCCTCGCGTACGCGTGTGTTCACGATCTTGCGCAGGCCGCCGCAGACGGCACGGACCACGTCGCGTGGGAGCCCTGCGTGCTCCGGCGACTCGCCCAGCGCCTCGATGACGATGTCCTCGACCTTCCCGTCGAACTGCTCGATGCGTTCCACGGCATCCGGTCCGGCCGCGTAGCCCTCGACCCACACGACGCGAGCAGCCGCGGGTTGCGCGGCCACGGAGGCGACGAGGGTCTGCAGCATCGACTCGAGCCGCTCGTCCCACCTCCCGGGCGCGTCGCGGAAGCTCTCGAACAGCGAAGGCGCAGCTAGGTCGGTGAGCGCGTCGAGCGTCGCGAGGAAGCAGTCGTGCTTGTTCGCGAAGTGCTTGTAGAAGGCGCTGCGCGAGACGCCCGAAGTCGCCACCAGGTCAGCGACACGGGTGTGCTCGTATCCCTTCTCGGCCACCACCGACACGGTCGCCCCGAGCAGGCGTTCGCGCTGGTTCGCGCTTGCCTCCTCGCGCGGCCGAGTCGGTCCGGGCGGAAGGCGCTTGGAGCGCAGCTCGTCCGCCTGTCCCCATGGCGTCTTCGTCATGCGGCGCAGCGCGGCGGCGGATCCCGCCGGGGCTCATCTGCGCGGTCAGACCACATCGCGGCGCATCGTAGACACAAGTGGCTCTGAAGCGCCGGGCGGCGCTGGCCTTGCCCGGTCTATGTCGACTGGATTGAACGGGCGCTAGACCCGCGACGGGCGCAACTGTGCCGTGATCATCTCGTCGACCAGATCCGGGAGGCTCTCGACGTCCTTGCGGCTCAGGCGGTCGTAGATCGCCTCGTTGATGATCCCTACCAGCGCGCGCGTCTGAATGGTGATCGAGGCCTTGTCGTAGCCGAGCTCGCGCAGCAGCGGCTGCAGCAGCTCGATGAAGCGATTGGTGGACTCGGCTCGCGCTGCCTGGCCGGCAGGCCCCGCCCCGAGGACCTCGACGGCGCACAGGCTCGCTATCGCGGGTTCGGCGCGGCAGCGTTCAGCGAGTATCCGCGCGCCGCTGCGGATCCGGTCGAAGGCCTCGACGTCCTGTTCGCATCCATCGCGTACCTCGGCGAACGCGTCGTCCATCGCCTCGCGATACGCCCAGAGGAAGCAGTCCTCCTTGTCCGAGAACAGCGAGTAGAACGTCCGCCGCGAGATCCGTGCGCGCTGGAGGACGTGGGCGACGGTGGTTCCGGCGTAGCCCTGCTCAGCCGAGACAGCTGCCAGCGAACGGAACAGGCGGTCGCGCTGAACGCGCGCGACGACCTGCGGCGGAGGGCCGCCAGGGCCGCCTCGAAGTTGCACCTGCGCCATGTCCCACACGCGCAAAACATAGACACGGGCTTACTGAAATGCGAACACGTCGTTACTTCGGGTCCAGAAAAGCCCTTGCTAGAGGGCTTTTGATCCGACGCGGAGCGCTATTCGTCCTCGTACAGCGACTCGCGCGCAAGCTCTCGGCCGCCACGGTCATACAGGCGAACCTCGACGTAGTCGCCGGCGAGATCGTCGAGCGACACGAGCGTGAAGCGGTTGTCGGCAAGCACGCACTGATCGGTCGTCGTCGGCCCCAGCTCGGCCGTCGCCACCGCGCCGTTCGCGGTCAGCGAGACACCCCATACGAGGGTGATCGCCCCGCGCCGCCCCTCCGTGCCGCGCCAGTGACCGATCTCCTGGTCTGAGAGGTCGAGCTCCCACTCCGGATGGGCCTCGGCGGTCTCGTCGGTGTAGTCGGCTACCGCCTCGAAGTCGGTGGCTTGGGCGCCCTCGTGCTCGCGCGTGTACGAGACATAGCCGAACAGCTCGTAGCCCTCGGAGGTCGGCGCCGTCGCCGGTAGGTAGGTGCGTCCGCCCCAGGTGCGCTCGGGGAACCAGAGGATCGCTCCCGGCTCGCCCAGCTCGTCCTCGGCGTCGATCTCGCCGACGGCCGCGAGGAAGCGGTCACGCAGCGTCTGCTCCCAGCGTCCGTAGGGAGTCGGCTCCTGGGGCGGCTCGGCCGCGTATGTGGGGATCGGTCGCTCGGAGGGAGGCACGCGCGCGGACGCTACACGAGCGCGACGACCAGGCCGGCAGCCACCACGATGCCCGTCGACCACGCGATCGTGCTCGCGATCAGCGAGCTGTCGAGGCCGTACTCATGACCGATCAGGATCGAGTTGATCGCGCTCGCCATCGCGGCCTGGGCGGGGAACGACTCGGGCACGTCGACGGTCAGGCGCGACAGCGCGATCACCACGGATGGAACGACCAGCAGCTTTAGGGCGAGGGCGACGGCGACCGGTCGCGTGACCGGCGGCGGGAAGCGCACGACGCCCTCCTCGGCCTCGGTGGCGAGCGTGACGCCGACGACGAAGAAGCCGAGCGGCAGCAGCGAGTAGACGATCAGGTGCGACGCCTCGACCGCCCAGTCCGGCGACAGGGAGGCGGGCGCTAGCAGTCCCGCGACGCAGGCCCAGATCGCCGGGTTGCGCGAGAAGAACACCTTGACCCGATCGCGCGGGCGGGTCGCCACGGTGCCGAAGCCCGCGCCGATCGAGAAGCCGATCGTGAAGATCGCGATCGTCGTCAGCACGAGGTCGTAGACGATCGCGTTGGGCAGCTCGTCCGCACCGAAGAGCGCCGCGGTCAGCGGCAGGCCGAGGTAGCCGGTGTTGGCGAATCCGGAGACCAGCATCAGGCCGCCGACGGATGGCGTCGGCAGCTTGAGCACGCGCTTGCCGATCGCGTAGGCGAGCGCAAGCGAGACGCACAGGCCCGCGAACCCGAACGCCAGACCGGCAGCGACCCCCGTCGACGGATCGAGGCGTGCCAGGTTGACGAAGGCGACCGGCGGCAGCATCACCCAGAGCATCAGCCGGATGATCCGTCGCACCGCGACCCCGGCGCGCTCCTCGCCGAAGCGGTGCTCGACGCCGAAGCCGACGGACGTAGCCGCGGCGATCACGAGCGCGATCGCGATCAACGTGCGCGCCCGGGCATCGCGTCAGCGCGCGTAACGCCGGATGTCGCGCGCGAGGTCCTGCTCGCTGCGGTACTCCCCCTGCTTCATGTACGCCAGCTTCCCGCGAGAGTCGTAGAAGGCGGTTGCCGGCGTAGCGACCACGCCGTTGAAGACCGCGGAGATCTTGAGGTCGTCGTCCACGTAGCTGGGGTAGGCCAGAGGGATCTTCCTCAACAGCTCCTTTGCGGGCCCGCGCGAGTAGTCCGCCGCATCGACGCCAAGGAAGGCGACGGCTTGCGCGTGCTCGACCGCCTGCGCCTGGAAGTGCGGCAGCTCGCGCCGGCAGGGGTCGCACCAGGAGCCCCACTTGTTGACCACGACCGGGTGGCCGCGCAGCTCGCGCAGCCGTGCCTTGAAGGCGCCAGGCCCGCCCTCGAGCAGCTGGTTGGCCTGTGCGTGGACCCCGCGTAGCGGTGCCGGGGCGCCGGCGAAGGCCTCGCGCACCTCGGCTGCCGAGGGTCCCGCGCTCTCGGTCTCCGAGCTTCCGCAGCCGGCGACGAGAGCGCCGAGCGCAAGGAAGCAGGCAAGTGGAGGCAGGAAACGGTGCATGCTGTGCTGTAATAGGTATCGAGTCAGCGTCTGGGATGCGCTGAGCGTGCCGCTCGCAGGCAGTTTGCCCGAGCGGCGTCCCCGGACGGCCGTCTGCCCCGCGACGGATCTTCACCTCCACGCGGTTCGGGTCGGTCCGTCTCTCTTCCTCATAGAGATTGAAGGCCACAATGGCTGAGAGCACTTCCGTTGCCGAGTCTGCGCCGGTTTCAGGCGAGGACCTCGCACGCGCGGAGAAGTTCGCTCGCGAGCCCTTCGTGCTCGACGGAGAGCGGCCCGAGACCGCGCTCGCCCCGGGCACCGCGCGTCGTGGCGCGCTCGACGACGCGCTCGCCGAGCTGGCCGACGGTCGCGAGCAGCCCTCTCCGGAGTGGCAGCGGCGCTGGTCGCTGATCCTCGGGCTCGAGCGCGTGCTCGCCGACGACGAGCCGAAGCTCGTCGACGGCACGACCCTCTCCGCGCACCAGGTCGACGCGCTGTCGGGCACGCTGATCGCGCTGACCGCCGAGGTCCAGCAGAGCCTCAACGGCGGCAAGGCCGCCAGCGAGGGATCGACGCAGGACGCATCATCGGTCGAGGAGCTGCCCTCGGGGGAGGTCGAGCTCGAGGGTGACGAGGAGATCTCCGAGGAGGACGAGCCGCTCGACTGGGACGAGCGCGAGGAGGCCGAGGAGGAGGCCGCGTCCGACGCCGTCGAGGAGGATCCGGGGGCGGCACGCCGCTTCTGGTTCGAGCACGCCACGGGCGCCGGCAAGACCGTCGCTGCGGTCGGCTTCGTCGAGGCGTCGCGGACCGGCGGCGTGCTTATCCTCACCCACCGCCGCAACCTCGTCGATCAGTTCAACGGCGAGCTCAAGGACCGCGGCTACAAGAAGCGCATCCATCCGCCGCTGCTCGGCAACGACAAGCCGCACGTCGAGGGCCCGGTCACCGTCGAGACCTATCAGTGGTACGTGCGCAACGCGGGCAAGATCTCCGACGCGTACACGATCGTGATCTGCGACGAGGCGCATACGGCGCTCGGCGAGAAGACGAGCGCGTCGATCCACCAGTGGACGGGACCGGTGTTCGTCGGCATGACGGCCACAGGCGCGCTGATCGCCCGCCACGTCACCGACCTCTTCCCGACCCAGACCTCGCGCTTCGACCTCGCCCAGGCGGCGCGGCGCGGCGTGATCGCGCCGCTGCGCTGCGTGCGCATCCCGCCGGGCGTCGGCGTCCGGTCGATCTCCAAGGTGCCGCTGCGCAAGGGCGAGGTCGATCAGGACTTCGACCAGGAGGAGCTGGCCGCGCTGCTCGACCAGACGCCGTTCAACCTGGCGATCGCCGACCTCTACAAGACGCGCTTCAAGGATCTGCCGGGCGTCGTCTACTCGGCCGGGGTGGCGCACGCCCACAACGTCGCCGACGCCTTCGTCGCGCAGGGCATCAAGGCGAAGGCGGTCTCCGGCGAGACGCCGAAGCGCGAGCTGGCGAACATCCTCGCCGGCTATGAGCGCGGCGAGGTCGACGTGCTCGTCAACGCGCAGCTGCTCGCCGAGGGCTGGAACTCGCCGCGCGCGACGGTCTGCCTGCATCTCGCCCCGACGGCGTCGAAGCGGATCTACCAGCAGCGCGTCGGGCGCGTCACACGTCGTCAGCAGGGCAAGGAGGCGGGCATCGTCGTCGACTTCGTCCACCCGGCGACGACGAACGACGACCCCGTCGTGACGCTGCACTCGCTGCTCGACCGCGACGTCTACCGCGGCGGGGCGATCGTCGTCGGGCCCGTGCGCCGCGGCCGCGGCCGCCGGCTGCGCGTCGAGCGCCGCGTCGTCCCGGTCACCGACGCTCCGGAGCGGCGCGCCGAGGTGTTCGAGCGCGAGCTCTGGCGGATCGCCGTCGAGCACCTGTCGTGGGAGGAGCAGCACGTCTGGGCGGCGCTCGCCGGCGCGCGCGTCGCGTCGAACAACTGGCGCCGCGCCAAGGCGATGCTCCACTTCGACAACACCGGCGAGCTGCGCCGCCGCTACCTGATCGAGTGCCTGCAGCGCAACCGCAACTCCCAGCTGCGCGTCCGCGCGCTCCAGGAGATCGGCCAGATCAAGGACCCCGAGGCGTTCGACATCGCCGTTGAGATGGTCGGCACGTGGCAGCGCGAGGAGAAGCGCGAGGGCGTCAAGACGCTGCTCCAGGCGATGGCCGAGCGCCCGCTCGGCCAGCGCGAGCAGGCGTCGCGCTGGATCTGGCACCTGGCCGAGTACTCGCGCGACGTCCACGAGGAGTACGCCGTCTCGCGTTGGCCTGAGACCAAGCGCCTGCTCGGCCTGCTGGTCAACTCCTCGGGAGGCGCCCATGCGCGCAACGCGCGGCGGCTCGTGCAGGCGACCAAGAAGCAGGATCGGCGGCTGTCCGCGGCGCTGCTGGCGGCGGCACTGGCGCACACCCCGGAGGCCCAGCAGGTGCTCGACGGGGCGCGCATGCGACTCGGCCGCAAGCCCTCCGCGCTCGCGCGCGACCTGCTGCGCAACTTCCCGAAGCGTGGGCGCAAGCGCAGCGGGCGGCGCAAGAAGAAGAAGCCCGGCGATGGGCAGGCGCCGAACGCGGACGTGCAGGCGGAGGAGACGACCGAGCAGCAGACCGTCGAGGTCGGCGGGGCGAGTGCCAACGGCGATGCCGCAGCGGCCAACGGCGGCGACCCGGCGGCGGACAAGCCGGACATCCCGAAGTCGGCGAAGCGGCGCCGGCGGCGCAAGAAGGCCGCCGCCAAGGACGCGACCGCCGAGCAGCCGAGCGACTAGCGCCTCAGGTGCACCTCGCCGGCACCGAGCGTCACCAGCGCGCCGTCGGCCGTCTCGACCAGCAGCGATCCGGTCTCGTCCACGCCGCGCGCGGTGCCCTCGCCGTCTTGCCAGCGGACGGGAGATCCCTCGAGCGCATCGCGGGCACGCCAGGCGGCGAGCACGTCGGCGACCTCCGCGGCCTCCCAGCGGTCGAAGGACGCGAGCAGCGGCCTGAGCGCCGGCTCCGGGCTGTCGAGGCGAAGCGTCGTCGCGATGTCGCGCAGCTCCTCTGGAAACTCGACGACGCCGGTGTTGAGCCCGATCCCGACGACCGCCCAGCCGGCTGCCGGACGGGCCTCGACGAGGATCCCGCTCAGCTTGCGCCGGTCCACCCAGACGTCGTTCGGCCACTTGATCTCGCAGGACACGTCGGCGACGGCCTCCGCGGCCTCGCAGACCGCTAGCGCAGCGACCATCGGCAGCAGTGCATGACGCGGCTCCAAGTCACGGATGACGATCGACAGCAGCAGCGCCTCGCCCGGCGCTGCTGTCCACGTCCGGCCCTGCCTGCCCCTGCCCGCGGTCTGCTCGGTCGCCGTCACGACCGTTCCGTGGGGCGCGTCTTCCGCGGCCAGCGCTCGGGCCCGCTCGTTGGTCGAGTCCGTGACGCGGTGATGGACGCGCGGCAGGCCGATCATCGTGGCCGCAGGCGGACCTCGTCGTCGGGCTGGAGGCCCAGCTCGGCGGCCGCGCTGCCGCGGTTCACCGCAAGCGCGAGCGTGCGCGAGGCGTCCTCGTAGACGACGGTCTCGCCAGGCTCGACGTCGGCAAAGGCCATCACGAACGGCGCGGCGACACGGCCGCCGCCGAGCTTGACCGCCGCCCCGCCATCGCCGCCGGCGTCGACCTCCACCTCGGCGACGCCGCCGAGCATCAGCCCGGTGCCGGCCAGGAACTCGTGGCCGACGTCGAGCGTGACGTTGCCGTAGCCGTCGACCGTCACGACATGGGCGACGAGCGTCCCGTCGCCCTCGAGGCGCGGCTGCGGCAGGTCGATCCTCACGAGCGCGTCGGGGTCCACCGGGTCGCCCGCGTCGGCGATCTCCCCGCCGGCGGCGAGGTGGGCGGCCACCGGCGAGAACACGTCGCGCCCGTGGAAGGTCGCCGACGCCGGCTCCAGGCGCAGCGGCGAGCGCTTGACGTCGACGGCCAGCTCGACGCCACCGGACTGCTCCCAGGCGAGCGACAGCACCCCGTTGTCCGGCCCGACGAGGACCGTGCCGTCGTTGCAGCGCAGCGCCAGCGCCCGGCGCTCCGATCCGACCTGGGGGTCGACGACGGCGACGTGGACGGCCTTTGGCATGTACGGCAGCGCGTTGCGCAGGACGACGGCGCCACGGCGGACGTCATGGCGCGGGATCCCGTGGGTGATGTCGACGATCCGCGCCTGCGGAGCGATCTTCAGGATCACCCCGTGGCAGATGCCGACGAACTCGTCGTCGTAGCCGTAGTCGGTGAGCAGCGTGACGATCATCGGGTGGCATCCTCCACCAACGCGTCGACGAGCCCGCCGATGTCGTGTCGCTCGGCCTCGACGGCGACCTCTACGCCCAGCTCACGTGCTTCGGCGCTCGTGACCGGGCCGATCGAGACGACGCGCGCGCGGTCGAGCGCGTCTTGGCGATCGCCGAGCGAGCCGAGCAGGTTGCGCACCGTCGAGGCGGAGGTGAAGGTGACGTAGTCGACGTCCGCGAGCGCGGACCGCCGATCGTCTGACAGCGGCTCGACGACCGTCTCGTATAGCCCGATGACGTCGACCTTCGCGCCGCGATCGCGCAGCGCGTCGGGCAGCACGTCGCGCGCCTCGACCGCCCGGGCGATCAGCGCCCGCTTGCCTTCGACCGGGATCTCTGCGAGCGCCTCGACCAGCGACTCCGCGACCGAGCGCGGCGGGATGACATCCGCCCGGACGCCTCGCCGCTCCAGCTCGCGCGCCGTGCCGGGCCCGATCGCCGCGACGGTCGCGCCTGCGAGCGAGCGCGCGTCCAGGCCGCGCTCGGCCAGTGCGTCGAACAGCAACGCCGCTCCGTTCGGACTGGTGACGCAGATCAACGAGTAGTCCCCGATCGCATCGAGCGCACTCGCGATCTCACCCTCGACCGGGCGCGGCTCGATCCGGATCGCCGGTGTCTCGACGACCTCGGCACCGAGCTCGCGCAGCCGTACGGCGAGCCCGCTGGCCTGGGCGCGCGCCCGTGTGACCGCTACCCGCTTGCCGTGCAGCGGCCGTCGCTCCACCCACGCGAGCGTCTCGCGCAGCGCCGCGGCCGGCCCTACGAGCGTTATCGCCGGCGCCTTGAGACCCGCGTCGGAGACGCGCTCGGCGATGTCCGCGAGCGTTCCGGTCACGGTCTGCTGGTCTGGGTACGTGCCACGTCGGATCACGGCTGCCGGCTCGGCCGGATCGCGGCCTGCGGCGATCAGCCCGTCGGCGATCGGCGGCAGGTTCTTCACGCCCATGTAGAAGACGAGCGTCCCGGGGAAACGCGCCAGACCCTCCGCGTCGAGCGCGCTCTCGGCCTTTGCCGGGTCCTCGTGGCCCGTCACGAACGCCACCGCCGACGCCGCGTCGCGGTGGGTCACCGGGATGCCTGCGTAGGCCGGTGCAGCCACACCGGCCGTCACCCCCGGCACGATCTCGAAGGTGACGCCCGCCGCGCGCAGTGCCTCAGCCTCCTCGCCACCACGCCCGAAGACGAACGGATCGCCCCCTTTGAGCCGCACCACCCGTTTGCCGTCGAGCCCCAGCGCCACCAGGCGCTCGCCGATCTCCTCCTGACCCATAGCGGCGTTGCCCGGCTCCTTGCCGACGTAGGTCAGCTCCGCGTCGGTCCGCGCGCCGTCGAGCGCGCCAGGAGGGATCAGCCGGTCGTAGAGGATGGCGTCCGCCTGAGCGATCAGCTCCAGCGAGCGGCGTGTCATCAGCCCCGGATCCCCCGGCCCCGCGCCGACCAGGTAGACGATTCCAGGATTCGACATCGGGCCCAACGCTATCGCTGTAGCCGCTGCGCTGAGCGCTCCATGCCCAGTGACCGAGCCGCTGGTCCCACCTCGGATACCGCTGCGGTTTACGACAAGAAAAGTGTCTCCCAGTAAAAGAACTTGCCTGGCAGGCACATTCGTTGCCGTAAACCGCAGCTATCTGTCCGGCCCTACCCAGCCTTCCGAGAGCAGCTCGCGTGCCCCGGCGGCCAGCAGCCGTTCGGCGGCAGTTGCGCCGACCGAGGTGGGATCGTCAGTGGTGCCTTCGACCGTGTCGCGGATCCAGGTGTCGCCGTCCACTGTGCCGACGAAGGTGCTCAGGACGATCCGCTCGCCGCTCACCGTGGCCTTGGCACCCACGGGCGTGTCGCAGGTCGCGCCGATTCCCGTAACGAGCGCTCGCTCGGCGGTCAGCTCGGCGAGCGCTGCCGCGTCGGTCAGGCGCGATGCGAGCTCACGGGTCGCAACATCGGCGCTGCGGGCCTCTAGGGCTAGGCAGCCCTGGCCGGCGGCCGAAGTCAGCATGTCTTGAGGAAGCGGCGTGCCGTCAGCGGTGCGGCCGAGCCGCTCCAGGCCGGCGGCGGCGAGCACGATGGCGTCGAGGTCCTCCTCGGCAAGCTTGCGCAGGCGAGTGTCGACATTGCCCCGCAGCTCTCGGACGTCGAGGTCGGGACGAACGGCGAGCAGTTGAGAACGGCGTCGGAGGCTCGCCGTCCCGACGAGCGCTCCCTGCGCTAGGTCGTCGAGGGACGCCGCGCCGCAGAGCGCGTCGCGCGCGTCGGCGCGCTCGGGAACCCCGACGATCGCCAGCCCGTCTGGCAGCTCGCCCGGCACGTCCTTGGCGGAGTGGACGGCGAGGTCGATCTCGCCGTAGAGCAGCGCCTGCTCGATCTCCTTGACGAACCTGCCCTTGTCGCCGACCGCGCGTTGCCGGTCGCCGGAGGTGACGATCTCGACTAGCTCGACGCGCTCGCCTAGCGCTTCGATCGCTCGCGCGACTGTCGACGACTGCGCGACGGCTAGCGCGCTGCCGCGCGTGCCGAGCCGGAGGGTCACCGGGTCAGCGGCGCCGGCGACGCTGCTCGTCGAGGTCCGCGACGGCGGCGCCCGACTCGTCGTCCTCGAGCGTCGGCAGCGACCCGTCGAGCCCGAACAGCTCTCTCAGTGCGGCGACCTGGACGTAGGAGCCGTCCTGCTCGGCGCCGGCCTTCAGCCGCAGCGTCGGCTCGTGCAGCAGGCGGGCGACGAGTGCGCGCGTCATCGCGGACACTCGCTCGCGATCGGCCTCGCTGAGCGACTCCCAGCGCTGGTCGTTCTCCTCGAGCACCTGCTCGACGATCGAGTTCGCGCGCTCGCGCAGCGCGGCGATCGTCGGCAGCACGTCGAGGCCGGCGATCCAGGAGCGGAAGCGCTCGACGTCGCGGTCGACGAGCTTGCGCGCCCGGGCGGCCTCGGCCTGGCGCACGGAGAGGTTGCGCGCGACCTCGCGCTGGAGGTCGTCCATGTCGTAGAGCGTCACGCCGGGGAGCTCGCGCACCGCGGCGTCGATGTCGCGCGGGACGGCGATGTCGATGATCACCAGCGGCCGGTCCTCGCGCTCGGCAGTCACCAGCTCCAGCTCCTCACGGCCGACGAGCTGGTGCGGCGAGGAGGTGCAGCTCACCACGATGTCTGCCTGGGCCAGCTCGGCCGGCAGCTCGTCGAGTGGGACGGCAGTGCCGGCGAAGCGCTGTGCCAAGCCGAGCGCGCGGTCGTAGTGGCGGTTGGCGACGAAGACTGCGTGGGCGCCGCGGTCGTTGAGCGCCTGCGCGGTGCGCTCGCCCTGCTCGCCGGCGCCGATCACCAGCACGCGGCGGTGCGAGAGGTCGCTGCCGCTGTCTCCCAGGCTCTTGCGCGCCAGCTCGGCGGCGACGGTCGCGACGGACACGTGCGAGCGCCCGACGCCCGTCTCGGTGCGCACGTGCTTGCCGGCGGCTAGCGCGTCGCGGAACAGGCGATTGGAGATCGGGCCCGTCGCGCCCTCCACGAGCGCGAGCTCGTAGGCGCGCTTGACCTGACCCTGGATCTCGGCCTCGCCGACGATCATCGAGTCGAGCCCGGCGGCAACCGCGAAGAGATGCTCCGCGACGTCGAGGCCGCGCAGCGCGTAGAGCGAGTCGGCAAGCTCGGTCGGCCGTGTCTCCGCCTGGCGGGCGAGCACCGACAGCGCGGCGCTCTCGGCGGCTACCGCGTCGGTCGCCACGAGGTAGAGCTCGGTGCGGTTGCAGGTCGAGATCGCGACGGCCTCGTGAATTTCCTCGCGGGCGGTCAGCTCGGACAGCACCGCGGCGGCGCGACCCTCGGTCAGCGCCAGCCGCTCCCGCAGCTCGAGCGGTGCAGTCTTGTGCGAGACGCCCAGTGCGAGCAGCTCGCTCACGCGACGGGCTCCTTCTCCGGCTGCTCGTCGCGCTCGGCGAGCTCGACCAACTCGGTCAGCTCGCGATCGATCCGCGCGATCTTCGACGCCATGATCGACACGTAGAGCACCACGAGCGTGAAGAAGACGACGTAGGCGCCGGCGACGTACTTGCCGGCCTCGTCGAGCGGCAGTGCGGGCATCAGGCGGTCGCCTCCAATCGGCGGCGCAGCCGCTTGAGTTGCACCGAAGCGTTCTTCGAGGTCAGCTCGAACTTCCACAGGGTGATGAACAGGAGCGTCACGGCGACGATCCCGACGAGGAACGTCAGGCGCATCTCGCCGGGCATCGAGCCGCCGGTCTGCGACAGAACGCGCGGGTGGGTGAACTTCTCGGCCATCCGCACCGCGGCGAAGTTGATCGGCACGAACGCTCCGGCGGCGATCGCGAAGACCGACGAGTAGCGCGCCTGGCGGTCCGGGTCCTCGATCGAGAAGCGCAGCGGGTAGTAGACGCAGTAGAGCAGGAAGACGACCAGGAACGACACCAGCACCGGCTCGTCCCAGACCCACCAGTGGCCCCACGAGGCGCGCGCCCAGATCGACCCGGTGATCAGCACGACGGTCCCGAAGATGATCGACATGTGGATCGCGACGTAGGAGCGGAAGTCGTGCGTCCGGTCGCGCTTGCGCAGATGCAGCACGCCGAAGATCCCGCCCGCGACGAAGCCGCAGAGCGCGACGATCGCCAGCGGCACGTGGACGTAGAAGATCTTCTGGACGAAGCCCTGGTCGGCGTCGAGCGGCGCGTAGAAGAAGACCATCGCCAACCACGCGGCCATCGCGACGACCGTGGCGATCGAGAGTGGCTTTAGGCCCTTGGAATACACCTAGTCATCCAGGAGGAAGTCGAAGACTGCGAGTGCGATCAGCACGAACACGACATCGTAGAGGCTGAGCAGTCCCAGCCAGCGACCGAGGTCCTCCGGATCCTGCGATCCCCGCAGCAGTGGCGCGGTGACCGAGGCCGCGGCGATCAGCAGCGGGACCACGAGCGGGAGCAGCAGCAGCGGGACGATCAGCTCGCGGGCGCGCGTCTCGACGGCGAGAGCCGAGACTAGCGCGCCGATCGCCGCGAGGCCGACGTTGGCGAGCAGCAGCGTGACGACGAGCAGCGGCAGCGCCGGGAGCAGGTCTGGCGCCAGCAGCAGCAGCGCGAACGTCGGTACGGCGACCAGCTCGAGCGCCGTCAGGTAGAGGAACATCGCGGCCGCCTTGGCGAGCCAGAGCGCGGTGCGGTCGACCGGCGCCAGCAGCAGGCCGTCGAGCCCGCCCTGCTCGCGCTCGGTCGCAAATAGTCGTGAGACGCCGATCACCGCCGCGAGCAGCAGGGTCACCCAGAGCACGCCGGATGCGAGATCGCCGTCGAGGGCGTCACGGTCGAGCCCGAAGTGGAACAGCACGAAGACGACGACCGTGAACAGCGTCATCGCCGGCACCGACTCCTTGGTGCGCAGCTCGATCGTCAGGTCCTTGCGCAAGATCGCGCGGGCGGTGCCGATCATGCGTAGAGCTCCCGCGCCGTGGCGATCTCCACTTCGGCCGCCGGCCGGCAGAAGACCTGCCTGCCGCCGCGCAGCCCGAGCGCCACGTCCGCCTCCTCGAGGCCGCCTTCGACGTCGTGGGTGACCAGCACTCGTGTCTTGCCCGACGCCCGGCCGATCAGCGGCTCGAGCGCCTCCGCGGCCGCCGGGTCGAGGTTCGCCCGTGGCTCGTCGAGCAGCAGCAGGTCCGGATCGTGCAGCGTCGCCCGCGCGACCGCGAGCCGCTGGACCATGCCCTTGGAGAGGTCGCGCACCGGCTCGTCGGCGCGGCGCTCGAGTCCGACAGCAGCCAGCCGCTCGCCGATTCGCTCGGTGTCCACGCCGTGCAAGCCGGCCTGGTAGCGCAGGTTCTCGCGCGCCGTCAGCTCGCGGTAGAGCAGCGGGTCGTGCCCGAGGTAGCCGATCCGCCCGCGCACCTTCCAGGCGCCGTCAGGCAGCTCTGACCCCAACACTCGGGCCGTTCCGCCATGTGGGCGCAGCAGCGTCGCCAGCAGCCGCAGCAACGTCGTCTTGCCGGCGCCGTTGGCGCCCAGCACGGCCAGCGTCTCACCTCCCTGGATGCGGACCGTCACGCCCGCCAGCGCGATCCGATCGCCATACCGGCGCTCGACGCGCTCGAGCTCGATCGCAGCCATCTACTGCTCCCAGAGTGCTTGGAGCGGCAGCGCCCAGATGCGGTCGTCCAGCTGGAGAGTGTTGGCCCCCGCATAGATCACCACTCCGGCTTTGAAGCGCTCGCCTAGCTTGTCGCGTAGGAGCCGCAAGCCCTTGAGAGCGCTCCGATCTGTCGACGCAGCCGCTTTGATCTCGACCCCGGCGACGTCACCGGTCGCGGACTCGATGACGACGTCCACCTCCCGCTGCTGGTTGTCGCGGTAGAAGTAGAGCTCCGCCTGCGCCTCGCACCAGCCGACCTGCTTGATCAGCTCCATGGTCACGAAGGTCTCGAGCAGCATTCCGGCCAGGGCTCCCTGATCAGGTGCGGCATAGCGATGCGCATCGGCACCGATCAGCGCCGACATCAGGCCCGTGTCGGTCAGCAACAGCTTCGGCGTCTTGACGTGCCGCGCACCGAGATTGCGCGACCATGGCCGGAGGCTGTGGACCAGGAAGAGCTGCTCGAGCAGCGAGACGTATCCCTTGACGGTCTTGTCGTCGAGCTGCAACTCGCTTCCGAGGTTGCTGAAGACGGCCAAGTTCCCCGAGCGGGCGGCAAGCAGTCGAAGAAGCTGCCGCATCTTGTCGCCATCGCTCTTGATGCTTCCGATCGAAGGGAGGTCTCTGCTCAAGATGGCCTGGACGTAGGAGCTGAAGTAACGGGCGCGCTGCTTGTCGCTGCGTCGCCAGGCGTCGGGAAAGCCTCCGCGGACGATCCGGTCGGCGTGCGCGGCGCGGCCGACCGGGGCCTCCTTGAGATGCGGTGGGGCGCCGGCGAGCAGGGCATCGACCAAGCTGCTCCGCGCGCCGTCGATCTCGTCCTGTGAGAAGGGCCAGAGGTTGACGTACTCGACTCGTCCGGGCAGCGCGTCGGCGACTGCCTTCGATGCGAACAGGTTCGCCGAGCCCGTGATGAGGAACTGCCCGCGCTCGTCCGACGAGTCAACCGCCTGCTTGATCGCCAGGAGGAGTCCTGGCGCCCGCTGGACCTCGTCGATGATTGCCGGCTTGTCGATGTCCGCGACGAAGCCATCCGGGTCCGACGTGGCCGCGGCCCGGACGGACTCGTCGTCAAGGCTGTAGGAGTTGGGCACCAACCCGCTCGCCTGCAGTTGCTTTGCGAGGGTGCTCTTGCCGCACTGTCGGGGACCGAGAAGCGCAGCCGCGCGGCTGCTCCCGAGCGCATCCTCGAGCTCTGGCTCTACGTGACGATCGATCAGTGCCATCGTTCGAGGCTATCGAAGATCCGTCTATATCGGAGCGAAAGCGCCTCTACTTCGGAATAGACTGGCTTCTGTTCCGGAGCGAGACTCGTGTCAGACCGGCACGGCGGTGCGCTGGGCCGCGGCGATGATGTCGCGAACGGCGCTCTCGTCGCCCTGGCGCAGCAGCTCGACGGGGTCGGGATCGCCGTTGACGATCTCCTCGAAGAACGCCTTGCGGTCCTGATAGGTGGGCAGCGTGCCCTTCGCCCAGCCGCGGACCTCGTTGAGCATGATCGCCAGGCGCGCGTAGGGCTCGCCGTACTCCTCGGCGATCTGGTTGCGGATCCGCTTGGCGAGCGCGGGGCTGGCGCCGGCCGTGGAGATGGCGATCGCCAGCGGCCCCGTGCGGATGATCGCCGGCAGGATGAAGTTGCACAGCGGCGGCACGTCGACGACGTTGACGAGCATCGCGCGCTTCTCGGCGTCGTCGTAGATGCCGATGTTGACGTCGGTGTCGTCTGTCGCCGCGATCACCATGAACGTGCCCTCGAGGTCGGCGGGCTCGTACTCGCGCTGCTCCCAACGGATCGAGCCCTCGCCCGCCAGCCGCTGCAGCTCGTCGATCGCGGTCGGCGCGACCAGCGTCACGTCGCCGTTGCAGGCGAGCAGTCCCTCGACCTTCTCGAGCCCGATCTCGCCGCCGCCGACGACCAGGCACTTGCGTCCCTCGAGCTTCAGGCAGGCGATGTAGAAGGGCGTGTCGAGCATGCCCTGGACGCAGCTCTGATCGCAGATTCCCCTGCGGAGCTGGCAAACGCACTCCTTGCCGGCATAGGCCTGAGCGGGCATGACGGTCCAGTCTAGGCGACCGCCTAATCTGGGTTCGGGATGCCCGACGGCTACTTCACAGACGACTCGATGCTGCGGATCGTGCACCGTGAGCGGGCGCTCGCGCTGTCGGGTCCGCGGGCGCTGCTGATGCAGGCAGCCCATCCGCTGGCCGTCAAGGGCCTGCTCGCCCACTCGACCGCGATCGACGAGCCCTACGACCGCCTCGCGCGCACCGCGGAGACGATGAGCACGATCGGCTTCGGCTCCCGCGCCGCCGCCGACGCAGTGACCGCCCACGTGCGCCAGATGCACTCGCGCGTGAAGGGCAAGCTCAAGGAGCCGGTGGGCAAGTACCCGGCCGGCACGCCCTACCGCGCCGACCAGCCCGACCTGCTGCTGTGGGTGCTGTTCACGCTCGTCGACAGCGGCATCGTCGTCTACCGCAAGTACGTCCGCTCGATGTCGCGCGCGCAGGAGGCGGCCTACTGGGAGGACTACAAGGTCGTCGGCGAGCTGTTCGGGCTGAAGCGCGCCGACATGCCGGACACGCTCGACGACTTGGACGCCTACCGCCGCGAGATGCTCGAGGGCGACACGCTCCTGGTCACCCCCTGGGCCCGCGAGAAGGCGCGCAAGATAGTGCTCGAGCCGCCGATCCCCTGGGTCGCGCGCCCGCTGCTCGAGACGGCCAACTTCATAACGATCGCCCTGCTGCCAGACCGCATCCGCGACGAGTACGGCTTCTCGTCCCTGCTCCCGCCGGCGCCGCTGCGCAAGCTGCTCGTCGCCGGCGGAGCCGAGTACGTCAAGCGGGCCGTCGTGCCGTTCCTGCCCGACCGCCTCCGGCTGGTGCCGGCGGCTCGCCCTGCCGCGTAGCTATCTACGCAGCATCTTGGCCGAGCGCTTGATCATCGGGCCGATGCCCTTGCGCAGCGCGCCGGCCTTGTCCGAGTCGCGCCCGTAGAGCAGCTTCGCGGCGGTGTTGATCGTCGTGCCGAGCGACTTGTCGTATGGGTGCCACCAGACGTTCTTCATCAGGCCGCGCTCGTAGAGCGTCTGCTTGAGCGTCACGCACTCGTAGAAGCCGTGGCGCGAGTGCGAGCGGCCGATGCCGGAGTCCTTGACTCCGCCCCAGGCGCACGAGCAGGCGCCGTGGGTGAAGAGGTGGTCGTTGATCCAGACCGAGCCGGCCTCGATGCGGCGGGCAATGCGCTCGCCGCGCTCCTTGTCGCCGGTCCAGACCGACGCGCCGAGACCGAACTCCGAGTCGTTGGCCAGGGCGATCGCCTCGTCCTCGGAGTCGACCGAGATGAGCGGGACGACCGGGCCGAAGATCTCCTCGCGCATGATCCGCATGTCGTGCGTGACGTCGGTGAGGACGGTCGGGGCGATGAACTTGCCGGACACGCCATCAGGGCCGGGGACAGAGCCGCCGCAGCGCAGCGTCGCGTCGTTCGCGACGGCGTCGTCGACCAGCTCCATGACGAGGTCGTGCTGCTCCTCGGAGACCATCGGGCCGATCTCGGTGTTCCAGTCCATCGGGTCGCCGACGCGCAGCTTCTTGGCGCCCTTGACGAACTCCTCGGCGAAGCGGTCGTAGACGTCGTTCATCACGTAGACGCGCTCGATGCCGGAGCACGTCTGGCCGGCGTTCGCGAAGCCGCCCCAGAGCCCGCCGGCGACGGCTAGCGAGAGGTTCGCGTCCGAGAGGACGATCATCGGGTCCTTGCCGCCGAGCTCGAGCACGGCGCCCTTCAGCTGCTCGGCGCACTGGATGCCGACGCGACGACCGACCTCGACCGATCCGGTGAAGAAGATCTTCGCGGCGCTCGACTCGACGAGCGCGCCGCCGACGGCACCGCCGCCGTGGACCGTGCGCACGAGACCCTCGGGGAAGCCCGCGCGCTCGAAGACCTCCTGGATCTTCTGGCCGATCAGCGGCGTCAGAGAGGCAGGCTTCAGCACGACGCCGTTGCCGCACATCAAGGCGATCGCGACCTCGCCCATCGGGATCGACCACGGGTAGTTCCACGGGGCGATCACGCCGACGACGCCGAGCGGCTGGTAGACGAAGCGCGCCTGCTTCTGCTTGGCCCACAGCGGCAGCCGGACCTTCTCGTCGCCGAGGATCTCCGGGCCGACGTCCGCGACCCAGTTGAGGGCGTCGATCGTCGGCAGGAGCTCCATCGTGTATGACTCGTTGCGCGGCTTGCCCTGCTCGCGCGAGAGCAGCTCGGAGAGCTCGTCGAGCGAGTCGATGATCACCTGCGCGGCGCGGCGCATGTAGCGGGCGCGCTCGGCGAGCGGCAGCGCCGCCCAGTAGGGCTGCACCTCGGCCACGTCGTCGACCACGGCCTGCGTCTGCTCCGGCGTGATCGTCGGCACGGAGCCGATGCGGCTGCCATCGAAGGGGCTGAACGACTCGAGTTGCCCCGTCGCGGGCGGTGACATGGTCATGCCTGCATTGTGACTTAGATCGCGTCCGTTACCTAGGTGCATATCTAGATGTGATTACGATGCATACGATGGCGAACGTGAAACGCACGACGATGAACCTCGATCGAGACCTCGTCCAGCAGGCTGCCGAGATCCTCGGAACGGCACGGATGACGGACACCGTTCACGCCGCGATGAGTGATGTCGTGAGGCGGCGCCGCCTTGAGGAGGTCACCAAGCTCGAGTTCCCGGACTTGACCTTGGAGAAGATCAAGGAGATGCGTCGGCCGCGCTCGTTCGACCATCTCCGCGACTGAGATGCACCTCGCGGACACCTCGGCGTGGTGGGTCTCTCGCCGTCCCGATGCCCGGCCGACGAGAGAGGCGTTCGACGAGATCGTCCGTCGCTCGAACCTCCTCATCTGCGATGTGGTTCGCTTCGAGCTGCTGTATAGCGCACGCAATGCGGATGAGCTGAACATGACGGCGGGACGGCTTGCGGCACTGCCAGATGTCGAGATCGCCAAGGGTCAGTGGTCCCGCGCGCTGTCGGTGTACCGGCGGCTTGCCAGGCAAGGAGGAGCGCATCACCGCTCCGTGGGCTATCCGGATCTCTTGATCGCCGCGGCTGCCGAGTCGGTTGGAGCGACGCTGCTCCATTACGACGAGGATTTCGACCGCATCGCCGCGATCACGGGCCAGCCCACTCGATGGATCGCGCCGCGCGGCTCGATCTGAGCGCCGGATGAACGTTTGTACGGGCTCTGGCCCGGCGGATCCTTCAACGGGCGCGCGTCAGGGCTTGCCGCGGGCCTTGCGGATGCGCTCGTAGCGCTCGGCCAGCTCGCGCTCCTCGCCGTGCTGGGACAGCTCGAGGAAGTGCTCGCCGACCGCTGGATCGGGCAGCAGCTCCTGGGTCGAGGTGCCCTCGGGGCGGTCGTGCGGGTAGTCGTAGCCCTCGCCGCGGCCGAGCTTCTTGGCCCCGGGGTAGTGGGCGTCGCGGAGGTAGTCGGGCGGGATCGGCGTGCCGTTCTCGCGCACCCAGGCGCGGGCGCGCTTGAGCGCCACGTAGGAGGCGTTGGACTTCGGCGCGAGCGCGAGGTAGGTCGCCGCCTGGGCGAGCGCGTGCGCGCACTCGGGGAGGCCGACGCGGTCGACGGCCTGCGCGGCGGCCGTGGCAACCAGCAGCGCGCGCGGGTCGGCGTTGCCGATGTCCTCGCTCGCCAGGATCACCATCCGCCGCGCGATGAAGCGGACGTCCTCGCCGCCCTCGAGCATCGCCGCGAGGTAGAGCAGCGACGCGTCGGGGTCGGACCCGCGCGTCGCCTTGATCCAGGCCGAGATCAGGTCGTAGTGCTGATCCCCGCCCTTGTCGTAGAGGACGGCGCGGCGTTGCAGCGCGTCCTCGGCCTGGTGGAGGTCGACGCGCTCGCCTTTGCCGGCGGTCTCGCAGGCCAGCTCGAGCGCGGCGAGCGCGGTGCGGGCGTCGCCTCCTGCGCGCGCGGCGAGGAACTCCAGCGCGTCATCGTCGGCGCCCGCGCAGTCAGGTAATCCACGCTCGTCGTCCAGCGCCCGGCGCAGCAGCGCCAGCACGTCCGCCTCCTCCAGCGCCTTGAGCTCGTACACCCGGCAGCGCGACAGCAGCGCGGAGTTGACCTCGAAGTACGGGTTCTCGGTCGTCGCGCCGACCAGCCAGACCAGTCCCTCCTCGACCGCAGGCAGCAGCGTGTCCTGCTGCGCCTTATTGAAGCGGTGGATCTCGTCGAGGAAGAGAATCGTCCCCTCCCCTCCGCCGGCCCGGCGCTCGGCCGCGCGCGCGAGGACGTCCTTGACCTCCTTGCGGCCTGCGTTGACCGCGGACAGCTCCTCGAACGCGGCACGCGCCTTCACGGCCATCATCCGCGCGAGCGTCGTCTTGCCGGTGCCGGGCGGACCGTAGAGGACCATCGAGTGCGGGTGGCCCTCCTCGATCGCGCTGCGCAAGGCCGAGCCGGCCTCGAGCAGATGGTCCTGGCCGACGAACTCGTCGAGCGTCGCCGGGCGCATGCGCGCCGCCAGCGGCTGCGCGCTCGCCGGCACGGGCGAGCGCCCGCGGGGCGCCTCGTCCTCGCCGAAGAGCCGATCCATGCCGGTGGTCTAGGCCAGCGCCTGAAGCACGGCGAGGCCCTGGTGCTCGTGGTGGTCGATCCGCGCGAGCAGATCCCACCACGCCCTGATCGGAGCGTCGACCTGGGCGATCGTCTCGGCGTCAGGGATCAGCGTGGCGACCGCCTTGTAGGAGTGAACGAGCTCCTTGTCCGCCGCGAGCCGCCGCCACCAGAGCGGCGCTCGCTCGTCGAGGCCGGCGAGCCGCTCGTCGAGCGTGGTGCTCTCCTCGAACGCGCGCGAGCTGACGTCGACGTAGTGCATGAAGCCGAAGACGACCAGGCGCCGTGCGAGCGACGCACGGTCCGGCGGGCCGTTCGGCTGCGGCAGGCTGTCGTGGCTCGTGAAGTGCTCGTGCACGGCGAGCGGACCGAACAGCGCGTCGATCAGCTCGGCGGCAGACGCGTTGGCGTCGCGGAAGGTCGGGATCCGCTGGTACATCGACGCAGATCCGGGACCCTTGCCGACGTACGTGCGCTCGACGGCGCGTGCGACGAAGAGGCCGAAGTCGAGCAGGTCGGGCGACGTCTCCCACTGCGAGGCCAGCTCGAGGCACCAGGCCATCCGAGCCAGCGCGTTGCGCTCGTCAAGGGCGTCGTCGTTCAGCAGCAGCACACGGTGCGTCGCGCGCGCGGCGTTGGCGGTAGCGCGCAGCTCCGGCTCGGCGAGGTCCCACCACGCGAAGCGCTCCTCGCCGGGCGGCGCGACCATCGAGTTGCGACTCGTCGGCCACTTGACGGGTCGCTGGCTCGTGGCGATCAGCAGCGCCGGGCGGTCGAGCGCCGCGTGCTGGGTCGCTTGGACGAAGAGCGCGTCGAGGACTTCCTTAGCGAGAGCCATGAGCGCGAGCGTCGCACGGCGACCCGACGGAAAAGTCAGCGCTGAGTCGTCTCAGTCTCGACGTCGGACTCGGGCTCGATCGCGGGATCGTCGAAGAGTCGTAGGTAGGGCTCGTAGCGGAAGAGTCGCAACCGTCGTTGCCCGGTCATCTCTCGAAGCAGGCCAAGCTCCTCGAAGCGGCGGACGAGCTTGTTCGCGGTTGCGAATGTGACCTCGAGCTCGCTTGCTGCGGTGTTCACGTTGACGATCGGGCGTCGGAAAAGGACGGAGAGCAACTTCAAGCCGTTGGGACCCGCGTTGCCCATCACGAGAGACCGGTGTTCCTCGCGGAGCATGAAGATCTCCTCCGCCGTGCGCTTTGCCTCATCTGCGGTGGCGGCGACTCCCTCGAGGAAGAACCGCATCCATCCCTCCCAGTCGCCACGGAAGCGAACGGCGGCCAGGCGGTCGTAGTACTCGGCTCGATGACGCTTGAGGTAGTGGCTCAGGTAGAGAAGCGGCTGTCGTAGCACTCGGTGATGGACGAGCAGCAGGGTTATCACGAGGCGTCCGACACGACCGTTGCCATCGAGGAACGGATGGATCGTCTCGAACTGCGCGTGTGCGAGTCCTGCCTGGATGAGGTGATCGTCGGCGTGCTCGTGAAGGAAACGCTCGAAATCGCCTAACGCCCCGTTCATCTCGTGCGGCGGTGGAGGGACGAAGGTGGCTTGCGCCAGCGTGGCTCCCGCCGGACCTATCCAGTTCTGGCTTGTTCGGAAGTCGCCGGGGGTAGCGCGGGATCCGCGACCATCACGCAACAGCTCGCCGTGGATCTCCCTGATCAAGCGGAGCGAGATCGGGAGCTCGTGAAGTCGCCCGAGGCCGTGGTTCATGGCCGCCACGTAGTTGACGATCTCGCCGACATCGCTTTGAGACTGGTCTCGTCTGGGCTCCAGCTCGACCTCGAGCAGGTCCTCCAGGGTGCTTTGCGTTCCCTCGATCTGTGAGCTCAGCACTGCCTCACGCCGAACGTACATGGCGACGAACAGATCGGGGTCCGGTATCACGTCGATGACTCCGTCCAGCCGGCCCAGCGCAAGATTCGCTCGCGAGAGCAGAGACTGAAGCGCTCCAAGGTCAAGCGGAGGGTCTGGCGGTAGTGGCGCTGGAATGAACGCGCGATAGCCCTTCGGCTGGGTAATCAGCTTGCCAGCGCGGTCTTGCGGAGCGTCGGGGGAAGGCACGCGCTTATTATACGAATTAGCCCCGACCTAAAATAAGCATCTACCCACGGAGGCCGTATTACAGGCGTCGATAACAACGGCCTCGTGCTGATCGTCGTATTGAAGCGAGGCTAGTGTCGCTGTAATAACTGGTGTCGCTAGTCCAAGCGCCGGTAGCCGCGCTCGAGCTCGCGCTCGGCGGCCTCCGGCCCGAGGATCGGCAGCACGGCCGTGTACATCAGGTCGGGCAGCACCTCGGGCAGCTCTGCGGCCTTGCCGGCGGCGATCTCGCGGTGGACGATCTCGCTCATCCCGCCGACCATGTTCAGCGCCAGGGCTGCGGGGCGCTCGCGGTCGTCCTGGAGGCGGCCGGTGTCGAAGACGATCGTGAAGCCGCGCATCGCTTCGTTGCGGGCGGCGATCGCGTTCGGCCCCGCGGCCATCACCTCGATGAAGCAGAGGCGGGCCACGGTCGGCTCGCGCGCGAGCGCGTGTAGAAGAGCGCTGAGCGCCGCCCGCACGCGATCGGCCCACTCGTCCTGGGTCTCGAAAGCCTCGAGCGTCAGCGTGAGGATCCGCGCCAGCTCGCGCCCGTACGCGGCGATGAAGCAGCTCTCCTTGTCCTCGAAGAGCTTGTAGAAGGCCTTGCGCGTCACGCCGGCGCGACCGATCACGTCGGTCACCGAGGTGTCGTGGTAGCCCTTGCTGCCGGCCAGCTCGACCATCGCGCCGAGTATCCGGTTGCGCTGCGAGTCTGCTATCTGCGCCTCGGACAGTCCGTGGCGCCCGCGCGGCAGCTGGTCGGGCCGGCGCGGGGGCAGCTTGCGCTTCGGCCGCGCCTCGTCGCCCTCGGTTCGGCCCTCGCTAGCCATTGGTGAGCCTCACGGCCCTGACCATACCCCGCCTCAGGTCACGCCTGTGGACCCGGATCGAGCCGGGCTATCGCGGCGACGGTGTCCAGGGAAGGCAGTTCCCTGGGCGCGCGGCGGTCGACCGGATCGAAGACGAGCTCGTGGAAGCCGCCGACCAGCGCGAGCGCTGAGACGCGCGCGATCCGCTCGCTCGGCCGCAGCTCGCGCAGCGGCTGCTCGAACAGCTCGGCGAGGCGGGTCGTGGTCTCGTTGCGGCGTGCCCGAGCGGCGGGCCCGACGCTGAGCGCCTCGACGATGCAGATGCGGGCGGCGTCGGGGTCCTCGGCGCAGAATCCGAGCAGCGCCTCGACGCCGGCGCGGACGCGCTCCCCGGGCGCCTCGTCCGCGGCCATCGCCTCGGCGACACGGCCGAGCATGTCGGCGGCCGCCGCCCCGTACCTCGTCAGGAAGCTGCGCTCGGTCGCGGCGTCGGCCACGACCTCCGCCTCGCTGCCGTCGCGCTCCAGCTCACGGCTCGCGTTGTGCGGACCGACGAACGGGAGCGTCAGCGTGTACATCAGCTCCGCGCGCAGCTCGGGCAGCCCCTCGACGCGACCCTCGCGGATCTCGCGGTTGAGCACCTCGGACAGGTAGCCGATCGCCCCCGCCGTCACGGCGCGCGGACGCGTCGCGCCGACCGCGCTGCTCACGTGCTCGGAGTCGAACAGGACGTCGAGCCGCGCCATCGCCTCGTTGCGGCGCCCGAGCGCCGTCGGCCCGGCGGCGAGCACCTCGATGAAGCAGATGCGAGCGGCGACCGGGTCGGCCGCCAGGCCGCCGAGCAGCACGCCGAGCGCGGTGCGCAGCCGGTCGATCCAGCCTTCGGTCCCCGCGAACGCCTGCAGCGTCGGCGCGAACAGCCGGTCGAGCTCCTGCTCGTAGAGGGCGACGAAGCACTCCTCCTTGCTCGCGTAGTGCTCGTAGAAGGTCTTGCGGGAGACGCCGGCTCGCGCGATCACGGCCGCGACCGGGACCTCCTTGAAGCCGCGCTCGGCCACCTCGTCGCGCATCGCGGCCAGCACTCGCCCCTGCTGCGAGTCGGCCACCTGCTCGGGCGTCAGCCCGTGATTTCCACCGCGGATCTGATCCGGGCGCGTCCTTCCCGCTGAGACGCCCGGAATCAGAGCGGCCTTACGGGCTCTGGATCCATGATCGGGCATGCCCCGAATGTACACGAGAGACTTTGAGGTGTCTAGTACTTAGGCCTCAAACTGCTCTAGAACGGCCTGAATCGAAGACAGACGCGTTCCCGGTTGACATCTAGACACCTAGCGATCTACAGTTGCGGCGCCGGTTGCAAGACGGCTTCCGCAACCAGGCAAGTGAGCCAGTCGGCGTATCGAGAGAGGAACAGTTGCTACCCCAGCCATCAGTCCCGGATCATGATCGGCGCGCCCTGCGACGGGCTTCCGGACACGCCGTTCTCCCAGCTCTGATCGCTGGGATCGCAGCCGCGATCGTTGCCCTGCCGTCCTCTGCGATGGCGCTGCCCGACGGGCGTCATTACGAGCAGGTCTCGCCGGTGGACAAGGGTGATGGGGACATCATCGCGGAGGGGTTGAAGATCATGGCGTCGGAGGATGGTGGTGGGGCGGCGTTTGAGTCGCGGATGGTGTTCGGCGACGCGGTCGGGTCTGGGACGGTCGGTCGGACGACGTATTTGGCGCGGCGTGGTGTTGGTGGTTGGTCGACGCGTTCGGTGACG